>Ga0181518_10000880_pt1 | contig 31951 bp, 30 predicted proteins | sample PEATcosm2014_Bin_28_FD_119751 | JGI IMG/M metagenome (GOLD analysis project Ga0181518, IMG submission 119751) | Peatland microbial communities from MTU Mesocosm Facility, Houghton, MI, USA - PEATcosm2014_Bin01_60_metaG | ecosystem: Environmental > Terrestrial > Soil > Wetlands > Peat | place...
ACCCAGCAGCTACAACTCCTACAATCAGCCCCGGCAGATCGTTCCGCCATTTCCTCCCAGCGCTGCCGACAACCAGCAAATTCTATATCAGCTCGCCGACGGCACTGGCGGCTTTGTCATCCTCAACACCAACGATTTGCTAGGTGGTCTGGAGCGGATCGCCAAGGATCAAAACCAGTATTACCTTCTCGGTTACAAGCCCGCAGCTTCACCCGAGGGGAGTTGCCACAGCCTGAAGGTCAAAGTGGAGCGGGCAGGGACCGCGGTCCGCGCGCGCAGTGGCTATTGCGACTCCAGGCCCCCCGATCTTTTGGCCGGCAATGCGGTCGAGAAAGACCTGGAAACCCGCGCCGGCGCCGAGATGCAGGGCAATGTCCACGCCTTGATGCAAGCTCCTTTCTTCTACACCTCACCCAACATCGCGCAGGTCCATCTTGCCGTGGAGATTCCTGCCGCGGCCCTCAAGTTCGAAAAAGTGAAAGGGAAACAACATGCAGCGGTCAACATATTAGGCATCGCATACAGCCCGGATGCGTCGATTGCCGCACGTTTCAGCGATACCGTCAATGTTGACTTCGATGACAAGAAGCAGGTGGACGAGTTTCAGAAACGCCCGTTTCGGTACGAAAACCAGTTCGGCATCGCCTCCGGCGATTACCAACTGAAAGTCGTCTTCAGTTCTGGCAATGAGAGCTTTGGCAAACTCGAAACGCCACTCTTGATCGATCCCTACCACGGTCAAGAAATCAGCCTCAGCGGAGTGGCGCTGAGCAACGATATTCGAAGTGCCGCCGACACCTCCGCTGGTCTCGACAGCGAATTGCTGGAAGGCTGGACCCCTTTGGTGGCCCAGGGATTTCAGATTTCACCCTCCGCCTCCAACCATTTCAAGAAGACCGACACCGCCGCCATCTACGCGGAGGTGTACGAACCGCTCCTCAAGAATCCAAATCCTCCGGAAGTTGCCTATGAGTTAATCGTCGAGGAGCGCAAGAGTGGACAGGAGAAATTTCACATTGGCGACCGTACTCCCAAGGGAAAAGCTGGCGACCCGGTCATTCCGTTGGGGCTCAAGCTGCCGGTTGCTTCGCTGGGCCCCGGCTCTTATCGGGTAAAGCTACGGGCCGTTGATTCGTTGAACAACTTCAGTAAAACCCGCACCGCTGATTTTGAGGTGGAATGACGCGTGCCGCATTGCGCAGCTTGCGATCGACCTGCACGCTCCGCTCACACCAGCGATGAAAACCACGCCATTGAGGGACCTAAATTCCGCTGGTCCGATAGGACTGTGGGGATTCGATTGGTGGGCCCGCCTGGATTCGAACCAGGAACCAACAGATTATGAGTCTGCTGCTCTAACCGTTGAGCTACGGGCCCTCCGCCTTATTATCCCACGAACCCAATTCCCAAATCTGAACTCGCCCTGAGACAAAACTGAAATTCCACGTACCTGGGTAACGTCCCTACGTAATGCCACTGTCCATGGCTACCTGGCGTATGATTGTTGCAGAATCCCTCCGCTCCCATGACCAAGCCACGCTTCCTCCTATCGGTGCACAACGACGATAATGATTTCCAGATCGAGCAGGTAGCAACTGCTCGGCAGGCAGCCGCCAAAGCCGGTGCGGACCTCGAGATCGTCTGCGCGCAGGATGACGGCATCCTGCAGAGCCAGCAACTTCTCAACCGGATCCAGTCCGTGGTCGATCTTCGTCCCCACGCCATCCTCGTCGAACCGGCCGGTTCGACCGTGCTTCCGCAGGTAGCTCGCGCCGCTGCCAACGCGGGCATTGGATGGGTCCTGCTGAGCCGCAACGCCGATTATCTCGACGAGTTACGTACGACTTGTCGCGTGCCCGCTTTTGTTGTCACTTCCAACCATGAGGAAATTGGACGCATCCAGGGACGTCAACTTGCGGCGCTGCTGCCCGCGGGAGGAGTGGTCCTCTATATTCAGGGCCCCAGCCAAAGTTCCGCGGCCACCCAGAGGCATGTCGGCCTGCTGGAAACAAAGCCGGAAAACGTGCAACTGCGCGTTCTCAGGGCCCACTGGACCGAATCGAGTTCCCTCAAGGCGGTGACTTCCTGGCTCCGCCTCTCCACCGCTCGCGCCACCGAGATCATAGCGGTCTGCGCCCAGGACGATTCCATGGCCGTCGGCGCCCGCAAGGCTTTCGAGCAGTGCGCCCTTGAATTGAACAAGTCCTGGCTGAAGATCCCATTCCTCGGTATCGACGGCCTGCCCAAAACAGGCCAGGCATGGGTGCGCAGCGGCCTTCTCGCTGCCACCGTATTCAGCCCGCCGACTGCCGCGATTGCGATTGAACTGATGGCTCGGTTCATGGAACTCGGAACCATGCCGCCGGTCCGGGTTGTGACCGAACCCAAGTCCATTCCCGCCATCGAGGAATTGGCGCGAAACGCACGCGCGGCCTCGTCCCAATAAAACCGCTCCCGCCTTCGACTTCGCTTTTGGCAGGTTCTTTACTTCGAACGCTGGCGAACGCACAGCAGGCGAGTTACCACGGTTACACCTCACCGACGCCAGTGTCGGCGTATGATGGCGCGAGAAAGGCCCCCTTCATGAAACGGCTGCGCTTCCTGCTTTCGCTGACCAACGACGACAACGATTACCAGATCGAACAGACGATGGCTGCGCGTCAGGCGGCCCGCAAGCTGGACGTTGATCTTGATATCGTCCACGCCAATAACGACGGCATTGTCCAGGGTCAGCAGTTGCTGGCCGGCATTCAATCGACGACCGCGGCGCATCCCGACGCCATCATCTTTGAACCGGCCGGTTCCACCGCCCATCCTCAAGTGGCCCGCGCCGCCGCCGCCGCAGGCATTGGAGTAGTGGTGCTGAACTCCGAGGCCAGCTACCTGGGCGAGTTCCGCCGCCTTTACCCCGTGCCGATATTTACCATCACCTCGAACCACGAAGAAGTTGGCCGCATCCAGGGACAGCAACTGGCCACACTGCTTTCCGCCGGCGGAATCGTCCTCTGCATTCAAGGGCCCGCGGAAAGTTCGGCCGCTAAACAGCGCTACGCCGGGTTGCTCGAAACCAAGCCCAAGGGCGCGCAAATTCGCGTTATGAAAGCGCAATGGACCGAAGCCAGCGCCTACAAGACCGTCAGTTCGTGGCTTACGCTTTCCACTTCGCGCCAGGTACAGATTGAGGCGGTCTGCGCCCAGGACGATTCCATGGCCATGGGCGCCCGCAAGGCCTTCGAAGAATGCCCGGAACTGCACGAGCAATTGAAGAGAATATTGTTTCTAGGTTGCGATGGACTTCCCAAGACCGGCCAGGAGTGGGTGCGGCGCCATTTGCTGACGGCGACCATTTTCATTCCGCCCAATGCGGATCTGGCGATGGAGATGATGGTGAAATCGATCGCCACCGGCACGGTCCCGCCGGAGCGCACCTTTACAGTCCCAAAATCCATCCCAGCTTTTGATGCCCTCTCCCAACAGACGAGAGCCGAGAGCGGGCCATCCCGCTAACTGAAATTGCTGGGACCCAAGTTCTTCTCGTTGCTGGCGAATTGTGAAACGCAGGATTTCGCGCCGCGCAACCCGTCTACTGCGCGCTGGGCGGAACGGACGATGATGGCGCTGCTGGAACAGCCTCCGCTGTAGCGCCGCTGTTCACGAGGTCTTTCAGTTCTTTGCTCGGCTTGAAGAATGGGATCTTCTTTGCCGGAACTTCCACCCGTTCTCCCGTCTTCGGGTTTCGCCCCACGCGGGGCTTGCGTTGGCGAGTGCGGAAGCTGCCAAACCCGCGGATTTCGATCTTGTCGCCCACCCGCAGCGAGCGCACCACGCTGTCAAAGATCGTATCCACAATCACTTCGCCGTCTTTGCGGGTGAGTTCCGCCAGCCGGGAAACTTCTTCGATCAGGTCAGCCTTCGTCATAAGCTTTTTGCTCCCTTCGGGGCCGGTTCCCTACGCGGTGTTGAGTGGCCGGGGGCGTTGCCGTCCCCGCCGTTGCTCTACGCTGCCTATAACCTTCTCAAATTTAAGGGGTTCTTTGCAAGTGCAGTTCCCGGTTCAGTTCCCTGTTCTCAGTTCTCAGTTCTCAGTATTAAAAACGCCGACGCTCTTCCTGAGAACTGAGAACAGGGAACTGAGAACTACATCGCTGTTCCCTATTCACTTCCACAGATAGTAAAAGCCGACCTGCTGCTCCATCAACTTCTCGCGCGTGGGCAAATAATCGGAAACGTCGCCAAACAACAAATCCAGTCCCGACCGCTTTTCTTTCGGCGGCCACACCAGGTTCGGTTCGCCGGAGATATTCACTGACCGCGCCGTGTCTTTCACCGCGTCTTCAAAATCCGCGATCTGGTCCACCAGTTTCAAGTCAGCCGCCTGCTCGCCGGTCCAGACTTTTCCATTGGCGATGGCGCGGATGTCCGCTTCTTTAGCGTGTCTCCCCTCGGCCACCGCATGGATGAACTGCGTGCACATGTTGTCAATCACTCCCTGCAGATACTCGCGTTCCGCCGGCGTCATTTCGCGCGTCGGGTTGCCCGTGTCTTTGAACTCCCCGGACTTCATGGTGATCGCGTTCAGCTTGGCCCACTTCAGCAGCTCGCCATAATTCATCCACTCGGCAATCACGCCGATCGATCCCACGATGCTGCCCTTGTCGGCGTAAATCTTGTTGGTGGCTGATGCCACGTAATAGGCTCCGCTCGCACCCACGGTCTCAATCGAAGCCACGATGCGCTTCTTCTTCTCGTCCCTGATCCGCTTCACCTCGCGGTAGATCTCCTCCGACGCAGCCACGCCGCCTCCCGGAGAATTCACATGAATAATGATCGCCTTGACCGAATCGTCATCGGCAAATTTCTTGAGCTCGGAAACGGTCTGCTTGGGAGAGAAAATTACGCCATCGAGTTCAACCACGGCGATCTTGGAGCCGAAGCCGGAAAACGCTTCTTCATCCCCGCCGCTAAAACTCAGGTAAACCAGCGTAAACACAGCCGCCGCGAACAGCGCAAACAGCCCGCCGCCCACCAGCAACCAAATCCAAATCCGCGAACGCTTCTCAGCCATAATGAGACGAGTGTAGCACCGGGCGGGTCAGGCCTGCGGGGGCATTGCCAATTACAGTCCCGGCCCCTTCTCCGCGATCAGCTTCTTGATCTTCTCCAGGAAGTCCGACGTCGCCATGTCTTCGGTCTTCTCTTTGCCGCGGGTGCGGACGTTGACTTTGTTGGCTTCGGATTCTTTGTCTCCGACCACCAGCAGGAAGGGGACTTTCTGCATGGCGTGTTCGCGGATTTTCGCGTTCATCTTTTCGTTGCGGGAATCGACCTCCACGCGCACGCCCGCCGCCCGCAGTTGCGACGCGACTTTCTCCGCGTACTCGCAATGGCGTTCGGCGATGGGAATCATCGCTACTTGCACCGGCGAGAGCCACACCGGGAACGCGCCGGCGTAGTGTTCGATCAGCACGCCAAAGAAGCGCTCAACCGATCCATAGAGCGCGCGGTGGACCATCAGCGGCTGCTTACGCGTGCCGTCTTCAGCCACGTATTCAAGCTCGAAGCGCTGCGGCAGGTTGAAGTCGAACTGCACGGTCGAGAGCTGCCAGAGGCGTCCAATGGCGTCGACCAGCTTGACGTCGATCTTCGGGCCGTAGAACGCGGCTTCGCCCGGAATAGTCTTGTATTCGATGTTCAGTTTCTTCAGCGCGCTTTCGAGCGAGTGGTTGGCCAGGTTCCACTGGTCTTCCGTGCCCAGGAAACTTTTCTTGTCTTTCGGGTCCCAGGTGGAAAGCTCGGTCTGGAATTTATCGAAGCCGAAATCTTTCAGCACTTCCAGCGCGAACTCCAAGCAGCCGACGATTTCGTTTTCAATTTGATCGGGAGTACAGAAAATATGAGCGTCGTCCTGCGTAAAGCCGCGGACGCGAAGCAATCCGTGCATCACGCCGGAGCGTTCGTAGCGATAGACCGTGCCCAGCTCGCCGAGGCGCACCGGCAGGTCGCGATACGACTTCAGCGAATCTTTGTAGATCAGGATGTGGCCCGGGCAGTTCATGGGCTTGAGGCGATATTCGGCGTCATCGAGTTCCATGGCGTCGAACATGTTCTGCGAGTAGTAGCCCTCGTGGCCCGAGGTGTAGAACAACTGGCGGCGCGCCACGTGCGGCGTGCAGACGAGCGAATAACCGCGGCGCAGATACTCTTCGCGCATCCAATCTTCCATCTCTTTGCGGATGATGCCGCCCTTGGGATGCCAGAAAATCAGCCCCGGCCCGGCGAGTTCCTGGATGGAAAACAGGTCGAGCTGTTTGCCCAGCACGCGATGGTCGCGCTTTTTCGCTTCTTCGATGCTGTTGAGGTAGGCGTCGAGATCTTTCTTGGAAAAGAACGACGTACCGTAGATTCGTTGCAGTTGCGGATTCTTTTCGTCCCCCAGCCAGTAGGCGCCCGCAATGTTTAGCAACTTGAAAGCCTTGATCTTTCCCGTGGACGGCACATGCGGGCCGCGGCAGAAATCCAGAAACTTGCCGGTCTTGTAGATCGAGATCTTCTCATCGGGCTTGGTGAATTGTTCGATGAAGTAGCACTTCATGAAGTCGCCGTCGCCCTTGAATTTTTCCAGTCCTTCTTTGCGCGGCAGAAATTCGCGTGCGTAGGGCAGGTTTTCGTGGACGAGTTCCTGCATCTTCTTCTCGATCTTTTCGAGATCTTCCGGCGTGAACGCGGTCTCGCGATGAAAGTCGTAGAAGAACCCGCTCTCGGTCGCGGGACCGTGGCCAAGCTTGGTCTCGGGAAAGAGTTCGAGCACGGCCGCGGCCAGCAAGTGCGCGGACGAATGCCGATAGACTTCCAGCGCCTCCGGATCGCGGTCGGTAAGTATGCGCAACTCGGCGTCCGCTTCCAGCGGACGGGTGAGATCCACGAGATCGCCGTTGGTCTTGGCGGCGAGAGCGGCGTCGGCAAGACGCGGGCTGATGGACTTGGCAACGTCGAGCGCGGTGGTCCCCTTCGGGACTTCCTTGGTGCTGCCGTCGGGGAGCTTGATACTAATGCTGTCAGACATGGATTTAGCCTTATTTTTGCTGAATCTTGAGTCTAAAGTAGAGGGGAAAGAGGGTCAAATTCTCGTAGCGCGCCCATGCTAAATTTGACCGGAGCAGGCGGTCGAGATACGCGCCATCGCGCCGGATCGAGCGGCGGATATATCGGCGTCTCCGGCGACTATATCCTCCGAATCCAGGAGAAAAGTATTTCTCGCGCAAACTCAAATTATCGCGGACGCCTGGCGCCGTCGCCAACAGGGCTGTTGCACGTTGGCCATGCTCGGACTTTCTGGATCGCTGCGCAACGGGCCATCGAAAACCGGGGGGGTTTGATTTTGCGCAACGAGGACCTGGACCCGCAGCGCTCGCGGGGCGAATTCGCTCGCGCCATGATCGAAGATTTGCGGTGGCTGGGAATTCGTTGGAGCGAGGGCCCGGATTGCGGCGGGCCGCATGGCCCGTACTCGCAGAGTGAGCGCCGAACGCACTATTTGCAGGCGTGGCGGCGGTTGCGGGAGGGCGGATTTCTGTATCCGTGTACGTGTTCGCGCAAGGATCTGGTGCAGGCGGCAAGCGCTCCGAACGATGCGGATGACGAACCGGTGTATCCGGGAACCTGCCGCGAGCGGAAAGATAGCGGCGGGTTCACCGAGCCTCGGGGCGTGAACTGGCGATTCCGCGTGCCCGATGGCGAGGTCATTCAGTTCACGGATTTGAATCTAGGCCCACAGCGTTACATCGCGGGCAAAGACTTTGGCGATTTTCTGGTTTGGCGGCGCGACGATGTTCCCGCCTACCAACTCGCGGTCGTGGTGGACGACGCGGCAATGCGAATCACCGAGGTCGTGCGGGGTGCTGATTTGTTGAGGTCCACCGCGCGTCAACTGCTGCTCCTGCACGCGCTCGGGGCTGCCGAACTTGGATACGACACACCGGACTATTTTCATTGCCACCTGGTGCGCGACTCCGCCGGAGTGCGGCTGGCGAAGCGCCACGATGCCTTGAGCATCCGCCATTTGCGGGAGAGTGGGATGACCGCGGAAAAGGTACTGGCGATGGCCGGTTGGCCATGATGGATCGGCACTTTCGTTTCGCGACTGAGTTACCTGGGTTGCCACGGTTTGCTGCTAACGGGGCTACCATTAAAAGAAGAGTTCTAAAAATGTTAGGCATGGCGCGTGGGGGAGAGTATGCCACACAGGGTTATGCAGCGAATGTTCGTGAAGGTTTTGTCCATCGCGCTAGCGCTATTAATGAGCGCGGCCGCCCATGGGCAGGCGCTGGGCGACGTTGCGCGCGAGAATCGGCAGAAGAAGGACGCCGAAGCCGCATCCGGAACGCAGCCGAAGGTGATCACGAATGCGAACCTGCCGAAGGACCCGAGCGAGAATCAGGGGCCGAGCGATGCAGAACCGGCAGCGGGCGCAGCGGACGGCAGCAAGACTGCCGATCACCATGTAGCCGACCATCGCCTAGCCGACCATCGCTCCGCGCAACAACGCCTGGCGGAACAACGCGCGGCGCAGCAATGGAAGCAACAGATTTTGGCGCAGAAGAATAAGGTTGCACTCCTGCAGGCCCGGCTCGACTCCATCAATGCATCGATTCAGTCGGCGGGCGGGAGCGCTGAATCCGACCGGCCGTATAGCCCGCGGCAAACCCAACGCGGGGCACAAGTCCAGCTGCAACTCGATGCGGAGAAGAGGAAGCTCGACCAGATGCAGGAAGCCGCACGGCACGCCGGCATGGATAGCGCGGTCTACGATCCGTAGGGCTCTCAGCTATCAGTTATCAGAACACACTTCTCCTCGGGCTGTCGCCCGCGGAATCTCAGCGCGCCACCCCTATTGTTTTGTCCTAGGGAACGGCCCTAATTTGGCGCTTTTCAGCGCCCGACCCCCATTTCATAACGATTCTCCAGGGGTACCTTACTGGAAACCGCATAAAATCTGAATAAAATGCTACTATTCCACAGCACAGTGCGTTACTATGCGCTGAAGACAAGCAAATCTTCAAGTTCCTGAAGGAGGAATTCATGGCTTCTGGTATGACCAAGACCCAACTCACCCGTCACCTGGCCGAAAAACTCGGCACCAACAACAAAACTGTCGCAACTTTCCTGGAGCAGCTGGCAGACACGGCAATTAAAGAGACGAAGAAGAGCGGTGTGTTCGTTGTGCCCGGCCTGGGCCGCCTGGTGAAGGCGCATCGCAAGGCCCGCATGGGACGCAATCCGCAGACCGGCGAACCGATTCAGATCAAGGCGAAGACGGTGGTAAAGTTCCGCGTGGCGAAAGCCGCCAAGGACGCGATCGCCCCGAAGAAGTAGCTATGTGGCGCGGGCGCCCTCGCCCGCGAAAACTTAGATTGAAGAAGAAGGCCGGCCTCGTGTCGGCCTTTTTCTCGCGCACCTGATTCGTCACAAATCCTGTGTCGAGCGCTCACAGACTTCGACCCTGCGTCTAACGCTATACTTCCGAAGAAGGCGCAAAAAAGAGCGCACAAAAAATGCCCAATGATCCAAAGTTGGCGGAAGCGCTGCGGCGCTATTGGGGATACCACGAGTTTCGCCCCAAGCAGGAGAGTGTCATCCGCAGCCTGCTGGCCGCCCACGACGCATGCGTCGTAATGCCCACCGGAGGCGGGAAGTCGCTCTGCTACCAGCTTCCGGCGGTGATTTTGGGGAAGACGGCGGTGGTGGTTTCTCCGCTGATTGCGCTGATGCAGGACCAGGCGGCACAACTGGCGCAAATGGGCATTCCGGCGGCGGCCATCAATAGTTTTCAGAATCCTTCAGAACGCCGCCAGGTGATGGAGAAAGCGGTGCGCGGGGAATATAGGCTGCTCTATCTTTCGCCGGAGCGGCTCGCCGCGGAAAGTACTTTCGAATGGCTGGCCAAAGTACCGGTGGGATTCTTTGCCGTGGACGAAGCGCATTGCATTTCCGAGTGGGGGCACGAATTCCGCCCCGATTATCGCCAGCTCAACCGTTTGCGCACGAGTTTTCCGAAGCTTCCGATTGCGGCCTTCACGGCCAGCGCGACTAAGCTGGTGCGGCACGACATTTTGAAGCAGTTGCAGATGCGCCATCCCGATCTTTATATCGCCAGCTTCCATCGCAAGAATTTGCGCTACGTGGTGCACGAGTGCGAAGCGCGCACACAGATGGAGTTGCTCGTCCGCGCCTTGCGGCAATACGCCGGAGAGAGCGTGATCGTGTACGCGCCCACCATCCGCCGCGTCGAAGAAACGGTCGAATACCTCGAGGAGAGCGGGATCGCGGCCGTCCCTTATCACGGGAAGATGGAAGCGCCCATGCGGCGGCAGAACCAGGAACGCTGGATGTCGGACGAAGTGCGGGTGCTGGTGGGGACGATCGCGTTCGGCCTCGGCATCAACAAGCCCGCCGTGCGCGCGGTCATTCATCTGTCGCTGCCGCAATCGATCGAGCAGTATTACCAAGAGGCGGGGCGCGCGGGGAGAGACGGACGTCCGGCGGATTGCGTGCTGCTCTGGCAGAAGCGCGACTTTATTCTTCTGGAATACTTCATCAACAAGATTGCCGATGATGCAGAGCGCGAGCGGTCGGCGGAGCGGAAACGCGTGATCGGCCGCTTCGTGGACTCTGCGCGCTGTCGCCAGCGGCAGATTTGCCTGCACTTTGGAGAAACGCCGAAGTGGGAGAGTTGCGGCAACTGCGATCATTGCGGCGCGAAACCGGAGTGGCTGAGCAAAGCGGTACGCGCCGAGTTGCCAGAGGCTGCGGCGCGAGGGGTTTTTCTGCCGCCAACATCTACTCCATCCTTCTATACTCCGCGGCTGTCGTCGGAAAGACCGCGAGCGCGGGATGCGGTGCTGGCGGAAGCCGATCCGGCGCTGGCGGAATATCTGCGGGAATGGCGGCGCAATATGGCGCGGGAAAACAAAGTGCCAGCGTACATCATTCTGCACGACAGCACGCTGGAGGAATTGTGCCGGCGACGTCCGTCGAATATTGGCGAGTTGAAGCAGGTGACGGGAATTGGAGACCGCAAGTCTGAAACGTACGGCGCGGAAATCCTTCAAGTTTTGAAAAACTTTAGCGCGGGAGCGCGCGCCACGCCAGCGACGTCCAAAGAAGCGACTCCGGCGGAACAAACGCTCCGGCTTTTACACGAGGGGCGGAGCTTCGAGGAGATTGCGCGCATTCGGGCGCGGCAGATTTCGACCGTCGTCTGCACGGTTGCCAACCTGGTCGAAACCGGGCAAGTGAAGTTGGATCCGAAATGGATTTCTCCCGACGCTCAGCCGCTGATTGAGACCGCGTGCCTCGAGCGGGGAGTTGAGCGGCTCAGAGACATCAAAGATGCGGTTCCTCCGTATGTCAGCTTCGAAGACATAAGGCTGGTTGTGGCGCATCTGCGAGCGGAGAATCGTGTAAGGGCGAAGCTGGCGTAGACTGTCACTACACAATCCTCCTCTACACGCCTCTGGCCGCGGGATCCCAGATCAGTTTGTGGATTTGCAGGCTGAGGCGGGCTGGAACATTGTCGGCTAGGATCCATTCGGCGAGTTCTTTGGGATCGAGCAGACAATGCGAAATGTCGCGAGCGCCAGAGGCGGTTTTTTTAAACGCGGGCGAAAACAAAATGGCGTTTACGCGTTCCGCCAGCTCTTGAGTCAGGACGAAATCGCGGGCAAATTCGTAGTCGGCGCGATCGGTCAAAACGAATTTGAGTTCATCGTGAGGCTGGAGCGTTTTCAGATTTTCGACGGCAAAAGTGTTGGCTTCGCCGGAGTGCGGACATTTCACATCGACAATTTTGACGACTTGTTTCGGGACATGCGCCAGCGGGCGTTCGCCGTTGGTTTCGAGCAAGACTTGATAATCGGCGTCCAGTAGTTGCTCCATCAGCGGGATGACCTCGCGCTCTTGCAGCATGGGTTCGCCACCAGTGATCTCGACCAGTCCTCCGCTGGGGCTCAGACGCGCGATTTCGCGGAGCACGTCTTCGAGCACCATCTTTTTCCCACCGTCGAAACTGAATTCGCTGTCGCACCAGGAGCAGCGCAGATTGCATCCTGTCAGGCGCAGGAAGACGCAGGGCAAGCCAGCGTGCGTCGATTCGCCTTGCAGCGATTTGTAGATCTCTGTAATCTGCATGGAACAGTTGCCAGTTGCCAGCGGCCAGTTGCCAGTCACTCCGGTTTGCAGATGGAAGCCAGCAAGCCGTTCAGAATTTTACCTACCTCCGCACAGTTGTTTAATAATCCCTTGATTTGCGCTGCATCGATATATCCCAAGTTATTGGCGATCTGGAGTTGGGTTTCTACCTCCATCAAGGATCCTCGGGCTTGGCCCAAAAAATAGCGGGACTCTTTTTCGGAAAGCCGGCCTTGTCCTTCCGCGATGTTGCTTGGGATGGAAACCGCGGCGCGCCTTAATTGTGACGTGAGTCCAAACCGTTCTTCCGAGGGGAAATTCGCCGTCGTGCTATAGATTGCCGTCACAAGATCCATCGCTTTTTGCCAAGCATGCAGGTCCTTGTATGATCGACCCATGACTGGTTCCTCTGCCTCAACAGATGACTGGCAACTGGGAACTGGCAACTGCTACTCGCTGTATTTCGCCGTGGTCGTGTCGGTCTCAAAAACGGTGACGTCTTTCACTTTCACCCTGCCGTTGGTTACGCTTCTTAAGCGGACGTTAGTTTCGTCGTAAAAATATTTCGCGAGATTTTCGGCGGAGGGGTTGAGGACGTTGAAGGGCTCGATATCGTTGAGCATCTGGTGGTCGAGGCGGTCGATGGCGGGCTTCATCACGTCTTTCAGCTCTTTGAAATCGAGCAGCAGTCCTGCTTTGTCGAGCTCTGTGCCGGACAGAGTCACGCGAATCTTGTAGTTGTGGCCGTGCGGATTCTCGCACTTGCCCTTGTAGTTGCGCAGGTAGTGCCCTGCGGCGAATGTCTCTTCCACGGTGACTTCGAACATGAATTCCCGCTAGCCTCGACTGTGTTTCATTGTACCTTTTGAGGCTTTGCGAGGCACATCATTCAGATGCATGTCGCTTCCTCCTGATGGCACGCCTGAATTGTCCCAGGCGGCAACGGGTCGGGTTCAGGTGACGAACTAGCGGAACTGGCGGTCGAAGCGTCGTTTGACGTTGGTGCGGCGATCGAGGAGGTTTCCGCGGTGCTTTTCTTTTGGCTCTTGAGCTTACGCTGCGCTCTCTGTGCATTCATGTGAGCCATGTTGGTGGAGGCGACTTGCATGGCGTAGAGAAGGATGGAAGCTTCTTTGGTTTCGATGCGGCGGTGCAGCAGCATTTCGCAAACGTCCGAGATCGCCGACTGGATGGAGACGGCGTCTTCGAAGACGGGGAGGTAGACGTGATGGGAAGGTCCGTTGTCGAGGTCGACCTTGGGCTCTCCCATAACCTTGTGGTAGTGGCAAAACCTTTCGCCGGGAACAACTGGGGATTGGCAGGGATCGCCGTTCCACTTTCGCGAGGCACAGATTTCGTCGGAATATTTATCGATGGAAGAAGACATTATGATTGCTCCTAAGGCGATGATTCGCAGATAGATAACTGCTATTGGCGGGCTGAGAGTTTGAAAAAATGGGGGGTACCCCCCCCTACCCCAAAATAGGTTAAGTTGATGATAGTAAAGCACTTAGTCGTAAAGTATTCAAAAGATAGGGCTTAGCGGTAGATTCTGGGGTTTGCGTGCACTTCGGGTGGGTGCTCACCGGCTGCTATTGGTTGTCAAAGAGCCGTGGAAAATGCTGGAGGCGGCAAGGGCGTTCACCTCTGGAGGCGGACGCACTTGCCGATGATGCATTGTCGAGGAAATCATCGCACCGATTGTGGTGCAAGTCTGTGATGGCGGTACAGGAAAAATGTGATGAAAAACTGGGGGGAGAGCTATCAGACGGGAGTCGTGGTGGGGACAGGAAGTCAAAATCCCCGCCCTGTCGCAAAAAACGCGACAAGGACGGGGCACCCGGTTTGGAAGTGTCTTTTATGTGGAGTATACTGTGGAATAGGATCCACATATGCAAATCGTTCAAATCGTGCTGGATGAAAAGCTGTTACACGCCGCCGACCAAGCCGCGAAGCGCACCCGGCAAAACCGGTCCGCTATGGTGCGCGACGCGCTGCGGGAACATCTCCGGCGGTTGGAACTGCGGGCCAGTGAAGAGCGCGACCGCCAGGGCTACTCGCGGCGTCCGCAAGGCGACGCGGAAGCGCGAGGTTGGGAATCGGAGGCCATGTGGCCGGAAACATAGCCCGCGGCGAAGTTCGGCTCTACCAGTTTGCCGCGCCTGACAAAAAACGACCGGCCCTCGTGCTGACCCGCAACAGCGCCATCGCGTATTTATCCACGGTCACGGTTGCGCCGGTCACTTCCACGATTCGCGGCGTGCCGTCGGAAGTCGTGCTGAATGAGGAGGACGGCATGAAGTCTCCGTGCGCGGTGAACCTGCACAACGCGGTGACTGTATCTCAACAGCGATTAGGAAGACGCGTGGCCCAGCTTAGTTCCACGCGGATGAATGAAGTGTGTGCTGCTCTGCGGTTTTCATTGGGGTGCGATGCAAGCTAGTTACTCGGGACGAACTGCTCCACTCAAGCCAGCACCGGGCTGAGTTATTCAAGTTAACTGATAACCGATCTTGGAGCAGCGCTTCAGGTACGCACCCCACCAATCATCGGGAACCTGATTGTTCTTTCGAATTTCTGCTACGACGTCGTTTGGATTCGGCAAGAAAATGTAGCCGTATTTCCTTGCCCCGTTCGGAGCAACCTCGATGAAGCCGAGTTCTCCGAGAATGTCTATGCGTTCCCTCCAGCGTCGAACGCTAAGGCCGGACGCGTACGCGACGTCTGACTCGTCATCGATCTCGATCAGCTTGCAGTCGGGAGTTCGGAACCAAAGTTCGGAGTAAACCCTTGAAACGTTCTTGCCCTTCGGTGCTAGTCCTTCCAGCAGCGTAAGCATGAGGCCGATTGTGCGCGGGACGCTGCTGTAACCATCATGCACGCTTCTATCGAAGATCTTGCCCGCAGAACCTGGGAAGAGTTGATCTCGAAGCTGCTCACGCTTGGCCTCTGCTGGATGCTTCTGTTTCACCCTGGTTAGAATCACTCGCCTGACTCCTGTTAAGAGAAATACCGCCCCGAAGTGCGCGCCCTACGGGGCCTTGGTTGAGCCGCTTACCGATACAAGGGGCAATCCGGCTTTCCATGAGTATAATGCTATGTAAGTTACAGATAAGCAAGGCTTTAATTGCGCAATCTTCGGGTAGGCTTTCTGTCTGGAATCGACGCGCGGTTGAAGTTCTTCGCGTGGTTACGCTTCATTATGTGAATAAACTGCGCGAACGGGCGGGATTGTTGTTGATTCTAAAAGAGCTTACATCCTGTTTGCGTGCTCCATGTGCTCGTGTGCTCCTATGTACTCAAATGTGCTCCACTGTACTCGCAGTGGACCCACTGGCCACCCCTCTGGTATTGGCTGGGAACAAATTCGAGGGGAATGAGCAGGAAAATATGCGACTGCTGCGGCGCATACCAACGCGGCCGGCGATTTGACAACAGCAAAAATGGGGTTACTATTCGGGAAAAAGGAGACGAGCTCAACGTGCCGATCATTCAGCCGCCCCCTGTCAGCGAGCAACTACGGGATGAAATACACAAAGCCGAGCTGATCCACGACTTTATTACGGCGACCGTGCCCGACAAATTTGTTGGGGACACGGACAAAAAAATCCTCCTTGCGGCAATCTTTTCGCTTACATCTGAGCACCACGGAGCAATTCTTCACCTGCTCAAATCCGGTCGGTTCGATGGCAGCGCCCTTGCTCTTGTGCGGCCTCTGATAGACAGCGCTTATCGCGCTCATTGGATATATTCTTGTGCAAGGCCGGATATTGTCGCACGCATCAAGAACGGCGAGGACGTTTATCCAGGGTTGATTAATATGGCAACCGAGATTGAAAAGAAGATTGATGCTGACGGGATGTTTGCCTCCATTGCGCCTTATATCAATGCGCTGCACGGCTACACGCATGGGGGATTGGAACAACTTGCTCGCAGATTTGACGCAGCCGGAACCGCTGTTAAGCCGAACTATTCTGATGGCGAGAAGTTGGAGGCCGTTAAGGCAACAACGGCGCATTTCACCGCATTGGCAATTGCGTGGTGTCAGATTGTCTCAACTGAACCACCTGAAAAGGAACCGCTATCCAAGAAAATCAGCGACCACTACGTGGCGGAGTATCCCATGCCTGCAAAAGCCTAGCTTCCGCGCCTGACCTGGAGCACAACAAAAATGAGTGAAGACTTGCAAGAGTTAAAGAAGGAATTACAGAGGCTGAGGGAGCAAAGGGTCATAGACGCGAACGCGGTGGAGAAGGCTTGCGTTCGCGCTAGTGGTCGTCAGATTGGTCCCTCAAATAGAAGTTTTGCCGCTAGCCAGTCTGAAGATCTTAAGAGACTCGATAGTCGTATCGCCGAGATTGAAGCCAAAATCGAAAAAGCCGAACGTAGCGGAAAAGAATCTTGAGCCTCCAGACAGGTAACCCTCGCAAGCCCGGTTTTGGCGTGAGTGGGGACGTTCGCACCTCGCACACGCCGAACTGCGGCTGAAACGTTCGCAAAGTCTTTCTACGATTCCGAGAGTGGGAATGGAGCACGGGAGATCAAAGTCTCCGCCCCTTCGGCTCCGCTCAGGGCAGGCCCTGTCTCTGCAAAGAACGCGGAGACAAGGACGGGGCAACTTGCGGGATAGGAGATTCGCGTCAGGGTGAGAGATCCCACCCTAAAATCGCAAAGAGCGCGATTTTAGGATGGGGCACCCGCGCCGGCGCGGACAAGATGCAGAGGTCGTTCGCTTCGCTCAGGATGACAGGGTTTTTTGCTTTGTAGCCATCTGCGTCTGTTCGCCGAGGTTCGATCGGCTTGGGCGGGCGAGGGCGCCCGCCCTACACAAGCTGACTGTCGAGTCCGATGCTGATCCAGGAAGGGTGGTCGCGAGGAAAGTTGAGGGAAGCGTTTTCTCCGTTGTATTATCTACCGATGCAAAGAAGACTCTGGGGCACAATTGCGCTCGGGCCGGTGTTGCTTGGATCGGTGTTGTTCGGATCGGTGTTGCTCATCTCGGCCTACTCAAAAGGAGGGCAGGAAATGAAATCCACGAAAGCTGAAAAGTCGAAGCCGGCGGTCAAAACGGAGCAGCGCGGGCGCGGCCACATTATTGGCATCGGCGGTGTGTTCTTCAAATCGGCCAATCGCGATCAGATGCGCGAATGGTACGCGAAGCATCTTGGACTGGCGGACAAAGGCCAGGGCGCGATGCTTCCGTGGCGCGAACAGGACGACCCGCAAAAGGAACACGTAACAGTTTGGACGGTTTTTCCCGACTCCACCAAGTATTTCGATCCCAGCCCCGCGCCGTTCATGATCAACTACATCGTGGACGATATGGATGCTTTGCTCGAGCGCTTAAAACAAGAGGGAGTGAAGATCGACGCCAATCGGATGGATGAATCCTACGGGCGCTTTGCCTGGATCTACGATTCCGATGGCAACAAGATCGAGCTGTGGCAGCCAACGGTCGAAAAAGGCAAATAGAGTGTGCGTGAGACCTCGGTCGTCCCTCCGGGACTTGAATCGTTTGCTGCACTTTACCCAGCGCTGAAGCGCTGGGCTAAGCTGGGTTGCCCCTCCGGGGCTGGATTGTCCGATGGATTGTTCCACCGAGTTGTTCGAAAATCAGTTCTCACGCTCACACTAATAGGGCTGCTAGCGAAATGGAGATAACGGGGGAACATCCCATCCTAAAATCGCAAAGGGCGCGATTTTAGGATGGGGCACCCGGGGATTTTAGGATGGGGCAACCGCGCCCGCCAGTGGTCGAGACGAATGTAGGGGTCCTTCGACTCCGCAGAACGACTCGCTTCGCGAATCGTTCTGCTACGCTCAGGATGACAATTTGGAGTTTGGCTCATACGCCCCTACGGCGGCCCGGTGTCTATTGGGCGGGCGAGGGCGCCCGCTCCACGCTACACAGGCAAACCTACGGCCAATTACCTATAATTTGCTAACGTTCGGGGTGGTGCTGCGTCTATTGCCGTGCAAGGTTGAGGTTGGGTGACTTGCAGGGGACAGCGACAGGCAATGCCGGCCGATTCTTACGCAGTTGCAATTCCGGTTGGCGAGATTTCCCGTCCAAGGTGGACGGGGCAGGGCAGCGGCAAGCAGAACCCCACGTCCGATTGGAATATGAGGGGCTCCTTGGCAGCGCAAGGCAACCGCATTGACGACACGAGCCTGATCCGCGAGGCGCAGCAGGGCAACCGCGCGGCCTTCGAGGAACTGGTGCGTCACTACGATCAGGCGGTGCTGCGGCTGGCGCTGCATCTCACCGGATCGGAGACGGACGCCCAAGACGTTTATCAGGAGGCGTTTCTCAAGGCCTACAAGAACCTGGGCAGTTTCCGGTTTGAGTGTTCCTTTTATACGTGGATTTACCGGATCGTCACCAATCTCTGCCTCGATCATCTGCGCAAGCGAAATGTGCGCAAGGAGGAAGCTCCGGTGGCGGTGGATGCGTCGGGCGAGGAGTACAGCCGGTTGGAGCTGGTCGCGGACGCGCGCGCGGGGGCGAATCCGGAACGCGATCTGATGCGGCGCGAGCTGGGGCGGAAGATCGGAGCGGCGCTGTCGAGGCTGACTCCGAGGGAGCGGATGGTGTTTGAGTTGAAGCATTATCACGGGCTGAGGTTGCGGACGGTGGGCGAGATGCTGAATACGACGGAAGAGACGGCGAAGAATACGTTGTTTCGCGCGACGCAAAAACTGAGGGTCGCGCTGGCGGAGATGCGATGAGTTGGGAAGTGGTTCCCGCGAAGGGATATGAAGATGAAATGTGATTGGGTACGGCAAAACATTCTGTTCTACGTTTACAACGAACTGGAGGACGATGCCCGGTACGAGATAGAGCAGCACCTGGCGAGGTGTCCGGAGTGCGCCAGCGAGTTGCAGGCGACGCGCGCGTTCAAGGCAACGCTGTCGGAAATGCCGGTAGAGGAGCCGGCTCCAAACCTGCTGGCGGCATCGCGGATGCGGTTGCAGGAAGCGCTGGAAACGGAGCGGCCGGGAGGGATCTGGCAGCGGGTGATTTTTGAGCCGGCTGCGTGGTTGCGGCAGGTCCGGATGGCTCCGGCGTTGGCGGCGGCGATTTTCATGGTGGGATTTGGCGGGGGCATCGGAGCGACTTACAACTTTCTGGCGAATCGTCAAGCGATCAGCGGCGGCGCGATCGTAGACCAAGCTGGGATGTTTTCGTCCAACAACAATGCTGCGATTGCGGGGATCCGGTCGGTGACGCAGGAGCCGGGAACGAATCAAGTGAGCATCCAGTACGACACGGTTTCGACGCAGCAGGCGCAAGGCTCGCTCAACGACCAGCGGATCCAACAATTGCTGTTGTTCGCCGCGCGCAACAATTACAACTCGGGAGTGCGGATGGACTCGGTGGATTTGCTGACGCAGTCGCCCGACGATTCGCATGTGCGGGAAGCGCTGATGTACGCCTTGCAGAACGATACCAACCCGGGCGTGCGTTTGAAGGCGCTGGACGGGCTGGGCGGCTATACGCGGCAGGATGAGCGAGTGCGGGATGAGGTTTTGCAGGCGCTGGTCGCAGACACGAACGAGGGCGTTCGGATGCAGGCCCTGCACTTGGTCGAGCCGATGAAAACGGACAGCAGCGTGCGATCGGTGTTGATCAAGCTGTCGCAGACGGACCAGAACGCTTGCATCCGCTCGCAGGCCCGCACCATGCTGGCGCAGATGCCGGAGATGGATTAAGAGCAGTCATTGGTCGATAGTCGTTAGTCGTTCGGAGTTCGTGATGGACTGAGGGTGTTTGCTAGCGACTAACGACTAACGACCAACGACTTATTAACTAAGGAGGCAACTCATTGAAACACGCCATAAAGCTATTTGGAGTTGGAGTATTCGTGACCGCGCTGGCATCTCTGGCCCTTTGCCAGGAACCTCGGGTCTATCGCGAAGGCAGCAACTGGGTCCAGGAAACAACTGGCTCGCTCAGCGCGGCAAAGAATCTGCGGGTAAAGGTGGACGGAGGTTCGGTCCGGGTCCAGGGCGGATCGCAAGCGGACATCACCTACGTCATTCATCGCCGGTCCAATACATCTTCGGAAGAGCAGGCTCGCCGCGAATTCGAGTCGTACAAGATCAGCGCTTCTGTCAAGGGAGACATGGCGTGGATCACGTCGGAGTCGGAGGGTCGGAAGAATCATAAGAGTTCCGCCGATTTTGTCATCAATGTGCCGCGCAACCTCGACTTCGCCAAGATCGAGACCGGGGGCGGCAATGTAGACACGACCGGGATTGCAGGACGGGTCGAACTCGCCAGTGGCGGCGGCAATGTTCACCTCGATGATATTGGGGGCGAGGTGACGGCGGAAACCGGCGGGGGCATGATCGATGTCGGCAACGTCGAAAGCGGCGTGAGTCTGCATACCGGCGGAGGAAACATCACGGTTGCGTCCGCCAAGGGCGAGATCAAGGCGGAAAGTGGAGGCGGGAACATCGTGGTCCGTTCCGGGATGCAAGGCGCGGTGCTGCGAACGGGCGGAGGGACTATTCGCGTGGAAAAGTGCGGCGGCGCGGTGAAAGCCACGACCGGCGGCGGCAGCGTGGAGATCGGCGAGATCGGAGGCCCGGCGGAACTCGAAACCGGCGGGGGTAACATTCGCCTGGCTTCAGCGAAAGGGCGTGTGCGGGCCCAGACCGGCGGCGGCGGAATCGAAGTGGACGGAGCGACTTCGGTAGATGCGGAAACCGGGGCGGGTGGAATCACTGCGAAATTATTCTCGCCGGCCGGCGCTGGCGGCCATGAAGATTCTTCGCTGGAAACCTCGACTGGCGACATCACAATTTATCTCGCCAACGATCTGGCCATTTCCATTCGAGCGGAAATCGAAAGCGCTTATGGCCATACTATCCACAGCGACTTCCCTGAGATTCATGTGTCCTCGGAAGGCGGACAATATGGGCCGAAAACAGTGACGGCCGAGGGTCAGCTGAACGGCGGCGGACCGGTGCTGAAGGTGCGGACGAATTTGGGGAATGTCAGCTTCCGCCGCGCGAATCACTAGGATGGAGCGCCGGGCGTCGCCGCCCGGCACCCCACCAGCAAGTTTGGTTCTATCAGGAGGGATTATGATCCACCGTTTTCTGCTTTGCATGTTTGTTTTCACGCTGGTTATTTCGCTGGGCGCCAGCGCTCAGCCGGCAGAGTCGAACCACGATCGCGCCGACGATAGTTGGAGTTGGAGCGGCGGCTCCGACGAGGGCGGCGGCGGTTCGTCCTATCTCGGAGTGGATATTGCCGACGTTTCTCCGGAACGCCTGGGAGAATTGAAGCTCAAGGAAGAGCACGGAGCCGAGGTCACGATGGTTGACCAGGACGCTCCCGCCGGAAAAGCCGGACTGCACGAGCACGACGTCATCGTAAGCCTGAACGGTACGGCGGTGGAGAGCGCGGCGCAGTTGCGCCGCATGATCAGGGAAACGCCGTCCGGCCGAGTCGTGACCCTCGGCATCAGCCGCGACGGTCAACCGCTGACCATCAAGGTGCAACTCGCCGACCGGCACAAGTCGATGACCTGGGAACCGAAGGGCTACGAATTCAAGCTCGACATGCCGAAGCTCCCGGCATTGCCGGACTTCGACTTCCCCGTCTCGGTGGTGGTCGTCCATTCCGGGTTGCACAGTGGGCTGATGGTGGAAAACCTCACTGCGCAACTGGGCGAGTTCTTTGGCGTCAAGGGCGGCGGCGGAGTACTGGTGCGCTCGGTGGAAAAGGGCAGCCGAGGGGAAAAGGCAGGATTCCGCGCCGGCGATGTGGTCGTCAAGGTCAACAACCAACCGGTGCGCGATACCTCCGACTTCACGCATGCGCTCCGCTCATCTTCTGGAGCTGCGGCCGGCGTGACCGTGATGCGCGACAAGAAAGAACAGAATCTGACCCTGACCCTTCCCGAAAAAAAGGATGCGGGCAGTCTGATGGAGGATAGCTTCGATCTGAAGGGTTTGACCGCGGGGAGCGAGAAAGAGGTGAACCGCATTGCCGACGAAATGGCTCGCCTCGGCCCCATGCTCGACAACGTGCAGCGCGACGTCGAACTGAAAGAGTTGCAGAAAAAGCTCGACGACGCACAGCGCAAGATGCGCCAGAGCCAGGAAAAGCTGCGGCAGAAACTCTCCGGGGATGGGGCCGAATTGTGATGGGCCGAAATCCGGTGGATTGACCGCCGACCAGGTTACGAAAGTCACACGGCGTGGCCCATGGCAATCCATACTTTCTGCCGCGGAATGGCCAGATTCCAACCGTGGACTACACGCTGGTTACCTGTTGCGGTGACCGAATTCCCGGTAATCTATTGCCGCAATGGCTTTCCGCGCCCTGCTGTTTTCGAAAAGCCCGGAGACTGACACCGCCATGACGGCGGCCTGCAAGACTACGGGAATCCGTGCCGTAGTCTGTTCCGACATCTTTACGGCCATCGAAAAAGCCAAGGCGCAAGCGTTTTCGTGCGTGATCGCGAACTGGGCCGATCAACCGGAGGCGAGCTTCCTGCTGAAGCGCGCTCGCGAGTCCACGCCCAACCGCAACACCGTGGCCATCGCCATCGTCGATCACGACCCCTCGCCGGTGGAAATGCGCGAAAACCGGCTCGATTTCCTGATCTATCGCCCAATTTCCTCTGTGGAAGCCGAAGAGGTCCTTGCCAAGGCCTCAGAGCAGATGAAGCCGTTGAGCGCCGAGGACGCCGCCGAATCGTCCGGGGATGGCGACCCGAGCGGCGAGAACTCCGCCTCTGATGCAACGAACGGCGCAACCCAGCACAATGACGAGGATCAGGGGGACGGTTTTGCGCAAGAGAGCGCGGACCAGGCCGGCGGCGACAGCGAGATTGCGACTGCCGAAGACGAGGACCTGGGCGAACCAGGGGCGCGCAGTCGTAATCACGCGCTTTGGTTTCGCAAGGCTTGTGCTGCAATCCTGGTGCTGATTGCGGCGTTTTACCTGTGGAGATCGCGCGATGTCATTGAGTATCTGGCGCACACCCGGGAGGGAAGAGTCCAGATTTTCCGCGAATCGGTAGAGGCGCTTTTTTATTTGAACCAGAACGGGGCGCTGCCCGCCGGCGGCGCCCAACAGGACGCGTACTTCAGCCGGGAGCCCGCCAGTCCCGATGCGAAGACACCGGACTTAGGAGTGGTCCCAACCGAGTCGACGTTGACAGAATCGCACCCGACTTTACCCCAGGCTCCCGACTTCCCCCTGCCCGCGCCGGTGCTTGACCGTCAGGAACCGCCGCCCATCCACCGGGCACGAGCCGCGATTCCTGAGAGCATGAGAGAATCTCCGCCGATTGAGCGCCCGGTAGTGGTGACGGTGAATCCGGCGCAGATGATGCCCGTCTCCGCGCCCCAGCCGCAGCCTGCAAGCCAGTCATTCAGCGAGCCTGTAGCGGTGAGCGAAGAAGCTGCCCGGAGCCTCCTCATTCAAAGCGTGGATCCGGTGTATCCGCCCGAAGCGGCGGCCCAGAAACTTCACGGCGCCGTGGTGCTCCAGGCGGTGATCGGCCGGGATGGCAGCGTCGAAGACCTCAAAATTGTGCAGGGATATTTTGCTCTGGGCCGGGCGGCGATTGCGGCCGTCAAGCAATGGCGCTTCCAACCCTACAACGTCGGCGGTCACGCAGCGGCAACTGCCACCACCATCACCATCAATTTCAGTGCTCCGCCGGCGTAAGCGCCCGGCGCTCCCCTACTGAGGATTCGGGGTGACGGACTTCTTCCAATAGTCCTGGACCGCGGGCGGCAGCTTTTCCACGCGAGTGAGGAACGCCGTGAGTTTCCAAATGTCGGGATCGGAAAGCGTCTTGTCCCAGGCTGGCATTCCGGTATAGCGCACCCCGTTGCGAATCACATAGAAGACGTGCCATTCCTCATCGTCGGGCGGGTAAAGGATGAGGTTGGGCGCTGGAGGATAGAACGATTTCGCAATCGTCGAGGGCTGGCGGTCGATGCCCCCGTGGCAAAACGCGCAATTCATGGCGTAGATCTTGAGGCCCTCGATCAGATTTTCGTCGGTCGGCGGCACGGGACTGTTCACCCGCGGAGCATGGCGGTCGACCGAGTTGTCGAGCGCGCTCATGGCGATGTGGCGCTCCCATTTCGGCGGCGCGCTGTTGGCGCGAGTCGGCAGGAATCCCAGCAGAGCCAGGCCAAGGCCTGCGATCAGCAGGACAACAACGGCGGCGATAATCCCGAGTATGAAGTTGCGCATTTCAGATCCTCCGAAAGAGTTGGGGGGCAAACTGGAGCGCTGCACCAGTCTGCTTTTATTCTACCTTCAAGGGCGCGGCCACCGAGCCGATGCGTCCGCTGAGGTCGTCACGAACCACGAAACGGACGGTATATTCTCCGGGGGCAAGGTCCAGAGCGCCGCTATAGGCAACCCCTTGTTCGCGAATTGCCGGCAAACGCTCCGGGGTCAGATGCACGTCTAATTTCTGCCCCATGGGGCGATCGACAGGTTTGCCTTCAGGAGTTTTCGCCGCCGCTATGAACTCCATGACGACGTGGTGATTGTCGGCGTCGTCGATGAGCGCACCACCTGGCGCGAGGTGGATCTCATAATTTACATGCTTCTTGCCCGGTTCCTTGCCGGCTTCGATCTTGTCCCACTGCGCCACCAGCGCAAGCGATGTGAAATCCATAGGCGACTGCAAGGCCGACGAAATGTCGCTGTTGCGGCTGTTTTCGGGATCGACGGTGGCATTGGTCACAAAGAAGCCGCTGCGGGCGCGCACTTCCGTGTGATCGCGCTTCACTTTCACGGCCAGCTTGCGCCAGCCCGCCTTGGTTTTCGACCGGTCCACATAGTAGCCCAGCATGTAGTATTCAGCGGAATCGTCCACCGCTTCGCGAAATCCCTTTACCAGATCGTTGGAGTTGAAATAGGCGCGGCCACCGGTCATCTCGGCAAAGGTCTGGAAGGTCGACTGCGCATCCATGCGTCCCCAGTTCATCCGCCGGTAGGTTTGCGCCGGGTTCTGCATCTGCCTGCTCGACATGGTCGAAGTAATGCTTGGCACGGCTGTATTCAGCAGTCCTTTGACATCCACGGGATAGAGGGCAATCTGCGCGTCGTTCAGCAGTTGCCAGGTATGTTCGTACAGGGGAAGCACGTCGCTGAGAGTATCGCGGCCAGCGGGCGCGAGTTGCATGGTGTTGTCGCTCACGTTAAAGGGAAATCCGCCACTCGCCCAGATCAGCGATTTGCGCCCAGGAAACCCCGCCATCGTCTGTGCTATCTGTTGCAATCCATCCAAGGTGTAGGTGATGGCAACGCGTTGCTCGAACGATTGAAAATTCAGTTCCGCTTCTTGCAGCATGTCCTGGATGCTTTGGGCTTCGCTCGCCACAGCCGCACTGCCGGCCAAATTCCGCCCGGCGCGCGCTGTCCCGGTATCGGAATCCGCGCTGACATCGGTGCTGGCGGTTCCGGTGATGGCTTCCACATCTTCGTCGCTATCGACGATCTGGACCGCGTCGCCCTTCACCTTATGCAACGCGGCTACCAGAATGCGAGGATCGGTTGTGAAATCGTGGATCACGTGAATGCCGTTGCGGGTAAGGGTGTAAAGGGCGGTCGGCTCATGCTGGTCCACCGATTCTGTCAGATACTTGAGCAAGTCCTGGCGGGCAGACGCCTGATCCGCAAATCGCGTGTTGATGAAGTCGAGCACGATCAGAGTGACACGCCGGTTCGACGACCCGCCCGCCAGCGAATTGCTGAACTCATTCGGGTTATGAGGACGCGACACGCGATGCGCGGCGCTGGTGATTTCCTCGAAGGTCGAAATCTTTTGTTCGGCGCCGTTTTCCAGCACCGTGAAATCTTCTTTCTTGAGTCCGGTGATGTGACTGCCTTTCTTGTCGGTCACCAGCGTGGGAATCAGTACCAGTTCGGTGCGCGCGGTGAACTTGACTTCAGAGTTGTCTTCTTTGTCTTTCGCGAAAGAACAAATGGAACAGGCCAAAACCCCGAGGATGGCGACGCAGCAGTAAAACTTGCGGCCATTTGTCATTCCCATGCTCCCTTCCGATGGCGAGAAAAGCGTGCCGAACCATTGACGGTGCGGATTGGATGCCCGAGTCAGAAGCGCCGTTAGGCGGCATTATATACGGAACGGCGGCGCACCCGGCAGCAGGGCGCGTCCGCCGGTTCCGGCCAAGAATCGACGCAGTCAAGGCAACTGTGACGCGAAACCCGCGAAGCTGTAAACTGGAACGCAGAATGAAGCGCGCTCGGTTTTTCATCTTAAACTTTGTGCTGATGGGCGTTGCGCTGGCTGGTGGCAGCCGGTTCGCCGCCGCCCAAACTCCCTGGCAGTATGGGCGGATCGAATCTGTCCAGAAGTCCGTTAACACCTCCACGAAAGTCTGGATCGTCAATACTCCGCTGGAAGAAGAGCGCACCAACTACAGGATCTCGGTCCATGTGGAGGATCGAATCATTGCCGGCAGCTACGAACTTTCGGACACGGAAGCGGAACCGCCGCCAGAGTGGGTCTCCGGCTACGCCGTGCAGCTTGAAATCATGGGCGATTCTCTCTATCTGCGGTCGCCGACCGGAAGCTTGCGCCTGCACATCACGCAGCGCAAGGCGGCGGGCCCGATGAAGCCGGTCACGGCGGAAGAGAAGAAACGGATGTCGGAACTGAACGCGGCGCCGGAATCGCCGGAATCCGAATCCATGACTGGATTCTCGAAATCCGGCAGCGGCAATGCCGCGGCGCCAGAACCCGCTCCACCGCCGCCGCCACCGCCTGCCGCGCCTTCGACCGGATTGGTCATGGTGCGTTCCACTCCGTTTCTTTCCGAAGTGTTCGTGGACGGCGCCTCCATGGGATACACCCCAGCCAAGATCGCGCTCGCTCCCGGCAAGCACAGCTTCCGGGTCGAGAAGCCAGGTTACAAGCCGTGGACTAAAGAAATGACGATCACGGTGGGGTCGGAACTGACGCTGGACGCGACGCTGGATAGAAAGTAGAGAAGAAAAAAGGCAGGCAGCTCGAATCCCACCCATCGACCCGTACTGTTCAATTTTGAACAGTATCTGCTGGCTCGTGCTTCGATAATCGGCACCATTAACTGTCTGTCTCTGACATGAGGGCGGCCCGCGAGAGCATTGGCCGTCCCGGAACAGGTGGTGGGAGCCATGAACGGTGACCTTGAAGCGGCCGGGCAACTTCTGGCGGAGCTACGCGCGGCTTATCGGACCTTGCCACAAGATATTCAGGTACATGTCACGCATTTTTTGCGCGAGAGATTATTACACCAACAACTCGCGCAACAAGGGTGCGAGCTGGCATCAGGCAGGGAGGCCGTCATAGGCGTTTTCGAAGCGCAGCTTCGAAATTCTTAACTTGCGCGCGCAATTCCCCATGAAAAACCAAGCGTTAGACGGTTGGGGAAGCCCACTGTTCAAAAACCGAAGGGGATGGCCTAGCCTCGATACTTGTGCGACATCATGCGCTACAATCCGGCTTTATGGATTTCATGCGGGGAAAGCGATGCAATGAAATCATTTTGGAAAATCGCAACGCCTGTTGTATGCGTGGTCGCGATATGCGGGGCGGCAATCGTTTGGCACGTTTACAAACAGAAAAAATTTGAGCGGAAGCTGACTGAGGCCGCAGGGGCACTCAGAGTGCCCGCCGAGCAGGGTGACGCAAAAGCGGAATACGACCTAGGCCATGTGTACTACTACGGCCAAGGCGCGCCGCAAAACTACGGCGAAGCTCTCCGCTGGTTTCGCAAAGCCGCCGATCAGGGTTATGCAAAGGCGGATTATGGAATCGGCTACATGTATTACTACGGCCGAGGCGTTCCGCAGGATTACACCGAGGCTCTCCGCTGGGACCGCAAAGGCGCCGAAGAGGGCGACGCACGGGCTCAATATGTCCTCGGTCTCACGTATTACGAAGGCAAGGGAGTGGCACAGGATTACGCCGAGGCCGCTCGGTGGTACCGCTTGTCCGCCGATCAGGGGAATGCGATGGCTCAAGAGTACCTCGGGTCCATGTACTACCACGGTCGAGGGGTGCCACAGGACTACACCGAGTCTGCCCGCTGGTATCGGCAGGCAGCTAACCAGGGTCTAGCGAGAGCCGAATACGACCTCGGCGTCATGTATTACTGCGGCCATGGAGTACCGCAGGACCGCGTTGAGGCGAACCGCTGGTTCCAGAAAGCTGCCGACCAGGGCGACGACTATGCCCGGCGTACTTTGGGCATAACTTGGATAGGACTCACGAAGATGCAACTCCGCTTCTTTTCGATCCGAGTTCTCGGAGGCCTATTCCTTTCGATTGGGTTTCTGATACCCGTGAAGTGCCTTCAATTTTCTCGGCAGCGAGTATCCACTTTGACGGGAGTCCTTTGCCTCTTTACTGCGGGACTGCATTGGTATGGGTACACTCACCACCTTATCAAAAGCTTTTTCCATGGCTTCAATGCATTTTCTCTGTTCAATTATCTGTTAGATGGGGCCTTGATCGCCTTACTCGTCTATATCGTGCGAACAGAGAAAAAGCCGGGAGAAAAACAGGGCGGGACTGCGGGATCGACGAGCTCTGGTAGAGGCGGGAGCGTTTTAGGGCTGTCGATGTTTGTGTTGTAAATTAACCGATGCGCAAGGGACGGTCGTCGGCAAAAATTGGGGCGGTCGACGGCGCTCAAATCCCACCCTTCAAAGAACGAAGGGTGGGGCATCCGGCTGTGTTTTGAGGCCAGCGAAATCAAAAGCTTGGACCGGCCATTGCGGGCTTCTTTGTAAAACTCTCTGGTCTCTGCAGCTTGGACCCTTTTTCACCACAGGGTACACAGAGGAGCACAGGGGAGCGGCCTACGGCAATTCCATCTTAAATCGCTTACAATTCCCTTCCATGACTGTAGCGGTGCGTTCTTTTGCGAAGATCAATCTCGGGCTCTACATTGGCGCTTTGCGGGCGGATGGATATCACTCCCTGCGCACGGTGTATCAGACGATTGCGCTGCATGACTTGATACGGGTCAGCGTGGGGCGGGGGCGCGGCATCGAGATTGTGTGCGACGATGCGCGAGTTCCGCTGGATTCGTCGAACACTTGCTATCGCATCGCCGAACTCGTGATGGCCGAACTCGGCGCCAAGGGGCGGGTCCGCATTGAGATCGAGAAGCGGCTGCCGGTGCAGGGAGGGTTGGGCGCGGCCTCGTCGAATGCGGTGGCTACTATGATCGCGTTGGAGCGGGCGCTGGCTGGGACGGGGCTGAGCCCCGTCTCCACACGAAAACGGAAGTTGTCGGCGGCGGCGCGGTTGCGAATTGCCGCCGAAGTCGGGTCGGACCTGCCGCTGTTTCTGGTGGGCGGAACGGTGCTGGGAGTGGGGCGCGGCGAGGAGGTTTATCCGCTGCCCGACTTGGCGGCGGTGCCGATGGTGGTGGTGACGCCGGAGGTGGGGGTGTCGACGCCTCGGGCGTTTGCGGATTGGGATGCGCTGGTACAAAGAGAGTGCGAGCTGCGCTCGGCTGGACAGCCGGGGGCGGCTGTCCCTACGCGAGAGCAATTGACTGGACCTGCTACGTCCGATAGACTGGTTGAGGTTGGCTGCGCGCTGTCGGCGTGGCTTTGTGGTCCACCCAACACCGGTGCTCCAGCAAAAGGCGGGAGCCGGGCCGGGAACTTGCTTCTCGACCTTGTCCGTACCGGGATTGAAAACGACTTCGCAAGAGTCGTCTTTCCTCAATATCCCGAATTGCGAGACATAAAAGGTGCGTTGGAGCGAGCGGGGGCGAGTTACGCTTCGCTCTCCGGATCGGGGTCGGCGCTGTATGGGCTGTTCCGGTCGCGAGCCGAGGCGGTGGAGGCGGCAAGCCGTCTGCGAAAGCAGGGGGTGAGGGCCGTGGCGACCAGTACGTTGACGCGGAGACAGGTTTCAAAGTTGCAAGGTTTCAGAGTTGCAGGATGAGCACCATAAGACCTTGGAAGTTTAGCACTTGGAAGTTTGGCACCTTGAAACCTCGATCATTGTGAACGACAATTGGAGAGCAAGCCGCCGATTGTTTCACTGGGCCGTCGACTAATGGTAGGTCAAGTGCCTTTGGAGCACTTTGTCTAGGTTCGAATCCTAGCGGCCCAGCCAGATAAAACAGTTCTCAGTTGCCAGTTCTCAGTTCTCAGTAGAGTAACTGGAGCCCCGAGCCTGAGAACTGAGAACCGGAAACTGAGAACGGAGATTATGGCCACAGTTGTAACCACGACTGGCGAAAAGACGACCGTTGAAAAGACTGTCCCGGAAAAGAAGCCGGTGACGGACGAGAAGTCGCAAAGCAAGCCGCAGCGCGCCAAGGTTGACGACAGATTCAAGGTCTTCTGTGGGACGGCCAACGAGGCGCTGTGCGATGAGGTTTGCAACTTTCTTGGGCTGACGCGCGGGCAGGCGCTGGTTACGCGCTTCAAGGATGGCGAAGCGTATGTGCAGATCCAGGAAAACGTGCGCGGGGCGGATGTATTCGTGATGCAGCCCACCTGCCGTCCGGTGGATATGCACCTGATGGAACTGCTGTTGATGATGGACGCGCTGAAGCGGGCGTCGGCGCGGCGGATTACGGCGGTGATTCCGTATTACGGCTATTCGCGGCAGGACCGCAAAGACAAGCCGCGGGTGCCGATTTCGTCGAAGTTGGTGGCCGACCTGCTGACCACGGCGGGGGCCGATCGGGCGCTGGTGGTGGACTTTCACGCGCCGCAGTTGCAGGGATTTTTTAATATTCCGGTGGACCATCTGTTCGCGTCGCCGGTGCTGGTGGATTATTTCAAGAAGCTGAACCTGCCGGACCTGACCGTGGTTTCGCCGGACGCGGGCGGCGTGGAACGGGCGCGTTTTTTCGCGAAGAAAGTGGATGCGGCGCTGGCCATTGTGGATAAACGGCGCGTCGAAATGAACGTGGCGGAAGTGATGCACGTGATTGGCGACGTCGATGGGCGTACTTGTCTGATCATCGACGACCTGATCGACACGGCTGGCACGTTGGTGAAGGTAGCGCAGGCACTGAAGGAAAATGGCGCGTGCGCGGTGTATGCCTGCTGCTCGCACCCGGTACTCTCAGGGGCGGCGGTGGAGAGTCTGGTGAATTCTCCGATCACCGAGGTGGTCGTGACCAACACCATTCCGCTGAGCGAAGAGGCAAAGCAGGCTTCGAAGATCAAGGTGCTTTCGATTGCGGGGCTGATTGGACGAGCGATCCAGTCGATTCACGAAGAGACTTCGATCAGCAGACTTTTTATTTAGATTTTCGAATTAACGAAGGACGGAAACGGAATTATGGCGACAGCAACCGACATCAGCACACTGGAAGCGCAGAAGCGCGAACCAGGCACCAAGAACGCCGCGCGGCGCGTGCGCGCGGGCGGAAAGGTTCCAGCCGTGGTTTACGGCGCGGGCCAAGAATCGGCGGCGATCGCGGTCGATCCGCGGCAAGTGCTGCGGATACTGCGTTCGGAGAGTGGGCACAACACGATTTTCGATCTCGCCCTCGACAGCAATCGCGTCAAGGCGATGATCGTGGATTGGCAGTTCGAACCCATCAAGGGGACGCTGCTCCACGTGGACCTGCAGCGCATCGCCATGGACCAGAAATTGACGGTCACGGTCCCGGTGGTGCTCAAAGGCGAGGCGCTGGGCGTGAAGACGGAGGGCGGCATTCTCGAGCACCTGTTGCGTGAGATCGAGATTGAGTGCCTGCCGGCGGACATTCCGAAAAACATCGA
>Ga0181518_10000882_pt1 | contig 31936 bp, 24 predicted proteins | sample PEATcosm2014_Bin_28_FD_119751 | JGI IMG/M metagenome (GOLD analysis project Ga0181518, IMG submission 119751) | Peatland microbial communities from MTU Mesocosm Facility, Houghton, MI, USA - PEATcosm2014_Bin01_60_metaG | ecosystem: Environmental > Terrestrial > Soil > Wetlands > Peat | place...
GAAGCTGGGCATATCGCCCAGTTCCCAGTTCTTAATCGCCGCCATCACCTTGCTGCCGTCGCCCTTGACCGCCAGCGGCGCGTCCCATCGGCATCCCGGGCCGGTCGAATACGCAAACGTGATGACGCCCACTTCATCCTGCGACGACAGCGCTTCCATTGCCTTGATGGCGCACTGTTCGCCCCAATAATTGCCGTCGGGCGCTTCGGCGGGGTCCATGATAAGCACCAGGGCGCCCTTGGGAATCTGGCGTTGCGCCGGCACTTCCATGTTCACGGGCAATTCCTGCTCGAGGCGCGAGCCTTCCCAGCCCCCGGCCCCAAACGTGTCGGGACCGCCGATCATCACCAGCCCGCCCCCGGTGTCGTGCACGTATTCAGCCAGGATCGACTCCTGCGCGTCGTTCAGCCCCCCGACGCCCCGCGGCACGTTCGCCAGGATCACCGCATCATACGCCTGAAGCTCGATCGGATTGTTCGGGAACTGCTCGGGCGTGATCGAGACGAGGTTGATCTTCTCGTTGGCCAGCGCCTCGCGGAGCGATCTCGCCGAATCGACCGAATGGCTCGGATCGGTGTTGTCCACCAGCAGCACGCGCCCCTTGCCCTGGACAAACGTGAAGGAATCGGCGGACTTGTTGTCGAGCTGCGACGCCACGGGCGCCGAATCCGTACCGACCGACGCGGTGACGTTGTCGATGTTGGCGATCGTCGCGTGGAATTGATGTACGCCGACGCTCTGCGCGGGGAGCTGAATTCGCTCGACGTTCGGCCCAGGTTTCAAGACGATCCGCTGCGTCGTTTGGCCGTCGCGCAGCGGGATCAGCTTGCCGTTGTCCGTCACCGACATGTCGCCTTGCACGTTCTGGTCGTTCTTGTTGTCAAGGTAGACGTCGATGCTGAACGGTTGCCCCTCCTGCCGGCGGGTGGGGGCGATGAATTTGTCCATCATGACTTCATGCTGGACGTTGTACTGAAGCGGCATGACGTCGATGGGAACGTGCTGGCTGGACGCGTTGGCCAGGGCGGCGCCCAGATCGCCGGCCGTGGCGTTGCCGTCCCAGATCAGCAGCATCCGATGCAGCGAACTGTTGCTGAGCGACGCCAGTCCAAGCTGCAGCGCCCCGGCCGCATCCGTGCCGGTCCCGGCGCCGCGCACCGCCCGCGCCTCCAGCGACAAATTGGGGCTGGGGATCGCGTCGATGTAGGCATGCTCGTTGAAGCTGATTTCCCCAACCCGGTCGCCGTCCCGGCGCGACGGGCTGCTTTGGTTCTTCGTTGCCGTCACGAGGTAATCATCCAGCGAAGACTGGAGGAACTTCCCGGGGAAATCGCTGACCAACCCGGTGGATTGGCTGATGTCGCGCACGATCATCAGCTCGACATCCGTGTTCTTGCGGACCAATTTGACGTCGCCCAGGATCAGGATCAGCAACAGAAGCACGGCCAGGCGGACGCCGATGGCGACCCATTTCCGCGCCGGTCCCAGCCCGGCCAGCGAACGGATTCCCAGTAGAACAATGATCGCCCCCAAACCCGCGAACAGCCCCAGCGCGATCCATGGCGAGAACTGATCCAGCCGCAACGTGACGTACGCGAGTGGAAGGGTCGAGAGGATCATTGGGGGGATCACCGGGGAATACTATGGACGGAAATCCGAAATCCGAAATCCGAATGACAAATCAAATCCGAATGACAAATGACGAATGACAAATGACGAATGACCATCACTGCCCACCCTGCTCTTGCATCGCGCTGAAATATTCCTTCTCCGCTTCCTGCGCCTCGCGCGGAACGTGGTCCTGGTCGATCTCGTCGGGCGAATCCTTCTGGGCGCTGGCGGCGACGTCGCGCAGGCCGGCCGTCGATTTGCCCGGATCGATCCCCGCTTTGACGTAACGGCTGGCCAGAATCCGGCCGTGCTCGTTGTCCCGTGAGGGATCGAGTTCCTGCTTGAACGTGGCGGGCGCCATGGCAATGCCCATCCTGGCGCCGCCTTTGCCGGGAGTGGGGCCCCAGCCAGGATTCGCGCCGCCCGGCTGACCATTGGGAGGCGGTTGATTCTGCCCGGTTCCGCCGTTGGCGTCCGGACCGCCGGAATCGCCGCCGTTGGGTCCGTTCAGCCCCGCCGCCGCATCCGCCGCCGCCTGCGCCGCGGCGTTCGCCGCCGCCTGCATCGCCTGCGCGTCCTTGGCGTTCGCCTGCATCTGCTGCATCTGCTGCTGCATCTGCTGCTGCGCTTGCGCCAATCCCTGGTTCGACGACGGCCCCGGCTGGCCTCCCGACTGGGAAGGCCCCCGACTCGGTTGCTGACCCGGCGACGACGGGCGCTGCGATGCCGCCGCACGCGCCTGGACCATCGCAAGACTCAACTGCTGCGCCGCATTGGACAATGCCTGCGCCTGCGCCTGGCTGTTCGCCAGCGCCTGCGTCTTGCTCATCATCGATTGAATCTGCTGTTGCTGCTGTTGCGTCGGACCCTGGCCGTTGTTCATCTGTTGCGCCATCTGCCTGGCCATTTGCTGCAACTGCTGCTGCGCCTGCTTGTTCCCTTGCGCCGCCTGCTGCATCGTCGCCGACATCTGCTGCGCCTGCGATTGCGTCGCGCCCATCTGCATCAATTGCTGCGCGATCTTCTGGCCGACCTTCGGATCGTTGGCCGCCTTGGACAATTCATTGGCCAGGTCCTTCGCCTGATTGACGATCTTCTGCTGGTCGGCCGCGCTCATCTTGCCGAACTTATCCACGGCCGAGGAAACGTCGTTGATCGCCGCGTCGAGATTGCCCGCCTTCAACTCGTTCTGCGCCTTGCCCATCGGCGTGGAGTCGTCCTTGGCGCTGGAGATCGCCGACATCTGGTTCCGTTCGTCCATCGCGGTCTGGAACTTCTCGTTGCTCTTCATCTCCTCAACCATCGTCTTGTTGTAATCCTGGAGGGCTGAAAGCACGCTGCGATGGTTCCGCAACTCATCGCCTTCATCGGTGTGAATCGCCTTGTTGAGGTCGTCGGTGGCGCGGCGAATCTGTTCGCTGGCGCTGGGCATCGTCGCGGGGGCCAGGATCGTCGGCAGGGCCTGCTTCACGTATTCATCATGGTGCGGCTGCGCCGCATCGCCGGGCTGCCGGTTCTGCGCTTGCGCCGGTTTGGAAAACAGGTGCAACGTCGGCATGAACACCGCCAACAGAAACGCCAGCAGAAACATCGCCGCCGCCGTCATCGCCTGCCGCGGGAGCTTCAGCGGGAAACGCTTGTAAAGGCTGACCTGGTTCGCCGCCCGCTCGGCATCGAGGACCGCCGCCGCCGCGAATGGATCGCTCAACTGGCGCGCATAAAGCGCCGTGCTGTACTTCTCCTTCAAATCCAGGACCTGGTCGATCTTCATCGCCGCCGTCTCGGGCGACGGGCGGCGGATGAGGCTGTAAACCAACGCGCCGACCGCGGATGCGATAAAGCCGAGCCCCAACAGCATGAGCCAATGTGGAAGCGCCCGGTCCAGCACCCGCTGGCCGATAATGGCGATCACTATCGCCACGGCCAGGACCGTCCCGGCCCACGCCGCCGCTTCAAGGAAAACCCCAAGCGTCAGTTTGTTTCGGATCGTCAGGATGTGATTATCCAGCCGGCTCATGGGAATCCCTCAACGATTGAATAATTGTACGCTGGCCAATGGATGCGACAAGCCAAAAGCGACCCGGGCGTCCAACTCGGGTGCGTGACACTTTCTGCGGAGGATTTCCCCCTCCCCATGTACTCAGGGGGAGGGTTGGGGTGGGGGTCGAAGGTCGATTGCCCCACGAAACCCCCACCCCGGCCCTCTCCCGGAGTACGACTCGACTGAGCTCGTCGAAGTCCAGGGGAGGGGAAGAAGATGGCTCGCCGAAAGTGTCACGCACCCGTCCAACTCCCCTTGGACGGACACGGATATCGGAAGTTGCATCGTCGAAACGGGCTGATGCTCTATAATGGCAGGCGGATGCTTCGGTTGACCACAAAGGGCCTGAAAATCGCGGTATTGCTTGCGGTGGTCTGCGCTGCCGGCGGAGCGGGTGTACCGGCGACCCGTCCCGCGGCCGGCCCGACTACTTCGCCGGATTCCTATGCCGCCCAATTCATAGCCGAGACCCAGCGTGCGATCGCGCAGTGGGACGCCTTGCCCCAATTGCCCGCCTGCCCGATCAACCAGGTCATCCATTTCAGTGAGGTGCAGGGAATCCTGACGGCCGATTGGCCGATCTTGCATAATGGCCCGATGGAGGGCCGCGTGTCCTTGACCGATCTTCCGGGCCGCGCCGTCATTAAGTGCATCGTCAGCCGTCGCCTGGGCATATTTTCCCCAATGTTTGAGTATTACGAACTTTCTCAACCGGCCGCCGTTTGCCTGCACCTGCAAATCATCAATAACGTCACGCATCTCCAGGTCGTGCAGGAAATCGAAAGCGTTCACCGCTTTGAGTCGATTTCGCTACTCGAGTCGCTGGATGGGTCCGATGCCCCGCCGGTCACGCTCCGCGTGCAAAACACGCAACGGCAGTTCAACCTGGTGCTGTCGGCTCCCACCCTCCCAGACCTGCGGCGCGAGCATCCGTATGAGTTCGAGAAATATCTGCGGCCCCTGCTCCGCGAGTTTCGACAGGATGAGGCGATCTTCGCCGTTGAAGACAAGATCGCCTGGCAGGTGATGTATGAGGACTGGCGGCCGCCGCCGGACCTGGCGGCGCGCCTCAAGTCCCTGGTCGCACAGCTCAATTCCGACGAATTTGCCCAGCGGCAGGCGGCGCAGGAATCATTGCGGCGGATCGGCGAGCCGGCGGCGCTGATGCTCCGCTCGGCCGACCGGCGCGGTTGGACCGCCGAGCAAAACTCCCGCGTCAACAAGTTCCTCGGGGAATTCTTTCCGCTCAGCGACGATCAGGCCAAAAAGCTGGGGCAGGACGTCAATTTTCTTCTGGATTGCCTCACCAGCGACGACCCCGCGCTCCGCGCCGCGACGCTGGTTCATCTGGATCGCCTGCTCGGAAGGAAGATCGAGTGTAATCTCGATCAATCGCCGGCCGACCGGCTGACCGCCGTCGCGGCGCTTCGCCGCCAATTGATCCCCCAGGCTGCAACGCGGGAGTCATCCGAATGATGTCGCATTTTCGAGCCGATCCGCGCATGATAGGCCCCGGAGCGATATGGCAAACGAATCTGAAAAAGGCCGCAGCCATTCAAACGTTCGCCGGACGTTCATCGCCGGCATCTTCGCATTTCTGCCCCTGGCGGTGACGGCCTTCATTCTCTGGTGGGTGGACGACAAAACCGTCAATCTCACCTTTTGGTTGTTTCACCATCGGATTCATTTCCTGGGCGTTTTGCTGACCCTGGCGGCAATCTACGCCGTCGGAATGGTCACCAACAGCCTGCTCGGAAAATACCTGCTGAAAATCGTCGATGCCATCATCATGCGCCTGCCCGTCATCCGCCTGCTCTACCAGGGTTGGAAGCAAATTGCCCTCACGCCGGGGGGGACCGAGGGAACCTTCTCCCGCGTCGTTCTGATTCCCGACGAAACCGGCACGATGAGGCTCATGGGCTTCAGCAGCGGCCGGCTCGTTCAGGCCCTGGAACCGTGCTATTGCGTCTTCGTTCCCTCTTCCCCGAACCCGATCACGGGAAGGCTCTATTTCATCCGCGCCGATCGCTGTCAGTTCATTAAGATGACCACGGAAGAGGCTTTCAAGGTCATCCTATCCACGGGCAACTACCTCCCCCCCCTGGTGGCGGACAAGACGCCCCCGTTCTGAACCGCAATTTGCACCGTTCGGCAAAATCCGCAATCAGCCGAGGCGCAGGTCTTGCATCTTCGCGGCAATTCGATACTCTATTACTCAGGAATCCTCACACAACGTGCTACAAGGAGGTAGCCAATGAACTCTTGCGGCAATCGAATATTCGGTGGCATCCTGGCGATTGGAATCGCGGGGGCTGCGTTCGTTTTCATGACCGGCTGCGGCATGGATACCCAAAACGTGCTGACCTGGTCCCAGGACGCCAAACGCGAAGGTCTTCAGCAATACAACGACGGCCGCTATGCGGAGGCCGCCGGCGCCTTTCGCAACGCCATCCGCCAGAATCCCCAGGACCCTGAAAGCGAGTATTGGCTCGGACTCTGCTACGAGCAAACTCAATCCTGGCATGAAGCGATCGATGCTTACAAAACGTCTTTGCAGTTGATGCCCCCGCCGGGAACCGTTCACTACAGTGTCGGCATGCACGACAGCGCGTTTGATCGCCTGGCACACCTCATCGCCAGCAACGATTCCACGGGCACCGAGATCGATCTGATGGCCCAAACCGCCGCGCAGAGCCATTTGAGCGAGGATTTCCGCCTCCTTGGCCGCGTGTTCCGCTTCCGCGGCGACGCCGACAATGGATTGGAAAACTATCGCCGGGCCGTGCAAATCGAACCCGAGAACTTCGCGGCTCAGCGCGAGTTGGGGCTTTATCTTGAACAACTCACGCAAAATCAGGAAGCCGGCCAGGTTCTTCGTGACGCCTATCGTCTGAATCAGAGCGACGAACAGGTCAACAACGCGCTTCGGCGAATCGGCATGGAGCCGGGTCCGGGCTTGCTCGCACGACAGCAGCCGCCGGCTCATCCGACGATGCCCCCGTTGCCGAGCGTGGATCCGGGCCTGCCCACGCCCGCGGCTAACAGCGCCGGGCCTTCGCCCGACGTCGCGCCGCCGCGCGATTGAATTTGCGGATCAGGCCTTTAACTTCAGCTTGGGAATTTTCCCCAGGACTTCCCCGGGTCGGAGCGTTTGGACCCGCCAGTCGGCATCGGCAAGCTTTTCGATGTCGTACGACGTGGAGACCCCCAGCGTCGGAAATCCCGCGGCCTTCACCGACTTGATCACGCTCGGAGCGTCTTCCACCACCAGACAATCCGCCGGCTTTAACGGCAACTTGATCTTCTCCGAGACCAGCTTCATGCAGAGCAGATATCCCTGCGGATTCGGCTTGCCCAAGGTCACGTCCTCCGCCGCCACGATCACGCCGAAGCAATCGCGCAGCGCCACCCCTTCCAACATCGCCTCAATCTCTTCCCGCAACGCACCCGAGCAGATCGCCAGCGGATAGTGACGCCACAGCCCGCGAACAAATTCCTCCACGCCCGGCAAAGCCTGGTATTTGCGCTCCTCGATCAACTCCATCATCACTTCGCTTTTGCGCGTCATCAGACGCGACAGATCTTTCGGTTTGATCGCCAATTTCCGTTTCGCATACAAATGGCGGAACGCGCCGCGATCGTCAAAGCCGATCAGCTCGCGGTAATATTCCTCCTCCAGAAGCTCGATCCCTTCCGCGTCCAGAACCTTGTGAAAAGCGTAGAAATGCAGCGGCTCGCTGTTCACGATCACGCCGTCGAAATCGAAAAGCACTGTTTGCGGCCAATGAGACATCGTAGCCCAACCTATCGGTGCCATTTGCCGATGGCAAGTTGCCATTCGATTTACGCGATTTTCCTGGGGGGCCTCACTCTCAGAATCCAAAGCCCAGGGAGCTTGCTCCCTTGGGGAAGCCCAAACGCTTCAACATTATCCAATTCGAATCTCCGCCGGCGTTTTGCTCGCTGCTCCCATAATGCACAGGTCCGGTAAGATGGCCGATAAACATTCTGGTCAACAGTCCCACTAATTAAATTGGATAATCTGGGATATATGGATAATATATTTTCCGGATGAAATTACCAGTGAAAAGGAGAAATTTGCGCTATGCGTTGGCTGGTAGATTGTAATCGACTGCAAATGAATGGCTTACGTCAGTCTTTTGAAGCATTACGGATTTCAAGAAGCAAACTGATGGGGGTCGATAGTTTTGTTGACGACTGACCCTTGCGGCGGATGATGGCGATGGAGTCGCCAGTCCGCCAACACGGCGGTGGGTCGGCCCAAGCTGGAGAGCTTCACATGAGCCAGATCAACAACATTTCCCAAAACATACCTGTGCAGAAGATCGTCGCCAATCCGATTCAAAAGCAGATTCCCGCGGACGCGCCGCCCGTTCGGGCCAGCGACCGCCTCGAGCTTTCGGGCGCCAGCCATTTGTTGTCGGCTCTGAAGACGAACGACGTGCGCATGGACAAGGTCACCGCGATTCGCCAGCAGATTCAGGACGGCACCTACGATGCCGACGGCAAAAAGCTCGATACCGCGGCCAGCAAGCTCCTCGACGATCTCAGCCCGTTGTAGAACGCTTCCCCCAATACGGCGGCCTGCCACTTCCGCATTGTCAGGTGTGATAATCCGCGTTGATGGTCACGTAGTCCTTGGACAGATCGCACGTCCACACCGTCGCGGCGGATTTGCCGAGCCGGCAGTTCAGGTCCACGACGACTTCCTTGCTCGCCAGCGATTTTCCGACGCTGGATGCGTCGAACGGCATCGGCCGGCCGGATTTGAAGACGGTCGTGTCTTGCAGTTTCAGCTCGGTCTTGTCGGGATCGAACGCCGCACCGCACATTCCCGCGGCGGAGACGATCCGCCCCCAGTTCGGATCGTTTCCGTTCATCGCGCATTTCACCAGCGGCGAATTGGCGATGGCGCGAGCGATGAGCTTCGCATCAGCCGGCGTCTTAGCCTGCCGAACGTTGATGCGGACCACCTTGGTGGCCCCTTCGCCGTCGGCGGCGATCTGGTACGCCAGCGACTGGCACACTTCGTCCATCGCCGCGGCAAATGATTCGATCAGACGCCGCGAATTCAGGGCCGGCCCGAGACCGGAAGCGAGAATCGCCGCCGTGTCGTTCGTGCTCATGTGGTCGTCCACGGTGACGGCGTTGAAGCTCGACTCGGCCGCATCGGCCAGGATTCGCCTCAGCAGCGGCGGCGCGGCTTTGGCGTCGGTCGTCAAAAAGGCGAGCATCGTGGCGTGAAGCGCCGCGGCGCCAAGCGCCAGCCGCGGTCCGATCATTCCCGATCCCTTGCAGACGCCGGCGACGGTGATCCATTGCTTGCCCGCGCGAAACCGCGCCGCGGCGGATTTTCGCCGCGTATCGGTGGTGAGGATTGCCTGAGCAAAGCGCTCGGCGTGAATCACCGTATTACCCAGATTGTTCGCGGCCCGGGCGATGCCAAGCCGAATTTTGTCCATCGGCAGGCGCTGTCCGATGATCCCGGTGGACGAGGGCAGGATTTCCCCCGCGCCGCAGCCGAGGGCGCCGGCGGCAAGCCGGCACATGCCCAGGGCGTCGATTTCACCCTGCCGGCCGGTGCAGGCGTTGGCATTCCCCGAATTCACGACGATTGCGCGCAGCTTTCCCGCGGCGACATGTTTCCGGCCGATCTTGATCGGGGCCGCGAACACCTTGTTCGTGGTGAACACCGCCGCCGCGGTCGCGGGCACGTCGCATGCCAGAATCGCCACGTCCGGCGACGGCGTGGTTTTGAGTCCGGCGTGTGCCGCCCCGGCCTTGAACCCAAGAGGCGAAAGGAGATGGAGCGTTAGGTCATTTGTCATTCGTATTGCCGATTCCGCATTGTATTGCAAATGACAAATGACCAATGACCTATTCAATTCATTCTCTGGCGGGAATTTTGGCAGGCGCCGATTGATTTTCCCGATTCTTCTTCGCCCAGAACTTGCTTCGTTTCTGACGGATGTCCTCGGAGAGGGGGTTGGCGCGAATGAAGGCCGCCGTCTCGTGCAGAAGGCGGAAGAAGGCGGAAAAATCCTCGCCGTAAATAAACAGCCGGGTCTTGCGGACCTCGCCGGTTTCCCGGTCCCGCTTTCCTTCCGTCAGTACCAGCAGGTGGTTGCGGTTGGGAAGTTCCTTGACCTGGGATGCGTAGGTGCGGGGTCCCACGGAATGGAAGAATTTCTGGAAGAGGATTTTGGGTTCCGGCTTGCCGTTGGCGGAGGGACTTGCACTCGGCTGCGCCGAGGGTTTTGCTTCGATCCGCCGGGAAACTACGTTGGACGGACGTGCCGGGCGCTTGTCGCGCGTAGAGCCTACGGTGCGAGTTGGTGTGGCCAAGCGGTCTCCTTTGCCTGTAGAACGCCTTACGGGCTGGAAAGTTGCAGAAATCCACGCGGGCCAATGCGTTACGTCCGGAACACGGCGTTACATCCGGGCAAATGCCTTGCATCCGGGGCAATGCGTTGCGCCCGTGGCAGACGCTCAATTATAGCTTCGCAGGACGCCGATGACCACACCCTGGATTCGGCAGCGGTCGGCATCGACGACCCGCGGCTGCATGCCGCTGTTGGCAGGCTGGAGACGGACTTTGCCGCCGCCTTCTCGATAGAACCGCTTGAGCGTCGCCTCACCGGTATCCAGCAGGGCGACGACCTGCTCTCCATTGCGGGCGTTTTCCCGGCGCTCGATGACCACGTAATCGCCGTCGCACAGATGGTCTTCGATCATCGACTCGCCGCGCACGCGCAATACGTAAACTCCGCTGCGGGATTGAAACATCTGTTCCAGGTCGATTTCCTCACGGTTTTCGATCGCTTCGATGGGCGAGCCGGCGGCAATGTTGCCGAGCATCGGCAGCTTGGTGGAGCGGTTCTCATCGGGAAGTCGCTCTTCGGAGATGATTTCCAGCGACCGGGCCTTGTGCTTGTCACGCCGAATAACGCGCTTGCGCTCCAGGGCGCCAATATGCTCGAAAATGGTGACCTTGCTTGTACCAAGCTGATCGGCCAACTCCTGCATCGTTGGGGCGTACCCGTTCAAATGACGGTAATTACGGATTGCGACTACCACGTCGAGTTGCCTGGGGGTGAGATTCATAATTGCCTTTCCCTATCTTGCCGCATGTTCGGACATTGTGTGGGGGGTACATTAGCCTAACATGGAGGGGATGTCAAGTGCAGGGCCGTCGCATTTGGCGATGGAGTTCAAGGGTTCAAGGGTTGAAGGGTTCAAGGGGAACGTTTTTCCCTTGAACCTTTCAACCCTTGAACCCTTGAACCTTTGAACCCCGTCGCCAAATGCGATGGCCCTGATGTCAAGTGCCAAATGCCAAATGCCGAATGCCAAATGCCAAATGGAAGAAAGTGAGACGGGCGCGTTTTTTCTTTCATTCGGCATTTGGCATTCGGCAATCTCCCCGTCTTGCCCTTCCCGGCCCTTAGCCCTACCTTCCGCCTGGCGATGTCCGAAGCGGTGCAATCCATCTACTGGCTCTGTCAGGTTGCCGGGGCTTCGTTCCTCGGCGGCGTAGTCGGCTCCATCAGCGGTCTGGGCGGGGGAATTGTCATCGTGCCCGTACTCACGCTCTTCATGCATTTGGGCATCGAGCAAGCCATCGCCGCCAGCATCGTTTCCGTGATCGCCGTCTCCAGCGGCGCCGGTTCCGTTTACGTCAAGGACAAAATCACCAACGTGCGCATCGCAATGTTTCTGGAGCTTTCCACGGCGGCCGGCGCTTTGGTCGGCGCTGGATACCTCGCCCGAATTGCCAATCCGCAAGTCCTCTACGTCCTCTTCGGCCTGCTGCTGCTGGTCTCCCTGGTGCCGATCTTCGCTAAGCTGGGCGAGGAACTTCCCCGGCACGTCGAAAACGACCGCCTGGCGTCGTACCTTCGCCTGAACGGCTCCTATTTTGACAAACGCCTTCAACGTGACGTCCAATACAACGTCACCGGCATCCCCGCGGCGCTGGGCGTCATGTTTGCCGCGGGAATCATCTCCGGCATCCTCGGCATCGGCGCGGGGGTGGTGAAAGTCCTCGCTCACGAGATCGCCATGAAGGTCCCAACCAAGGTCTCGACGGCGACGAGCAACTTCATGATTGGCGTGACCGCCGCCGCCGGGGCGGGCTTTTACCTGCGGCGAGGACTGGTGCTGCCATTCGTCGTCGTCCCCGTCGCCATCTTCGTTCTCATCGGCGCGTTCGTCGGAACCCTGTTCATGGAACGAATGTCCAACTCGGTCATCCGCAAGATATTCGCCCTGCTCTTGGCCATTGTCGGCATACAAATGCTCCTTCGCGGCATCCTGGGAGGATTGTGACCTCCCAAACCATCCCATCCCGCCGGCCCACCGTTTCAAGTGTTTCCGCGTGGGTATTGCGCAGCGGCGTCGTCTGCTCCTCGCTCGTCATGCTTGTCGGCATTCTCTTCACGTTCGCCCACGGCACGATGTCGATTCAGAGAATGAAATCGGATGGATTCGATTATCGTCCCGGAATCATCATCGAAGGAATCCGCCACGGACAGGGCAAACGGATCATTGAAGCCGGGATTTACCTGCTTGTGTTCACGCCCATTCTGCGCGTCTTCGCTTCGTGCGTGCTCTTTGCCTTTCAGGACCGCGACCGGCTTTACGCCGTGATTACGTTCGTGGTTCTCTTGCTCACGCTGGCGGGATTGCTTTGGATTGGCTGATGGACGAATATTGCGGGCATGGCCAGGCATACGGTTGTATTGATTCCCGGTGATGGAATAGGTCCGGAGGTGACGGGCGCCACGCGGCGAGTGCTGGAGGCGGCGGGGTTTTCGGTGGAATGGGTGGAAATGCCCGCCGGCGCCGCGGCCCTGGAGATGGGTCTGGACAACGTGCTGCCACAGCGCACGCTGGCTGCCGTCGCGGCGCACAAGGTCGCGCTCAAGGGGCCGATCACCACGCCGGTCGGCAAGGGTTTCAAATCGGTCAACGTCCAGCTTCGCCAAAAGCTGGGCCTTTACGCCGCCGTCCGCCCGGTGCGGAATCTTCCGGGACTGAAGACCCGCTACGAGGGCGTGGACATGGTCATCGTCCGCGAGAACACGGAGGGGCTTTACAGCGGCATCGAAAACGAAGTGGTGCCCGGCGTCGTGACCAGCATCAAGGTCGCCAGCCGGATGGCCTGCACCAGGATCGCCCGCTTTGCGTTCCGCTATGCGACGCGCCGACGCCGCAAGAGCATCACCGTATTCCACAAGGCCAACATCATGAAGATGTCCGATGGGCTGTTCCTCGATTGCGCCCGGCAAATCCATGAGGAGGAATATCCAAACATCGAATATGAGGAACTGATCATCGACGCCGGGTGCATGAGGCTCGTTCAGGACCCCGGGCGCTTCGACGTTTTGCTGATGGAGAACCTGTACGGCGATCTGGTAAGCGACCTGTGCGCCGGGCTGGTGGGGGGGCTGGGCGTGGTGCCGGGGAGCAACATCGGCGACGACGCGGCGATTTTCGAGGCCGTTCACGGCTCGGCTCCCGACATCGCCGGCAAGGGCGTAGCCAACCCTCTGGCACTAATCATGTCCGGGGTCATGATGCTCAACCACCTTCAGGAAACGCAGATCGCCGAAAAGATCAAGCATGCCTACGATGCCGTGCTGGCCGAAGGCCAACATCTCACGCGCGACCTGGGTGGATCGGCGACCACTGACGGTTTTGCCGACGCCATCATCTCCAAATTCGACCGATAACGACCACTCCCCAGCCGGCGTTATAGTGCATGGCGCATTGTGTCGATGTCAAAACCAACCCCTGCGGGGCGTCATATGAGTTTTACGGACCACCAATTCGTCGAGGCGGTCGAGTTGTTACAGGGATTGACGACTCCCACAGGCTCCAGGAACAAGCGGTGCGCCCGGCGCGTGGAAATCCGGATGCCGGTGGATATTAGACTGGCGGCGGATTCAGATTCTCCGTGGTTTGTGGCGCAGATTCGCGACCTTTCCGCTCGCGGCATTCGGTTGCAAGTCGATCGCGCGATCGCCGCCGACAGTTTCTTCCTGCTTCGCCTTCCGACCAAGCATGGAAAGAAATGCGCCGTTCCCCTGATTTGCCGAGTGATTCACTGCATGCCGGACAAGGATCTTTTTGTCATCGGCGCCGAATTCAGCGGCTACGCGACGCCGGAAGAATCGGTTTCCGAATCCGCCGAGCAGTTGGATCGCATTCGCCGCTCGATTCTCGACTGAGTTTTCCCATCATCCATCTGGACGTTTCGGAAAAGGCGAAGCGCCCTCGCCGCACGTCGGCCGCGACTTCGGTGAGGACTTGCCGCAGCTTGCGATCGGCGATCCACGGCGCAAGCGGCGAGAGGTTGATCTGCACGCCGTCGTCCGGCCAATGCTGCCAGCCGTCGGGAAGCGTCTGGCCGATGCGGGCGAAGGCCGAGCGCATCACCTTCAAATCAGATTGCATGCGGGAAACGGCCACGATCCTGGCGTTACCGCCAAACCCCCAGAAGACCGGGCGGCCGCGATAGAGGGTATTGTGCCACGGCAAAAAGTCCCGGGCTAAGAACCGTTCCAGACCGCCGACCGCCGCCTCCATTTCGGCCGCCGGGGTCTCGCCGGCGCGATCGGCCAAAATCCGCCGAAGATCGTGGCAAAGGGTCTCATCCAATGGCGACAGCGCGGCGATCTCGCCTTCCGCCGGCTGCTCCCACCGACCCAGCCAAATCCCCAACGCATAGCTGGCCCATCGCCTTGCCGTCTCTTCCTTGGCCGCTTGGTTCCTTCTCGCCTCCGCGCGTGTTTCCTTCCCCGGCTTTATCCCATACAGTTGGGCGACAATTCGATCGATTCGCTTTTGCGCGGCGTCGATCGAAAAACGCAGGGCCTCGACGTGGCCTGCATCGCCATTCCACGGCTCGGGCCGCACAAAATCCGCGCTGGTTTCATCGAAGCAATCGAGCTGTCTTGTCCACTCGATCTCACGCGCACTCTCCCGACGCAATTCATCCGGGAACGATCTGGGCACCGGCAATTGCCGCAGATCGCCCACCTGGAAATTCACCGTCGGATTGATCGCCGACAACAGCGTCGCGGCCACCGCCGAATTCAATACCCCCAGCATGGCCAGCGGATCATCGGGAAACAGCGACGACCCGGCGACGTCGAAAATTGTCCCCGCCTCCAGCCGCCGGGCGCTGAACGAACCGCTCGTCAAATATGAATACGTGATCCCCTCGCGTCCATACCAACCGCTGTTCTTGGCCACCCATTGCCATTGGCCGTCGAGATAGGGATAGCGCTCGACAATGGACGCTTTGATTTCCCGCCCGTCGTCCTGCCAGTTCACGCGATGCCGCGCCGATTCGTACCACCGGCGGAATCGGCCGCCCTTGGCGTACGGCATCCACTTTTCCCTGGCTCCGGAAAACCTTGGCCCCTCCACTTCCCACCAATATCGCACGAAGCGCCGGTTGTCGGTCGTGGCAAGCCCCTGCCGCGGCGGGGCAATCTCCCCGAGCTTGGGAAAATCGTGGAACACGCGCCGAACCGCCGGTGAAATCCAATACATCCACGCCGAACGCGGCAGCGAGGCCAATTCGGCCTGCGTCAACTTGAAGCTATCCGACGATCGAATGGCCCTCGCCAGCGCCGCGTGCTTTTCCTTGGCGTCGACCAGCCGATAAAAAACTCCCGGGCAATCCGCGGCCGGCTTACGCTGGAGCACGACCGCCGCGGTCTGGAGCGTGCCGGGATTGCCGATGTCGAAAAGCCCAGGCCCGAAATGAGCGACGGCCTGAACCTGGGCCTGCCCGGCAAGCTGCCGGCGCATCCGCTCGAATGCGGCCGTGAACATGAACGATTGCATCGACAAAATCCCGGTGCGTCCCCCCGGCCGAAGCATTTCCAATGCTCTCAGCATGAAGCAGGCGTAAAGATCGCGCCACCCCGCCGGATAACGCGACTTGAGCCGGCGCACCACCGCCGGATCGAGATTCCGCGCTGAAAGATAGGGCGGATTGGTCACGACAACGTCGAACCCGCCGCCGATTTTCTTGTCGAACAACGCATCGCGCACTTCAAGCCGATGTTTCCCCTCGGCAATCGGCTTTCCGATCTTGATCTCCAAGCTTAGCCGAGCCAGATCGATCGCGACGGGATCGATGTCGAAGCCGATGAGGTTGTACTGAATGATGTGGTCGTCGATTTCATTCTCTGCCGAGCACGAAGGCCGCTCGGGCCATCCCGGCCTGCCCGCACGGTCAATCTCCTCCCGATAAATCTGGCGGAGTATATCGAGGGCCACAAGGCCGAAATTCATCGTCCCGCAGGCGGGATCGCAGATGCGGAGGTCTCTCGCCCGTGGAATGGGCGTCCCGCCCATTCTGGCATCGCTCGCATGGGCAAGATGCCCATGCCACAGTCGAGAATCCGGATGCATTTCCACCCACAATTTCCCCAGCGTATTTTGCAAAAGGAATTCCACGACCCATTTCGGCGTGAAAAGCTGCGTGACCGCCGGGATTTCAGCGGCCATGAACTTACGCCCATCGCGCGCCGTGGCCCGATACGCCGCCTCCAGCGCGGGGGCATTGATGGCCTGGTAAACCTGCCCCAATGCGTCGTCGGATTTACACAGCGATTGTAAATCGCCCCCGATGCCAAAGCCCGCGCAGCTTGCTCTGCGGGGAGATCCCCGCATGAGATCAGCAACAGCATGAAGCAACGCCTCCGCCCCCCCCGCGCGCGGCAGAAGCTCCGCAACCAGCTTGTAACTCTTCCGCCGATCCACGGCGGCGCTTATACCGGAAAGCTCCGCGGAAAAATAGTGGACATCAACCCGAATTGCATGCATATTCAATTCGCGCGCTGATGAAACGTAAACCTCTGAATTCAATGTTGCCGGCGCCATACGGGCGAATGAGCGCGCCACGACTAAATGCTGAAGTGGCGAAGTTTGACCGGGAGATGACCGGTTTGCCGGGCACGCCCCTCACTACTGCTCAAAGAGCCCAGCATCAGCGCGCCGCGAAAGTCGGCCGGCCGTTAATCGGAAGAGGCGCCAAGCGAATTACCATCACCATGGAACAAGTGTTGCTCGGCAAAGTGGATTCGTACGCGCGCAGAAACAAAATGAGTCGCTCGGCGCTGATCGCCAACGGGGTCAAGGCGATGCTGAAGGCGCGATAGCGCTTCCTATTTCTTCACCCTCATAGCGTTGGAATGGAATTTTGCTTTAGCTATCCAACATCTTCCTCAACACGGTCGGCATAATGCCGCCGCACGATCAATTTGCAACCTCAAGCTGCCGCGCGAGATAACGCGACCATTCTTCCGCATCCGTGCTGAACTCGGCGATGTTACCGTTGTACGGCCGACCCGTGCGCGTATAAAGCGAAGTCGCCGCGGTTTCGGCGGGCAAACCGCCCAATCGCAGGCATCGAATCAGATCGCCGATTTCAGATTGCTTTGAACTGGCCAGGACGGCGGCAGCCTCGACGTGCAGGGGATACGACGCCGATCGATCGCGGATAATTTTCCTTGCTTCATCCAATGTCATGTGAAACTCACGCCGCCGGCGTAGGGTGGGCGTACTCGCCCACCGTTTGCTCGATCGGCAAGCGGAACGAACGGTGGGCGAGTACTCCCACCCTACCCGTTCACCCATTCCCCAGCATCTTACTCAACACCGTCTGCAAAATGCCCCCGTTGCGGTAATACTCCACCTCCACCGGCGTGTCGATCCGACACGTGCAAACAAAAGTCTTGCCGCCGGTCTTTACGGTCACGTCCTGCTTGGGTTGCAGCTTGTCGTCGATGGAAATCTCAAACGTCTCGTCGCCGGTTAATCCCAGGCTCGCGCGGGTTTGGCCGTTCTTGTAAACTAGCGGCAATACGCCCATGCCGACCAGATTGCTGCGGTGAATGCGCTCGAAGCTCTCGGCGATGACGGCCTTCACGCCGAGGAGGAGCGTTCCCTTGGCGGCCCAGTCGCGGCTGGAGCCCATGCCGTAATCCTTGCCGGTCAGCACCACCAGCGGAATCTTCTGCGCCTGGTATTTCACGGCGGCGTCGTAGATGGGCATGACCGCGCCGGTGGGGAGGTATTTTGTGACGCCGCCTTCGGTGCCGGGGGCGAGGAGATTTTTCAGGCGGATGTTGGCGAAGGTGCCGCGGGTCATCACGCGGTCGTTGCCCCGGCGGGAGCCGTACTGGTTGAAGTCGATCGGCTGCACGCCGTGGTCGATGAGATATTTCCCAGCCGGGCTGTCTTTCTTGATCGATCCCGCGGGGGAGATGTGATCGGTAGTCACGCTGTCTCCGACGATCACCAACACGCGCGCGCCGTTGATCGGCTGAATCTTCCCCGCTTGCCGCGTCAGATCGGTGAAGAACGGCGCTTCCTGGATGTAGGTGCTGGATTCGTCGAAGTTGAAAAGCTCGCCGCCCTTGACGGGGATATCGTTCCAATCCTTGTTGCCGGTCTCGACGTTGGCGTACTGCGCGCGGAACATGTCGGGACAAAGGCACTCGGCGACGGTTTGGTTGACCTCGGCCTGGCTCGGCCACAGTTCGCGGAGGAACACCGGTTTGCCATCCCGTCCCCGGCCGATCGGCTCATCCATGACGTTCACGTCCACCGATCCGGCGAGGGCAAACGCCACGACCAGCGGCGGGCTGGCCAGATAATTCGCCTTAACCAGCGGATTGATCCGGCCTTCGAAGTTGCGGTTGCCGGAAAGAACGGCGGCCACCACCAGGTCGCGTTCCTCGACCGCCTTGGCGACCGGCTCGGGAAGCGGCCCGCTGTTGCCGATGCATGTCGTGCAGCCGTATCCCACCGTGTTGAATCCAAGCTGATCGAGATATTGGGTCAAACCCGCCTTGTCCAGATAATCGGTGACCACCCGGCTTCCCGGCGCCAGCGACGTCTTCACGTACGGCGGCACGCGCAGGCCGCGCTGCACCGCCTTTTTTGCTAGCAGGCCCGCCGCGACCATCACGCTGGGATTGCTGGTATTCGTGCAGCTCGTGATCGCCGCGATGGCCACGTCCCCGTGAGTGAGCTTCGCCCATGGGTCGTCCAAAACGGCAACCGCCGCGTCGCGTTTGAAATCGCCGTGGATATGCTCGGTGGCGGCGGCCTCCTCCGCATCCCCATTGCCGCCATCGCTGGCTGACACCGGTTGCACGGGCGCCTCCGCCGACCAACGATCCAGCCGCGGCGTGGTGCTTTCGCCGACCTCCTTTTTGAACACGTCCACAAGCGTCGAACGGAACGATTGTTTGACCCCGCGCAGATCGACGCGATCCTGCGGGCGGCGCGGCCCGGCGACGCTCGGCATCACCGTCGCCAGATTCAATTCCAACACTTCACTGAACTCCGGCGAAGCCGCCGTCTGACGCCAAAGACCCTGCTCTTTGCAATAGCGCTCGACCAGGTCGATCAGCTTTGCATCGCGGCCGGTCAGGCGAAGATAGGTCAAGGTTTGATCGTCCACGGGGAAGAATCCCATGGTGGCTCCGTATTCCGGGGCCATGTTGGCGATGGTGGCGCGGTCGGCGACCGACATCGTCGCCAGTCCGTCGCCGAAGAATTCAACGAATTTATCCACGACGTTGTGGGATCGCAGGATTTGGGTGACGACCAGAACCAGGTCGGTGGCCGTGGAACCCTCGGGAAGTTGGCCGTAGAGGCGGAAGCCGACGACCTGCGGCGTGAGCATGTAAATCGGCTGACCGAGCATGCAGGCCTCGGCCTCGATTCCGCCGACGCCCCAGCCCAGGACGCCCAGGCCGTTGATCATGGTGGTGTGGCTGTCGGTGCCGACGAGGCTGTCAGGCTGCGCGATGCCATCGCGCACCTGCACGACCTTGGCCAGATATTCCAGGTTGACCTGGTGGACGATTCCGGTGGCGGGGGGGACGACCTTGAAATTCTTGAACGCCTTCTGGCCCCATTTCAGAAATTCATACCGTTCGCGATTGCGCTCGAATTCCTTTTTGGCGTTGCTGAACAGGGCGAGCCGGTTGCCAAAATCGTCCACCTGCACGCTGTGATCGATCACCAGATCGACGGGCACAAGGGGATTGATCTTTTGCGGATTTCCGCCGGCGCGTTTCATGGCCGCGCGCATGGATGCCAGGTCCACGACGCACGGAACGCCGGTGAAGTCCTGGAGAATGACTCGCGCGGGTTTGAACGGAAGCTCGGCCGGCTCGACGGCCGCGGCGTTCCACGCGGCCAGCCGGCGGACGTCCTGCTCGCCGACCTCGAAATTGTCCACGTTCCTCAGACAGCTTTCGAGCAGGACCTTGATACAGTACGGCAGCCGATCGACATCGCCGAGCTTCAACTCCGCCAGGCGATTGAGCCGGAAGATCGAAACGTCTCCGGCCGGCGTGGACAGCTTGGATTCAGCGCCGAACGGATTTGCTTTTGTGTTTGCAGGCATTATGACCACCCATGCGAAAACATCGGATGATATGCGAGGCGGCGGGGGGCCTCAAGACGGAGACGATTGCCATGGCTTGGTCTGCAGGGCCATCGCATATGGCGATGGCGTTCAAGGGTTCAAGAGGTCAGGGGAGGGCATTTTCCCTTGAACTCTTGAACCCTTGAACCATGGCGAAACCGCTGCCCGACCTGCAAATGCGATGGCCCTGGCTTGGCCTGGGGCCATTGGTTTCCAGTGGCAGGTTTTGAGGTATATAATGAAGTTGTCGCGGCCGATGCGGCGATCGCGTCCCGATTCATCGGGATGAGGAAAGTCCGAACTGCCAGCGGGCGGCGTTTTTTGCGCCGCCCGGTAGGGCCCGGTGCTTGATAACGTCAAGGCGGAGCAATCCGACGGAAAGTGCAACAGAAAGCATACCGCCGGGAGAAATCCCAATAAGGATCTCTTCCGGTAAGGGTGAAAAGGTGCGGTAAGAGCGCACCGCGTTCGGGGTGACCCGGACGGCATGGCAAACCCCACCGGCAGCAAGGCCAAATAAGCGGAGAGCCCTGGCCCGGGGCGCGCCGGCCAAACGCCGAGCGGTAGGCTTTGCCTCCGCGAAGGCGCAAACCGGCACATCCGCGGGTAGGCTGCTTGAGCCGGCTGGCGACAGCCGGCCCAGAGAAATGGTCGCCTCCCTGCCCTGAGCTAGTCGAAGGGCATGGGAAACAGAATTCGGCTTACACCCGGCCGCGACGAATCACGCCGGCGAAATCCAACTCCGGTTTCGCCGGCGCCTTTTTTTCTTCCGCATTTTGCAAATCGCCGTTCTTCGTCCGGTAACAATCGTTGGTCCCCGCATTGATCTGACGTAATTCCTGCAACCATCCTAAACGCACACGGGTTCCGCGACGATTCTACGGACGGGGCTACGCCCCGGACGCCGCATTCTTTACGCAAAATTTGGAACCGATATGAGCCAGAACACACCAACGTTGGACTACCACGCTCCGGACATTTCGGAGTTGACGCAGCAGCGCGTCGGGACGGGCAATGATCCGTCGGACAAATCCAAGCCGGCGCAGAGTCAGATGACCCGCGCGGTGGCCAAGCGGCTGCTTCCTGCGTGCGTTGTCGTCCCAGCCTTGCTCTGGTGGGTGCTGATCTTCGGAGTGCACCGCGGGTGGTACGACTTGGATACTTGCTTCATCCTGTTCGTTTATTCGGTGACGGTGGTATTTGGGCTGATCGTCTGCCTCAACCTGAGAAGGTTGTCACGGATGGACGCGCAGAGAGCGCAAGCCTTGGAGCAGTTGAAGCTCGCCAAGGACGCCGCCGAGGCCGCCAATCGATTCAAGTCCATGTTCTTTGCCAACATCAGCCACGAGATCCGCACGCCGCTCACGGCCATCAACGGCTTTGCGGAGTTGTTGCTGAACTCGGAGCGAACCGACGAGCAGCGACAGGCCGATGCCCGCGTCATTCGCCGTAACGGCGAACACCTGCTGACCCTGATCAACGATATTCTGGACCTGTCCAAGATCGAGGCGGGGAAAATGTCCGTCGAACGGATTCTGTGCTGTCCGGCGGGAGTCGTTGGCGAGGTCTGTTCCATGGTGCGTCAACGTGCCGCCGAAAAGGGTCTGACGCTTGATGTGAACTTCGTGGGACCAATCCCGAAAATGGTGCGGACCGATCCCACCCGGCTGCGCCAGGTTTTGATCAACCTGATCGCCAACGCCGTTAAATTCACGACGGAAGGTGGCGTACGGCTGACGGTATCGATCCAGCCATCGCTTCGTGCCGCCAATCCCCTGCTTGAGATAAAAATCACCGACACAGGCATCGGTATCCCGCCCGAACGGCAGGCGTCGCTGTTCCAGCCGTTCGTGCAGGGCGACGCAACCATCACCCGGCATTACGGGGGATCCGGGCTGGGGCTGGCGATCTCGCGGCATTTCGCCCGTGCGCTGGGCGGCGACATCGCGCTCGCCAGCGAGCCGGGACGCGGAAGCACCTTCACCGTCACGGTCGGGACCGGATCGCTGAACGATGCGGCGATTGACGAACACCCCGAGGAGGCGATGGAGGCGCAGCGCAACTTCACCAGCCCGCGCGTCCGCATCAGCGGGGCCGTGCTGGTCGCGGAGGATGGCATCGACAACCAGGCCCTGATCGCCACCAAGCTGCGCGAAACCGGATTGAAGCTCGAGCTGGCGCCCAACGGTCAAATCGCCTGTGAAATGGCGATGACGGCAGCCGCACGCGGCACTCCTTTCGACTTGATCCTGATGGACGTGCAGATGCCCGTGATGGACGGATTCACCGCCACCTTCCAACTTCGCAGCAACGGATACCGTGGCCCCATCGTCGCCCTGACCGCAAACGCCATGGAGCGCGACCGCGCCAAGTGCCTCAACGCCGGCTGCAACGATTTCGTGACCAAGCCCATTCAGATGGAAGCGCTGTTCAAAGCGATCGGCCGCTACCTAAGGGTTGTGCAGGTTGCTCAAAAGCCTGCGTTCACCCAGGACGCATCCGCCGTCGCGGCCAGCCGCGAGGCCCAGGCGCAGAAATTCTACAAGGACCTTCCCGCCGAGCTCGCCCAGATCGACCAGGCCATCGAGCGACAGGACCGAGCGAGGTTCCAGGACATTGCCAAGTTACTGCTTGGCAGAGCGGCGGCCGCCGGCCTCAACGACGTGGCCCCGCAGGCCGCCAAGCTGTTGCAGGCCGCCGAGAGCGAGCGTTCCTGGCTCGTTCTTCGTCAGGCCCTGACCGATTTTGCGCGCGATTCCGAGCCAGAGTCCCAGTCCGAGGCGGCGTGATCTCGCTGACGGCCACGCCTTCACGTTTGCGGTTCAGGTCGATCGGGGGACCGTCTCACGCCACGAGCCTTTTGCCGCAGCATTTCGCGCTCCAGAAGATGGACGCGAAGCTTAGGCGTCATTCGAAAATTGGTTCGGGTTTCGAGTTGAGCCATTTTGGACGGCAGATCGCAAAGCCGCCGTTCGGCTGCCAGATCGAGAATCCCCAGCACGCCAATCGCGTGCAGCCCCAAATCGCGGGCGACATCGGTGCCCGCCCGCTCATCGATCAGGAGCCGGTCGGCGCCCCGTTGCAACGCCAAGGCAATCGCTTGCGCTTCTCCATCATGTAAAAGGTCAACAGAGCAGGGCGCATCGGACATCCGAGGTGTTTCCTGGAGCAGCCATTCAGGAGGCGTTGATGCCCAACGCCGTACGCGTTCAGGCGAACCCGCATCCCTGAGTTCCTCCAACACCACCGGCGGCACCAGAACGGCGCCATAGAGGGACGGCAGAACGTCAATTGCGTCGATCAGCACGAGATAATTGAGCGGGGAAGTATTGGAAACGACGATCATGTGGTGTTAACGCGGCGGCAGATCCCCTTCGACCTGACGGTCAAATTCTTCGACCGTGACCAAATCCTCCGTCACGTGATGTTGCTTGAGGAAACCGTCGGTTTCATATCGGGATAGTCCCAGCGCCTGACTAACCTGCCGGTAACTGAGTTGCCGGTTGCGGTATAGGTCCACCACCAACGCTTCCACGGCCTGGCGTGCCGCCTTGCCGGCATCGTTACCCAAGGCCGCCAAAACCGTTTCAGGAAGCTGAATGGAAACCGTCGTCATGGCACCACCATGCGAATGCCGGCCCTGTTTGTCAAACATTTTCGGGCAGGACATTGTTGAAATTCGCCAAACTCGACTCGCCCCCTCTCCCTTTCTCCACTTAGTCCCCACCCCCTGCCTACAATGCCTGCATGACGGACGATGACGGCCAATACATGCGATGTATGGAGGTCTGGGGCGGCAGCGAGTCGACCACGCAGGTCGTAAGACTGGGCGGACTCGATGCCTGGGTCTACAGCAAGCCCTACGGGAACGCCGGATTTGGCGGCGACGTCTATTACGCTTCCAGCTGCGCAACCGGACGCATCAACCGTCTCTTGCTGGCCGACGTGTCCGGGCATGGCGATTCGGTCGCGGAATCCGCCGCCGGATTGCGGTCCCTCATGCGGCGTTACGTCAATTTCCTGGATCAAACCAAATTCGTCCGGGCCTTGAACCGGCAATTCGCCGCCATGTCGCGCCAAGGCCGGTTCGCCACCGCGTTGGCCACGACTTTCTTCGCACCCAGCCGCGTTCTCACCGTCTGCAATGCCGGGCATCCTCCGCCGCTGCTTTACTCGGTTTCCACCCGAGCCTGGTCGATCCTTGAAAAACCTCGCGGCCACGAGGAATCGGCTTCCAACATTCCCCTGGGCATTCTCGACATAACCGATTACCAGCAATTTGACGTCGAACTGGAAGTGGGGGACCTGGTCCTTTGCTACACCGACGCCCTGACCGAATCTCACGATGCTGATGGCCAAATGTTCGGCCCCGAAGGACTGCTGCGCATCGTTGAAACCGTGGATGCCGAAGCGGGCGACAATTTCATCCAGGCGTTGCTGGAGAAAATCTCCGCACGGTCTGCGGGAAATTTATCGGAGGATGACGTCACCGTCATGTTGTTGCGGCCCAGCGCCCGCCCGCCGCGAGTGCGCCTCCGGCATAAATTCGGCGCCATGCTGCGGTTCACCGCCGCGGTGTTTCGCAGCATCGACCCCCGCGCAGAACGCCCGCCCCTGCCGGACTTCAAGCTCGCCAACATCGGCGGGGCTATTATTCCCCGACTCGGGAAGCGCTGGCGGCCGACTTGCCCGGTTAAGGCAAGTCGGCCGTCTCGTTAATCCATCCCCTGAATTTTGCCGACAGACTTCTTCGCCGCGGATGCCCCATGGAATCAGGCGGCCTGTTCGGCCTGGTGCTCGGCGAACGTGAGCAACTCACCGAGGGTCTCTTCCAGCCGGCGCTCCGCGTTGCGGATGTCCGGCGAGGCGACGCCGGTCCGGCGATGCGCCAGCAACCGGTTCAAGCCGTCGGCGCGAGCCATCGCGTCCACCAGCTTGGCATCGACGAGGTTCTCGATCGCTTTCCGTAGCGTTTCGCAGTGATGCATGGCAGATCTCCTTTTGCGCCATGGCGGCGCGGCAAGGCCCGGAATGCGGCAACGAAGCCGTGCTCCAGGCAACAACCCGGAAAACCTAAAGAGATCGAAACGCCAGAAGGCGCATTGATCCCTTTCACGTGCCTACGGAGTTAGCTGACGGGCTGGGAGTTGAAAGTCTCCCTCGGCTGCCCCGGACAAAGCCCCACTGAGCGCTGCCGTTGCGATCCACAAACCGATTCGCCCCTGCCGATCCGGAAAAAACTGCACTCCGAATCAGCGATGCGATGCCGACACCGGCCTCGCATTGGGTTCTCCGCGCCGCTCCATTTGTCGGGCGGCTTAGGCGGTCAAGCAACTTGGATTGTAAGAACGCCGGGTTTTGTGTCAACAGAAAAGCACGGATTGCTGAAAAAAAAGGCAAAAATTTTTTTTCGAGCCGATTTGACCGGATGTTCCCTTCCAAAATCCCCCGCTTCGCCGGAAAATTGCACTACAACCGGAGCTACCATGAAATGGATCAAGCGAATCATTCTCGCGGGCTTGTTGCTTATTTTGATCGCAGGTGTCGTCGTCTACCTTTCGTTGAACTCCATCGTGCGCTCGGAGGTCGAGCGGCAGGCCTCCGCCTCCCTGGGCGTCACCACCACTCTCGGATCGGCGCGGCTGTCTCTGCTCGGTGGAAACGTCAGCCTGAGCGATCTGCAAATCAGTTCGCCGCCGAAATTCTCTTCGCCGCAAATCTTCACCCTCGGCGGCGTCGGCGTAACCGTGCAATATGGCCAGTTGACCGCCTCGCCCATCCACGTTCAGAAGATCCTCATCGACCATCCCGTCCTGGTTGTCGAGCAGGCGAACGTAAAGCTCAACCTCGACGCGCTCATGCAACAGATGCCGCAATCCCCCAAGACCAGCAGCGGCCAGGCCACGCAGCCCATCAAACTTGTCATCGACGAACTCGATTTGAATAACGCCGACGTGACGTTCATGCCGGGCATTCCGGGTCTCACCAATTCGATGCAAATCTCCATCCCTTCGATGAGCCTCAAGAACATCGGTAACGCAAATGGCAATCAGAACGGCGCGGCAATCAAGGACGTAGTGATGCAAGTCGTGACCGCGTTGGCCGCCAAGGCCGCCGACTCGTCCAAGCTCCCGCCGGCGGTCAAGGTCCTGCTCGCGCAGGACCTGAACGGATTATCCAAACAGCTTGGCCCGGATTTCGACGGCCAGTTCCAGGATTTGGCCGGGTCCCTGACCAAGCAGTTGTCCCCCAAATTGGAAAACAGCCTGGAGAAGTTGATCGGCGGCAAGGGAAAATGACGCCAATTTCATTTTCGAGCGGAATCAACTGCATCCCATGGAATTCCCGCAATTCAGGCACTTGTAGCAGGTTCCGTTGCGGACGGTGATGCTTCCGCAAACGTCGCACGCCGGGGCGTCGGCCTGCAATTCCGAACTCTGCTGGCTTAGCGGATCGGCCACGATGGCCAGACGAAGATTCGATCCGCCCGGCGTTTCCGCCGGGGCGTTCGCGTTGGCGTTGGCGCTGGCCTTCATTTCCTCGTCGCTGTAGGCAAAGGGCCGAGCGGAATCCGGCTCGATCCGCGAGCCGTGTCCGTTGCCGCCCTTGCGGCCAGCCGGCGCTTCCGGCGGCGGCGGCGGCGCCACCGGCGCCCCCTCCGCGGCCGCGGGCTGCGGGCGAGGCTCGCGCTTGGGCGCGTTCGCCGCTCGGTACCCGCTCACAAATTCCATTGCCAGCCAGCGGAAAATGTAATCCACCAGGCTCTTGGCGAACGGAATCTCCGAATTCCGGGTCATCCCGCTGGGCTCGAACCTGACGTGCTCGAACTTGCGCACCAGCGATTCCACCGGCACGCCGTATTGCAGGCTCACGGACACCAGGGTCGCGATCGTGTCCATCAAGCCGCCGATCGTGCTCCCTTCCTTGGCCATCCGGATGAAGATTTCACCCGGTGAACCGTCGGCGTAGAGTCCGACGGTGATGTATCCTTCGTGCCCCGCCACGTCGAATTTGTGGGTGGTGGCGTTGCGGGTATCGGGCAATCTCCGCCGTAGCGGCCGCTCCACGATCCGCTCGACGATTTTCTCCACGACGTGCGTGTGGGCGGGCACCAGGTTATCGCTGCTGGTCGCCTTGCCCCCGAACAGCACGCTGGCCGCCGAAATCACCTCCTGCGCCACTTCCTCGCGAGCCGCTTCCACGCCCTCCTCATCGTCGTCCTCAACCTGATCCAGTTCCTCATCGCTCTTGACGTTCAGAGGCTGCGACAATTTCGACCCGTCGCGATACAGCGCGTTGGCCTTCAATCCGAGCTTCCAGCTCAGATGATAGCTTCGCTTGATGTCCTCGACGGTCGCCTCGTTGGGCAGGTTGATCGTCTTGGAAATCGCCCCGGTGATGAACGGCTGCGCCGCCGCCATCATGCGGATGTGGCCCTCGACGGGGATAAACCGATGCCCGTGCCGGCCGCACTTGTTGGCGCAATCAAACACCGCGTAATGCTCGTCTTTCAGATGCGGCGCGCCCTCGACGGTCCCGTGCCCGCAGATCGCGTCGTTGGCCTCGGCGATCTGCCGCTTGGTGAAGCCCAGATGTTGCAGCAGATTGAAGCCCGGCTTCTGCCACGTCGCCTCCTGGACGTTCAGCCGCTCCAGCGTCTGCTTTCCAATCGTCCATGGGCTGAACGCGAAGGCGATCTCAAACTGCGCCGGGAGTGATTCCTCGATCTTATTCAGCTCCTCCTTGGTGAATCCCAATTGCTTGAGCGACTGGAAATTCACGTGCGGCGCATCGTGAAGCGTCAGCGTGCCCATCACGTAGCGCAGGATTTCGTGGATTTGCTCCGCGCTGTAGCCCAGATTGACCAGCGATGGCCGAAGCGACTGATTGGCGATCTTGAAATACCCACCGCCGGCCAGCTTCTTGAATTTCACCAGCGCGAAATCCGGCTCCACCCCGGTGGTATCGCAATCCATCAATAGCCCGATCGTCCCGGTGGGGGCGATCACGGTGGTTTGCGCGTTGCGGTATCCGAATTTTTCGCCCAGCAACAGCGCCCGGTCCCAGCATTCCTGCGCGCTCTTGAGCAGTTGCATCGATGCCAGCACGTGCTTTTCCCCGAACTGCGCCGCATCCAATCCGACCGGTTTGATGTCCAGGCCCTCATAATCGCCCAGCCCACGCCGCGCGTTGGGGTCGCTCGCCACGTCGTACGCCGCGCGGCGGTGATTGCGGATCACGCGCAGCATCTCCGTCCGGTTCTCCTCGTAGCCCGCAAATGCCCCCAGCTCCCGCGACATCTCCGCGCTGGCGGCATAGCTCTCGCCCGTCAGGATCGCCGACATCGCCGCACAAATCGCCCGGCCCACCTCGCTATCGTACGCAATCCCCGCCTGCATCAGCATCGCCCCCAGATTGGCGTATCCCAATCCCAGCGTTCGGAAGCGATAACTGAGCTTGGCGATGTCGTCCGATGGGAAGCTGGCCATCAGCACGCTGACTTCCAGCACGATCGTCCAGAGGCGGATCGCGTGCTTGTATCCCTCGATGTCGAACCGCATGGTTTCCGCATCGAAAAACGTCAGCACGTTCAACGACGCCAGGTTGCACGCCGTATTGTCCAGGAACATGTATTCCGAGCAGTTGTGGACGACCAGGCCGTTGGCGATGAAGGATCGCGTGACCGGCTCGGTGAGATCGAAAACCTGACGCCGGCCCAGCGCCGTCAGCGATTCCACGCGGTCGAAATTCCCGGCGGATTCCGGGCGATTTGCCGCCATTTCCAGAGCCGAAGCGAGTTGCTCCCGCTTCTTTCCCGGCAGCAGCCCGACGTGCGCGGCCAGCGCCCTCAGGCTGCCGGGATCAATCCGCAGGACATGTCGCCGGGAACCGGCGGCGACGGCAGCCGAGTCGCCGGCGCCGCACGCGCCGGCGACCGGGCCGCGGACGACGGCTCCGCCTTCGCCCATCACAAATACCGAGCTTTGAATCCCAAACCCCAGCAGGATCATCTGCACGTCCCGCAAAAGTCCCGCGCTGTCCATGCTCAATTCCAACGTCCCGTCCCGAACGATCCCGTCCGACGTGAACAGGCCCCGCAGCAGGTGCTTCTGCGCCGCCAAGCCCGCCGTGAACACGTCGTCGCTCAGCCGGCGTTCGCCCGCCTCGTATCGCACGTACGCCTGAATCCGCCGCAGCAGCCGCCGATTGGTCAGCGACGCCGTCGCCGTCCCGCCCGACGCTTCGTCGTCCGTCACCATCAACTGGTTCACGTAATCATCGTCGTACATCCGCTCGCTCCAGGCGTGCGCCACGTACCGGGCAAACGGCTCGATCAGTTCCCCGTCGCCGAGGCACGCGTCCAACCGGATCGAATCGTGGCTGGCATTCGTCGAGGAGAAGAACAGGCCCAGCAATTGAAAGAAATGCGGATCCTGCGGCTCCCCGATCTCCTGAACCGTCGCCGGCTCGCTCGGGAGCTTGATCTCGTCCTCGGGGCCTAAATCCTTGGCCATCACCCAGCCCCGGCGTGTCCAGACTTTGTGATCGTCAGTCAACGTGACGCTGTATCCCCCGCGCGTCCGCAACTCGTAAACCTCCTTGGTCCCCGTCGGGAACGCGCCATCCGTCGCGTGGATTTCCTGGCCGTCAAGACTCGTGACCACCCGGCTCGGCAGGTGGATCATCTGATCGATCCGCCGCCAGATTCCGCCCGGCGTCAGCACCCGCGTGTCGCCCGTCACGCACGGGTTGGACGCCTTGATCGCTCCGCTCCTGGGGCAGGTGTGCCATTGGTTGATCGTGTCGTCGTATTGCACCCCCGGATCGGCGCAGCGCCACGCCGCCTGCGCAATCTGCTCCCACAGGTCCCGCGCCCGCAGCGATTTGGCCACCTTGCCGTTCGTCCGCCAGGTCAGGTTCCAGTTCCCATCCTCCTCCACCGCCTTGAAAAATTTGTTCGGGATGCGAACCGAATTGTTCGAGTTCTGTCCGCTGACGGTGGTGTATCCTTCGCCATTGAAATCGTAATCCAGCTTCAGCCCCAGCTTCGCCGCCAACTCCTTCTGATCCGGCGGTAGGCGCTTGATTCCCTCGGCCATGGCCGCCACCTTCAATTCCTCGCGGACCTTCCAGTTCACAAACTTCTCGATGTCCGGATGATCCAGATTGAGGCAAACCATCTTCGCCGCGCGCCGGGTGGTTCCGCCGCTCTTGATCGCCCCGGCCGCCCGATCGCCGATCCGCAAAAAGCTCATCAGCCCCGACGATTTCCCGCCTCCGGACAACGGCTCGTTGTCCCCGCGAAGAGTCGAGAAATTCGTGCCCGTTCCGCTCCCGTACTTGAATAGCCGCGCCTCGCGCGTCCACAAATCCATGATCCCACCCGGATTCACCAGGTCGTCGCTCACCGACTGGATGAAGCACGCATGCGGCTGCGGGCGGCTGTACGCGTCCCGGCTCTTCATGAGTTCGCCAGTCTTCGGATCGCAATAAAAATGCCCCTGGGCCGGACCCGTTATCCCGTACGCCCAGTTCAAACCCGTGTTGAACCACTGCGGGCTGTTGGGCGCGCACATCTGGTGCAGCAGCATGTGGCAAATCTCGTCATAAAAGGCCTGCCCATCCTCCGCCCCGTCGAAATATCCGTATTTTTCGCCCCAATGCCGCCAGCAGCCCGCCAGCCGATGAATCACTTCCTTCGCCGACCGTTCCGGGCCCGTGACCACGTTCCCGACCGCATCGTGCATCGGCTCGCCCGCTTCATTCTTCTGCCCAACCCCCGCTTTGCGGAAGTATTTGCTGACCATGATGTCCGTCGCCAACTGCGACCAGCTCCGCGGAATCTCCGCATCGTTCATCTCGAACACCACGCTCCCGTCCGGATTGGTGATCCGGCTCGTGCGCTTCTCGTACTCCACGGAGTCCAGCGCGCTGGCTCCGGCCTTGGTAAAACGTCGATTGATTCTCATTGTGGAAATCCTTCCCAAAAACTGATTCCGGCCTACTTGCCGAAACTTTGCTCAATAAAAATAAATCCTATACCGCTGCCCTTCGACCCAACTGAAATTCAGGTCGCGATGATGCCCGTCCACGGTCCGTACCGCCACGACTTTGCCCGCCGAATCGTCGTACACGTACACTTGGTGGGCCGAATCGATTTCATCCATCGATAAAATCCCGTTGATCTGGTCCGGCTTCTCCACCGGACCGTAATACAAAAGCCGAGCGTTCTCGGGCACGTCCGGAGTCTGCTGACACGCCGAGAGCGATGCCAACAGCCCGACTGCGCAAATAAATGACCGAACGCGATTGCCATTCATCGCAACGCTCCTGCCTATTTCAATCCACCTTCGGAAGCGTCAATCCCTTTTGATCCTGATATTTCCCGGACTTGTCCGCATAGCTTTTGGAACAGACCCGCTCGCCTTTCAAAAAGAGAAGCTGAGCGATCCCTTCATTGGCGTAAATTTTGGCGGGCAGGGGGGTGGTGTTGCTGATCTCCAGCGTAATCCGCCCGCGCCATTCCGGCTCAATCGGCGTCACGTTCACGATGATCCCGCACCGCGCGTAAGTGCTCTTGCCCACGCAGATCGCCAAATACTCCCGCGGCATCGAAACGACCTCGACCGTTTCGCACAACGCGAAGCTGTTGGGCGGGATCAACACGTGGTCCTGCCGCGTCTCATCCGTGTCCACCGTCACGAAGCTGCGCTCGGAAAACTTCTTTGGATCGACGATCTCCGAATTGACGTTGGTGAATATCTTGAAAACCGACCCCACCCGCAGGTCGTATC
>Ga0181518_10000885_pt1 | contig 31907 bp, 14 predicted proteins | sample PEATcosm2014_Bin_28_FD_119751 | JGI IMG/M metagenome (GOLD analysis project Ga0181518, IMG submission 119751) | Peatland microbial communities from MTU Mesocosm Facility, Houghton, MI, USA - PEATcosm2014_Bin01_60_metaG | ecosystem: Environmental > Terrestrial > Soil > Wetlands > Peat | place...
AAGACCGCCACAATCTGTTCAACGTTGAATCGCTTCTGCTTCACGGCAAAATCCTCCTTTTCAGGTATAGATTCTGCCGAAAACTAACCTTCAAAGTGGACTAAAAAAACCGGGGCCGCGCACCCTCGCTTGGATCCATGCTCTCGAAGCGGCCCCTCAACGCATCGTAGTGCCGTGCCCGGAGAGCATACAGTCCGAGATCGCAGTCGAAGCGCCCACCGCTGCAAAGGTATCTGTTTGAGAGTGTATGTGCTGTCACAGCCCCAGCGATGCCGCGAGCGTAAATGTACGGCCGGAAATGTCGCTCACGGTTAACTCACCACTCTCAATTCTAACGTCATCAATTCTCGTGAACCCTGGCGGGGTATCGGTCCAAAACATCAGGAACTTGCTAGCGATCGTGGATTTCGCCGGAAGCCAACGGTAGGTGGGCGTGCCGAACATGGAGTTCGTCTGAATCGCTTCTCTGCGGGGGACATCGTAGGGCTGCGTGGAAAATTCCAGCCCGCGCGCGAGTTGGCCGTTCGCGGGATAGTACTCCCAATTCTGCACCCAGGGAAATTCTTCGCGTCGGAAGACATACCCCAGCAGTTTGTGCTTGTCAGGGTGCAAGAAGGCAATAAAGGCGTGAGGACGATCGGGAGGCATGAGGCAGGTGGTGTGGTCCCCGGAAGCTTCTGGTCCGGCAGCCCGAAGATCAAGCGGCGCGCCATTGAGGCTGGGCGCCAAAGGCCACGTGAACTCTTGGAAAGGCGCCAGCCGGTGGCCCGGTTCTCCGGGTGCATAATTTCTGGTACTAGCACGTGCCGCGGGCATGTCCACCACCGTCTTACCCCGTTCCAAATATGGCGCGCCGATCGTAGCGTGCTCAGCCCAGTTCACGGGACGATCAAACGCCAGCAAGTTTTCTAGTTCGCTTTCCAAGTAAAGAACGTTTTCTCCGTCTACCAAGTGCAGCGTGCGCGTGAACTTTTCTTGTACTAGAGGCAGCGCTGCCGAGAGAGTAACGGATAGTACGTTGATGTCTTTCGAGCACCGCTGGATTTCATAGAGCTGCTGGTGAGCCTCGCCGTGCATCGGCAAACCGGCCTCCTGCTCCGCGTGAGAAACCTTCCCAAAGCCGTCAACGCAGACGAAGTGTCCGAATCCGGGGCTCTTCGGGAAAACCCGGCTGAATTCTTCGCCGTGATCACGCGCGCTCTGGTGCGGATTCCAGAGCGGGTTGAGGCGCGATGGATCTTCGCGCAGCGTTAGGCTGACCAGCGATGCACCCTGAATGAGTGTCACGGCTTCGATCTTGTCGTTTGCGACGACGAGCGCAGGGTAGCCTTCGAATGAAATTTGATTTTCCATTGCCCTTGCTGGAATCCAGACCAGTGTACAGTTTTTCCGCAGAGCACGCTGGTAAACTATGTTCGCGGCCACGTTTGCCTTCAATGATATTTCGGCTATTGTAGCGATAGTCACCAAAGCGGTTTGGTCACTGCAAGGTGTGACCGCGATCACACATATTGATGTTGTATCGCGATAATGTGCGGCGCGTGCGCTTCTAAAGCCGCGGGGCAACATCGTGCTGACAGTGAATTAGAAGCTCTCCGGCCGGGATGGACAACGGCGACGAACAAACTGCCGAACTAGGGGGTGGATGGTGTGAGCACAGTGATAGAAAAGATACCGTTGGCGGACCGGATTTCCCTCAAGGAGAAGATCGGATACTCCCTGGGAGATGCGTCCTCGAACCTGTACTGGAAGACGTTCGAGTTTTATCTCATGTTCTTTTACACTGACGTCTTCGGCATCTCCGGCGCGGCCGCCGGCTATATGCTGGCCGTCACGCGCATCGCCGACGCCGTCGCCGATCCGGTGATGGGATCGATCGCCGACCGGACGAAGACGCGCTGGGGACACTTCCGGCCCTATGTGCTGTGGTTCGCGCTCCCGCTGGCCGCCGCAGGCGTGCTGACCTTCACCACTCCCAATCTCGGTAGCGGCGCCAAACTCGTCTACGCCTACATTACGTACTGCCTCCTGATGTTCCTCTACACGGCGGTGAACATCCCCTACACCGCTCTCATGGGCGTCATGACGCCGAACTCGCAGGAACGCACCTCCATCTCTTCGATCCGCTTCATGGGCGCCTTCACCGCCGGCGTCTTCGTCCAGTACTTCACATTGAAATTCGTCAAGTTCTTCGGTCACGGCAACGACGCCCGCGGCTGGCAGCTTACCATGGTGCTGTACGGCATTCTGGCGGTGATAATGCTGGTGCTCTGTTTCGCCAGTACGCGCGAACGCGTCGCGCCGCCTCTGCAACAGAAGTCGGACCTCGGACGCGATCTCGCCGATCTTCTCACCAGCCGCCCGTGGCTGGTTCTGGTCGGCGTGCTGCTCCTGATTCTGGCCGCGTTCGTGATCAAGGGATCCGCCTCGACTTATTACTTCAAGTACTTCGTCAAGCGTGAGGACCTGATTGGACTGTTCCTGGTGTCGAACGGCCTGGCGTTCCTGGCAGCCGTCTCGATGGCAACATACTTGGCGAAGCGGCTCGGCAAAAAGCCCCTCTTTATGATGGCGATCGGAATTGGCGCCCTGGTCATCGCGGGCTTCTGGCTGCCCGGGCCGTCGGACATCTGGCTTATGTTCGCGCTCCAGATCGTCTCCAGCTTCGTGATCGGATTCAACTCGCCGCTGGTCTTCGCCATGTTCGCGGACGCGGCCGACGACGCCGAATGGCGCACCGGCCGCCGGGCGACGGGGCTCGTCTTCGCCTCGGCCATTTTCAGCACCAAGGCTGGTGTGGCCATTGGCGCGTTGATGTTCGGCCTCTTCCTAAACTACATCGGCTACGTCCCCAACGTGGCGCAGACGGCCCGCTCGTTGCACGGGATCATCCTGTCGATGAGCTGGATTCCATGCATCCTCATGCTGGCCGCCACCGCCCTCATGCAACTGTATCCCCTCAACGACAAATTGATGGTGAAAATCGAGGCGGACCTGAAGGCGCGGCGCGGAGAGATCGAGTCATGAAGAAAATCTTGTTTTGCTTGTTCGCATTGCTGTCTTCGGCGCTGGCGACCGATCTGACCGTGCAGAAATGGTACGGCAATGCTATTTGCTATTCCGGCTACCGCGCGGGCCAGAACCCGCAACTCAACCGGTACCCTGCCCAGGTACAGATCCTCGAAGATCTCAAGATCCTGGAGAGGAACTGGAAAATCATGCGTCTCTACGGCTCGGATCAACACTCTCAGGATGTATTGGAGGTCATCCGGCGGGAAAAGATCGGGCTCAAGGTGATGCTGGGCATCTGGCTGGACGGCCGGCCCGGCAAGGAGGGCGAGAACGCCACGCAGATTGCCACGGGGATTCGGCTGGCGAACACGTACAAGGACATCGTAGTGGCCGTAAGCGTCGGCAACGAGATTCTGGTTTCTTGGTCCGACCACAAGTTGACCGAAGAACGTGCGCTCGAGTACGTCCAGCAGGTGAAGAAGGCGGTGAGCTGCCCGGTCACGGTCGCTGACGACGTTCTTTATTGGCGGCAGCCGGAGGCGAAACTGGCCGATGTCGTCGATTTCATCACCATGCACGCCTATCCCATGTGGGGCCACGAGGATATCGATACAGCTATGCCCTCGACGATGCGGCACTACGAGAGCGTCCGCAAAGCTCACCCGGGGAAGACCGTCGTGCTCGGCGAGGCGGGCTGGGCCACTTATACAACCAGCGAACAAAACGTCCCTCGCGCCGGCGACGAGAAGAAGCAGAAGCGCTACTACGAGGAATTAACCGCCTGGGCCAAGGCCAACGACGTGACGGTTTTCTTCTTCGAGGCGTTTGACGAGCCTTGGAAGGGGAGCGGCACCGAGGGCCACTGGGGCCTGTTCAGCGAAGGCCGCAAAGTCAAGCTGGCCATGCAGGCGCTCTATCCGGACCTCATGCCGGAGGGGCCGACCTCGCCAAGCTACGATCCGGCGCCTGCAGCCAAGGGGAGCCGATGAGCGAGGCTTTTGTCGGCGAAGCCCCCTTGAAGCGCTGCCCTACTAAAGTGGAAGGCGGCCACATCGACATCGGAGGCGAGCGCTTCTACCGGATCGTCAACTACGACGCGATGCCGCCGTTCCTGATGAGCCTAGTCAGCGACTCCGATCACTGGATGTTCATCTCGACCACTGGCGCTCTTACGGCCGGTCGCCGCGACCCCGACCACGCTCTTTTCCCCTACTACACCGACGACCGCATACACGACAGCCAGGACCAGACCGGCGGCAAGACCATTCTCTTGGTTACCCGCGGCGGGCAGATGGCTCTGTGGGAGCCTTTCTCGCAGCGCTACGAGGGCTTGTACCGCATCACGCGCAGCCTGTCCAAGAGCGTGTACAGCAACAAGCTTGTCTTCGAAGAGGTCAACCACGACCTGGGGCTGTCGTTTTCCTGCGCATGGATGACGAGCGACCGCTTCGGTTTCGTGCGACGCGCAGCTTTAGTCAACGTGGCAGCGGAACCCGTCGACGTTGAGCTTTTGGATGGCATCCAGAACCTGCTGCCCCACGGCCTCACGCGACGGTTCCAGATGGAGTACAGCACACTGGCGGACGGATACAAGGAGAGCGAACTCGAGCCCGCCACCGGACTAGGCCTCTTCAAGCTCAGCTCGATTCCGGCCGATCGGCCCGAGCCGAGCGAAGCGCTGCGCGCGACCACGGTATGGTCTGAGGGTATCAAACCCGCGCGGCGGCTCCTGTGTTCAGCACAGCTTGATCGCTTCCGGCAGGGTCTTCAGGTCGAAGAGGAAACACTGATCCGCGGCAGGCGCGGTGCGTACTTCATCAGTGCCCGGCTGGCGCTTCCTGCGGACGGCCGCAAAGAGTGGAGCATAGTGGCGGAGGTCGATCAGGATGCTGCGCGTGTCGCGGTTGTTTTGCAGCTTCTCAAGTCCGGGACAAACCTGCGCTCACAACTCGACGAAGACGTCGAGCGCGGCACGCGGAACCTGGTTCAAGTCGTGGCCGGCGCCGACGGCCTCCAACTCACCGGCGACGATCTCAGCACCTGGCGGCATTTCTCGAACGCACTGTTCAACACCATGCGCGGTGGAATACCTGACTGCGGCTACTGCATTCCCCGGTCAGACTTCAAGGCGTTCATCGCCAAGGCTAACCGCGCGGTGTCCGATAGGCAGGCTGCGTTTCTCGACGCACTACCGGCAACGCTGCCTCACGGTCAACTACTGGGGCTGGCGCGCGAACAGCGGGACCCGGATCTCGAGCGCCTGGCGCACGAGTACCTGCCGCTAACCTTCAGCCGCCGCCACGGCGATCCGAGCCGCCCTTGGAACATCTTCGCCATCGAAGTGAAGGGCGAGCACGGCGAGAGGATACTCAACTATCAGGGCAACTGGCGCGACATCTTCCAGAACTGGGAAGCGCTGGCGCTGTCGTTCCCCGGTTACGTCGAGAGTATGATCTTCAAGTTCGCCGACGCCTCCACCGCCGACGGATACAACCCGTACCGCATCATGCGCGACGGCTTTGACTGGGAGGTGCTCGACCCGCAAGACGCCTGGTCTCACATTGGGTACTGGGGCGACCATCAGGTCACCTACCTTGTGAAACTGCTAGAGGTCTCGGCGCGTTACCATCCGCGTGCTCTGCCGAACCTGCTCGCGCGCCGCGTCTTCACATACGCCAACGTTCCTTACCACATCAAGCCGTATGACGCGCTCCTCGCCGATCCTCGCAACACCATCACGTTCGACTCCGCCCTTGACCGCGAAATCCGCCAACGGGCGGCCGCGCTCGGAGCCGATGGCAAGGCTCTGCCCGGGGCGGACGGCGCGCCCTACCACGTGAACTTTACCGAAAAGTTGCTGATTCTGGCGCTGGCTCGGCTCTTCAACTACATCCCGGAGGCCGGCCTGTGGATGAACACGCAGCGGCCGGAGTGGAACGACGCCAACAACGCGCTGGTCGGCTGCGGCGTCTCGATGGTGACACTCTGCTACTTGCGCCGTTTCCTGTCGTTTTGTTGCAACCTCTTCGCGGCCGCGGAGACACCTGCGATCGAGGTTTCCACGGAGGTCGCCAACACTTTTCACCGCGTGGCGGAAGCGCTGGAGCAATACGCGAGCCTGCTCGACGGACCGATCTCAGACCGCGACCGCAAGACCGTCCTCGATTCCCTAGGCGCTGCCGGCAGCGAGTACAGGGCCAGGCTCTACGCCAAGGGCTTCTCAGGAGGCCAAACGTCGCTCACTGTCGCGGAGCTGGGCGCCTTTTGCGACGTGGCGCTCCGGCACATCGACCACTCGATTCGCGTCAACCGCTGCGACGACGGCCTCTATCACGCCTACAACTTAATGACGCTGGCGGGCGACCGGGTCGTGATTCGCCGCCTTTACGAGATGCTCGAAGGCCAGGTGGCGGTGCTCAGTTCCGGCGCGCTTTCCACTCGCGAATCGGCCGCGCTGCTCGACGCGCTTAGGAGCAGCAGCCTCTACCGCGCCGACCAGAACAGCTATGTCTTGTATCCTGACCGAAAGCTCCCGGGCTTTTTCGAGAAGAACAACATTCCCGCTGCGGCCCTAGCGAAGTCGAAACCGCTGGCCGAGATGATCGAGCGCGGCGACCGGCGCATAGTGGTTCAGGATTTGAACGGCGTGGCTCACTTCAACGCGGCCTTCCGCAACGGTGCGCTGCTGAAGGCGGCGCTTGTGCCACTCGGTCTGCCAGACAAGGAGAGCGCGCAGATCCTAGGATTGTATGAGGAAGTGTTCGATCACCAGTCCTTCACCGGCCGCTCGGGCACGTTCTATAAGTACGAGGGGCTAGGGTGCATCTACTGGCACATGGTTTCGAAGCTCCTGCTCGCGGTTCAGGAAGTGATGGACCGCGCCGCGCACACCGGTGAAGATGCCGCGGTTGTCGAGCGCCTTCGGAGCCAGTATGTAGAGATTCGCGAGGGTATCGGCGTCCACAAGCCGCCGGAGGTCTACGGCGCCATGCCTACCGATCCTTATTCTCATACGCCAGGATTCGTGGGAGTGCAGCAGCCGGGAATGACCGGCCAGGTGAAAGAGGATCTCATCTCGCGGCTCGGCGAGATGGGGGTCGCGGTCGAAGGTGGACGGCTCGGTTTTCGCACTCATCTTGTGAGCCGCGGCGAGTTCCTGGCGGAGGCGAGGACATTCCGCTTCTACGACCTCGATGGCCGGGAGCGCAGCCTCGACCTTGCGCCCGGCACGCTCGCGTTTACCACTTGCCAGGTGCCCGTGGTGGCTCACCAATCGGGGCCGCAGCGGATCGAGATCACTCCCGCCGACGGTTCCCGCCGCACAGTGGAAGGCCTCAGTCTTGACGCCGAGACCAGCGCCGCCGTCTTCGCGCGGACGGGGGCCGTGTGGCGGCTGGATGTGTTTTTCGGCTTTGACGGTGGTGTTAACGTTGACCGTTGAAGATCCGCTTAACCCATTCGCGGAGGTGAAAACGTCATGAATCGGACCTGAGGCCGAATTTCCAGAATGGACTCAACGCAGTGAGGAACGCACCCCCAAGGCGTCAGGAGCACACAGGACTGACCTGGCGGCCTGCCAGAAACGCGATCACGCGAGCTGCACTCACCTCCAGATCCAACGGCTGCCCAAAACCCTACCCACCGTTCCAACTACGCCGGTTTCACGCGCAATGCGAAAACTCTGCTGCATCAATCCGCTCGGCCAAAAAGTTCCATTCGTAAACGCGCGATATACGCAGATGCAGATGTCGTGGCACGGGGTTCGTTCCCTGACGCTAGACCGACTTGATCGCCTCTTGTTCCCCCGGGTGACCCGGAGGAAAGAATCGATTGTTGTGAAGCTTATCTGTGCAGCGTTGTGACGTTACCCGAAGGCCCACGCCCTCGAATGAAGGATGTGGGCCTTACTTCGTTTCCACTGAACATCCACTGAACATTTGACTAGACTTCAAAGGCTCTCTCCGGGCACTCCGGCGATGCTAAGTCCTTTGTTTCGGTCAAACTGCCCCCTCCAAACGGCTTCCGTTATCCGTAGAGCCAGATAGCTGTTAACCGAAGGGTTGCTAGTTCGAATCTAGCCCGGGCAGCCAAATTAGCTCCCAAGTTGGATTAAGTTACGCCGCATTTTCTGGTCGTTGCTTGACCTCGACCGTCGGTCCATCTGGTCAAAGATCGACTCCCAAACCGGCCTATTTTGCCCACTGTTAACGTAGTGCGATCAATTGCGTTCGCGCCAGATATTTCTGCGGGCGCTGAATGTTTTGCGGCCCGGTGGAGATATAGTCATGCCTTATTTGCAAGGCTCTCCGATCTCGATTGCGCGTGCTTCTCCGATTCACAGGCTTGTTCTGGCAAGCAAGGCATACAGAACCTTGTTGCGGCCATGGGCCTCCAAATGAGCTCGAAAGCGTCCGTGGCCTCGACTGTCAGCATGTGTTGTTCGATTGACAAAGCGACGACTTCAAGATGCGCAGACGCGTTCCGGGGATGTAGTCTATGAGACACATTGTCTACCTGCCGACACAATCCGACTTGGCGACGCTGCATCGCAAGCGAATCATTTTCTTGTGAAATCGCAGTGGAGCCTGTCCTGCAGGGTACTCATCCGAGTTCACTCGGATTATAGTTGTGGGTTCGCGAAGAGGGGCCATGCGTCGAAATCGGAATCTGCCATTCTGGGCGATCATCGGGGCGGCTCTCGCTGCGATTGCCCTGGCGGGCGTTTTTGTGGGGTGGCGCGCAACGCGAGCTTTGCATCAGTCCACACAAGAGGTACGTTCCGAGCGGGAAATTCGCTTCCTGGTACGGCCTTTCTTGCCTCCCAGTAACGTGAAATTTGAGATGGTCAGCTCGCCCGAGGTTTTGCTGCAGGCAGCGCGCTTTCAGAATCATCTCTTTATAGCCGGGCCCTCGGGACTTTCCGAATACGATCTTGGCGGCACCTTGCTCCGGCAATTTGTGGCCGGAAATGAATTGCCGTCTTCCCCACTGGTCGGTCTGGCAGTGGGTACGTTTGAAGATTCTACGGAGCCGGAACTCGTGCTGGCCACAGCGGGAGAGGGAATCCTACTCTTCAACGGAAAAAGCTTCCGTCAACTCTATCCGGCAGATGCCGAAGTGCGATCGGTTACCGCTATCCTGCCCGTTGCTGCGGGGCATCTACTGATCGGCACGAAGAGGCGCGGCGTACTTCTCTACGACGGGAAACAGATTCGAGAGCTGCATCAGACACTGAGCAATCTCTATGTCCAAGTCCTCGCCGGGAATGAAGTGGACTTGTGGATTGGCACGCTGAACCAAGGCGTTCTGCACTGGCACGCCGGGACGAGTGAACCGTTTGGCGAAGAGCAAGGATTGCCCGACCGGCAGGTGCAAGCAATCGCCCTCGCGGGAGACAAAAGCTACGTCGGGACACCTGTGGGTGTCGCCGAGTTCGACCGCGGGCGATTCTCGCGCGTGCTGGGGGAAGGGTTGCTGGTCACTTCGCTCTTCGTAAGCGGCGAGGAGTTATTCGTTGGCACGGAAGATCAAGGTGTCGTGCGTGTTCCCCTGTCCAAACGGCGGCCAGGCCTCGATGCGCAGGGCTCCACGAAACTCGCGGAAGTGCAGCAGTTCCTTGGGGCAGACAGTGGTGTTTATGTCCTGACGCGGACTGGCGTGTATGAACTGCCGGAGCATGGATTAGGCTGGAAAGAGGTCTTGAAACCGCGCCCATCGGTCTTGAGCGATCGAAATATTTCGGCGCTTGCCGAGGACAAGAACGGACAATTGTGGGTTGGCTATTTTGACCGCGGGCTAGATCTCTTGCCAGGCGATTCCAGGCGTGTCTTGCACGTGGAAAACGAACACGTCTTCTGCGTGAACAGGATCTGGCCGGATGCGAAGTCAGGGACGGTGGCAGTTGCCACGGCGAACGGCCTGGTGCGCATGGGAGCTTCCGGGAGCCAGGAACAGGTGCTGACGCGCGCGGATGGGCTCATCGCCGACCACGTCACGGATGTCGTACCGTATGGCGAAGGCTTGGCGATTGCAACGCCGGCAGGCCTGACCTTCCTCGATGCCAATGGCGCGCGCAGCATGTACGCGTTTCATGGGCTAGTAAACAACCATGTGTATGCTTTGGGAGTTTCCGGTGACGACCTGATGGTGGGAACGCTGGGCGGCCTCTCCGTAATTGGGAGAGGAGAAGTGCGCGTGAATTACACGGCCGGCGCCTCCGGACTCAAGCAGAACTGGATTACTGCGGTTGTTCCCGTGGGCGATGAATGGATGGTGGGGACGTACGGAAGCGGAATCATGGGTTTGGACCGCGCAGGGCACTTTCGTGCCTTCGAGAAGGCCACCGCTGAAATGGAGATCAATCCCGACGCCATGTTGGTGACACCCCAGTACGTTCTTGCCGGGACGCTGGGAAATGGCCTATACGTTTACGACCGGGAAAGGTCGCGCTGGGCTGTCATCCATGAAGGTTTGCCCTCACAGAACGTCACCGCGCTCGCCCAGAGCAAGGGATACATCTACGTTGGGACGGACAACGGTTTGGTACGAATCCAGGAACAGAAACTACAACCATGAGAAAAGCACTCACTACGATCCTTCTTTTGCTGGGAACGCCGCTCGCGTTGTTTGCGGACGGCGGCGTATTGATCCCGCGGGACAAAGCACAGCCCGATCCCGCAATTCTTTCTTTGGAAGAGATGGAGATTACCGTCCAGATCGATAACGGTGACGCGCGCGTGTTCGTGCGGCAGGTGTTTACGAATCACACCAACCGGATTGAAGAAGGCAACTACATTTTCGCCCTGCCCTCGCGGGCCACGGTTTCCGATTTCGCCGTCTGGGATGGACCCACACGGATTCCTGCGGTGATCCTCGAGCGCAAGCGCGCGGAAGAGATCTACAACCAGTTGAAGCAGCAGTCGATCGATCCGGGCCTGCTGCAAATGGGGGAGCGCGGAGCGGAAGAAGCCAAGCAAAGCGCCATCTTCAGCGCGCGCATCGTGCCCATTCCGGCCTATGGCACAAAGCGGCTGGAATTCGAGTACCACGAATCCATCCCGGTCGAAAACCTCAAATCCTATTTTGCCATTCCCTTGCGGCCCGACGCGTCTCAAGCGCAGGCTGCCCGGTATTTTCGGCTCAACTTTGAATTGCACTCGGCCCACGTAGTGACGCAATTTCAGGCCACGGCAAAAGCGTATCCACTGAAACTCGATAAAGAGACGCCGCACCTGATCGAAGGCCACTTTGAAGGACAGAATGTGAACCTGACGGAAGATTTTGTCGCAACGTTCGACCTGGATCGCGCCGGCAGCGATACTCTGCAGGTGATTACGCATAGGAATCCCATCAGCGGGCAGCCTTCCCCGACGGAGACGGCTCCCATCCGCAGTAACAACGAACCTGGCTTCTTCGCCGCGGAAGCACTCTTGGGCACGGGACAGGACCCGCGCGCAGCAAGCGCAAGCACCGTGGCAGGCTCTAGCTCCACAAAAACCTTGATCCTCCTGATGGACACTTCCCTTTCGATGCAATGGGAAAAGCTGGAGCGCAGCTATCAGGCGCTGGAAACGCTGCTGCGAACACTAAAGCCGGAAGACAAATTCAACTTGATTCTCTTCAACAGCCAGACGCAAAGCTTCCAGGCTGCTCCCGTTCCGGCGGACAGCGGAGCAATTCAACGCGCGCTTGATTTTGTGCGTGCCAGCAGGCTGCGCGGTGGGACGGACTTGCAGCGCGCCTTGCAGGAAGGACTGGGGCAATGCTCGGGTCCCGGTGCCAACCGGTATCTTGTGCTGCTGAGCGACGGCGGGGCGACCCGCGGCGCCATTCAGAATGGGAAGCTCGCCGCCTGGTATGAAACAGCCTGGAAGCGGCTTCCCGAAGCCAATCGCCCGAAGACCTACATCTTCGGCGTGGGTGACGATGCGAATCTTCCCTTGCTGAAGATGCTGGCGCGCGAGGACGGAGTCCTGGAGAGAGTGCTCTCGACAGAGCCGCTGGACTTCAAGCTCACTTCGTTTCTCTCGAAGATCGGCCGCAGCCCCATCGGCCAGTTGCAGCTCAGCGTTTCGCCGGACACAGCGGTGGATTCCGTGTACGCGCTGCAGGATTCCGCGTTCTCCGGTTCGATGGCGATGTGGGTCGGACGCTACCGGAAAGCGCAACAAGATACGGTGTTCAGCGTCCAGGGACTGCGCGATGGCACACCGCTGGCAATCTCCGCGAAGGCCAATCTTCCAGGCGAGTCCATGGACCACCCGCAACTTCCACGGTTGTGGGCGCGGGCCCGCGTCGACGCGTTGCTGGAAAAAATTCAACGGGAAGGCGAAGACCAGGCAACCATTGACGAAATCATCCGGCTGGCGCGGCAGTACAAGTTTGTGACGCCGTATACGTCATTTCTCGCCGTGCCCCGCGCGCTGCTGAGGCCGAGGGTTATCCGACCCGGGGACCCGGTACTCCGCGTGAAGACGGACGAATCCATCGTTTCGGTTGTTGCGCTATTTCCGTTTGGGTTAATGCAGAAACTCCGCTACCTTTCCGATGAAGACACTTGGCAAACGCGCTTCTTTGCGCCGAAGGATATGCAGGACGGCACGTACAGCGTGCGGCTCGTTCTGCGGGACCGCGCCGGGCAGACCTATCGCGAAGCAAAGACATTTGTGATTGCCAGCAAAACGCCGGTTGTGCAGATCAGGTTGGACCAGAAGCGCTACAGGCGCGGACAAGTGCTGGACTTGAAAGTGGCGGCATCGCAGAGCACGCGAAGCCTGGTTGCACGCCTGGAGGGCGCGGCCCCCGTCGGGCTGAAGTGGGATGCCAAGGCCGGCGTGAATACAGGCCAATTGTTCATTCCGGAGCAAATGATTCCGGGAACCTACCGGCTCACAGTCACCGCGGAAGATATTGCGCACAACATGGGATCTCAGGGGGTGGACATTGAGATCGTTCCGTGATTTCTCACCCAAGCTAAGAGTATGTCTCGGAGAAGCTGTTCTGGCGCTGATGGCCGCGGGATTCGTCGTAACCGCGAGCGGAGCATTGCCACCCTGGATCCGCAACGCGGAAGCGGGAACGGCAATCGAGCGGGCATTTTTCCGCATGATGCCGCTGCCCTACGGCAATGTGCTCTTCCGCAGACCTCCCGCGGAAACGCGGCCGGCGATTGGCGAACTCATTCAACAGAAACCCGCGGACGCCGAACTTTACTCCTTGCGGGCATTGGAAGATGAACAACAGTTGGACTTCACCGCGGCGGAATCGGATTGGAAACTGTATGCCGAGAAGTCAGCCAACAAAACGCCCGCGCAATATGCGCTGGCGGATTTTTATCAGCGCTGGCTCCGGCCTCAGGAGGAAATTGCGGTTCTCTCGATAATCGCCAGCGCTCCTCCGGATGCTTCCGAGCGCTCTATACCGGCGGTTGAACAGCAGTCGTGGCGCGCATTCGAGCGCATTTTCGGCATTATTCAAGCGCAAGGCATGCCAAAAGAGGTCTCGATCGCAAAGTATCGCGCCTGGATTGCCCGCTACCCGCAGGAGCCGCAACTCTACTCGCGTTTTCTGGAATATCTCATCAACCAGAAGGAATACAACGCCGCGAATCAGTTGATCGCGGACTATCAGAAAGAGTTTCCCGGCGACGAAATCTTCCAGGTGAAGGCAAAAGCGCTGGTGGAATACCGGCAGGGCTCCATTCAGCAAGGTCTCGCCGTGTACGAAAAAAGTTTTCAGCCGCTCTGGGAGCCAGAGCTCGTGAAGAACTATTTTGATCTTCTCGCGCAGACCCAGAATCTTCGCAAGTTTCTGGATGAATCTCGCGCCGCGCTCAATGCGAACCCCGAAGACCTCCGGGCTACCGCGCGAATCTTTTACTACTACCAGCAACAAGGAAAACTGGACGCCGCGCAGCAAGCCATCACTAATTTGCGCTTGCACAAAGAAGCGGCGAAATCCGCCTGGACGCCACAGGAACTCTATGTCTGCGGGAGGCTGCTGGAAGATATTCATTCTTATCCCGAGGCGGCGCGCTATTACTTTGCCCTCTACAACAGCAAGGGAGCGAACGATTCGCAGGAGCGCGCGCTCAGCCGCCTGAGCGATATGCTGCTCAGCGCGCCAGAGACTCCCATACGTCTCGGCAGCGGGGAACTCTCCCTGTACAAGGACATTGCCACGCTGGATGAAGGCCCCGGCTACCTCAACGGCGTCCTCTCGCTGATCCTGAATACGACTTCTCCTGCAAGCGAGTACTCGGAAGAAGAGCAGCGTGCTGTTCCCTATTTTCATCGCTCGCGCGCCGCCGAACTGCTTGCCTTGTTGGACAAGAACTTCCCCGATGCGCCGAGCCGTCCCGAACTTCACGCCAAGCTGCTGGATTTTTATGCGAGCAGCGCCAAGAGCGAGGCCGTCCTGAAAGGTGGCAAGGAATTCCTGGCTGCATTTCCGAAAGCAACGGAGCGCACGCACGTTGCGCTGCTCATGGCGGATGCCGACGCGCGGCTCGACAAAACGCAGGACGAATTTGCCATCTACGATTCCGTCCTCCAAGAGTTGGCCGCCAAAGCGGACAAAATGCCCCTCGGTTTGCGAGTTGCCGGGGCGGAGGATTTCACGCCGCAAGGAAACGAGAGCGCAGAAGAAGAAAGCCCCGAGGAATCGGATGCGAGCGAAACGGACAACGCACGACCGCAACGAGCCGAGCCGAATGCCGCGTTCCAGGTGAGAACCGAGCGCCGCGCGGCAGAGAATGGACCTCGATCACCCGAATACGCTCGAGTTCTGGAGCGTTACCTGGCCCGCTTGGTCGAATTGAAGCAAATTCCGCAGGCTTTAGGAGTGCTGCGGCGCGAAATCGACCACAATCCCGATGATCCGGGCCTCTACGAGCGTCTGGCGGTTTTTCTGGAGCAAAACAGAATCGGCACGGAACAGGAAGAAGTCTACCGGCGAGCCATGGCGCGTTTCCCGGATCGTTCCTGGTACAACAAACTGGCCCGGTATTACCTGAGATATCGCAAGAATGCGGAATTCGAGACACTCACGCAGGAAGCCGTCAAGCAGTTCGACGGCAGCGGCCTGCAGAATTACTTTCAATCCGTTGTCGGCGGCACCCCGCAGATGTATGTGCGGTTGAACCAATACGCAAGTGCGCGGTTTCCGCACAATTCCTATTTCGTCCACAACCTGCTCCGGGCGTACCACAGCACTCCGACGTGGAATCAAGCGGCGTGGGAAGCTTTGCTGCGTCAACACTGGTTCGAAGAAACTGATTTACGCAACGAATTCTTCGAGTACCTCAGTTCCAGCGGTAAGCTGGAAGCCGAATTGGGTACATTGCGGCAAGGGGCTTCTCCGCAGGAGAAGGTTACCTGGGAGGAATTTGTCCAGGAAAATCCCGCTGCCGGCCAGTACATTGCACAAGCGCATCTCTGGCGCTCTCACTTTGAAGAGAGCGCGCCCGTGCTGAAAGCATTGGCCAATGAATACCCGGCTGAACCTGAACTGGGACGCACGGCGTCTTCCGTGTTTCGCTCCCTCGCCTATTTCGATCCCGGCAAGACGGGCGAAGCCGTCAAGATCGAGGAAAATCTGCTGTCAGCCAATCCGGGCAGTCGCGAGATTCTTGCGCGAATCGGCGATATCTATTCGGACCGCGAAATGTTCTCGCAAGCGGCTCCCTATTGGGAGCGCATTCCCACAATCGCGCCGGGAGAAGCAGGCGGTTACCTGGAAGCGGCTACGATCTATTGGGACTACTATGATTTTGACAATGCGCTGCGGCTGCTCGAGGAGGGCCGGAAAAAGCTGGGCGATGTAACCCTCTATGGCTACGAAGAAGGCGCAATCTATGAGGGGAAGCGCGACTATCCGCACGCGATCCGGGAATATGCAAACGCCGCGCTAGCTGCCAACGGTGAATCGCCTGCCTTGAGCAGACTTCTGGAACTGGCGCGCCGGCCAAAATTCCGCGATTTGGTGGATCAGGAGAGCGAGCGGCTGGCGAACGTTTCGCGATACAGCATGTCCGGCGTCAACCTGCGCGTGCGCGTACTGGAGACGGAGAATCGCAAGCCGGAATTGGCGGGATTCCTGGACGCGGCAATCGCCGACGCCACGACCATTGAACAAGCCGCGGAACTCGAATCTCTGGCACAGCAGAAATCGCTGGAAAACGTGCGGCAGCACGCGCTGGAAGAGCAAGCCGCCCTCGCGACGGACCCAGTCACCCGATTGCAGTTGCGGTGCGCGCTGGTTCGCCTATATGAAAGCCGCAAGGATTTCGCTTCCGCGCAGAGAAACATCGAGGCCCTGTACCGGGATAATCCCAAAATTCTGGGAGTGGTGCGGGCCACCGTTGATTTTTACTGGCGCGTGAAGCTCTACCCGCAAGCCATTACGGTTCTACAGCAGGCTGCCAAAGACGCCTATCCCGAACTCGGCAAGCAGTTCACATTTGAGGCGGCGCGCAAATCCACGGAAGCACGCCAGTACGAGCAGGCCCGCGGGCTTCTCGATCCTCTGTTAAGAGAGTCGCCTTACGATAGCCAGTACCTTGCGGCCATGGCCGACACCTACGCGCAAGCCGGCGATCAACAGGGGCTGAAGCAGTTTTACCTCGACAAGATTGCGCTATTCCGCAACGCGCCGCTATCCGCGGATGACCGTAAGAATCGCATCGCATCGCTCCGCCGTGGGCTGATTCCTGCGCTGACCAAGCTGAGTGACTATCTGGGCGCAGTGGACCAGTACGTCGAAATCATCAACAACTTTCCGGAAGACGAAGGGCTTGTGGCCGAGGCGGCGCTGTATTCTCTTCGCTACAAACGCCAGGCGCAACTTCTGGACTTTTATGCAAAAACGGTTGTCCAATCTCCGCGCGATTTCCGTTGGCCCATGGTGCTGGCCCGCATCCAGACGAGCCTGGAGGATTTTCCTTCGGCCATTGATGCCTACGGAAAAGCCATCACGGTTCGGCCCGATCGCACGGATCTGCGCATTGCACGCGCTACCCTTGCCGAGCGCTTGCTGAGATTCGACGATGCCGTAAGCGATTACGAGCGCATCTACCAGTTGGCTTACAAGGATCCGAAATGGATGGAGAAGATCGCCGACGTGCGGGCGCGCCAGCGCAGGAACGGCGATGCCGTCACGGCGCTCAAAACGGCCTTGATCGACGTCGGCCCCGAACGCGCTGAAAATTATTTTGAGGTGGCCCGCCGGTTGGAATCGTGGGGAATCCTGGATCAGGCGCGGGCGTTCGCGGAGCAAGGAGTCAACACTGCCGGTGGCGAACTGCTGGCGGAAACTCAATACCACGAAGGGGCAAAACTCTATACGCGCATCATGACGCGCCTTCGGAAGCAGGAGAAGGCTTACACGACACTGCGAACAGCGCTTTCCGCCGCGGCTTCCTCTGTTCCGGTCGTCAAGGAACAAGTTGCCAAGGAAGGAATCGCGGGAATCTCCGACAAGGAGTGGCGCGAACGCACGCTGCAAGTCCGGAAGGACAACGCCAGGAACGGAATGCAGGCTGCCATGACGGAAATGGGCTCGACTGTGGCGCGCTATTTCACGCCCGAAGAGAAGGTCTCTTTTGCTGCCTTCACGCGGACTCTTCGCACACCCATGAATTTCCAGGAGGTTAATTTCATTGCCCTCCCACTGATGCACAGTGCCGGGCTGGCCCAGGAGGAGGCTCGCTGCCGCTACGAACTGATGATGAATCTTCCCGCGAACTCGCTGGTTCTGCAGGGCCAGATGTCTAGTTTCGTGGAACTCCAGCGACAGCGCCTGCAGTTTGCGGAACTCGGCCCGGAACTCGAGCGCTTTGCTCCACGCGTTCAGCCAATGCAGCGCCCGAGCGTTCTGCTGGCAGCCGCGGAGGCCTATCGCGCGGCAGGCGATCCGGACAACGAATTGCGCGTGCTGGCCAGCGTGCCGCCGATTTATCTCGGAGGCGATCCGGAGAATCGGTATTTTGAGCTGCTTCTCGAAAAGCACCCACAACAACTTGTTCAGATTGCCTCTTCTTGGAACCCTTTTGGCGAGCAGGCAGCCGATTTTGCCGTCAGAAACGGCGACGCTGAGCTGGCTCATGCGATTGTCGCCGCACGAGGAAGTTCGCGGCCGGCCGTGTGGGGAAAAGCGTACACGGCGCTCGTGGGACTCTACTTCGCGGAGCCTTCGCTGGAGGTCAACTCTGCCTTTCTCAACGCTCTTGGCGATCAACCCATTGGTGAGCGCCTGGGCAAACCTGTGGACCGCAACAATCAGTTGGCTGGCGACGTCTGGTTCTATTATGGATCGCGCTATGGCGAGTATTTGGGTGACCTCAAGCGGGGCACTCCCGAAGATTATCTTCCCGCGGGCTTGGAGCAGAGCCCTGCCTCCTGGTCCGGCTATGAAGGACTGGCGGACTACTATGCGGAGAGCGGCGACGCGCGCTCTGCGATTGAGGATTACAATCACGCCCTGGAATTGTCGCCCGGCCAGGCCGCTATCCACGATCGCCTCGCCCTGGCCTATTACGAGGACGGCAAACGCGCGGAAGCGCTCGCCGAATGGAAACTTGTCTTTTCCAGTTTGTTGAAACAAATCAACACCGGTCGTGCCCCGGATAGTTTTTGGTCGGATTTCGGGCGCGCTTGCGACCACCTCCATTCCAGGCGCCTGTTTGCGTCGACGAAAACGGACGTGGACGCGCTTGTCCGCGCCTACCTCCATCGCAATGGCAATTACCGCTCGAACGCGCTATTGCACAGTGTTTACGCGGCTACGGGCGATCCCGCGGCGGCAACGGCCTGGCTTCTGGATGTTTCTTCCTCCGCTCCGGATCCCATCGTGATTTTGTCGGATGTTGTGGATGCGCAGTGGATTCCGCTCTCACAGCGCGGTCCGATTCTCCAGCGGATTCTGGAAGGGAAACAGGCTGGCCTCGCAAATGCCGAAGGCCTCGAAAAAGAAAACGCACAAAGCGAGCTCCGCTCCTGGCAAATCCGCTGGCTGGGATATTTGCTCGACACGAAACAATTCAAGCAGGCCAGCGAATTCCTTGCAGTTTTGCCGCGAGACCCGCAGAACACGGATGCTTCCGCATTGGTTCCATTCGAACTGTGGGTTGCTGCGCATCTCGGCACACTGGATGCAAAGATTGCATCCTATCGTTCCGATCCCGATCGCGCGCCCGGCGCGGAAATTCTGCGTTCCTCAGCGCGGCAACTCTCTGACGACGGCGACAAACAGTCTGCCCGCAAGATTCTGGAGTTCGTATTCGCGCGCGAACTCGACGAGCACAAGCTGGTCGCTGCAAACTTCCTTGGCCTTGCGGAGATTCGCATCGCGGCCGGCGATACACCGGGCGCCGTCGAACTGCTTCATCGCCTGGTCACCGTGGTTGGCGATCCGTACGAGGACATGGATTCGGCCGCGGCGCTGCTCGAAAAAACCGGGCACAACGCGGAAGCAATTGCGTTTCTCGATCCACTGGTCAAATCCACGCCGTGGGAACCGGCGTTCCGCGTGCGGCTGGCTAAAGCGCAAATGGCGGCAGGCATGAATGCGAGTGGCGCGCAAGACAGCCTGGCAGGAATCGCTGCCGCGCCGCGGAATCCTTACAGCCAGCGCGTCGAAGCCGCGCTGGCCCTTTCCGGCTCCCGCCCCGCCGTGGAGTTTGGCAGCGCGGAATTGAAGCTTCTCGCCGGTGATCCCAAGAGCATTACCCCCGCTTCCGCCGATCAATCCTTTTTCTATGACGCGCGCGTCATTGCGGTGCGGAACTCCAGCGATGCGCGCCAGGAAGTCCAGATCCTCTCGAATGCGCTGGCGGACACGCCCGCGCGGGACGATGCTCGTATTCCATTGTTCCTGGCGGCCGCTTCGGTGCACTCCGACGAGTTCGCTCTGGCCTCCATTGAACAAATGTTGCGTGCCCAGCGGATCCCTCAAGTCGTGCCCCGTTTCACCCGCGACCAGGAGGGGCTTGTCAGTTCCGAGGAAGACTCGGAGGACCAGGAAGCGGCTCCCGGCTACGCCCCGGTGAAATTTCAACTGACGCAGCAAGCGCAACTCGCTCATTCGGTCGCTCTCGTTCTGATGCGTCTTCATCGCTTTGCCGAAGCACTAGCCTACTTGCAGGCGGCCCAAAGACTCGAAACAAACGCGGCTCGGGAGAAGGAAATTGCATCCGAGATTAGCGACGTTAGAGCGCTCTTGCGGCGTCAACAGCTCAACGCAGCAAGACAGCCGATACTTCACGCCGATCTGGAGCAGGACCGTTTGGTGAGGCCGCGGCTTGTGGCGCGCTCGGCGCCGCCAGCAAAGCCAGCCGCAAAGCCGGGAGAAAGACCATGAAACGCGTGATCATTTTCGTTCTTATCGCGGCCGCGTGCCTCGGCGTGAGCTGGGGAGCCTATCAAGTGGCAACTTCTCCGGAGCCGGCCCTGTCTCGCTATTTCCCTTCCGGAGCTTTGCTCTATCTCCAAGCGAAAGATTTCTCCTCGCTGTTGTCGCGTTGGGACAATTCAGATGAGAATCGCCTGTGGCTGAAGAGCAACAACTACGAAGTGTTCTCCCGTTCGCGACTATTCCTTCGCCTGAAGGAGGCTGACACGGAATTCTCGAAAGCTGCAGGTGTCCCAACAGATGCGAATCTGCTGCGGCAGGTGGCAGGCAAACAGAGCGCGCTCGCCATCTTTGACATCGGGAAACTTGAGATCCTCTACATCACACGGTTGCCATCGGCAAGTTCCATGCAATCCACACTGTGGCAGACGCGCTCGAAGTTTGAAACGCGCAGTGCCGGAGGAATTACATTTTTCCTGCGGCGCGATCCGGAATCGGAAAGGGAGGTCGCCTTTGCGGTCTCCGGCGACTACCTGCTCCTGGCCACGCGAGAAGACTTGCTGGCGGGCGCGCTCCAACTCATGGCGAGCGGCGACGCGCGTTCGATCGAGGCGGAACCCTGGTGGTCACAATCCGTTGCCGCTGCAGGTACGGAAGGCGATTTGCGGATGGTGTTGAACCTGGAGAAGATTGTGCCGAGTCCGTATTTTCGCTCTTACTGGGTGCAGCAAAATATCACGGACATGAAGCAGTACTCTGCGGCAATTTCCGATCTGACCCTTTCCGGAAAAGAATACCGGGAAGAACGCGTTCTTTTGCGAAAAATGGCCGCGACCGGGGACACTTCCGGGGAAGCGGGGCCAACTGGCGTTGCGGATATCGTGCGCCTCGTTCCCGAACAAGCGGGCGTTTACGAGGCCAAGGCGAACCCGGCGCCGCTTGATTGCCTTGCGCTTCTGGAAACCAAACTTCTCGCGCCGCACCTGGGTCCCGGCGCCGTGGAAAAGCTCGCTCCGCAAGTGGAACTTACTAATGGCGAGACTGGGGGCAGCGCGGATTTGGAGACCCGTATCGATCAACTTCCGGTGAAGGCTTCCGTTACGGACAATACCGTGGCTGCTCTTAGAGATCTGCTCGCGAAGAATCCGGCCTCCGCAATGTTGCAGGTGGAATCCACCGAACAGGATAAGGACGGGGTCTTCATCCACTTGCATTCCGCCGTGGCATTGCTGGGGCAGTCGGAATGGAATGAATCTGCCGTGCGTTCCGCGCTCGTCGATTTTGTGCGCCCAAGTTTGACGACGGGAGATTTGGGAGTCGAGTGGCAGAAAAATGGGAGCTTCATCGAACTCAACGGACTATGGACGCTGAGCGTGGCCGTGCGAGGAAAGTACTTGCTCATTTCGGATAATTCGGCCTTGCTGACAAGTATGCTGGCCAATACGAATCAGAAAACGAGTCTGAAGCCTGCCGTTTTTGCCGCCGGGTTCGATCACCAAAGAGAGCGAGATAATTTCGTGCGGCTGACCAGCTTGCTCGATAAGCCGGAGGGAGGCTCCGGGGCGGGCAGCACTCCGAATTTCTTCTCGGATAATATCGCCAGCTTGAGTTCCGCCCTGGCCGGCCTGTCCTCGGAAAAAATTGTTGTTCGCGATGCGGGTAACGAAGTGAGTGAGACGGTCACGTACGAATGGGCCCGCTAACCAGGCTCGGAATATCCACGATTCTGATTCTTGCACTTTTGCCTTGTTTGCCCGGCCGCACTCCAACTCAGTCTCTTTCGGCCACTCCGCCGCGCACTCTTTTTTCGCAATCGGCCATCCAGGTACTGGAACATGAATTCTCAGGCAACAGTGTCTCTTACCTGTTGTTGGACGCGAATTCGGGAGTGCTGCTCGCGAGCCACTGGGAGAATTCTGACAAGCCCATCCCGCTTGGATCTCTGGTCAAACCGTTTACGGCTCTCGCGTATGCCGGTGCGCATGATTTTCGATACCCTATCTATGAGTGCAGAGGCCAGGCCAGCGGTTGCTGGCAAGTGCGGCCTCACGGAAAGCTGGACATCGTCTCGGCGATTGCCGTTTCGTGTAATTCCTATTTTCGTTCGCTGGCTGAAAGTGTCACCTCAGAGCAACTTCTCCCCGTGACCCGGACTTTTGATCTGGAATCCCCCGAAGCGAATTTCACCGGGCCGAGCCTCATCGGCCTCGGGGGACGGTGGAAGATTTCGCCATTACGCATGGCGCGCGCGTACCTCGAACTCTATCGCCGGCGCGACCAGCCGGGTGTTCGGGAAATTTTGGCCGGGATGCTGCAGTCGGCGCAGCGTGGAACGGGAGCCGCCGTGGGCCGCGCGTTAAAGCATTCCGAAGCTTTCGTTAAGACGGGAACCGCTCCCTGCACCCATGCACCTCGCGCTCCCGGCGACGGATTTGTCGTGGCGCTGGTACCTGCGCAAGCGCCGGAGATTGTTCTGCTGGTCCGGGTCCACGGGGTCGCGGGAGCCAAGGCCGCGGAAACGGTCGGCCGCATGCTAGGACGGATGGAGGAATAGCCGAGTGCGCTGGAAATGGATGCCGCTCCTTCTAACTGTTCCGCTGAGCGGTTCGCTGACGAACGCACAAAGCGTCCGAATCGGAGTTCTGGGAGTTTTCCATCCTCATCAGCTCACTCTTAGCTCTCGCGATGGGGAGGCCATCGTCGTGACAGCTTCCGGGCAGACTTTTTTTCTGCAACCTGGATCACCTACCGAAAGGCTTCAGATTCGCGCTTCAGGAGGCATTCTGCTCCTCAGTCTCGCCGGTAAGGACATCCGCACAAGGGAGTTTCGCGCGGCCGGGCGCAATCAGGACGCCGTTAATTTCGTGCTTAGCGTGCCCGGCAAGATAGATAGAAGGTACCGGGGTACGCTCGACGTCAAATCAGTAGATGGCGTGTTGGTTCCTGTCATCACCATGGATCTGGAAACGGCCGTGGCTTCCGTGGTCCAGGCCGAATCTCTGGCCGGCACCCCTTTCGAGGCACTGAAAGCACAAGCGGTGGTCACGCGTTCCTACTTTGCGGCCGGAGCGGGGCGTCGCCTGGAGTTTGATTTCTGCGATCTTACGCATTGCCAGTTTTTGCGGGAGGCACCGCGACCCGGGAGCCCCGCCGCACGCGCGGCGGAGGCGACGCTAGACTTGATTATCACCTTCGACGGTAAGCCCGTGGCCGCGATGTTTACGCGCAGTTGCGCGGGCCGTACTCTCACGCCCGCCGATATTGGCATTCCCTCTAGAGGCTATCCGTATTTTTCCGTCGTCTGCGATTTTTGCTACAAAAATCCCGTGCGCTGGAGGCGGCGCGTGTCCGCGAAGGATGCCGCGATACTATCTGATCATTATGAAGCCGGACGACTGGCTGTGGATAGACGGCTGGGGTGGAACGCGGTGCCGAGCAACAATTTCCAGGAGCACAATAGCGGGACCGAAGTGATTTTGGAGGGAGTTGGCCAGGGGCATGGCGTCGGGCTGTGCCAACGCGGCGCGAGGGCCATGGCGGAGGAAGGCGCCGGCTTTCACGAAATCATTGACCACTATTTTCCAAACACAAGTCTTGGCCGCGTTGCGCCGCATTAGCCGCCAGGGCACTGGAAGTGACTCGCTCTGAACATGGAACTCCGCGCCGCCACCGTTTCGGTGATTTCTTTCGATTTGCTTTGGCTCGATGCGGCACTATTGCTGCGAACTCACGAGTGCCAGGGCTTTTTCCGTGGCCGCCAGAAGCGGCTCCGGTCCGACGGGCTTTCCCGTGGCATTCTCCATCCACAGGTCCGGGGTGACTTGGCCCATCCTTGCCATCCGCTCGAATTCGGGGCCGGTATTTCCCGCCTTCTTCATCTGCTCTTCGATCTGGTAGGCAATCATGTGCCCCATGGAATAATCCGGCAGATAAAGAAACGAATCGATCATGTGCGAGTAGATACCCAATAGCACGACGTCTTTCTTGCCGAACACTGGGGCATAGTAGCGGTTCCAGATGCTCTGGGCGATTTCCACGGTGGCGGGCTGGAGTTGCGCGGGCGTGGCTTCGGGATGATCGTACATCCAGTGCCACACACCCATGTCCACCAGTCCAACCCCGCTGATTTCATAGGCGGCCCAAAAATCGTTCAGAGTTTTCAGCGACTCGCTTTTGGCATCGGGTGCGGCGAGGCCGAGGAGCTCCAGATCGCGCCCCTGAAAAACAAAGGCCAAGGCCTCAGTGAAGGCGTTATTCGGCACTCCTTTTAGCAAAGTGTAGTCAATCTCATTCAGAGAGAAAGTCTGTTCCACGTTGTGGCCCATCTCGTGGATGGCGATGTTGTAGCCCTTGTAGTTCATCCCGGTCTTTTCCACCCGCGTGCGCAGGTGTGCCTTTTCACTTCGCATCTCCGCGCCCATGGCGTGCCCCGAGCCTCGCGCGGGGTCCACAACGATGTTGTTCGCCAAGAACTGCGCTTTTTCGGGAGTGAAACCCAACTTGACCAGAAGATTGGGAATGTCCTTCTGATAAGCCTCCGCCGTCGGATATTTTTTTGCCACGATGGCATCAAGCTGCGCTTCGGTGTAAGCGCCGCGCGGCCGGAAACCGTCATACCAGATGTCGAATGGCTCCAGCGGGCGGCCCAGGCGAGACTGGATGAGCTTTGCCACCTTCGGCACAAGCGGCGACGCCAGGACCTGCCCAAACATCGCTTCGACGCGATCTTCCGGGATCTCGCGCTCTTCGTCAAAACGCCGCGCTATGAATGTGGGAGCAGTCGGCGAATAGGGGTCCGCCTTCTTGACCGCTGCGAAATCCTTGAGCAGCATCGCATAACGCGTGTTCGGTTCGGGAGCATTGCTCACCGGTAATCCTGCGGGTGCGGGAGAATCGGAATCCCTCTCCGCGGCGGGCTTGACCTCATTTGTGCGTGGATTCCAGTCCACATTGGGATTGTTCACCACCACCTGCGGAATCGTCTGCCGGACGATGTGCTCCATCACCTGCTGAATCATGCGCTGCTTGCGAAGGCCATTCTGGGAATCCGCGTAGTCGGCCTTAATCTCGTCGCGCAGATTCCAGTGGCTCAGAAGGCGAAGCTTCGGCGGAAATGGCCGCTCGCCATTTTGATCGAGCAGATGGTGCATCCAGATGTTGTATTGCGCGATGTATTCGGTGCTATCGCTGTTCGCTTGCGCAATGGTCAGGTTGACGTCAGCCGGAATGCGCTTGGAGAATTCTTGCGCCAGCCGCACTTCGGCCCACTGGCGGCGCGTCCACTTTGGGCCTTGCCTCAGGCGCTCCTCAAGGGTGGTCTGAGGAAAATTCAAAAGCACCACGAAGGCAGCCTTGTTCGCGAAGAAGTCGTCGAGCACATGCGCCGCGGGATCGTACGCCGCGAAGATGCCGTCGAACGGGAGTATGGGACCAACGTCCAGATCGGCTTGCTGGCGAAATTCCCGGTTAATCTCGTGCATGTGGCCGTTCAACTGCTCAAGCAGCCGCTCGTAGCGGTTGAACATGGCATCCAGCGTTGCTGGATCGCCGGCGAAATTCGTGCGGACAAACTCCTCGAACGCGGCGGCATCGCCATCCTGCGCGCGCCAGTACTCGGACATCTGAAGAAGTCCCCGTTGGATTCGCGGTTGCTCCGGCTTGCCATATTTGGCGGTAAGCTCTGCTTCCAGCTTTGTAGCGGAGCCTTTCATCCAGTCGGGCGCTCTTTGAATCGTGGCGATGTCAGACACGGACGACTCCTGGGGATGGATTGGCGTTGCCATTAAACAGCAGACTGCAAATGCAAGATGGATAGTACGCAAGGCAGTACCTCCTCGCCGGTGATTTCCTGGCGGCAATTCACTGCAGACGAGCATTTGGCCGGGGTATGCACTGTGGTTTCGATGGCCATTCGGATTCTACCCCAGATTGCGTCCTGCGCTTGGCTGGCCATAGGTGGGTTGTCTCTCTCGCGGCAAGGTCATACAATCACGGCTTGTGCTGGAACAGCACATGAGACTCATGCCCAGTGACTCCGCGACGTTTCTTCGCTCTTGCGGCGGCCACCAATAGGACGAAAGACGTGAGCAAACAGAGTTTTGGCAAGTTGCCGGAAGGCCAGGAAGTCGATCTTTACACACTGCAATCCGAGAAACTGGAAGCCCAGATCAGCTCTTACGGCGCCGCAATCATTGTGCTGCGCACCCCGGACCGTCGCGGTAACTCGGAAGACATCGTCATTGGGCCCCAGGATCTTTCCAGCCATGCCGCGAACCAGCGCTCCAAGGGACCAATTTTCTTTGGTGCGCTGATTGGGCGCTACGCGAACCGTATCGCGCACGGGAAATTCTCGCTCGACGGTAAGACCTACACCCTGCCGAAAAATGACGGCGAAAATTCGCTCCACGGGGGTCCGGGCGGGTTCCACAATGTAGTGTGGCAGTCGGAGCCGATCCCAAACGGCGTTGCCTTTCACTATTTGAGCAAGGATGGGGAGGAAGGGTATCCGGGAAATCTCTCTGTGACGGCACGCTACACCGTAACCGGCGCGGACTTGAAAATCGAGTATCAGGCCACGACCGACAAGCCCACGGTCCTGAATCTGACTAATCATGCGTACTTCAATATGGCCGGGGCCGGACGCGGCACGGTGCTGGCTCACCAGTTGAAGCTGTTTGCCTCGCGCATCACCCCGGGAGACGCTCATCTGATGCCCACCGGTGAGATTCGCTCCGTTTCCGGGACGCCCCTGGACTTCCGGAATTCCACGACGGTTGGGGACCGAATTAACTCCGGCGACGAGCAAATTCGCCTGGCCCACGGATACGACCACAACTTCGTGATCGACGAGCAAGGGGCCCGGCTCAAGCAGGCGGCGGAGATGTACGAGCCGGGCACTGGGCGTGTGATGGAAGTCTGGACCACCGAGCCCGCCATCCAGTTCTACACCGGCAATTTTCTGGATGGCACCTTCAAGGGGAAGAGCGGCGTTGCCTACGGCAAACGGGAGGGATTCTGCCTGGAAACGCAGCACTATCCCGATTCTCCCAATCACCCGGAATTTCCCTCGACCGTGTTGCGCCCGGGACAGTCCTTCCGTTCGGAAACGATCTACCGTTTTTCCGCGCGCTAACAAAGGAGAACTCCAATCCGGGGGGAACGGTGTACGTGTTGAATACGAAATTTGTCTTGCGGGCATCGAGAGCGTTGCATGCCAAGTGGCCGGTGGCCACCAGTGAATAGAATCAGCCAGGAGCCTCGAGCGTATGAACAACAAATGTGCGAAGCGGTTGATCCAGAACAATTTCAAGTTTGGGATTGCCATGCTCGGCCTGTTGCTGGCGGCTGCGGGCAATGTCGCCGCACAGTCCAAGCCCGCAGCGAAAGAACCATTCCGCCCGGACCAGATGGACACGGTGTTGTACGGCGCGGCCTACTACCCCGAGTACATGCCCTACGAGCGCACGGACGAGGACATCGCGCTGATGAAGAAAGCGGGCATCAGCGTGGTCCGCATCGGAGAGTCCACCTGGGGATTGTGGGAGCCGGAAGACGGCAGATTCGAGTACGCGTGGATGGACCGCGTGGTCGAAAAGCTGCACGCGGCGGGAATCCGCATCATCATGGGGACGCCCACGTATTCCATTCCTGCATGGCTATATAAGGAGCATCCGGAAATTGTCGTGACCCGTCTGGATGGACAGTACATCCATTACGGATTGCGCCAGAACAGCGACCTGATGAATCCCGCGTACCGCTTCTATTGCGAGCGCGTCATCCGCAAAATCATGGAACATTACATGGATAATCCCGCCATCATCGGCTATCAGATTGACAACGAAACCTCCTCCGCCGGCGCGGCCAACAAGGATGTCCAGGAAGGATTTCGCAATTACCTGAAAGCAAAGTTTAAGACCACGGATGAATTGAATCGCGTCTGGGGGCTGAACTACTGGGGGCAGCGCCTGAATGACTGGAGCGAAGTTCCCACGCGCGAGGGAATCCGCAATCCCGGTTGGAAGCTCGAGTGGGAGCGGTATTCGCAGTGGGAGACTACGGATTTTCTGGCGTGGCAATCGCGCATTGTGAATGAATACAAAAGGCCCGATCAGTTTGTGACCCACGACTTCGCGGGGCCGCCGCGGCCGGAAGTAAGCGAGATTGACGTCGCGCGAAGCCTGGACATCGTGGCAGCGAATCCTTATCACAGCACGCAGGACGATTTCGATGGCGAAGCATCTTCCTTGGCCGGCGATTACACCCGCTCCCTGAAGCGCACCAATTACCTGATCACGGAGACGAACGCGGAAGCCATCGGCTGGGATTCCAAGGGACAGTTTCCGCCCTATGATGGGCAGTTGCGGCTGGATGTCTATACCCACGTTTCGTCCGGGGCGAACATGGTCGAGTACTGGCATTGGCATTCGCTGCATTACGGGCAGGAGACCTACTGGAAAGGTGTTCTCGGCCACGACCTGCAACCTGGGCGCCCTTATGAAGAGGTTACCCGCACAGCGCAGGAGTTGCGCAGAATCGGCCCGGAGATTGTGGACCTGCACCGGAAGAATCAAGTAGCGATTCTATACAGTCTGGATTCATACTACGGGGTCCAGTTCATGAAGTTCAGCGACCGGGTGGACTACAGAACGCTCCTCTGGCAGATGTACGGAGTGCTTTACCGGGCCAATGTCGGCGTGGATTTTGTCTTTCCGGAAAGCACAGACTTGTTGCAATACAAGGTTGTGGTGGTGCCGCCATTGTATGTGGCGAGCGATGCATTATTGGCGCGGTTGGTGGACTACGTCAAAAATGGCGGGCGGGCGGTGATGGCCTTCAAAAGCGGGTTCTGCAACGAAGACTCAACGGTCCGCTGGGAAACGATGCCGGGACCTTTGCGCGCCGCGGCGGGCTTTCACTACCAGGAGTTTTCTTCTCTGAAGAAGCCGCTGGCGCTCAAGGGCGACCCGTTCCAGGCGGGAGCGGAAAACCAGGTCTCCGAATGGGCGGAAATGATCGTGCCCGACACGGCAAAAGGCCTGGCGTTCTATGACCATCCGTTCTTCGGCAAGTATCCGGCGATCACGCAAAATCAGTTTGGGAAGGGCACGCTGACCTACGAGGGTACGTTCCTCAGTGACACGTTGCAGCGGGCCGTATTGCTCAATGTGTTGAAGGAAGCCGGGCTGACCAGCGCGGATCAGGATCTCCCGGCGAGCGTGCGCGTGAAGCATGGCCAGAACCGCAATGGCAAGGCGCTGCACTTCTACCTGAACTATTCCAGCTCCCCGCAGACGCTGAATTATTCCTACGCGGCGGGCACGGAGCTGCTCTCTCACACGAATTTGAGTCACGGGCAAGCGCTCTCGTTGAAAGCATGGGACGCGGCGATTGTGGAGGAAAATTAGGAGACACTCCATGGTTCGGAGGTCGGCAAGGGAAAGAACGTGGGCAAGGCGTGCTGGCGCAGTTGTCTTGGCAGCGCTCTTTCTTTGCAGGATTGCTTCAGCGCAAGCGGCGCAGCCCGTGAGTGCGAACACCGGGAAGCGCGTAGCCGAGGTCTATCTCAGTGATTCGCACGCTAGCGTCCCGCGTCCAGAGAAGGAATGGAAGGGCTTCGCGAAGATGAATCTGCGGCCGGGCGAGTCAACACAAGTGACTATGATGCTCGACCCGCGGGCATTTTCATTCTAGGATGTAAGGAAGCACAGTTGGAGTGCCGAAACCGGTGCATTCTCAATTCTTGTGGGTAGTTCGTCCGCAGACATCAAACTCCAGGGAAAATATCCTCTTAATCCCGGACTGGAGACTCGTTAGGATCCCATGACAGCCGCCTTGGCATTTCTCGACGTTCATCGATTGGTGCATCTATCCACGGTTGATTTGGTGATCGTTGTCTTTTACTTCGCTCTGGTGCTGGCCATTGGGTTTTACCTGAAAGAGCGGGCCAACACCGGCGAAGACTTCTTCATGGCCGGACGAGAGATGACCGCGTGGATCGCGGGCCTGGCTTTCTTGTCGGCCAACCTCGGGTCATTGGAACTGATGGGTTGGGCCGGCAACGCTTATAAGTACGGTATCCTCGCGGCTCATTGGTATTGGATCGGGGCTATACCGGCGATGCTATTGCTGGCCCTGGTGATGGTGCCGTTCTATCACATCTGCAGGACGCACTCGGTTCCCGGCTATCTCAAGCTGCGTTTTGGAGAAAGTAGCCGGACGCTTGCTTCGGTGTCATTTGCCTTCATGACCGTGTTGATGAGCGGCATCAACATGTACGCCATGGCCGTGGTGATGCGCGTGGTCTTGGGCTGGGACATCCACTTCAGCATCTGGGTTTCTTCGCTCACGGTGGCGATCTATGTGGCCCTCGGCGGACTGCGCTCCGCCATCTTCAATGAAGTCCTGCAGTTCGTTTTGATCTGGGCGGGCGCCTTGCTGATCCCGATTCTGGGTTTGGTGGAAGCCGGCGGCTGGGGCGGCTTGAAGGTGCGCATCCTGCAAAATCTTACGGAGCAGCACGTGGCGAACCCCGCCGCGTATACGCACCTGTGGTCCACGCTGGGCGACTTCAGTAAGAACCCGATGGGGATCAACTGGATCGGCATCGTGTTTGGCCTCGGTGTGTTCATCTCCATGGGCTACTGGACCACGGACTTCCTGGTAGTTCAGCGCATCCTGGCGGCGAAAGACCTGCGCTCGGCCAAGCTCGCCCCCATCATTGGCGCGGCTTTCAAGATGATGGTTCCGTTCATCGTGATCCTGCCCGGGCTGCTGGGATTGGCGTTGCTGCGTGATCCGCATACGGGCAGCTTGCTAAGGCTCGTTCCTGGCGATCTGGCGTGGTCGGAGGCGGGGCGAGCACAGGGGCTGCACAGCTTCGACGAAGTTCTGCCGCTCATGCTGGCGCGCTACTGTGGACCTGGTTTGCTGGGTCTCGGCATTACGGCGTTGATTGCCGGTTTCATGTCTGGCATGGCCGGCAACGTCAGCGCCTTCGCTACGGTCTGGACCTATGACATTTATGGCGCCCTGATCAACAAGAAAGCCTCCGATGAACTGAAAGTCAAGATGGGCCGGTGGTGCACCCTGTTGGGTGTGGGCATCAGTATCGGGACGGCGTATCTGGTGATGCACGCCCAAAGCATCATGGACTATGTCCAGGCGCTGTTTAGCTTCTTCATCGCCCCGTTGTTCGCCACCGTGCTTCTCGGCATGTTGTGGAAGCGCGCCACTCCCGCCGGAGGTTTTTGGGGCTTGCTGGCGGGCACCTGTTCTTCGGTGGGCATGTGGGCCTGGGTGAAGGTCAATCCCGATGTGGTGAAATACCTGGCGTTGTCACCCCACGCGCAAGACCAAGCGCAGAACATGTTCCGGGCGCTGTGGTGCGGGCTGATTTGCGGGGCGGTCACCGTCATGGTCAGCCTTGTCACCATGCCCAAACCAGACGCCGAATTGACGGGCCTAGTCTACGGGCTTACGGCCATCCCCCACGAAGAGCACGTTTCCATTTTCCACCGGCCGGTTTTCTGGGCAGCGGTGGTTGGGGTCGT
>Ga0181518_10000887_pt1 | contig 31859 bp, 33 predicted proteins | sample PEATcosm2014_Bin_28_FD_119751 | JGI IMG/M metagenome (GOLD analysis project Ga0181518, IMG submission 119751) | Peatland microbial communities from MTU Mesocosm Facility, Houghton, MI, USA - PEATcosm2014_Bin01_60_metaG | ecosystem: Environmental > Terrestrial > Soil > Wetlands > Peat | place...
CGGCAGGACACCCGACGAGGTCTATGCTACGCAAGCAGGCGAGGAGAAATTGGCGGCGTAATCCAACCCAGAATCCACCTTAGCCAAGCCGCCATTCTGTTCCGGAAAACGGGACCACCTCTATTAGCGATTTCGCTATCGCTATTTGGATTTGGATATTCATGTGAGCGCCCCGCCACAATCAAAGTAGCCCATTAACCGCAGCCAAGTTGCATTGGCGAGGGAGTTCTTTGGAACATATCTCATGCACAAATCGGAGGTCGCTACGGCCAGCACTCAAGTCAGAGCTATACGGATTCGTTCTGGACCATTGTAAGCAACATGGATTAGGCCGAGTAAATTCATGCCGAGACGATCTCTTCTCACGATTTTCTGCATTATCGCGGGCTTAGTGATTGGCGCGTTAGGAGCGCTCGTGCTGTTTATGCAATTTGCCGAATGGTGGAGCTTTGGAAATTGGAATGTAGTTTCGATTGGGTATGTTTTGAACCATTTCCACATTCAATTCCCAAAGGCTATTTCGATAGTGTTGGACGCACCCATGAGCCTAGTGCTGTTTGGCATTGGTGGTTTAATTGTCGCAATTGGATTATGGAAATTCAACTGAAAACAAAAAAATGTTCACCGGGCGGGCGGGCTTGAAGCAATCACTGATTTGGAGGTGGGTTCAACAATAACTTTGGCGGGGACACCGATCGCCACTGCACCGGTCGGAACATCGTCCAGTACGACGGCATTTGCGCCGATCCTCGCATGAGCGCCTATGTGAACAGGCCCTAATATTCTTGCTCCCGCTCCAATATCGACATGGCCCTCGATTACTGGGACCCCCGGAATATCACGAGTTCCAATAGTCACCTGCTGAAAAATGAGACAATTGACGCCAATTTTCACATCTGGGTGAATTACGATGCCGTTTGCATGTGGGATAAGCAAACCTCCACCGATATTGCAATTTATCGGGATCTCCGCCCCGGTGATCACCGTCCAAAACCCGTAGCGTAGCGCAGCAACTTTGCTGATAACATTCGCTACCAGACCGCCCCGCTCAGACCAATATTGATATCGCCGGATTGAGCGCAAAAGCTTGGAGCTGGGATCCCAAAATCGCCGTGGCTCCTCACGACTCCAATCAGCGACATCGGCACTGACTTTTGGCCCATCTACTTCCTTTGGTCTGTTCATGAGTGCAATATCCGCAAGATTCCGATAAGCCTTTGCGCGCCGTGAGAGTCGATTATTTATTTGCCGCTTCTTCTATCATACCCTCTTTAATCCTAATGGTTCCGGCTTCGTCGCTAGCGCGGGGTTTATTACGGCATTCACTCTGAAGCCTCTTACAAACACGCTATGCTGGATTGAGTCCTGCAACAGGTTAGGTGCGGAGGGATCCTTTTTGCCGGTAAGCATCACGCGCGCACGCCACAAGGCCAGTCCGGCAATTTGTCCTGCATCTGCCATCGCTGCATAGACTGGGCCACGATTCTTTAGGAAATATCGTCGACGAGCTTCAAAAAAATATGGTGGTAGACGGTCGGGATTCGTTCTCTTGACGCCGGTGCTCCTACCCTTCAGGTGCACAACATGGCCGGCCGGAACGTACCATGTCGACCAACCCTGTTTGCGTGCGTTGAAGCAAAAATCGCAGTCGTCATAATAGGTGTAAAACCCTTCGTCTAGGAATCCCACGTCTCGGAACACCTCTTTGCGGATCATCATGCAAGCGCCGGATACCCAATCAGTCTCGAACGTTTCATTTCTCACCGGCGGAGCTATCAACCAGTTTTCAAGCAGCCGAGTAACAAGTCCAAGTTTTAGACTGCCTTCAAATTCGCTCGCCGGTGACTGGAACCTAAATGCCGATCGCTGCGGCGTGCCATCCAGTTCTTCCAGACGGCATCCAGCGATTCCTACTTTTGGATTTTGATCCATGAAATCGACCAATGCTTTGAACGCATTTGGCCGAACAATCGTATCCGCGTTCAAAAGAAGAAAATATTGCGGTGGCTCGGCCGACAGCATTGCCGGTCTTAAGATTGCGTTGTTGCCACCAGTGAACCCGAGGTTTGGGCTGATTGCCGTTAGTGTGCACCACCCCCCCCACCCGTTTTCATCTATTGCTTTCTGAATCTTTTCTGCGGAATCATCACCCGTCCCATTTTCACACACGGCCACACGAGTACCGGGGACGCGTTCAATCTCCTGCGCAACCGAGTGCAGGCAATCGATCGTGAGGTGCGCAACGCGGTAATTAACGATAACAACCAGGAGCTTCATGCGCGTTTGCGCCTTTGTTCGGATCCATTCGAATTCACCACATTTCTAGCAAATCGAACCCGGCTGCCATAAGCAAAATCTGAGCCGTTGCCAACCCCTTGCGCAATGAACTATTAAGCTCTTGAGGGCGACCGAAGCTGAAGGGCAGTCATCATCTCGAACCCTACTCGGATAGGCACTTGGAGAACAACGCGGCCATATTCTCGGTCGAGCCTGTCTTGCTGACCGTGGGTTTGGCTAAATTCGCCGAGCTTTTATGAATCCTAAAAGGTGAGTGCGTTTTGAAGCCCGACGTATCAAAAGTTCCGGTTTTCATACTTTGCGGCGGCCTCGGCACTCGTCTTCGCGAGGAAACGGAATTACGTCCGAAGCCAATGGTGCCGATTGGAAATCACCCCATTCTCTGGCATATCATGCGCACATATGCCCATCATGGCTTTAAACGCTTCATCCTCTGCCTTGGCTATAAGGCTGAAGTTATCAAATCGTATTTTCTCAATTATCCCACGATGAACAGCGACTTCACCATTGAGCTAAGCACCAACAACGTGACGGTCCACAAGATCGATCATGGGCAGGATTGGAGCGTAACTCTCGCCGATACCGGCGCGCTCACCATGACTGGTGCTCGCGTCGCCCGAGCTGCGGCCAAATATCTCGGAGATGCGCAGTATCTGGCGGTAACGTATGGCGACGGGGTCACCGATGCAAACCTTCTCGCTGAATTCCAACATCATGTGCAACAGGGAAAAATTGCTACAGTCCTGGGTGTCAACCCTTTGTCACGATTTGGCGAGCTGAAACTGGAGAAGGACGAGGTCATCGAATTCGCGGAAAAGCCCGATTTAAAGGATAGCTGGATCAATGGGGGCTATTTTTTCTTCAAGCGCGAAATTCTCAAATATCTTAGCCAAGACGAAGGATGCGTACTGGAAAAAGACCCTCTCGTGAACCTTGCGCGCGATCGTGAGCTGAGTATCTGCAAGCATCGCGGCTTTTGGTATGCTATGGATACCCAGCGCGACCGCGAGTATCTCGACGAGCTTTGGAAATCGGGTAAGGCCCCTTGGACGGTCACCTGACCTTCTAGCTCCGTCGTGAACGGATGAATGCAGGAAATTTTGGGAGTTGAGAGACAAACCATGAAAGTTTTTGTGACGGGCCACAAAGGCTACATTGGCGTCCACCTCGTGGAGCTGCTCAAGCAGGCCGGCCATACCGTTACCGGATGTGATCTGGGCCTATTCGATGGCTGTGCGTGGGAAAAGATCGTTCCCGCGGATCGCGATTTGGGTAAGGACGTTCGGGACGTCACCTTCGAGGACCTCGCCGGCCACGACTGTGTCATGCATCTTGCGGCGATCTCCAATGATCCCATGGGTGAGGTGGACGCCGCCGCGACTTACGCCATAAATCGGGATGCTTCGATCAGGATCGCGCAGCTTGCTAAGAAGGCTGGCATCCCGCGTTATCTGTTCGCGGCAAGTTGTTCGGTCTATGGAGCCGGCAAGAAGCTCGATCTCGAAGAGAGCGACCCTCTCAATCCTCTTACGGCCTACGCCAAATCAAAAATTGAGACTGAAAAGGCAGTTTCCAGTCTTGCGGATCGCGACTTCACCCCAGTGTACCTGCGCAACGCCACGGCGTATGGGCATTCCCCGATGTTGCGGATCGACCTTGTCGTCAACAATCTCCTCGCTTGCGCAGTCGCCACGGGGGAAATCCGGATCATGTCCGATGGTTCGCCATGGCGGCCCCTGATCCACTGCCGCGATATCGCCCGCGCCTTCGTCGCCTTCATGAATGCACCAAGGGAACGAATTCACAACAAAGCCGTCAACGTGGGTGGCAACACCGAAAATTACCAAGTCCGTGACGTGGCCGATCGCGTGAAGAAGCTTATCCCTAGCGCCAAGATTACCTACACTGGCGAAGTAGGTACCGATCCGCGAAATTACCGTGTTAAATTCGATTTATTAAACGAATTGCTCCCAGATTTTAGGCTGCAATATGATCTCACCAGCGGAATGGAAGAGCTACACCGTAAGCTGATCGATCACCGCTTTAACCAGGCGGATTGGAATGGAGATCAGTTCGTCCGACTTCGGACCCTGAAGGGGCGCCTCAATAGGCTCCAGCACGTGGCGTAAATCGTAATCATCTGGCGGAAACTTTTTTCATGAACTTCATCACTACTCCCCTCGCGGGCGCATATCTAATTGAGCTTGAAAAGAAAGGCGATGATCGTGGCTTCTTCGCCCGCGCTTTCTGCGAGAATGAATTCCGCCAGCATGGCTTGGTCGCTCACTTTTGCCAGGTCAATAACTCGCTCAGTGCGCACAAGGGCACACTGCGCGGGATGCACTACCAGTTGGCGCCGAAGGCAGAAACGAAAATCGTTCGCTGCATTCGGGGCGCACTCTATGATCAAATTCTCGACCTGCGCGATGGTTCATCAACGTTTGGTCGCAGCTTTGGCGCCGAGCTAAGTGCTGAGAACCGCAGGATGATGTATGTGCCGAAGGGCTTTGCCCATGGCTTCTTAACGCTCGCGGATAATACCGAGGCGTTTTACTTCGTCGACGAGTTCTATTCGCCGGCGCACGAACGCTGCATACGCTACAATGACTTGCACTTTGCGCTGCAGTGGCCCGAGGCGCCGACGATAATCTCCGACAAGGACAAAAACCAAGCAAACTTCAATCCGGCTTGGCATCTCGACAATGAAGATTCTGTTCACCGGCAGTAGCTCGTTCACGGGTTACTGGTTTGCCAAGCAACTGGCATCCGTAGGCCATGAAGTCGTTGCGCTGTTTCAGCGTCAGCCCGAGCAATATCCAGACAACTTACGGCGCAAGCGCGTCGACGCGGTGTCGAAAGTCTGTCGCCCAGTCTTCGGCGTCTCGTTCGGAGACGAGCAATTCCTGCAATTGATCAAGGGAAGCAATTGGGATTTGCTTTGCCATCACGCCGCTGAAGTCGCCAACTACAAAAGCGCTGACTTCAATGTCACTGCTGCCGTCGAAAACAATTCGCGTCGGCTGCCTCTCGTACTCGATTTGCTTAAGGATGCTGGCTGCACCAAGGTCATTCTGACCGGCAGCGTCTTCGAAAATGACGAAGGTGCTGGTTCGGGAGCCCTCGAAGCGTTCTCCCCATATGGCTTATCGAAAGGCCTTACGTGGCAAATCTTTCGCCACTATGCGCAATCTCGTCAGGTTAGTTTGGGAAAATTCGTCATACCAAATCCATTCGGACCGTATGAAGAGCCGCGGTTCACGCATTATCTGATCAAAAGCTGGTTCGCAGGCGCCAAACCCCAAGTAAACACCCCATCTTATGTACGCGATAATATTCATGTATCACTTCTTGCCAGGGTTTACGCCCAGTTTGTTGCGACGATGGCTGACGGTATCAGCCGCATTAATCCCAGTGGCTACATAGAATCGCAGGGTTCATTCGCTCATCACCTTGCGAGCGAAATGAGAGGACGATTGGGATTGAGATGTGAGCTTGAGCTCAAAGAACAAAGTGACTTTTCGGAGCCTTACATTCGCATCAACACCGATGTAGCCGATGGCAAAGCTCTAAATTGGAATGAGAAGAGTGCCTGGGACGAATGTGCAGACTACTATGCTCGGTTGATGGCGCATGTCCAATGAACCGACTTCCTAGTTTTCTAATTATTGGCGCCATGAAATCAGCAACGAGCACGTTGTATGAACAGCTTTTGAACCAGCCGGGAATTTTTTTGCCAGACCTGAAAGAGCCCAATTTTTTCAGTAACGACGAGCAATTTCTTCGCGGCATTGATTGGTATAGTAGCCTCTTTAGCGAGGCAAAAGCTTCGGACATTCTAGGCGAAGCAAGCACCCATTACTCCAAGCTGCCAACTTATCCGCAGACAGTTGCGCGAATGCGCAATCGCTTGGAGCGGCCGCGTCTCATCTACGTCATGCGTGATCCGGTGGACCGACTGATTTCGCAATACATCCATCAGTGGAGCGAAGGCGAAATCCGCTGCGGATTAGACGAAGCACTTACGCGCCATCCGGAACTTGTTGCCTACAGTTGCTTTGCGCGGCAGCTTGCTCCCTTTGTCGATGCCTACGGCAAATCAGCGATTTTGCCGGTTTTTTTTGATCGATTGACTGCGGATCCGCAGGGGCAGCTGGAAAGAGTATGCAGATTTATCGGCTATGCGGGCAAGGTCGAATGGGACGATAACCTGGCACGCAGTAACGTGTCGGCTGAACGGGTGCGCAAATTTCCGCTCTATGACCTTCTTGTCGAACATCCTTTAGCGACAAAACTGAGACAAGTTTTGGTCCCGAAGGCGGTGAGGACTAAGGTCCGTGAGTTTCTCGCCATGGGTGAGCGACCAACGTTAACGGCGACGGCGTTAAAGGACTTGCACAAAGTTTTTGATGAGGACCTGGCAATATTGGGTGAGTGGCTAGGGACTAGCCTCAATTGCCGCAATTTTCGCGTCATTACCTCAACTCAATCGCTCGATTGGCGATAGAGTGCCGACTATGCGCAGATCTTTTGCGAACGTCGGCGCAATCGCTATTGGCCGTAACGAAGGCGAGCGCCTTAAACGCTGTCTCATGTCGTTATCTGCGACCGACATCGTAATTTATGTGGATTCCGGGTCCACTGACGGATCAGCGCAATGGGCGGCAGACAATGGCGCGGAAGTGATCGAGCTGGATATGAGCCTGCCGTTCACCGCCGCGCGCGCCCGAAATTGCGGATTTCGGCGGTTGCAAGAAATTGCGCCGCTGATCGATTATGTGCAATTTGTCGACGGCGACTGTGAACTCGCCGATAATTGGCTTGGTACCGCGGCGTCGTTTCTGCAGTCACGTCCGGATATTGGCGCCGTCTGTGGAAGGCGACGCGAGCGCTTCCCGGAAAAATCGATTTATAACTGGCTTTGCGATCAGGAATGGCAGGGGCCGGTTGGCGAAGTCCGCGCTTTCGGCGGCGACGTGATGATCCGCACACAGGCCCTGACGGCTGTTTCTGGATACCGTGGGGACATGATTGCCGGTGAAGATCCCGAACTGGGCGTTCGGCTGCGCGCCGCGGGCTGGCGGATATGGCGACTCGATGCCGAGATGACACTGCACGATGCAGCCATGACGCAGTTCCGGCAGTGGTGGAGGCGCATTTTACGTAGCGGCTATGCCTTTGCGTATGGCGCTCATCTGCATGGCGCGTCGCCCGAGCGTCATTGGGTGTGGGAATCGCGACGGGCGTGGATCTGGGGCGTGTGGTTACCGCTCGGCTGTTTGGCGGCCGGACTGGCATTTTGGCCCTGGGGCTGGCTAACGTTGCTGATCTTTCCTATGCAGATGCTGCGGCAAGCCATTCGCAATACCGGTTCGCTGAAGCGGCGCGCAACGCTCGCGCTGTTTCAGGTTCTATCGCGCTTCCCTGAGGCACTCGGACAGATCGAGTTCATGCGTGATCGCCTGCTCGGACGGCGAACCCAAATAATCGAATACAAGTGATCTCACCGTGCGGATTGCGTATCTAATCAATCAGTATCCTGTGGTTAGCCACAGCTTTATACGACGCGAAATCCTTGCGCTCGAGCAGCTCGGTTTCGAGATCATGCGCATTTCGCTGCGTGGCTGGGATCGCGAGTTGGCGGACGAGGAAGATCGGCTCGAGCGCGAACGCACGCGCTATGTCTTGCGTCAGCCCGCTTTGACATTGCTGCTTTCGATGGCACGCATACTGGTCGAGCGGCCAGCCCGCCTTATGCGGGCGCTGCGGATTGCATGGAAAATGAGCCGCAGCTCGGAGCGTCCATTCGCCGTGCATCTCGCTTATGTGGTGGAGGCCTGCAGCATTGAGCTTTGGCTGCGCAAAGCGGGAATCAGACACCTCCACGCGCACTTCGGCAGCAACTCTGCTGAAGTTGCGATGCTGGTGCACGCCCTGGGCGGTCCGTCATGGAGCTTCACCGCCCACGGACCAGAAGAGTTCGAAAAGGCGACGCTTTGGGGCCTGGCCGAAAAGGTTCGCCGTTGCAGTTTTGTGGTGGCAGTGAGCTCCTATGGACGGGCTCAAATCTACCGCTTGGTGGAATATCAATATTGGCACAAGGTGCATGTCGTGCACTGTGGTCTTGATGCACTTTTTCTTGCTGAACCACCGATACGAAAACCTTCACGAAATCGAATTGTTTGCGTAGGCCGGCTTAGCTCCCAAAAAGGTCATCCACTTTTGCTGCAAGCGGCGCAGTGTCTTGCAGCACTGGGTATCGACTTTCACTTGGTCTTGGCGGGGGACGGGGAGCTTCGCACCGAGATTGAAGCTCAGATCTCGGAATTCAAATTGGCCGACAAGATTGAAATCACTGGCTGGATCAGCGGAAAGCAGGTGCGCGATGAGATGCTCAGCGCCCAGGCCCTCGTGCTTCCAAGCTTCGCTGAGGGTTTACCCGTTGTCATCATGGAAGCTATGGCACTCCGCCGTCCGGTGATCGCCACTTTTGTCGCCGGAATCCCCGAACTTGTGCGTTCGGGGGAAAACGGTTGGCTCGTCCCGGCGGGCGAAGTTGCCGCGTTGGTTGACGCAATACGGACCTGCCTCGAAGCATCCGTCGAAGCACTATCTCGCATGGGGGAAGCGGCGCGCATTCGCGTCTTGGATCAGCATGACGTCAATAAAGAGGCCGTGAAGTTGCAGAAATTATTTCAGTCCGATTCCGGCGTTGGTCCTAGCTAAGGTCGCCAGCGCGGCGTGCTTTGCGGTTTCGGATAAGCAGCAGGTGGCGAGGCGACCTTTCCTCAACTCTGGCCGTGACCAATATGCTGGGCGTAGTTAATTCATCATCCGCGACCACCTTCCGGGCATTAAGTGCTTTGACCCACGCTCGTCCCCTGGACCTGCGGCCAATTAACCACTGAGGTGGGATATCGGTACTATGCCGGCAAAGCGATGCTAGACGCCTTCAGGAAGATTACCCGATTAACGAACGCCATGTGAATGAAATATCGATAGGGATCTAGAATGTCGATAGGGATCTAGAATGGCACCCCTCTTTTCCGTTTTGCTAACAATCATTGCGGCCCTTGTTGCCGCAGTCGTGGCTGTATTCTTCGCCGAGGTGATTGCCGCCCTGACGTTGGGACGCCGGCTAAGCGCGATTCACGCGAACGCGAACACTGACTTCAAAGGCCGCATTGCGGTATTAGTACCAGCCCACAATGAGAGCAGTGGGCTTTTACCGACGCTGGAAGATATCAAACGGCAGCTACGGCCCGGTGACAGAGTGCTTGTCGTTGCGGACAACTGCACCGACGATACAGCCACGGTCGCTGCGGCAGCAGGTGCTGACGTCATCGAGCGCCATGATCCGGCCAGACGCGGCAAAGGCTATGCCCTAGACTATGGCATCCGGCACCTGAGCTCAGCTCCCCCCGATATCCTCATCATGGTCGACGCGGACTGCAGGATCGCAGCAAACGCAATTCCGCGATTGGCAGGGTTATGCGCTGCAACTCACCGGCCCGTGCAGGCGCTGTATTTAATGGCGGCGCCGCCGAACTCGAAGATCAATCATCAGGTTGCCGAATTTGCTTGGCGCGTTAAGAACTGGCTGCGTCCATTAGGGCTACGAGCACTCGGGTTGCCGTGTCAGCTCATGGGCACCGGCATGGCATTTCCGTGGGAGGTGATCCGCAGCGTTGATCTTGCCAACGGATGGCTCGTCGAAGACTTAAAGCTCGGCCTCGACTTGGCGTCGCAAGGACATCCTCCGCTATTTTGTCCATCTGCTCTCGTATCGAGTCAGTTTGGATCATCGGCGAAAGCCGCCCGAACTCAGCGCGAGCGCTGGGAGCGAGGCCATATCGGCATGATCGTGAGCACCGCCCCGCGGCTCCTTTTCAGATCAGTTGCGGCGCGAAACTGTAATTTGCTTGCGCTTACATTTGACTTGGCAGTGCCGCCGCTGTCGCTACTCGCCATGTTGGTAATCGGGATAGTCACCATCACTGCGGTTTGTGCCATCTTGGGCTTCTCTTTGTCGGCTCTGCTTCTGAGCGCGACAACCCTGGCGGCATTTGTGCTGGCGGCATTCCTGGCTTGGTTGAAATGCGGCCGCGATGTCGTGCCCATGGGCACCGTACTATCGATCCCGCTTTACATACTCGGAAAGCTCGGCCTCTATCGCATCAAGATATCCAATAGAACAGATGAGCAGTGGGTCAGGACGGATCGCACAGAATCCGAATAGAGCTCTCTCTGCCAAAGTGGGGTACACAAATATAAGTTAAGCACCTCCTGCTGCTGAATTCAGCTAACATGGCTGGGCCTCCGGTCGCCAATAGCCTACCAGCTAATGCGAGGCATTGATCCAATTCGAGCGAAAATAGGCGACCGTCGGTTTTAGGCCCTCATGTAAGGGAATAGTCGGCGACCAAGCCAGTTTGTCTTTCGCGAGCGTGATATCTGGTTTGCGTTGACGTGGATCATCTTGGGGTAATGGTTGCATGATAATCGCTGATGAGGATCCAGTCTCTGATAGCACCAGTTCGGCGAGCTCCCGCATCGTAAATTCTTGAGGACTGCCCAAATTCATTGGGCCTGTGATTTCAGCAGAACTTTCCATAAGCCGAATAATGCCTTCGATCAGATCGTCGACGTAGCAGAAAGATCGGGTTTGGCTACCGTCTCCATACAATGTGATAGGTTCACCCTTCAGTGCCTGAACGATGAAATTGGACACCACCCGTCCGTCAGCGGGATGCATCCGAGGTCCGTAGGTATTGAATATGCGAGCGACCTTGATCTCCAGACGATGTTGTCGGTAGTAATCAAAAAAAAGTGTCTCGGCGCATCGCTTACCTTCATCGTAGCAGGAACGCGGTCCAATCGGATTGACGTTGCCCCAATAAGACTCTGTCTGCGGGTGGATTGCCGGATCGCCATAGACTTCGCTGGTAGATGCCTGAAAAATTCGGCATCTGAGTCGCTTTGCCAGCCCCAACATGTTGATCGCGCCGTGTACGGATGTTTTTGTTGTCTGCACTGGGTCATATTGATAGTGGATCGGCGAAGCGGGGCAAGCCAGATTGTAGATTTCATCGGCCTCCACATAAAGCGGAAACGTCACATCATGGCGGATGAACTCGAAGCGAGGATGATCGTGCAGATGGTCAACATTTCGCTTCTTGCCTGTGAACAGATTATCGACACATAATATTTCGTGACCATTGTCCAGCAAGCGATCGATTAGATGCGAACCTATAAATCCGGCGCCGCCGGTAACGATGATCCGCTTCCGGGAATCGTATAAGCGCCCCATCTTCATGCTCCTGCTTCTTCAGATGTCGGCTCGATTTAGTTCAAGAAGACGTGGGAGGAATGGCACGAAACCTAACGCTATTTATCGGCCTACGAATTGATCAAACTTTCTAGCCAGCCAGTTGCTCCGGACGAAACACGCCGGTTGGGTGGGAAAAGGGTCATGATCATTACAAGCCGCGGGATAAACATCAAAATCGTAACCCTTGGTCGCCATGCATTCAATTATGTACCGATTGCGAGGCTCGTCCATATCGACCTCCTGGCGCCCTTGGTAAAAGCGATCGGCTTCTTTTTGGCAAGCTGCCATGTCTGTAGCATTGTTTGGCGAACAGCCAACCAAGCCAATCGCCAGAAACAAAACTACTCCACTTTCGATGTGCTTCATTGCTCCGCCACCCAGTTGTTAACCGCAAGCAATCCTCAAACGCAGTAAAGTTAACTAACGTTCGCAGGAGCAATTTTCACTGTCTAGATGGAATGCAGCGGAAACGGAATGCGGCGACACCATTACCAACCAAACATGAGCAGGGTCGCTCCCATTGCGACAGCCGCTGATCCAGTGGAATTCTGAATTCCGCCCCCGCGCTGTTAATCGTCTAATCCAAAAATTTGGGTGCACAGCGCCGCAACGGCCGCAACGTCTGCTAATAGTTAGACCCCTGTGGGGGAACGCAGGTACGCCGCGCCTCCTGCGCCCCGCAGGGAAGGCCGGCCTCGTGATTTTAGTGGTGCTATAATCTGGGGTCGGCCGACCATCTCTACGCCACTATCGGTTAATCAATTCTTCCTCTGAACCGATGCTCGGCCCACAGAATTGTTGCGGATGGCGCCATTCCTCGTTTGGCAGAAATACGACCGGGAGGTTGCGGAGCATGGCGGAGATACCGAATAGGAACTTTTCTTGAATCTAAAAGCGCCGGACCTGATCAGTACTAATGGACTCGACGCTTAATGACTCCCGCGACGGCGGAGCTCAGGGCCGAACCGGCTCGTCGATCAAGCGCTGAAGATACTGACCATAGCCCGATTTGTTGTACCTCTCCGCCAAACCGCGAAGATTTTCTGCAGTTATAAATCCTTGGAGATACGCGACTTCCTCCGGACAGCCGACAAGAAGTCCCTGCCGATGCTGGATGGAGCGGACGAACTCTGCCGCCTGCAGCAGTGCGTCATGAGTGCCTGTGTCGAGCCAGGCATAGCCACGACCAAGCTTGACCACATGCAACTTGCGGAGCTCAAGATAACGCCGATTGACATCGGTAATCTCAAGCTCGCCGCGTGCGGAGGGGCGAAGGGTCGCGGCAATGTCGAGCACGCTGTTGTCGTAGAAATAGAGCCCGGTCACTGCCCAGTTCGATAAGAACTGTCTGGGTTTCTCGACAAGATCGATCGCCTGTCCGGCATCGTCAAACTTCACGACACCGTATTGGCCGGGCTCGCTGACGTGATAGGCAAAGACCGTCGCGCCCTCCTTACGTGCTGCAGCATCCGCAAGCTCAGCACTGAGCCCGTGCCCATAAAACACATTGTCGCCGAGGATAAGCGCGACCTGATCGTCGCCGACGAACTGCCGCCCGAGGATGAAGGCGTGCGCCAGACCGACTGGCTTGTCTTGCACCACATAGCTAAGCCGGATGCCCCAGGCGGAGCCATCGCCGAGCAGATTTCGATAGAACGGCAAGTGTTCGGGTGTCGAGATCAGGAGGATCTCGCGGATGCCGGCCAGCATCAGGACTGACAGCGGGTAGTACACCATCGGCTTGTCGTAGACCGGCAGCAGCTGCTTGTTGATGGCAAGGGTCGCCGGATAAAGCCGCGTCCCTGAGCCGCCGGCGAGAATGATGCCCTTCATGCGCTCTCTCTGCCCGTTTCTATGCGGTTGATCGTCTCGCCGAGCGCCTCACGCCAGGGCCGCATCGTGACGTCGAATTCACGCAGAATTTTTGTGCAATCGAGCCGGGCGTCAGCTGGCCGGACTGCCGGCGTCGGATAATCGACCGTTCGGATCGGCACGACCTGCGGCGACCGCTGGGTATGGCCCGCAGCCAGCTCCACGATGGCGGTGGCGAATTCAAACCAGGTCGCCTCCCCTGCCCCGGCAAAATGATAGGTGCCATAGGGCGCCCGCTCTGGCCCTTTGGCGCAGTGTAGCGCGACGTCGATACAGGCCTGGGCAACATCGCGCGCCGCGGTCGGACAGCCCCGCTGATCGGCCACAATGGTCAGGCGGTCCCGCTCCTGGGCAAGCCGCAGGATAGTGCGGACGAAATTCTTGCCATAAGGGCTATAGACCCAAGCCGTTCGGAGGATCACGTGCCGCGGATTGCCATTACGCACGCCGCGTTCACCAGCGAGCTTGCTGCGGCCATATGCACTCAGTGGTGCCGGGGCATCGTCTTCGACATAGGGAGCACCCTTACGGCCGTCGAACACGTAATCGGTCGAAATGTGGATGAGCGGAATCCCGTAGCGTCCCGTTTCGGCAGCAAGCCGCGTGGGCGCCGTGGCATTGACTGCGGCCGCCTCGGCTTCCGCACTTTCCGCGCCATCGACATTGGTATAGCCGGCGGCGTTGATGACTGCGCTCCAAGCCTCCGCTGCGACAATGTTTGCGATCGCGGCCGAATCTTCCAGATCGACGGCTGACTGTGGTGGCGCAAAAATTCGAACACCCGTCGGCAAAGGCAACGCCTGCGCTTCCGTCCCCACCTGGCCGGTGCCGCCGAGAAGCAGCAAGCGCATGCGCTATGCTCTCTTTTGGGCGAGGCCGCGCCGGGCGTCGGCATCGTGCTTGGACAACAGCGGCCGCCACCAAGCCTGGTTTTCGATGTACCATTGCACCGTCGCGTATAAGCCTGTCTCGAAGGAGTGCTGCGGCGACCAGCCCAGCTCGGTACTGAGCTTGGTGCAATCGATCGCGTAGCGGAAGTCGTGGCCTGGGCGATCCGTCACGAAACTAATCAGTTCGTGATAGGATGAGACGCCTTTAGCCGGCACGAGCTTGTCCATCGCGTCGCAGATGGTTCCGACCACATCGATGTTGCGACGCTCCGCGCGCCCGCCAATGACGTAGGTTTCTCCGACCCGGCCGCGTTCCAGCACGAGGGTGAGTGCTCGCGCATGATCGTCGACGAACAACCAGTCGCGCACGTTCAATCCACGCCCGTAAACCGGCAATGGCTCGTGCGCGAGACCCTTGATGACCATCATCGGGATGAGCTTTTCCGGAAACTGACGTGGCCCATAATTGTTCGAGCAGTTCGTGAGAAGAACAGGCAAGCCGAAGGTGTGACCCCAAGCCCTCACGAGGTGATCGGATGCGGCCTTTGTCGCCGAATAGGGCGAACGCGGGTCGTAGCGGCTCTCCTCGGTGAAGTGCCCCTCATCTGTAAGCGCCCCATAAACCTCATCGGTCGAAACGTGCAGGAAGCGGAAGTCTTTGGCGCGCGCCCCCAGTTGCCGCCAATGGGCAAGTGCCGCTTCAAGAAGGACGTAGGTGCCAACGACATTGGTGTTGATGAAATCGGCCGGCTTATCGATCGATCGGTCAACGTGACTCTCCGCAGCCAAGTGCATGACCGCGTCGGGATCAAAACTCGAAAATAGGTCAGTGATCGCCGCGCGATCGCAGATGTCGGTGCAGCTGAAGCGATAGCGGGGATGGCCCTGAACTGATTCAAGGGAAGCGAGATTGCCGGCATAGGTCAGCTTGTCGACGACCAACACGTCGTGGTCGGTATGATCGATCAGATGCCTGACCAGTGCCGATCCGATAAAGCCAGCCCCACCGGTGACGACGATCCTCATAAACAAATCCTTCGTGGTTCTCAGAGTTTGGAAATCGTCAACGCCGCAAGCGGTTGGCCTTCGTATGGAAACGGACTATCGAGATCTTTGATACGTGGCAGCCGTCCGTCCTTTTCTGATTTAATGATGTCGGCGTTCTTGAACGGCCAGGAGAAGCCGATGTCCGGGTCGTTCCAACAAATCCCGGTGTCATGAGATGGCGCATAATAGTCAGACACCTTGTACATCACGACCACATCATCCTCCAGGGTGATGAAGCCATGGGCAAAACCGGTCGGAATGTAAAGCTGCTCCCCGCCTTCCGCCGAGAGTTCAATCGAAACATAGTTTCCGAAGCTCGGTGAGCCGCGTCGAATGTCTACGGCGATATCAAGAATGCGCCCGCGCAACACGGTAACCAACTTGGCCTGCGCAGCCGGCGGACGTTGGAAATGAAATCCGCGCAGCGTACCCGCTCGTTTCGAGCTTGATTGGTTCTCCTGGACGAAGGGATGGGTTATGCCCATCTCGCGCAGTCTTTGCTGATGGAAGGTTTCACTGAACCAGCCGCGATCGTCGATAAGGCGTTTGGGAACGAATACGAGCGGCAACTGCGATGATCGAGTGGAATCCATACTCATGGGTAGTAGGCCTCGAGCCGGCAGTCGTTAACGCCCACGGCCGGACATGCGAAGATGCAATCTGGCATCGCTGTAATCGTCAGCTTCTATAGCGGGACCGTCGCGCAAAATACAATTCCAGGCTGGCGAAGATCTCCGCATTGCCCTTTGGGTCCACGAAACTCGAAGGCGAAGGACGAGGTCTGCGAGACCCCACTGTGACGGGCCCCGACCCGTGTGTTCGATCGGAGAAGTGATGGTATTGGCGTACGGGCTCCGCGAATATCTATCTGTCTTTTTACGTATCGCGACCCGTCCCTCGGAGCACGTAAATCATTAAAATTAACGCACTGCAGCATAAACCTCTTGCCATTCCATCAAACAATGCTAATAACTTCTCTCAGGCGCGGACACGTGAAGTAAGTCGTAAGCAAGAACTAAGAAACCACTTCGTTGTCAGTGGCTTAGATGAATTTTGTCAAACCCGCTAGTAGCGTAATTGGCGCGCCCGCCGAACTTTTGACGCCGCTGAGGTCGGCGCGCAGGTGGCCTATTTCGTATCGTTCAGTCGGTTTTCTCGCCATGAGCTTGGACGTGGCGATCATCCTTGCCTGCGGCGTTGGTTCCGGAATTTTCTATCATTTGGAGACTTTCGGCGATCCTGGCGATCTTATTCGCTTCTTCGGATCGGCCGCCGTTGTTGCCGTGCTGTTTGTTTCGCTGATGAAGGGCCGCGATCTTTATGATCCGGCTGAATTGCTAGCTCTCAAAACTCAAGTTTTCAGCGTGATCGCGGCTTGGGTCAGCGTCTTTCTGTTCCTCTTCGGCGCCGCCTTTGCTTTGAAGATCAGCGACGATTTCTCACGCGGTTCGGTATTTTCTTTCGCAGCCTTTGGGCTCGGTTTGTTGATAGTGCAGCGGGTACTGTACCGCGGCGTTTTAACGCGCGGCTTGGCCCAACTTAAGTTCACCGGCCGAAATGCGATTTTAATCGCCGACGAGGCGTCATCCGGCAGCGGCGCGTTACTCCACACCTTAATCAAGCATGGATTTCAACTCGAAACTCAATTTATGCTGCCCGTCACCCCGAAGAATTCAAAAAAACTGGAAGCCTTTATCTCCGATATTGTTGAATATGTGCGAGGATCGGATATCGAAGAGATTATTGTGGGAGTTGATGCGGATCGTTGGAGCGATCTGAAACAATTGCTTTCCGGACTTCGCGTTCTGCCGTTGCCGGTCAGCCTCATTCCGGTTGGGATGGCTTCGGACGTTCTAAGTTATCCCACGCGCGTGATGGGCGACACCGTTTGCATAGAGTTGCATCGCGGCCCGCTTGGCGCATTGGAACGCGGCACAAAGCGATCGATCGACATATTTTGCGCCACTGCCGGCCTCGTTCTGTTGCTGCCGCTGTTGACCATCACCGCCGCGCTGATCAAATTGGATTCACCGGGCCCGGTGCTGTTCCGCCAAAGGCGCTGCGGCTTCAACGGTCGCCAATTTCAGATCCTAAAATTCCGATCGATGACGGTGCTCGAGGACGGCCCGTCGGTCTGTCAGGCATCGCAGTCCGACATGAGAGTCACACGCGTGGGCAAGTGGCTCCGTCGTACCAGCATCGATGAGCTGCCACAATTGCTCAACGTCCTAGACGGCACCATGTCTTTGGTTGGCCCCCGCCCCCATGCCCTGGCGCACGACAACCATTTCGACAAAGTCGTCCGCAATTACGCCTTTCGCCATCACGTCAAGCCCGGTTTGACCGGTTGGGCCCAGGTCAACGGGCACCGTGGCCCCACTCCCAGGGTAGAGGACATTCAGCGTCGCGTGCAGTTTGACCTATGGTACATCGACAATTGGAGCTTGCGCCTGGATTTTCTGATCATTATCAAGACAATTCTCGAAGTCATGCGAAGCAGGAACGCCTACTGACACGGTTTGTCCGGCGTGGATTTCCCCGTAATCCGGAAAGTTCCAATTTTTGCTCAGTATTTTGGCAGTTACCCTGTGCGCGACCGATGATTGGCGGGAGCGATGGACTGCCGGCACTGGACGTGATCAAATTGTCGATGGTCGTATGTAGAGCGAGCAAGTGAGTTCGTGGGACGCCATTGAGGGCCTAGCGTTGCGTAGGATCTCGCCGTGAACATGATGGGTTCTGTGCAGCCGGTATATTCACTGGCCGGCTTCGCCGTCGGAGTTTTGGTGGGCCTAACCGGCGTCGGCGGCGGCTCCCTGATGACGCCGTTGCTCATCTTGCTGTTCGGAATTCACCCGGCGACAGCGGTAGGAACCGATCTTCTTTTTGCGGCGACGACAAAGACCGCCGGTAGCTGGGTTCACGGCATAAATCGGACCATTGATTGGAGCGTTGTTCGCCGATTGGCGTCCGGCAGCGTACCCATGGCCGTAATTACCATGTGCGTTTTAAGCTACCTGAACATCAATAGCATCGTAGCAAGAGATCTCATCACTGCGTTTCTCGCCATCGCCCTTTTCTTAACGGCAGTCGTCTTGGTGTTCCGCAAATGGATCATCGCCCGGTACTCGGAGCGGATCGGTAGCCTTAGCTCGGAATGCATCGCGGCTGTGACCATAGCCGTCGGCGGCATTCTTGGAATACTCGTGACGCTGACATCCGTTGGTGCGGGCGCGATCGGCGTTACAGCGCTAGTCCTGCTCTACCCAAAACTCTCCACACCGCGGATTGTGGGGACCGATATTGTCCATGCCGTCCCCTTAACTTTTGCCGCGGGGATCGGTCATTGGCTATTGGGTTCGACGGATTTCTACTTGTTCCTATCCCTTATCTTGGGCTCCATCCCAGGAATTTTGATCAGTAGTTTTCTCGCATCTCGCGTGCCCGAAAGGGCTCTTCGCATCGTTTTGGCCGTTACATTGGCAGTCGTAGCAACCAAGCTTTCTTTCGATTTACATCTGTCTTCATTTTCGAGCTTTGCTTTAGCGAGAGTCACTGGCAGTCACTGAGTTACCTGCGCAGGCTTCGCCCCCCTACTCATAGCTTTATTGCTGATAAAGCGCCGCGATCGATACTGGCAGCCAATAACCCGCCGAGTCTGTGATTGCCGTAACCTCTCGGTTACTTGTCCGCCGCTACCCATTGGTATGCGGGGTTTTGTCTGACCCCGGCGACTACAGGGGGGATAACGTACAGAATTTTTCGCACTTTCAGGATTGACGGCTTCTTCTAGAATAAGGAAGGAGCAACCGATGAGTGACGAGAAGCCGATGGGCCAGGTGATCCAGATCGATGAAGCCCGGATCCGAGACCATCTCGGCGAGATGGTTCGTGGAACGGTGGAGGAGACGCTGAACGCGATGCTGGATGCTGAGGCAGACCAGCTTTGCCGGGCCGGACGTTACGAGCGGAGCGAAGCTCGGCAGGATACCCGCGCTGGCAGCTATGAACGGACGCTGCAGACCAGCGCTGGCGAGGTTAATCTCAAGGTTCCGAAGCTGCGGCGCCAGACCTTTGAGACGGCGATCATCGAGCGCTACCGCCGGCGGGAGAGCTCGGTCGAGGAAGCGCTGATCGAGATGTATCTGGCGGGGATTTCGGTCCGGCGCGTGGAGGACATTACCGAAGCACTCTGGGGCACGCGGGTGAGCCCGAGCACGGTCTCGAACCTCAACAAGAAGATCTACGTCAAGATCGAGGCTTGGCGGAACCGGCGGATCGAAGGCGAGCATCCGTATCTTTATCTGGACGGGATCGTGATGAAGCGCAGCTGGGCCGGCGAGGTTCGCAATGTCTCGCTTCTGGTGGCCAGCGCCGTCAATTCCGAGGGTTTTCGGGAGATTCTGGGCATCTGTGAGGGCGCCAAGGAAGACAAGTCTGGCTGGTCGGCATTTCTACGGCACCTGGTCGATCGCGGCCTCAAGGGCGTGCGGCTGATCATTTCTGATGCCTGCCGCGGCCTGATGGAGAGCGCGGCTGAGTCCCTGCCAGAGGCGCGATGGCAGCGCTGCATGGTGCATTTCTACCGGAACGTCTTCAGCCACGTGCCGGCGACCAAGGTCCGCGAGGTGAGCCATATGCTCAAGGCTATCCATGCCCAGGAGAACCGGGACGCGGCCGACCGGAAGGCGCGAGCGATCGTCGACGACCTGCGCGCTGCCAGGATGAACACGGCGGCCGATCTGGTCGAGCGGAGCGTGTCCGAGACCCTGACCTACTACGCGTTTCCGGACATTCATTGGCAGAAGATCCGCACCAACAATCCACTCGAGCGGATCATGAAGGAAATTCGTCGGCGCACCCGTGTCGTGGGCGCGTTCCCCGACGGCCAGTCTTGCCTCAACCTGGCGGCCGCGCGGCTGCGCTACATCGCCGGCACGGCATGGTCAGCCAAGTGCTACATGAACATGCGGCCTCTCTATCAGCCGCAAATCGCGCAAACCGAAGCCGTCGCCTGATCAAATGTGCGAAAGATTCTGGACACTACCACAGGGGGGCTTCGCTCGCTAGATCTGAGCTTTTCCTCTCCCCGCCGGAACATGGGTGGGAACGCGGGTAAGCGTTCTGGCGGAGATCGCGGCGCGGCCGGAGTGCTTGCCCTTACCCACCCATGCTCCGGCGTGCATGGCGCGCGCACGGCCTGGATCGTCCTGCTTGCTTGCCTATGTGCTTGTAGACTTCGGGATGCGTTCTTGCGAATCCCTCGAACGCGCCACGACTCGTGCTTGTCCTCAAGACAATAATAACCGGAAAAGTGGATCAACAGCTCGTGACGCTTCCAGTCATTGAAGATGCGCGCCGAACGCGGCCGCCCGTCGATCATCGACAATTCACCGACAATGGCGCTCGGGCCGAGGAAGGCCAGGATTCCCTCGGTGCCGGAACGTGAAACCATCATGACCTTGAGAAGCCCGTCCTCGACCAGATAGCAGCCGTCGCCGGCGGCGCCGGCCATAAATAGCACCTCGTCCGCGGCGAGCTGCACAGGAGTAGTGTTCGCGAACAGGTCCGCGGAAAGATGCTCCGGCAATCTCGACAGCAGGTTCTGATTGGGTCGAATTTCCGGCATGTTGATGCTCCGCTCGAATTGGGCATTCGGGCGGTTAACGCGCAACCGCGAGCGAAGGTTCACCCTCCTCCGAGCGACCGAAGGAGGCCTCCTTCTAGCCCAAAGCGAACATCCCCGAGCCGTCAATCGATGTTCGTGCCGGGCAAAGCGGGCATTGCAATTATTGGCATTCATCCAGCGAACGCTCCGCTGATGCGTGGCTTATTCGTCCCTCGCCGTGCGATTTGCAAAGTTTTATGACAACGAACCGGTCGCGGCCGATCGTCGGCGATGCTAGCGCCAAAGGAGCACCGCTAGACCGACAATGCCGATAATGAAGATTGCCCAAAAGAATAGCTCACGCCGATTATTCTTTCCTTCCGCTTTATCATCCATTGAGTATTGCCCCGCCATTCGATGCTGTACAAATGTGCCTCAAGGTCCGGGGCGATCTGATCAGTTGTGAGGAGGACATCGTTGTAAGTGGCAAACATACCCGACGATCCACGCCGGCGAGCACATTGGCGGCACGGCAGAAGGCTGCGAAGCCTCGAGGGAAGTCTCACCCTTCAAACCCAAGAAAATCCTGCTGAAACCGGGGATACCATTCAGCCAATTCTCGGAGAGGCAGCGTGAATATTTTATGTGAAGGCTTGAGTGCAACAAACAATCCTCTCATTTGGGGCAAAGACAAACGGCAACTCAATAAGTCTTTAAGAAACTCCGCAATGATCCGACGAAGCAGCAAAACGTAGAATTGGCGTCTGCAGCTTTGAAAATTGTTGGAATTTTTTCGGATAAAAAGCGCTTGGTTCATCGCCGACAGTGCAGACACTTTAAGGCGCGACAATCGGCCGCCAGCGCTGGTAAAATGATGCAATTTGCTATCGATTGCCATGAGCAAGCATCCCTGACGAGACACTCGATAACTTGCGTCCAAGTCTTCACCCGCCGCATAAAATCGCAGAAGCGGCTCAAAAGGCTCTTGCAAGATTGCCTGTCGGCGATAGGTCATTCCGTAACCTTCGAGCAGGGGAATCTGCACAACGTTTAGTTCGGCGACTGATGCGGGCATCTCCCTAGTGTAAAACTGACCATCATAAGGAATGAATATCTTCGTTGCGCCCATGAGGAAGACGTTCCGCAAAATCCAGCGCTGAAAACTTTTAGTTAATCCTTTGGGTTCGGGCCACCGACCAGCTGGTTTACGACGATCCTCTATAATAATTCCTCCTGGTGGAGCGTGGACCGTATTAGCTTGCACCCCTTTGACCGTAGCGTTCGCATCTGCTTCATAAACTCGCATAATTGCTTCAGCGCAATTTGGATACATCAGCGAATCATCGTCAATCAAAAATACGATGTCCGACGTAGCTAACTGAATGCCTTCATTGCGCTGCAAGGTCAAAGATCGCGCGACTGCTGTTTGATAAATCCAACGGATCGAGTCCCCTTGGCGGGGTCTCTGCGCCATTACGCGATCGCGGGTTTCCTTCCAATCGCGGCTGGCATCGATAACAATAATTTCAGCGGGCTTTCGTGTTTGCGTAGCGGCGAGTTGCAAGCAGATCGGCAGAATCGCTTGCCGCTGATAGGTCGCGACCACTAACGACCAAGACAATGGCGTAGAGGAATTCATTGGTAGTCCCAGTACAATGCTGGTTGGGTCTGCACCTATTCCGGAAAAGCACGATAGTGTCCTCTCTAATCATCGGCAATTCGGCATTTGCGTTATCCACCGCGAGCCTGGCTACGCCGCTTGCTGGCATCCTTTCGCATCTGATCGATGTCGCGCCCCTTGGCGTCGCTGGCATGCCAATTTTCCGTTACGACCTGGCAACCCTGTCGCTTGGCAATCTGGCTCGGTTCGCCCGAAATCCGCCGCATGGGTGGGAACGCGGGTAAGCGTTCTGGCGGAGATCGCGGCGCGGCCGGAGTGCCTCCGGCATCACTGCGCATGCCGGTCGAGCCCAGGTGACGGAAGCTTCTTTCCCCGGGACGCGGTGGATCGCTTATTCCTTGATGGGCGCGGGGCCCGCCGAATGCTCGCCCCGCGTATTCTGGGCGCTCGTTGATATGGACGTGGACGGCAATACCGTTGGCCAAACTGTAAGACTCCGGTGAGGACCGCGGTTGGCCGCCTTGCGGCACGCTCGGTGTCGAACAGTGCATCAATGCGCTAGAGCCGACAAACGGAACGTAGAGCGGGCCCGCCCGAATGCCGGCCTCGCTCTCTCTGATCTCACGGCGTCCATAAAGTCCGACGGGTCAGTTCGCTTTTCCCGCGCGGATTTGCGTCCCGCCTGTTAAACTTTTTATGCGTTCGACAAGAGCTTCGAAATCGGCGTTTGCTTTGAGGAAAATTTCAGAGTTCACACCGTGCCGCTGGATGGCGTCCATCACGCGTTTCGCAGCAGTTACAAATTCGGCTTTTAGCCGCCTTAATTCGTTGTCCTTGTCCATATCGGTTGCTTGAAGACGGATAATGGCGGGATTTGTTGGGGCGCGACCGGTTAACGAGCCGGTGATCCCGCCCATAAGCTGAGCGCGGTTGGTGATGAGAACTCACCCTGATTATTGTCTAGCAGCACGGCGGCCTGGCTGCGACCCCAGACGCAAATAAACCTTAAGAGCTATGCTCAACGAGGCGCAAAAGCAGTCGCGAATGGCACGTCGCGTTCCGGCAGGTCCCCGACACGGTCACTGCCGCGCCGACCAGTAGGTCTGAAATTAATGGACGATTTTATCGTTCTGCCCCGGCGTCTGATTTCGCTTTCGCCAATTATTCAGCCATTCTTCAGCGGCCGGAAATCGGGTCCAGCCCGGAATATCTGTAGCCAGATTTACGGATTTCCAAAGTGGGCTACGCGGCGGCTTGTGAAACTCATCGATTTTCGAAAAAAAGGCATCGACGAATTTCGCTGTCCGTTCGTATCGATACGAATTTTTAGGCCAATTGAACGAAATCAAGACGGTACTTGCAGCAATGGTATTTACTGGCTGATCCTTAGCGACCAGGACGGGATAATCATCATTTGTGATGACAGCAGGCAGATAACTGGCTTGAATCGACTTGTCGTAGGGCACAGTGACAAACTTCAGGCCTAATTCGGGTTTAACATTCCCATATGCCGGAACTGGCGCGGGACAAGAGCATATAGTTGCATCTATTTCGCCCGTCCGCAGTTTTTCCAACGCGTCTCCTTGCGTCAGGTAGAGTTCCTGCACGTTTATTCCCAGTGTCTTGAATAGTTTGGGAACAAACTGTGCCGTTGCACTGCCTTTGTTATTGAAGTTGACCTTTTTTCCACTCAGATCCGCGATACTCGTCGCTCCTCCGCGCGCCAATATCTGCAACGGATTTGGAAAAAGCGGCGCTATATAGGCCAGCCATTTGTTTAGGTTTGGTCCTAATTCACCGGAGGTCTTCAGATAGTCCATCGCCTCCTGGGTAGTCAGCGCCATGTCGATGTTTCGTAAATAAAGGACGTCCTCAATATTCTCGACTGCTGCGCCACCGTCAACCGACAACACGCGCAGTTTATATCCATCGCTCACGACCAGGGATATGTCGTTGGCAAGTTGGTTGAACGTCGCACCGGGTTGGCCTCCCATGAGAAATATAACGTTATCATTCACCCGTTGCCTGAACTGCTCAATAGTTGGCGTCTGGCACAATGCCGGCACACCTGAGGACAGCGATAAACAAACGGCGAGTAGAGGAAGGAATGCGCGCTTCATGGAGGTCCTCTCATCGGGCTCGAATGCATAGCACTCAGGGAGTGCGATTTTGGCGGTTCTGGAACCTTCCCAGGGGTTATCGGGCACCTCAAAGGTGGCACAGCGCTGTATCTTACATCAACCCCGAGCTTAACGTTGAGCGGCCGGCCGTCGCCCTCGGTCAAACTCGATGAAATGCCCAATAATCGACCTCTCGCAACTCTCTAGCGCACACCTCAAACGCCGACATCATGGAACCGTATGTCAAAAAAGCTTGCTAGCGTCAGATTTCAGGAGTTGAATACTAACATGTTTTCTTTGGCAGCGCCTGAGGATGATTACAGATCTGTGCGATTTGGACCCGGTTCTTGGCCAGTACGATCCTGGATTAATCCTTGTTGGGCCTGTGCTAAGCCTTCCGATTAGCGGTTACAGTTACTTCTGTATTGCCGCAAACGGGAGCAAAGTCTACGAAGCGATAGGCCTCGGCTTTTCCGACAATGAAGCAGATGCGGAAAGTCAACGCGCAAATATTATCGCGATACTGAAAAGCCGATTCAAGGAAATGCTGACCTTTGGCAGCCATTACGAGATGGCATGCGCGGTCAATGCGCGTTGGCCAAATGAGGAGACGGTCAACGCTCTGGCAGCAGCTACGCCAGCGACCAAACTTGAATCAGACGCGGCTGCTCGTGATGGGAGCATTGACGATAACAGTCACGCGCCCGTGGTCCCGAGTGATTACGGCCAGCAGCTTGCTGACGACGTAGCCCGAGAGCCCGTCGTCGCCGGTGCGCCGAGTTCACCAGATACCGCTGATCGCCCCGCGATACGCATGCACGAGCAATTTGGACTCGACCGAGACGATCTTGCATCGGCGATAATCAGGGCGTTTCAGCAGCCCGATCAGCCGCTCAATGTCACTTCTCCGAGTGCGCCATTTAGCGCGGGTGATCGCCCTGAGACACCGCAGCAAGAGCATTCCGGACCCAGCGATAAGGACATTGCAGCGGTATTGAGGGCGCTTAGACCATCTCATCAATCCCCAAGCGCCCCGGAGCTGCCTGCCGCTACTACGACGCCACTCAGCGGCGATCGCGTTGTGAGGGAGCAGCAAGGGAATTTTGGACTCGATCAGAACGACGTGACTGCAATTTCGGGGGCAATAGAACCGCCCAATCGACCGCAAAGTGTCCCGTGGTCGGGCGCTCGAAATCTAGCGTCTAGCGCACTTCTTGTCTGTGCCGTCGGTGGCGCTTTAGCGTTACTCACCTGGGCAATGGTACGTTCCGGCACGCCGCGCATGGAGCACGAAGTCGGGCCGACTACAGCACCCCTGCCGCCCGCAGCGACAGCACCATCGACGATTCCCACCCAGCAGACCGCGTCCATCAAGCCGGCGCCGGTCGAAGCCGCGCCCGACGAGGCCACAGCCTCACCGCAGTCGTCACAGCGGGCAGGCATCCTAGGCGCCCAGCAGGCGACGTCCAACGAGCCGCCGCCGCATGCCGAGCCGGCGCCCGCCGCGACGGTCCCTCCACCACCGATTCCGCAACCGTCTGGGGCAAGCACTCAGGCCGGAGCCATGCCGGACTCCAACCCTGAGCAGCAGGCGGAGGCCCATGAGCCGACGCAGCAGACCGAGCCGTCGCCTTCAGTGGCGAGCGCCCAGTCGGAAGCCGCACCGGTCTCTGGCCCGCAACCGACGCCAGCACAGGGAAGCAATACGGCTTTACGTCTCGACTCCCAGGAGATCACCACGCTCATCGACCGCGGCTCGGCTTTTCTCAAGCGAGGAGATCTCGCCTCGGCTAGACTTTTACTGCGGCGAGCCGCTGAGGCCGGTAGCGCAAACGCCGCGCTGATGCTTGGCTCGACTTTTGATCCGCTGACCATTCAGCAGCTCGGCGCCATCGGTATTGAGCCCGACGTCGCGCGCGCCCGGCAGTGGTACGAAAAAGCTGCTGAACTTGGCTCTGACGCCGCATCGGAGCGCCTTGCGAATCTCAAGAATCAGTAAGCATAGCGGTAGCCATTTCAGTCACACCTATTCCTGCCGCACTGCCGTTATTCGCCACTGGCCTCGGGCCTTGGACCCTCAGTCGCTTTTGACCGATACTGTTGAAAAAGTAGGTTTTCGGTTTGGGTTATGTTGTTGGGTGGTTTTACACGACACTCGTCGCGCACCCCGCTTGACGCTGAAATCATCTGCGTCGTTTAGCTGTAGCACCCCCACCGTGCGCACCTATGAGCGGCTGATGTACGGCTGGGACAACCCACTTGACGACGGGACTGCCATTTTTAAAATACCGGATAGGCGCTTCGTATGTTGGAGTAGTCGCAATGTTCCTTGAAATAAGTCTGCCAGCAACTGCGCGGGTTCTCCTCTACTTTGGCGCTTTCTTCTTCTCAGCCTCGCCGTATGCTGAGGCTACAGTGATTTCTTATGATTTTCTTCCGATGACTGAAGTCACCATGATTAACGATAGTAACAATATTCCCTACACGGAAACCTTCACCGGCTCATTTTCCTATGACGATATGAGCGGCGCGCTGAGCGCAATTGATGTGACGATGTCCGGCCCGTACACCTCATCACCAGTCACCTTTTTGTATTCTACCGATGCGCTCGCCTCACCTTCACCTTTTCAATTCGGCCTAGCGGTCGAGGGCCCCAACGCCGCATCTGGTATTTTAGTTGAACTGTCCTTTTCGCTTGCTCTCGGTGGGGCTAGTGATCCGTTAGAGGGAGCGGACGCTTATAATAGCCCTACGGTGGGTTTCAATATATTTTGGCCGGGCAGCCCAGTATCATCTGGCGGCATCATCGAGGCAACCCCCCTGCCCGCCGCTCTCCCACTCTTCGCCACCGGGCTAAGCGCGCTCGGTCTGCTCGGCTGGCGCAGAAAGCGGAAAAGCGCCGCTGCTTTTGCGGCAGCCTGATCAAAATACCTAATCTGATTTCGGAACGACCCCCGTGGGGTGGTTTCAGCACCTCGAAAATGCGACGGTGCTGTGACAGGCGCAGAAATCACTGGATTGCCCCTTGCGCTGCGGATGAATTGGGCGTCGCGGACTTTCGCCGCGACAACGATATAGCGATCGTGGAGACATGCCGAGCCTTTGTGCTGTTCTGTCGAGATCAGGACCTTTTCACAGCGCGCTTGGTGGCGCTCGATGGCTCCAAGTTTCGGGCAGCCACCGCATTGCAAGAGGTTCATCTGGCCTTGATGCCGGAGCCAACGCCTGACGTACATCTCAAACGGGGAGGCGGCTGAACCCAACCTCCGCCTTTGTTCATAAAGCCGTAGCCGCCAAAGCCTTCGTCCCTGATTTGGTGGCACACTTTTTCGCTGTCGTAGGCCTTATCGGCCGTGACAGCCAACGGCGAGTTAATTCGTGCTGGCAAGTCAAGTTTTCGTCTTCTCATGTCATGCTGCTCGTTCGCCAGCGACGCAGTGCGTCATCACGACGGGAGGAGTGTGTCTGAATGACGAGAGAAATGGCCAAATAGGTGAAACAAACGTCGTTTGAGACGACGGAAATGCCGGGAGCCCTGTGGAGCTCGTGTGGCTTCCCGGAAACTCCACCGTCTGCTATTCGTGTACGCTGTTCCGGAGGTCATCTGGGGAGCGTCGACTAAGTCGAATTGGTGAGTGTTCAGAATGGCTGATAACCGCGCCGTTCTGCGCAAGAAAATGATTATTGGCGCGCCAAGCTATTGATCCACTTGGCGGTGGAGGGGGCACCCATGGTGCGTATTGACATGTTAGACGATAGCGCCATGTCCGAATCTCAAAGAAGCGTTGCGCGGAGCAACCGACTGCTCGGTGCCTTGGAGACTGCCAGCCGCGAGCTGATCGACCCTCATCTTGAGCCGATCAAGCTGAAGCTTGGTGACATCGTCTGCGAGGCGGGCGGCCTCCTCAAGCACGCCTATTTCCCACAGGGCGCCGTCCTCTCATTGCTGACTGTTTTGGAGAACGGCGCGGGAATTGAGACCGCAAATATAGGGCGCGAAGGAGCATTCGGCCTCTTCGCGGCCATGTACAGTCGGGTCACCTTTAATCGATGTCTTGTGCAACTGGAGGGTGGCATGGTTCGCTGCCCCATCGAATTGTTACGATCGGAATTCAGTCGCAGGGAACACGTGCGCAATCTCTTTGTCAGCTATTCTGAGACCCTGCTCTCACAGATTCAGCAGACTGTCGCGTGCAATGCCATGCATACAACGGAAGAGAAAATGTGCCGATGGCTCCTCATGATGCATGATCGGGCCGAAGGCGAAATCCTGCCATACACGCACGAGTTTTTGTCGCAAATGTTGGGCGCTAATCGCAAATCGATTACGCTTGCAGCACAATCGCTGCAAGCGGCCGGCCTTATCACCTATCATCGGGGAAAGATTCAAATTCTCAATCGTCCCGGCCTCGAAAAGGCATCGTGCGAGTGCTACGCGGTCGTAAGGGAGCGGTTCGATGCCTTCTTGACGCCGCCCTTAACTGCGGTTCAGGGCGATACAAAAGGGCGACGCCGAGGTGAAAAGCTCGCGGGGCATTAGCAATATTCTACGCCTTGAAGAAACGAATTACCGCCCGTTCGCACATCACGGCGAGCGTGGAGCGCTGGGGGGGCCTGCTGTCGCAAAGTTTGCGCGTGGGCTGGGTGACCCCGTTTAATTGAATTCTTGGTCTGGATATCCGCGCGCGAGGCGCGAGACGATACGGTGATCATCCACAAGGTGACGGCATTGCGCTCAGCTGCATTACGTTCCTTGCATCCCCTTCGACCAGAAGGTTGACCTTCAGCTTCCGATCGCTCCTGCCTGCGGCATAGGCGTGGATACGACCCATGCGCGTGCAGCGGCTTTTTCTCTGTTTACCACTGTGGCGTAGACCACCGACAGGGTACGCGACACGTGCAATAATACGCATCGATGGGACGTTTCGTTTGAATGCCCTACGGAGTGCTCGGGTCCGCCGCGCCTCCTTGGCCCCGTGGGGTTTGGCCGGCTCGGAAGCGGTCGGAGTTGATTCCCCTGCATTCTGAGTCGGTCACCATTTTGCAAACACCGTTCCACGGACGAGTCCAATGTTGAAAAAATGCGCCATGAAGCAACGCTTGTCATAGCCTCCGATCCGGCACTGATCGTAATTGCCAGCCCATCCTCAAGGTTTCAGCGCGCTTGGCCGCCGACACTCCTAATCCTGGGGTTGGCTGTCACCGTGGCTTGGACAGCCCTTCTCGCATACGGGTTCTTCGCGCTAGTTGATTTGGTACTTTAGAAAATACGTCGGCTCATTTGGATGTCTGCTTGTAAAACGACTTTTGCAACCTGGGCATCGATCTCACGGCTGGAAATGTTTATATGTTTTTGATTACGGCCGCATCTACGGGCGGCACGAATGATTTCGCCGAGCGAGGCATTGTTGGTACTTCCGCAGGATATTGTGGCTATTATGGAGGTGACTTGATGTTCCAAACCTTCGTCGAGACCGCCACTCCGCTCCCAGCAGCCCTCCCACTCTTCGCCACCGCTCTGGAAGCGATGGGTCTGATCAGCCGGCCCACAAAGCGGAAAGCCGCCGCACCCGCGGCCGCATGATGAAACAAATAATCGAACTACTGAGAGGCCGCTGCGAGGCGTCTTTCCGTTCCCATGCCGCTGATCGTGTTGCAGTGACCGGTTGAACTCGCAGAGGAAAAGTGGGCATGGCGCGGACAGTGCAAATCGGTCGTTCATGACCCTTAGCGTCATTTGGCGACCGCAAATTGACTGTCCATCGCCCTGAACGGCGACCTACCCGCACATCCTTGCCGCCGCCGGCTGGTTGAATGATAGCCCTTTTACCCACCCGGGTTCGCAGGACCTTCTACAATTATCCACAGCCAGCGCTTATGATAACGGCGCCGGAGTGATTCGGCGTCAAGGCACTTCTGTCCTGATCACAGCTCCATGCGGGGCTTCAAATGACTAACGGCGAGCGATCCTTCAAAGAAAAATTGGCGCTCCAAATAGCCATTCGCAAGATCGACAGTGTATTTGAGGCGTGCAGCAAGTTTGATGAGAAGGACAAAAAAATACTTTTTGAGGTCATAAGAAGCCTACTACTTCAGCACATTCCACATGGACCTGGCGGAGCACCTGTTCCCGCCGACGAAGCAACGCCCCCATTTACGAAGTTAGCAATCACCGCCCCAACAACACGATTGCCTCCGGCCCAAACTCTCAAGAGGAAGCCGCCCAAGCCAATAGGGGTGGAGAAGACAAGGAGGCGGCTGGTCGTAGAGCGGAAATCATCCAATTAGCAGCGCCAATAGACACCTAAGCGCCGGGATTCACCGTCAAGGGACGATTCTGTGCTGATCACAACGCCATGCGGGGCTTCAAATGGTCGACGAACGATCCTTCCAAGAAATGCTTGAGTACCGAATAGCTCTTCTCAAGATCGAGAGTGCATTTGAAGCGTGCAGTCAATTTGGAGACGCTAACAAAAAATCATTCTATGAGGAAGTTCAGAACAGGCTATGTCAACACATTCCAATTGGTCGTGCCGAAGCACTTGCTACCGTCGAGAGGCAATCTCGATTTAGCGATCGCTGTTTTGAGTTAGCAGACATGGCCCCGACCGACGAAATCCGACGTTTTCTCCTCAGCGTAGTCGAATTTTGCGATGCTAATCCGGATATAGAGGACAGGGTCACAGTATTGCGCAAACGTTTGGGTTAGAGGCTTTCTGGTGAGGGCTATCGCGTGAACTGGGACTGGGATTTGATACCGTACGCCGGGGCTGCAATAACAGCTACAACCGTTGCTGTGGGTTTTTCGCTGCTCGGATGGTGGTTTGGTGGATGAGCGCGGCACGAGGGTCGCCGTCAAGGGAATTTCGTTCAGATCACGGCAACGCGGGCCGCCAATGGCGACGTTCACCGAACCGGGGAAGTGGTACTTCGTGGTCGATTGCTTGGCTTGCAGAGGTGGTCCCACTTCCTGAGACAGCCGGCTAAGGTGGGTTCGCCGATGCAGAGGACGACCCACCATGAGGACGCGGAGACGGTTTTCGGCTGAGTTCAAAGCCAAGGTGGCACTTGAGGC
>Ga0181518_10000889_pt1 | contig 31854 bp, 25 predicted proteins | sample PEATcosm2014_Bin_28_FD_119751 | JGI IMG/M metagenome (GOLD analysis project Ga0181518, IMG submission 119751) | Peatland microbial communities from MTU Mesocosm Facility, Houghton, MI, USA - PEATcosm2014_Bin01_60_metaG | ecosystem: Environmental > Terrestrial > Soil > Wetlands > Peat | place...
CACAATCGGACGTGCTACAAGTGCACCGACACTCCTCAGTAGCTCAATGGCAGAGCATCCGGCTGTTAACCGGAGGGTTGTAGGTTCGAGTCCTACCTGAGGAGCCATTCTTTTCTTGGACTTGCCGCCAATCCGCAAAAAGCGCTCGGGTCAAATAAGGGTCACGTAAGTTTACTGATTGGTTTCCAGCGGTTATTGAATGCGGGTGGCCTGCTGCTTGACGAAGTTCACCAACTGCTGCTGAATGCGCCGCTTGGCCTCCATCCCCAAATCGCCATAGACCTCGGACGTGGTGGCGAGGTTCTCGTGCCGCAGCAGCGTTTTCACTTCTTCCAACTCGAGTCCTGCCTCTTTGCCCCAGGCGCTTACCGTGTGCCGGAAGCTGTGCCAGCCGATGTTGGGAAGACCGAGGGACAAGGCAATCGGCTTGATATGCGCCTTGAGCAACTGTGCCGGCCAAAAGGGGCGCTTGCCCTTGGTGTAGGGCGAGGCGAATACCCAATCGGTGGAAGCGCGGTGGATGGCGACGGAGCGCCACTGGCACAGCAACTCCAGGAGTTCTTCGGGCAGAGGCAGGTTGGTGCGCGACGCTTCGGTTTTGAGCGGCGTTATCCGGCCCTGAACGCAGCCCTGGCGAAATGAGACCACGCCCAGCTTCAGGTCCAGATCCTGCCACTTCAGTCCGAAGGCTTCGCTGATGCGCGGCCCCAACCAACCGGCAAAGGCGACCGCAACCTTCTCGCAAGGACCCAGCCGGGTCAGCAGCAAGAAGAACTGGGCAGCGGTCAACTGCACCGGTTGCTTCTGGCGCTTGGTCGAGCCCCGCGGCAGTTCGACGCGCTTCTCGCCCATCGGGTTCTCGTTGAGATAGCCCCATTTGACGGCGAACTTGAACGCGAGCTTCATCACGTTCCAGATGGAGCGCACAGTTTTGGGCGCGAGCCCGTTGACGTTTTTCGGCGAGCACCACAAGGAACGCAGCCATTCCTCGATGCTCGCCCGCACCGCCGGTTTGGCGAAATCCCGCACCCGGTAACTCTCCCAGCGGGGGCGTACCCAGCGGGTGAGCGCCGAACGGTAGGACTTCGCGCACTGAAAAGAGATCGGCGCCGCGCTGTCTTGGACGCCGCCGAGCGGAACATCGATACACGGACTGAGAATCTGCTCGATGTAACGATCGATCAAGCCGCCCATGGTGGGACATTCCGAGTGGAAAGTTTCGGGGTTGGCAGACAGCCGCAAATGTTCTGAGGCCCGCTCGGCGGCCGCCCGGGTTGGGTACTGTTCCAGGGTCCCTACGATGTCCTTCCGCCGCCGTTTCCGGCCCCCTTCGAGTTCGAAGTAGCGGTAAACCCATACGTCCGGCCCCCGGTTGCGCTGTTCCCGTGTCAGCGTTCCGTGTTGATACGTTGCACGTCGCTTCGCTTGGTTCATTTACGAACCTCCTGAATGCGACGCAGATGACACTGTGAATTTAGCACGAAACAGTCCCGATTCTCGCCAGATATACCGAAGCGCCCCACTTTGAATGCCGCCAGTCTGTTTGGCGTACCTGGCGCCCGACTACGCGGCAAGCGAAACCTGCCTCAGGCTGTCTTGCCATTGAGCCACTCGTTGAGGGCAGAGACACGGAAGCGCCACAGTTTGCCAACTTGAACGCCGCAGATCTCACCGTTTCGGGCTAGGCGCTGCAGCGTCTTGGGATGGATTTTGAGCAGGGCGGCAGCCTCATCCGAGTCAAGGAGCGGCTCAAATACCGGGGATGCAAGTGCCACGATTGGCCGGGTGGATTTCTGGTCGGAATCCGCCATTGGGAACCTCCAAGTTTCTGTTACGCGTTTTCGATTGAAGCTGGAGTGCCGGTTCGTGATCGGCGATGACTTGCTGTAGCCAGTGTTCCGCGCCAGGGACAACCGTGCTCTCCAGCGCTGTTGTTACCCTGCAATTTAGGCGGCGTCAAACGGGCTGGATGGTTTCTAAGGAATAGAAAGCGCGGTTGGAATTAACGAGAAGCAAGAACGTCGCGACAAACTCTTGCATAGCAACGTCCGTTCGCCACTGCTGATGGCATCCGGCGGCAGAGTGGCGATGTGGTTGCGGCGGACGAGTTTTTCACCAATCGCAGTTTTACTGGCCCGGTGGCGGACACGTGAGGGGTTTAGTCGGCAATCGCCGAGGCGAAATCGATCCTCTCTCCCACGCGTAGCCGGATTTCTTTGAGCCAAGCCTTGGGATTGTTGCCGTGAATCACACGCCCCAGGAATCCCAGCTTCTCCGCGGTGTTGTCCCGATTCCGCCGAATGTCTTCCTTCGTGATCTTGGTGTACACGGCAAGGAAGGTGTCCATATTGCGGGGTTTGGCAAATACGTACGTCGCATGGCCGAGCTGCGGCGTCTCGATGACGACGGCTTTCTCCACGTCGAAAATATACTCGTCGCGAAACAGGTAGATGCGGCGGGCCCGGCGCGCCAGTTGGCGATAAAAGAACGGGTCGTAGTCAACCCGCCAGTTGATCTGGGAGATATCGAAATCGCCGGGCATCCGCAGAGCCGAACAGGCGCGCTCCAACTCGGTTTTCTCGATGGCGTGGTATGCAAGCCGCAGGCGTATCTGCTCCAGAGCACGTGAGTATTGACCGAAGCGGCGATGGGTTGCACGGGCAGTTTCGACCTGCTGTTGGAAATCAGAGGGGAGTTTTACGGCCAGCCTGCTCGGCAGCGCCGTCTCCCACCTGTCAAGTTCCCATTCGCCTCGGCGTTTGCGGTATTTGCCACCTGAGACAAAGGTCGCGTCGACTTCCATCTTGACAGCCAACAGATGTTTCCATTGGTTCCAGGTGGGGTCCCAAAGCGTATGCAGGACGCCAGGATCAAGCCAAAACTCAAGTTTGCGTCGAACGTCGCGGCACAGCGCCCGGTTCTCGTAGAAATCGCACTGGCGGACCGGCAGGTGAAAGCGTCGCTGCTTTAGTTCCGGCGAGTATGAAAGGATGCGCTGGGCGAAAAACGTCCGACCGTCGCGCGCGCGCTCACCACTCACCAGCAGTGCGCCAAATCCACCGTATGGGAAGGCCGCCGGCGCCTCGGAATCAATGAGCAGGGCGTCATAGCAGGCGCGCAGTTCCGGCTGGCCAAGAATGTTGAAGGCCCGCTCCAAGGCAACCTGCTCGCTTTTCGTCGCCCCGGCCAGTTCCAGATTGCGCAGCTTGAACGCTACGCGAAGCTCAGCAGGAGAAGCACTGGCCGGAATGCGCAACATCTCGTAGAGGTTAGGCTGGGATTCTTTTTCGGCGCCGTTAGGCAAACGGTAAAAGTAATCGCGCAGGAGTCCGCAAGCCAAGAAGATCGTGGCGATGCCAAGGCCCGTCTGCTGGACCTCTGCGGAAACAAACTGCTGATTGCGTTTGTCCGCTTTGGGTTGGGAGACGTGCCCGATCGGCGCCAGGTAGAGACAACGGTGCGGCCCCAAAGATGGCGTCTTCGTGACATAGATTTCGGTCCCAACCACATTTTCCGTCGGAATCGGGAACGTGATTTCGTCACCAATCGCAATGTAGCTGGCAAGCAAGCCGGAAATCAGGAGGTTCGTTCCGTTCGCCAATAGGCAGCTAACCGGTTCCTGCTGTCGCTGAACGCTAACCACGCATTCGCGGCAGAGGGGAATGGCCGTGTTCGAGGACCTGGGAACCATGACGCCGCCAGCATTATAGGGCTGCTTGGCGGAAGCCCAAAACGCTGGCTACACCAATACGCTATCGGGTCGCCCTAAGCGCCAACGACAGCCTAACGGTAAACGCCAGCACTCGCCGTCGAATATACAGGCGCGCGTAGGCCGGGCCTGCTATAAGTAGGCCGGAATTGCTAATTGTGGGCAGCACTTGCTGCCGCCGCATCGTGGCTGCGTATACGGCCATCAGAGTCATTGAACAGCTACTCGCGTTTTATGTGGGCGGCTCCGTTCAGAATCTGAAAAAGGATTGCGCTTCCAGTGTTACCCCCGCTACGCAGCAGAAAATCAGCCGCATCGCGGATCGCTTCTCAAGCAACCTTAAGCCCGTGCCCGCCGTTGGGAGGTGGGTTGCTTTCGCTGACTTGTTTCCGCAGCTCGGACGGGCTCAGACCGTACCTCTGCCTGAAGTCCCGCATAAAGTGGCTTGGGTCTTGAACGCCGACCGCTACCCGAACCTCTTTCACCCTCATAAAAGTTGACAGCAGCTTTTTCGCCTTGCACATGCGCCTTGATTTCAACGCCTGCGAGGGGGTGCAGCCAAAGTGTTCGTGAAAAAGATGGAGTACCCGCGAAGTGGAAAGATTCAGGTGCTGGCTTAAGTCTTCGATCCGGAACTCTCGCTTCAGGTCATGGGCGAGCAAGAAGTCAATCGCCGCCCGCATCCTCGGATCGCTGCACTTCTGCCTGAGGGTCGCGAGAGGGGGAATGCAGCCCAGGTCGTTCGCACGTGACTGTTGGCATTTTCCCATACACATGCCTTCAAGCCTCGGCGCTGCATGCAGGGTACCTCTCCAGAATTCGCGGTGCAAGATTACGTAAGAACAAGGATAAATTGCACCGTAGTACAGCGTTTGCGAAAGCACCAACCTGGCGCGGCGGCAACGATTCACGGGATTCAACGGATATCCAGATCGGTGGCGCATAGCGTGCCCTGTATGAGGTCTTAAGGCAGTGAGTTGCGTCGTACCCAATGCCCTGGAACAAAAGGAAAATAGCGGCAAAATCAGCCCTGTGCTGTTGGCGGCAATCGACCGTTTGCTGATCGAAGGGATAAAGGTCGGGCCAATCTCGAAGCGCCGCGCGATCAAAAAAGTTCTGCGGAATTTTCCGGAAATCACCCGTGGGGACTGTTGGCAGCGTATTCGCTACTTGCGAAAGTCTCCAGAGCTTGCGGACCTCCAAACGCGCCAGCCCCAGGAGTCGCGTACGGCGAAGGCCGATCGGGTCCGGCGCCCCTCTCCTCGGCCTTGGACTCCGAGCGATGATGACAAACTGCTGGATTGGGCAGGATACGAACCGGTCAAAAAGATTGCCCAGCGCCTCGGTCGTTCCCCCCGCGCGATTCGCTTTCGGCTCTGTGCACTCGGCATGAGCGCCAAGGTTACTGACGGATGGTCTTTGCGGGGCCTGCAGAAGCTGCTGCGTGTAAGTCCCTTGCGGCTCCGGCAACTTATCGGGAGCGGCAAGCTGCGGGTGCGAGACGCGCGCATACCTGCGAGTTCTTTGGCGACGTTTTGCGACCAGAACCGCACATCTCTTGACCCCTCGGTTGTTGAGAAGGTCATGAACGTCCTGGCAAGAAAGCGTGACGCATACCCCTGGGAACGGGTAGCAGATCTTTTGGGTGTGGCGGTGACGCAAGTGCAGAGCTGGATTTCCTACGGTCAACTGAAGGTCCTTGACCCGTTTATCAGCGACCGGTCATTTGAGGAGTTCTGCAAAAAGCATGGAGCCGAAATCAATACCGCGTTGATTGATCGGGCAACTGCAAAGTGGCTGGTTGAAGAATACGGTGTGGCGGCTCCCGCTGCAACCTGCCAGACCGTCATGCGCGCGCAAAAGCACGCGTTGGTGGTCCGAACATGCAAGTGTGGGCGGAAGATCGCCGGGAACGTGTATTTCAAGCACGTAAAAGCCTGCAAGGTCGCGGCGGGTCAGGCAATGGGCAAGGCTGCTTAGGAACCGAACGCCTTCGGCAGCACGCTGCGCGATTCGACGTAAGAATCCGCATTGCTGCGCCAGTCCTCAAATGACGGGTACGGCTCCGGCAATTGTGGACCCCAGATTTCGTCGCAATGGTCGGCGTATTCCATGGTGCGAATTGCCCGCGGGTGGATTTGCGCAGCGATGATGATCGCATCACACCAGCCTTGGACCTTCGCTTCTTGGAAGAAATGGTCACCAATCCAGCGCATCAATTGCGGCCAGGGTTGGACACCGCTCGGCTTGGATTTCTGGGTCTTGTGGTAGCGTTCCAAAAATCCAGGACAGCATCGTTCGAGCGCACGCGCAACCTCGGCGGGTAGCTGCTCTGACTGCTCCATCGCTGGTCGTGCCCAATACGCGAACGCCTCCCAATCGATGTAACGGGAAACAGCCTCGGCCAAGCGATCGGAGCCGACGAGCTTAATAGACGCCCTCGCCTTGCGCGCATCTGGCAAAAGATGGGCGGTGTCATCGCACTGCGCCGCTGCGTTCTTCCATTCTTCAAATGATGGATACTGTAGCGGCTTGCCTTTCTTCCACCTCTCCACGGATTCCGACCAGCAGACCTCGGCCCTCTGATAGCGCGGCTCGCGGATGGCGTAAAACGTGATGGCGCTAAACCAGCCTTCCTCCCCGGCAAAGCCGAAAATGTGCTCGTCGATCCAATCTTCCAGGTGGAGAGGTAGCGGCCTTTGCCGTGCCGCTTGTGACGTCAGTCGCCCCACGCTCTCGAGAAATCCCGGACAGCGGCCGTTGAGAATCTCGACCAGCCAGTCCGGGATGCGGTCCTCCACTTCCAGGACGGAGCGGACCCACAGGTAAAACTCCTGCCAATCGATGTATTGGTTACGGGCCTCGAAGAGGCGCTGCCACGGAATTCGCCGGGCTTGATCGTCGGCGCGCTCGCGCGAGAAGTGCTGGAGTTGGGCGGCCGAATTGCGTATCGGGGAGCGTTTTGTCTTCAAGCCGCAGTCTCCCAGGGAGTCGGGCCGTTCGATGTCTTGCCATTCCGGAGCGTGCTGAGCAGATAGTTTAGCCGATTGTGCCCGCAAAGCGCTGAATTGGCAGCGAACGCATCGGCGCACGCGCCGCTACCGCCAATACAGAACGATAGTTCCTTAATTGTTTGGCGTCAAACAGGAACTATGGGTGCGTGCCCAAACAGATTGGTGCCGATAAGCACCGCGAATCCCGCACGTTAGCCCAAGCATTCGGTGCGGAGCTCACGCGCCTACGCCTCGACCGAGGCTGGAGCCAGCAGAAACTGGCCGACGCCCTCGGTTATACAGAGCGCTACATCGGCCAATTGGAACGCGGCGTGAAGAGTCCAACCCTGCGGACCGTCGCCGACATCGCCGAAGCCTTCTCGACGAAGCCCTCCGTCATTCTACGGGCGGCGGAGAGGCGGCAGCGAACTGCCTCGAAAATGACGTAGCTTCCGTTAAGTGTTTCCGGCCTTCGGCCTATCCGAGGCGACCTGCTTACTTTTGTCCGAAGCTCTTTTGCGGGTTACCACGGACCCGTCGGGCTCAGATTCCCAAGCCCGCCGGCGTCACAATTCTCGCGTATAGTACGCATGGTGGAGAGGACCCTCCCGGCTAGACTCGTGCTGTACTTACGCATGACAGTTCCGGCTCAGAGCATTATTCCGCAAGGAATAAATTCCAGCGAAACGCACTCGCTCGCCGGTGATCCGCTCCCAGCAAGCAGCGTAGGCCCGAACTTGCTCGCCGTATCGGTTCGCAAGCAGATCTATATCCCCGGCTTCTGTTTTGTAGTCGATTACCTCCCAGTCGGCGTCGAAACGGAGCGCCAAGTCGATGACACCAGTCTCCAGACGTCGCGGTGACGAAGCCGGAATTTCAGTCATCAATGGGACTTCCGTCAGGCGCGCGGTTGCCTCGCTAATGTGTGCCCAGAAAGCCGATGTCATCACGTTCAACACGGCCGCCACAGCACCGTCGGCAAACGGTTGGGCTAGCGGATCGCCCATGACGTGCCACCGCGCACGCCCTTCCAAATCTTCCCGGCTACAGCCCGGGGCCAATGCTGCGTATTGGAGCAGCGCATGGACAATCCGCCCCCAAGCCGGACCATACGGCTCACCTGGCACAGCAGCTTCGTGAGTGCCGCCGCCAGCCAGCGTGGATACGGCCTCCACAATGGAAGTCGGAAGCAACAGACTGGCGAAGAGTTTCTCGCGTTCGGCACATGCTGCCAACCGGTCTGCATTGATGTTACCGTGCACCGGCGCCGGTGCGACCTCAACAGGGGGCGGGAGTTCCAGTCGCGGAGCGCTGGCCAAAAAGGGCGCCAGGGTCTCCCATGGCCGTACCGAACGTTGGTCATCTTTATCCCAGCGGCTGACGACAAGCATTTCCATAGGTCGAGTGCACGCGACGTAGAGCAGGCGAAGTTCCTCGGCAGTGACGTATGTGAGTTCCGCTTCCTCGTGCGCGGTCCAGCCTTTCGGTTCGGCCAACACCTCGATCTGGTATTCGCCCTTACGCCGCATAACTTGCAAGTAGCCCCTGGCGCGGTTGCCTTCACGCACGATATGAATGTCGGCGCGCGGCCTCACACCTGCAAGTGGATCTGCCAGGAAAACAACTTTGCCTTCCAGTCCTTTGGCCTTGTGTAGGTTCATCAGTCGGACCACATCCTGCCGCCCCGGCTCCAATGTCGGTGGGTCAGCCTCGCCTGCACCCAACCTGGTTTCAAGTTCCTCGACGGCTTGAGCGAAGGACGCACCCGTCTCGCTGGCCTCACGCAAACAGTCCAACGCGAAGATCAGTTTCCCCGCCTCGCCCCCTCCCGCAGATTCCGCGGATGCCCTTGCGAGCAGGCCGGTGTTCTCGATAATTCTCTCAACAGCGGTTCCGACCGGTAGCTTACGAGTCCAACGGTACATTTCCTGCATGTTGCGGAGGGCCTCAACCAGAGACCCACTTGAATTTGGATCAATCGGGGCATTGAGCAGCAATTGCCCACCCTGACGGCGGTATTCGAACAAAGTCCCATCGTCTAGCCCAAATAAGGGCCCGCGCAGAACACCCACCAGAGACGGAGCATCATCTGGGTTGGCCAGGGCATAGAGCAACGCAGCAAGTGCATCGACCGAAGCCGAGTCTTGGAATGCCTCACTGCCGCTCACCTCATACGAAACGTGGCCTCTCTCCAGCGCGTCGGCATAGAGTCCTAGATGCTCTTTTTTGCGCGTTAACACCAAAAAGTCGCCCCACTTACGACGACCTGCAGCGACCTCAGATGCTATGTACGCGGAAATCGCCTGTGCGTCAGTGGACGGCACCTGTTTTCGTTCGATGGCTGCCGGCAGGCAGAGTTGAATGATGCCACAAGGCGCCTCTCCTGGTTCGTTGACGCCGTTCAAGTCACGATAGGAAGGCTGCTGTGGTATCGCCGTGGTGGGGAACAAACTCTTGAACACTCCATTCGCCCAGGTCGAAAGCGCGGGGATTGCCCGGAAGCACGTCGTCAACTCGACGACGACGCCCCTGGTTTCCCGAATCCTTTGTTTCGCGCGCTCGTAGATATCGATATCCGCGCGGCGGAAACGGAAGATGGACTGCTTCGGATCGCCCACCAAAAACAGCGCTCCAGAACGGAGCGGAACCTGTGTCCAGTCTGAGTCGGCTCCGGGTTCAGCCGCTAAGAGGAACACGATCTCGGTCTGGATGGGATCGGTGTCCTGGAATTCGTCCACGAAGATACGCGTGTACTTGAGCTGAAGCGATTCCCGGACATCGCGATTGCTGCGCAACACCTCGGCCGTCCGCTGCAAAAGATCTTCATAATTCAATGCGGCGGCCCGGCGGCGCGACTCGGCGGCGAAACTGCGCGCCTCGCCTGCCAGAGTGACAATCAGCCGGTATAGATATTGTCGCCATGCAGAAAGGAATGGAACAATCGCTTCGGCCTGGAACTGCTGCACCACGCTGGCTGCCTCCAGGGCAATGCTCTTCGACTTCCACCATTTCTGTGTAGCCTTGTAATTCTTGTCCCACCCGGAGAGCAAGCGTGCTAGAACAGCTGGCCGGTTGCGATCTTGCCATTGGAGTATTGATAGGAAGTCGCGCGCCTGTTTCTGGATAGGACAAGTTGTCTCGGGATCAATGGCGCCGGGCAACCGCGAGCGTAACTCTGTGGCGAAGCGGTCGACCAGTGCCCACGTTGGAGCCGCTTCTGGAAGCGGTGCGTTACCGGCTGGAAATTCGACATCAGGGTAGGCGCACAATGTACCAAATGCCCCGTCCAGATCTTGGGGACGAACTTGCGCGATTTCGAGTTCAGCGAGAATTGATGAGCCGGAGACGCGCTGTTGCTCCAGAAACTCGCGCCACGCCCGATTCCGGACAATAGTGTCCTCCGCGTCCTCCAGTTCGCTGAATTGCGGTGCAACCCCGGCTTCGACCGGTCGCTCGCGCAGCAAATGCGCACAGAAGGCATGGATAGTACCCGCAAACATCCGTTCCATCGCTGCCAGCGCTTGCCGAAGCCGCTGGGCTCTCTCGCCTGTCTCCCGTGCCAGCCGCCATTCCAGTTCAATTCGGCAACGACCGACCAGTTCGGCAGCCGCCTTGCGAGTGAAGGTGACTGCCGCGATGTCTTCAATGCGGCAGATTCCTGAGGCGATCATGGCAGTAAGCCTTCGCGCCATACTACCCGTCTTTCCTGCACCCGCACCTGCTTCGACAAGCATGTTGACGTCAAGCTGCTCGACGATGGCGTCGCGTGAGGCTTTGTCCTTCAGTAGGCTTTGCTTAGGGATGGGCATTCAGCCTCCTGTACGCCGCTAGCGCCGCTGTTCCTGACTCCAGTTTGGCGGCAGACTGCGCAACGCCACCTTTGGTGCAGCCGCGTGCATAGTCGCACCATTTACAGGCGTTATCGTCGGCGGTTTGCGGGAATGTACCGGTGGCGATTGCCTCAGCCAGATCGCGTAGAAGCGGCCTGACATCGAGATCGGCAGAAAAAGAGACACGCTGAGCGGCACCGCGTTCAGTAGCGAAGTAGTAGCTGCTGGCCGCTAAGCGCGGCGCAGGGTCGATCTTCCGCAACAACACTTGTGCTGCACGGCTGTACAACGCGTGCTGAAGCAGTCTGCCGCCCGCAAATGCACCATCGTACAGGTCACGGTAAAGCGATCCCGTCTTGTAGTCGATCACTTCGTAAAGCCCGTCCGAGAGTCGGTCAATCCGATCGATCCGTCCGCGTAGCCGAATACTCTGGCCGTCTCCCAGATCGATTGAAACTGGCTCCCGTGTCGACAGAGTCTCGGACTCATCCTCGTCTGCGTAACCGAACGAAACCTCAAGCGCGACAGGCGTGCGCCCCGGTTCCGCGAGTTCCGAACTCAAGAACAGTTCCAAGTCGCGCACGATCAGACCTGTATCCCGCGCGAATACGCTTTCGGAGGGAGGTGGGATCTGGGCTCGCATCCTCTCGATGCCTTCCGTGGCAATTGCCCGCAGCCGATCGCGGTCTGCTGGAACCGGCCGCCTGCCCTTGCCGCGGAGCTCGCGCAGGAACTGTGCATAGAGGGAATGCAATAAGGTGCCCCGTTCGTCTGGCTTGAGCCAAGCGTCCGAGTCTTCTTCCCGTTTGTCCACGACGGCGAGCTCAAGACCATGCTGGAGAAAGTGCCGGAACGGACAACCTGCGAACGACTCAAGAACGCTTGTAGAAACCGCCCTCTGCGGGTTGCGAATATCGAGCACGGGGCCGGCCTCCGGGACCAACCCGTCGTATCCAGTGAATTCCAGCCCGTTGCGTAAGCTTTCGGCCGCTCCACCCCGCTCCAGACCGATAAACGCATTCATGACAGAAGTAATGGCGGCAGGTCCCTCACCGCGCAGCGTGGCTAGCCACCAGCCGGCATCGCTCAGTGCCCCGAGTGGTTCTCTCGGAACGACGGAAACCGGCTCCCCCAAGTACTCATTGAGTTCACGGTAGCTAAGCGCTGCCTGAGGTTTAAGCAGCAGTACGTTGAGCAAAACCCACGACGGAAACGTTTCTCGCCCCTTCCGCAAATCACGACAGGAGAAACTCAAACATACCCTTCCCTCGAGATTGCCCAGCCGGTGAAGGTATGCATGCACCCCTTCGATGACACGATCATGCGAGTTGGCCAGAGTATCCGGCAAGAGGGCGGCGCGGTCCGCATCCAAAAGGACGGGATCTTCGAGTTTGCTGGGAAAGACTTCTCCCTCTCCAAGGCCCAGCACAAAGGTGCATGCGCGTCCTGTGTAACCTGCACTGCCTAACGAGGCAATGTGCAGTGCGCCTGGACGCGGCAGCTCAACGCATACTCGTAATCTCGCGATTCGGCTCCGCACCAGACCGAGGACGAATGCCGCCGGTCTACGTAGATCGGACATGGGTCTTAAGGAATCGAGTGCGGCAATGATCGCCGGCACCGCCGCTCCATCTTCCGGCGACCGTACGGCGGAGTGTTTGACGAATGCGGCGCATGTGCCAACCAGATCTCCGATACAAACGACTTCGGCGGCGGACGTTATTGGAATAGTCGCGAGAAGGTCACCGATCCAATCCTGCACGCGCTGAGTCTGGGCAGCTCGCTTTTCGTAGTAAGTCCGGCGCTCCTGCTCAATTTCTGGGTCTTCGGCGCGCAGGCGGTCGGCAGCGGTAGCCGCCGCCAACGACTGAGCATACGTTTCTCGCCCCATGATGGCACCCGAGCGCCGCACGATCCTGGCCGCGACGTTGGCACTAAGATCGTCGCCAAGTGCGGGATCCAAGTCCCCTGATTGCAACATGCAGCTGAGGCCTTCGGCAGAGAAGTTGGCTCCTAACCAGTCACAGAAGGCGAGCAAAGCGCGAACGGGCCGCGTGAACACGGCTGGCACGCCCATCTGCAGCGTAATGGGCCAGCCATAGCGCTGGGCTTTCTCCCACAGCAAGCCGGGGTACCTATCCACTTGGGCGCAGGCGATCTCGACGGTATCGAGGGGTAGCTTCCGGGACGCAATGCGGCGAAAGACTTCTTCGATCTCGGCTTCCACGCCGGCACTACGGAACATTTCCAGCGTTCCATCTGCACGGGGTGGCGGCGCCGTCGTCGGTACCAGTAGCCACGCGAGTCTGCGCGCGTCGGTAATTCCATCGAGTGGAATATCACGCAGCTCCACACCTGGGGAGAGCAACGCATGCCGCCGCGTTTCGGGTAGTTCCGGGATGCGCAACATTTGCGCCGCAATCCGAGTTGCCGACAAGGAATCGACGAACTGGCGCTCTAGCGCACTTGTACAGGTATCAGGCAGTTCGATAAGCAGATCGCTGGGCGCGATGGGGCCCACACCGGGCCGGTCGGCGGCTTCACGCAGCACGGCCGCCTTGTCGGCCAGATTCGCGCTCACCAGGTATTGCTCATAAGCATTTACCAGTGACTGAAGCTCCACTTGCTTCATCTGGCTTGCGAATCCTGCCGAGGCTAGATCGTCAGAGCTGCATCCTGCCAGCCGAAGATCAGATACTGCGGACCACAATGCCTCAGCCATGCCAAGCTGGTCGGCGAGTGGGCGGAAATACGCCGGCACGTCAGCAGGCAGATCAATCAGTAGCTTGAGAACCAATGCCGGCCCCCAATCCTCGTCGAGAATGCTAATGCCTTTCTCGGCCAGTTTCGGGCCTGCCATCTGTAGCGCAAGATCTGCCGGCGGGACAAACCGCAGGTTCGCCCAACTTTTCTCATCCCGCACCAGTCGCTCGCCTAGGACTCGCCCCAGCGCATGGCTCGGCACAAGAATCCATTTCGTCTGCCATCGATATTTGTCACAGATTTCGGCAAGCTGCTTCAAGAACGCTCGCATGATGAAGCATCGAACCACAGTTTCTGGCAGGAGGCAACAGAATTGGAAACGCAGGGTCTAAGTGTTCCCCTTCGGGGCTGGGAGGTTCACAACTATGCTGGCGCAGGAGGCCAGACAGCTCGTGCTTACGTGAACACCTCGCCGCAAATACGCCGCCGGCAGGATCACGAAACTGGCAAGATAGAATTGAGGGCAGCCGTTCTCCTCGCAGACGCAGCTCGAAGCTGATTTTCTCGACGACGCCACTTCCGTAGGTGATTCAATCCAAACGAGTTCGAGCCGATTTTGATCCCCTTTTCACGGAATTTTTCAAAGACGGGTGACTGGGTGCTTGCACCTTCCCGGCGCTCGGATTGTCTACGGTTGAATCGCGCAAGTAAATTTCCAGGCGGCGAGCGGCCTCGTGCAGGTCACGCTCGGCAACAATGTTGTAGCGGTCGAAGACCGAACGGGTCTTGTGGCCGGAGATCGCCATTGCTACCCGCTCCGGAACGCCTGCGCGCACCATGTTCCGCACAGCAGTGCGTCGAAGGTCATGGAAGAGTTTTCCAGTTACGCCGGCCCGCTGGCAAGCTGATTTCCAGGCAACCTGAAAGTTACCAATCCGTTTGCCAGCCCTGAAAAACACGTAATCGCATTCCGGGGAGCTGCGGTCGCGGATGGCCTTTTGCATTTTCAAGGCCTCCAGCAGCTCGCCAGTCAGAGGGATGGTTCGAGGTTGGTCGTTTTTTGTGCTTCCGGGTTCGAGATGCACCGTGCGAGCCTGCAGATCGACTTGGTCCCACTTCAGACCCAGGATCTCGCCTTCGCGCGCACCGGTGTAATAACCGAACGTGAGCACTACCTTGAGGTGTGCGGGCAATTGGCTCCGGAGCGCCACATACTCCCGATGCTCGAAGAAGCCTTTGCGAACGTTGCTCTCTTTGAGCATGGGAATATAGGGCACGCGGGTGACCTTGGGCGGTGTCATTGCAGCCGCCAGGTTCAGTATGCGCTTGAGCGCCGCCAGTTCGCGGTTGATGCTCCCGTTGCTAGCTCCTTGCTCTTGCCGCTTTTCGGTGTAAGCACGAACTTGGTCGGTCGTGATTTCAAATGCTCGGAGGCCTCCAAAGAATGGCGCCAGATGTTGTTCCAGGCGCCGCTTTGCCCAAATAAAGGACTTCCTGTTGTTGGCACGGTAATCCTTCAGAAAATCTTCCGCCAATTCCTCAAAGCGCACCCGCTGGACGGCCAAGAACTCGCCTGTTGCAATTTCGCCCTCGCGCCTGCGTAGCAGCCGCTTGGCGTCTGAGGCTTTTCTTGATTTGCTGCTTTCTCGAAAAGACTTACCATTTCGGTAATACTTGATCCACCAGATATTGCCTCTTTGGTAAACCGAACCCATGGTTCACGTCTCCTGTGGATGGATAGGCGGGGTGCAATCGGATGGGACTTGGGGAACTGGGCAGATTTCGCTGACGGGCTAACGAGGGTGGCAGGCTGGCCAGCAGGCGCTCCCCCAACGGGACAAGCAAGCGGGCTTCACCCAATGATGATTTCCTAGACGCTCAAACAAGTCGCTGAATTCGCTGAAAAGCCGCAGCTCTGCCGGTTGTAGAATGAGAAAGCCGTTTCTTTATGGATTGGATATGCCTAACGATATTGCGGCACACAATCTACGGATCGGCCTCTTTCGCTTTACGCTTGCCCCCGTACAGCCGTTGGAAGTGCCTGCCATCAACAAGGGGAATATGCTGCGGGGCGGCTTCGGGCATGCATTTCGGCGGCTGTGTTGCGTGCCCCAATGCCACGACGCCAAAACCTGTCCGCTCGCGGGTACGTGTCCGTACCAGGCGGTCTTTGAACCGTCGCCGCCGCTCGGTGCCGAACGGCTTTCCAAGAACCAGGATATCCCGCGGCCGTTCGTGTTTCGCGCCCCGCAGACCCGGCAGACACGCTTCGAACTCAGCCAGCCGTTCGAATTTGGCCTGGTGCTGATCGGCCGCGCCCTTGATTTCCTTCCTTACTTTGTCCTGTCGTTTCGCGAACTGGCAGCCGAGGGCCTGGGCCTGAATCGCGCTAAGTGCAGCTTGGAACGAGTTGAACAGGTCAACTCTTTTCCGAACGGAACCGGCCTTCAGGACTGCCAAACCGAAATCATCTACACGTCTAAAGACCAGCTTTTTCGACCGGCTGAAGTCCAGGGCGCGGACGAGTGGATCAAGAGCCGAATTGACCGTATTTCTGCCTGCGAGGACGATGGGGCGGTCCAGCGGGTCACAATTCGATTTGTGACGCCCACGTTCTTGCGCGCGGGCGGGGAGGTCATCCGCCACCCCGAGTTTCACCACGTTTTCAAGCGCCTCCGCGACCGACTCAACGCCCTGTGCACGTTTTTCGGCGACGGCCCGCTGGACGCAGACTTTCCGGAATTGGGAAAACGTGCCGAAGAGGTGCGAACCGTCTCCTGCGACGTGAAGTGGATTGAGCGCTTCCGAACCTCGTCAAAGACACGGCAACAGCACGAACTGTCAGGTTTTGTCGGCGAAGCCACTTACGAGGGACACTTGACCGAGTTTTTGCCTTGGCTCCTGCTAGGTGAACTCGTACACGTAGGTAAACACAGCGCCTGGGGTAATGGCTGGTATCAAACGTATTGCGTTGATGTGTGAAGCCAGCAAAGCAACCGCTTGGTTCCCGTTCAGCCGTTTGTATGCCGCGTCCGGTCACACGGAAGGAGATGCAAAGCGTGGATACTCAAGTGATTCGCGAACGCGCAATCGCGTTCATGCTAGACCGAGGGTGGAAGGCAAAGATCGCGAAACGAAAGATGTTTGAGCAAAGCCTCTTTGACCACACACTTGCCGAACTCGACGTGCTGATCGCACTCCTGCCGCTGCTGCGTCTGACGTACTCGCCGCCACTGACAGACCGAGAGGAAGAAGTATTGCTCGCATGCGTCATCGCCCACGATGTGGGAAAGGAGTCTGTCGAATGGCAAGAGTATGTATTGGGACGCCGCCCTTTTCTTTCAGATGTCGACCGCGAATTGGCCCAAGAAATTGTGCCGCAGATTGCCGCTTTGCTCGGCTTCGCGGGCGTGCAAGAAATGCTATCGGGCGTGCTTTTGCATATGAAATACGAGCGCACGCCAGTAAAGGTAATGGACCGCGTGCTGTTTGGCGGTCATACAAACGAACGATGGAAAACACTAGCCGATTTAGTAGACGAAGTGGACAACCTGTGTTCGGCAAAGGGTTTGTTTGCAGGATTGCAATATCTCGAAGACCGAAGTGGCTTCGGTAGGCACATCCGCACGTCGTATCATCTGGTTCAATTGCGCGGCACATCTACGACACTGTTGCATCGCGCCGCGATTGATGCTTTCACCGCCAATGGTTGGAAACCGCTGCTTCACTATAGCAACGGATCGATTTACGCGGCGAGTGCAACCGCTCCAGTGACGGAACCAACGGCGGAGGAGATACAGGCTCGGTTGGCAGATATTCTCAAAGCTGCGCTACCTGACAACATGGCGACACTCATTGTTGGGAGTCCGCTTGAAACGATGATTCCAAAGGTCGATTTGTTCGACTCCCGTGACCTGCGGGCATGTTTGCAAGTCGCCTCGCAGAAGGTCAACCGAGCGAACTTTCGGAAGAAGCCCGAGTCTGTGCGACGGGAAGTGGTTGGCAAGTATCTTCTTCTCCTAACGAATTTGAAGCGTGACCCCACGTCCGCAATCACTAAATCCGACAGGGATTGGAAAGAAGCCTCCCCCAACATACTAGACGCTGACACTCTCGCGCAACAAACAGAACGCATAGGGACAGCGCATCCAGAGATGTGCATTTTTAAGTTCTTCAAAGCTGCCCTAGCTCCGGGGCTGTTGGGAGGCGAGGTAACTGACGAAGCACAGAAGAATAGGGATTACGCGGACTCGCCTGAAGGCGGCAGCGAGAACAAAACAATCCGGGTCACGCCACTAAGTGTGGCGCGGGCGGAATATGACAAGATATTTGGCAAGGGCGCTTTTATCTTGCTGCAGGGCACGTCAACGCTGATGCCCGCCCGTGATATGGCGCTGGCGGTTGATCGTTTCTGGTCGCTCAAAGGCGCGCAATTCGGACTTGATGTCCCAAAAGTGGAGAATCTACTCGATGACGCAAAGCGAGAAGAGCTTTTGATAGACACGCTTGTGGGGATCGGTAACAAAGTTTACGCCGCTGTCAAAGAAGCGACTCGCCCCAAACGCGCAACGCCCGAACACATTGCCGGCTGTTTCATGACGGACCTAGCGCATCCAGTGGCGCTAGCGAACCTCACAGAACTCGCGCTCCAGCAGATGCACAGTTACGCTCACACGAAGGTAAATGCGCGCCGCGACGATGGGGCGCACACTTGTCCAATTTGTAACGCGGCTTTTGAGGGTGGCACGGAGTCAAAAGCCGATTTCGTGGACAACCCTGACGCTCACACTAATCGCGCTCCGTCACATGGGGGCGGCGGGAAAATAATCATCTGCAACGCATGCAAGTATGAACGCTTCCTGCAGCAACTCCTGCTTGGATCCAGAGTTTCCGAGGTGCTAGTACTTTTCCCCCGTATGAACATTGGGCATGGCAGCGGTGAAGCCTTACGGCAGAAAGCGTCGCAGATTTGGGACACTGCGCTTAACCGGATGAGCGAAGCTAGTTCAGACCCATACCAGCATCTTTCCCTTGGGTTGACGTTTAGCCTCGCACGGCGCTTGTCGGATTTGGATATATTCCGTCTCTCAGCGAAGGATGTTGTGGATGTGATGACTTATCAATCAAGTGAAGAGGCGAAGAAGAAGTGTCGCAAGGAGTTGGAGGATAGGTTAAAACAACTTTATGCCGTGGACGATCTGTGGGTGGAGGTGCTGAATGAGAATTGGGGAGCAGAATACTCGACGAAAGAGGAAGCCATACAGGCGCTGATCGCGGGCAGAGTGGACGACGACGATGCGCGTAAAGTTCGTGCCGCGGCGTTCCGTCTGACCCCGCAACTTCGCATCGTTTGCCAAACACCAAATATGATTCTTGTTCCGCTGACGAACCCGATTCAAATGAAGGTCCGGGGGGCAGGTGGAAAGATGGAGGACGAAGCCGAAGTGAATGCTGCCATTCGCGAGCTTTACGTCACTCTCATTCTTGGACTGGCCCTGGACTGTTCTGTTGCCGTGATGAGTCCAGGGGAGGTAATTACGTATGAAGGTGGTGAGGGCGTCGCACGCGTCCCACCTGTACCTGCATTGCGAGATTTGATCGGTGCGGACTGGGTGCCGATTGAAACCGCCAAATGTTGGCTGAATGCGATAGGCGCGGCGGCGCTGCTGGCCAACGACACTGCTTTCCCTGAGCGATCTAATCTTTACTCCGTCCTCCGAAGCCCCACCGCGGGGCATATTCTGCGCCGCATCGAACAAAAAAACGAAAACAACCAAGCCTACGTGACGCATATCCAGTTGCTGGAAACTGTAAAGGGGGTTTTGCGATGAGGCAGTTACTAATGACCAAAGGAGAACGGTTCGAGATCGACTCCATTCAAGGCGACATCGACGAAATCGTTGGCGCGTTTGATCGTTACCTCGACGAATATCCCGTAAAGACAGCGAAATCCATGCACAGTCTAATGGGACCGGTCCCAATGATTCTGGACGGAGCCCGAGTTCGAAAGGAGAGCGTGCACACGCTGCTTGGACGAGCGGTACGCATGCACGAAATGAATCCGAGAGCGAAGGGCTATCTGCCGCCCACCGCGTTGAATGCGTTGGAGGAAGCAACGACGAAACTTCTTGAGCTATATAGCCGCGTACCTGTGACGGCGGTGGCGAAAGTTTCCGAGCGGATCCGTTACAGCGTCTATTACGCTCGACGCAAGAAAGGCGTGGAGTGGCTGGATCAGACGCGGGTGGCGTTCGTGCAGTTCTTGCGTGGTAAGTATAGTGATGACGCTGCGCTTGCCAACGCGTGGGACGAGAAAGACGCGACGCTCACTGATGCGCGTTTTCCATCGAAGAGCAACGACGCTTACCGCAAAGCGAACCCGGCCAAGAGATCTGACATTGATGCGTTCCATGCCTTGCCTGAAGCGAAACGATTCCCTGAAGAGGAGGAAGCTGAGGATGAGTAAACTTGACCTGCTTGAACCGTTCACGGTAGCCAAACCAGAGCCGCTGATCGGCGCGAAGACGATTCAGTTGCTTTTGATGCGCGAGGTACTGGACTACACCGTCCTGCGAACCGAAGAGACGCGTGAGCTGAACACTGTTGCTACCCCGCTCTCGGTGACGGAGGGCGACAAGACCGTTGTGCGCGTGGCATTTCTCGCTACCAAACAAAAAGCCGCCGAGTCGCGACAACTGGAGCAACTGCTGCGAACGGCGACGAGCGAAGCGGGCATGGCTCCGGCCGAGTGCTACCTAAAAGACAACTTGTGCTTGCAGTGCCCGCGTTGCGGTTTGTTCGGCGCGACAAGCGTGGAGTCTGGCAAAGGCGAGCGTGCAAACATCAAGCACCGTGTTGAGTATTCGACAGCGTTTTCCTTGCTGACGTTCGCAGACATCGAGTCGTCAACAACGTTCAATGCCATCAATGACGCGAATCAGACCACAGGGCAGGCATTGGGTTCTCGCTATGCTGTCGTGCCCGCAACCGTGTTCCCCAGCATCGTCACATTGCGGAGTGTGACCCTCAACGAGGTCATCCTCGCGATCAAGACTTTGCTGGCGTGCAAGAGTTATGGTGCAGAGTCGCGTATCGGTGGCGATATGCGCAATTCCATTTTCGGCATTGTCGGTGGGTGGGAGGAAATCATTACGCCGCTCGAGCTGACGCTCGAACTTTACGATCAGAGGGCGAACATCACAGGTGCGACGGTGAAAACGGTCGAAGACAAATACAAGCCTATGGCCGGTAACCCTGACAGGGCGACAGTATTGTCTCCAGAGGATGTTGATGCCGTTGTAAAGGAAGTGGCCGAGAAGAAGCTGGACAAGGACTTCCTTGAAAAGGCGTACACGGATGTGGCCGAATACCGCCAGGCGCAGGCGGGGAGAGGACGGCGCCGCAGCCGATAAGAGGCGAGCAAGATGGCACAACAGAAGATTCGACTGCGCGAACGCGGCGTACGCGTGTTCGCTGGAAGACTTTACAATCATGATTATCTTTGGTTTTCTTCCAACGAAATTAGCAAAATGTCGACGACGCAGCCGCTGTTGCACAATTACGCCCTCTGCTACGCCCTGTCGCAGCGGTCTTATCGTGTTTGCATTGGCTCAACGCCGAAGTATGTTGAGGACATGGCAGGCGAATTTCGTGCAATGCCCCTCTACGCGACGCCCGCACAAGCCAGCAACGTCAAGCGCACAACCATCACGTTCAATGCAGTGGACTCCCTGACGCTGACGACGGGCGACAGCAAGGCGATGAACACGCCGAACTTGGGCAAGCGAGTTTACCTTAACCTGGTTTGGGAACCGCACGGCGCTCAACGACCGGAGCTGGGATACGAATTTTACGCTTTCACTTTCGATGACTACCATTTACCCAGCGCATTTCGATTGGGAAAGAAAGGAGCGCCTGTCCGCGTGCGCTGGGAGGAATTGCCTGATGCGACTGCGGTTTTTCTCGACCAGGAGCAGCGTCCGACGCACGTCGTTAACCCACTGGACGTAAGCGGCCAGCTCGTCAGCTACGATCCTGTGTCGATTCCGCCGCATTTGCTTTTGCGGGCGGTGACGCTCAAACGAGACTGGTTTGTGCTCAGCGGAAAGCATACGGTTCAGGTGCCGAAGAGTGTGATGGTGCGAGCAGGTGGCGTATCGTGAAAGTGCGTGGCTATGCTCTGCCGCAGGTCGAAATACCGGGCGTCCGAATGCGGCTTTACCCGCATCAGGCGACAGTACTGAATGAGTGGGACGGCCAGGAAGCTTTTGTTCTGGTGACCAAAACTGGCAGTGGCAAGACACGCGCCGCCGCCCTGCCCGTGTTGAAAGGCCACGAGGCGGCAGTGTTTGTTTATCCGACGAACGCGCTTATTGCTGACCAGGCGGCATCGATTCTGCAACTCATGTGTGGGGAGGGCGTAACTTGCCGAGAGTGGACGCCTGAAACCGCAAATCTAAAGATGGGCAATGAGGAATACGCGCTTGTTCAGGTCACTGCCGACACACTGGAGGACTTCCGAAAGGCGTGGCGGATGGCGCACAAGGGCGATGCACTGCTGCGGTTGCTGCGTCAGGACAAGCGCAGACTGATACTGGTCAATCCCGACATCCTATATTTGATCTTCGCGCTTCGCTATGGGCGGACAAGCGCCGAGGCAATCGGACATTTTCAAGCCTATACGACGATTGTGTTCGACGAGTTTCACCTCTACAACGGTGTGGAATTGGCACATGCACTGTTCATGATCCACTTGGCGCGCCGCATGGGAACGTTCAAACGCGTGGTGCTGTTATCGGCGACGCCAAACCCAGAAGTCCGACCCTACCTCAACGTGCTGCTCAAACCGATGGAAGTGGATGCGAACGTGGCTGTGACGGCGCCTATCATTGGCGAACGGACCGTTGCCCACGATGTTGAATTGCTAGCACTTCCGACAGTCCGGGCCGATGCGGTAGAAACTGCAAGAGGATGTGTATTGGAGTTGGCGGACGAACTGCGGAAACTTCAAGCTGACAACGCCGAAGGAAACGCTCGCGGTAAGTATGTCCCTTGTGTTGTGATTCTCAACTCTGTAGTCGACGCAATAGCTCTTGAAGATGTCCTGGTCGAGGCAGGTATCCCACGGGACGACATGGCGCCGATTCGCGGATTGTCGGCGCGCAGTACTCGCAACGTGTGCGGAAAGCTCCTGGTCATCGGCACCTCGGCGATTGAGGTGGGAATTGACTTCGAGGCTGACTACCTGATCTACGAAGCTGGCGACGCGGCATCGTTCATGCAGCGATTCGGGCGCATAGGACGTCACCGGAAGGGCAGAGCAATCTTGTTGTGTGATTACCGCGAAGCAGCCGCGCTGCAAACAATGAGCGACGAGGTTTCCCGCGACAAGCTTGAGAATACGGTTTCAGCGATCTACCCACAGCGGGACTCACATGCGTGGTTCATTTCTTCCTTTGGTGGAATGATGACCGTCCGCGCCCAAGCGCGTAACTTCAAACAGATGGTTACTGACGATTGGTCAGCTGATGGCGCAATGAAAGCGCGGATCAACGAATGGATGGACGAGACGCTAGTTGACTATGCAAAGATGTTGGGCATAGGGCGCATCCACGAACAGACGCAACGGAAACTAAGATCTGATTGGTTTGCCCACTACTGTGAGATCAATTCTTTCCGCACCTCGTTGCCAAATCAGAAGGTGTGGGATCTGAGCGAAAAGGAGCGCGGGCGTGAGTGGAGCTACCAAGCAGATGTGAAGACGCTGCTTATCCGTGCCGAGCGGCTTTGGTTTAACGACAAGCATGAGCGGCTCTACGTCACAGGGTACCGCGCTCGGCACTATGCCTGGTTTTCCAAAAGTTTTGACGGCCAATCGGATTTGGTCGGCACGATTCAGACTACAGCTCATTATCCTTTCACCGAAATGCAGTTTATGGTAGAGGGGCATCTTACGGCTGTTTCGCATGTCATGCATAAGCCGAAGCACCACATTTTTGTGTTTGCTCCGGTTGAGTTGGCGAAGGAGCTTGACTGGCGCCTCGCTTGGTTTCGCTGTGGTACGAAGGGACGCTATTTGATTGCGTTTGACGGTGATGCGCTTTTACTGAAGGAAATTTACGATAGATGGAAACGCTCCGAAATGGGAGTCGGAGCAGCCGATATGGGAAACCTGGGCTTCTCGTAACTAAGTGAAGGGCGGTTTCGAAGCCGCCTGTGGGGAATGTGAGTGAACGACTCCGCGCAGCCCAAGAGGCTGGAAGAATAGTGGGAGGAGCTCTTTGACCGTCAGCAAGCTCATGGCCCCCGTGCCCGTTACTGGGTTTCCATTTCAGCAGACGCTCTTACAGCTCTAGCGGCGGAAAAATAGACCGGAACGAAGATCTGTTGTGCCATGCGGTGAATGCGCCCTACACAGAGTACGAATTGAAAGTGTAACGCACAAGATTCGGAGCAGATTATATGCCTGCCATTGCGAATAGCCTTCCGACGGGAACTTTCTCTGACGGATCGTTTGGTCAATTCAATCTCCTCACGGGCGAATTGGAGTCGCCGCGGACCGATGAAGTTGCTGAGACGGGCTGGCTCTTTGATCCTGATTTCGGCTTGGTACTACCGGCAGATATGGCGGGACGGCAGGTAATCGTTGACGAGGGCCTCTCCCTCGTATTTCCGGTCAGTTACCAGCCCGCTCGCAAACCTTCCGTGAGATCGGATGGGACAAGCGCCAGAACCTTTGATCACTACCTGGACTCGAACGGCGCCCGCCAGGCTTATGTCGCCCAGGCCGAAGACGCGGCCCAACTGATCCTTTCCGGCTTCGGCATTTATCTCGGCAAAAAGAGCGAGCGTCTGCAAGTCAAGCTGGGCGGCAAGGCCGTATACGAATTTCCGTTCTTTCGCATCAGTGAAGTGGTCGTTGCGTCCCGCGGGGTTTCTTTATCTTCCGATCTGCTGAAAGAATTTTGCGAGCGCGGCATACGGCTGAGTTTTATCGAGGCTTCCGGGCGCCCGTACGCCATGCTGTCGTCGCCTGTATTGACCGCGACAGTTGAATCTCGGCGCGAGCAACTGTTGGCTTACAACGACGATCGCGGACTAGACTTTGCCCGTCTAATCGTACGGGGAAAAATCCGCAATCAAAGACATCTCCTTCTTTATTGCGGCAAGTACCTGAAGCAAGCGGATGGTGCGCGATTTGAGACAGTTTCTGCCGCTGCACGCAGGCTGCGCGCCATCGAATTGCAGGCCAGGCGGGTCGAAGGCACGACCGTCGCAGAGAAACGGGCGGAGCTGATGGGACTGGAAGGCGTGGCTGGACGCATGTATTGGGAAGCGGTGAAGGCGATCGTCGAGAGTAAGGCGGAGTTCATGGGCCGGGTCCATCAGGGGGCCGCCGATGCTTTTAATGCCCTGCTCAATTACGGGTATGGAATTCTCTACGCCCACGTGTGGGGAGCCGTGGTCAATGCCGGCCTGGAGCCTTTTGCCGGCTATTTGCATGTGGACCGACCGGGAAAGCCATCGCTCGTTCTGGACATGGTGGAAGAATTCCGCCAGCCGGTGGTGGATCGCACTGTAATCGCGTTTATCAACCTCGGGCAGCCGATTGCCATGAAGGACGGCCTGCTGGACGAGAACACCAGAAGGTGCATTGCCCAGAAGATTCTGGAACGGCTCTCCACCCGTGAACCGTTTCGCGGACAGCAGTATCAAGTGCGCTCCATCATTCAAATGCAGGCACGCTCATTCGTGAGTTTTCTGCGAGGGAAGGGCGCGTACAAGCCTTTCAGTTTTCGCTGGTAAAGCATTAGGTGAAATGTGGCTGAACTAATTACGCTGGTTATTTACGACGTGGAGGATGACCGGGCGCGGACGCGTGTCTCCGAAGCTTGCAAGGATTTTGGCCTGCAGAGGATTCAATACAGTTGCTTCCGAGGCAAGCTCTCACAAAACAAACGCGAAGAGCTCTACGAAAGGATGCGCAAAGTCCAGCGAGAGTGGGAGATTCGCTGGCGTAAGGACTTCCCTGAAACACGCACTGAACAAGTCGATTTTCCCGATCCTCCGGAGGCAGAAGCCTCCGGCCGATGGGAGCCGGCGTTCAAGATACTTATTCAGCCCATATGTGAAAAGGATCTGGGGGCGGCCACGTATGCTTATCTTTTTGTAGACGTGCCAAAAATGATTGAGGAAGCCGAATCGCGGCCAACTAAGATTAACGAATCGTCGACAGACGGCGGGAGCCAGGGCGGTCACGGATCGGACTCGACTCCGCCCGCCGGCGCTTGAGCAGCATGATCGATGTTGGGCGGATCGGCCTTCTGGCCGATGAGGCGTTGGGCAGTTGTAACGATGTGTTGAGGTACTCGCACGCTTATTGCTATATGCCGGAACTAGCCACATACCGCGAGTTATGGGAGAAGGGACTGCAAGGTGGCGGTACTGGAGTCCCTGCCGAATATCCCGATTGGCCCGCGCAAGGCATTGCCTTGATTGGGGACTTCTCGGGAATCCAGAACTTCGTCTTACGGCCAGTCCCAGGGGCAGGCGGAGCAGCGCGTAGACTGCGTTCCCGTTCTTTTCGAGTTAGCGCCTACACTGAGATGATCGCCCGGTGGTGCCTGCGGGAACTATCCAGTGCGCAGCCACACATCCTTTATTCTGCTGGTGGAAAATTTCTGCTGCAAACCAATCCATTCTCTGGCTGGAAGACAAGAGTGCGGGAGCTGCAAAGTCGCATTGACGCCTGGGCTTGGCGCAATTTTCAGGGGGAACTTGTCTTTCATTTAGCCGCCGCCGATTTCAGCTCACCGAAGATTCCGAATTCGGAGTTGAAGCACGTTCTGGAGAAGCGGCGGCTTGAGCCCATGGCAGCGGTCTTACGCCCCTCCCAGTGGGCGTCCTCAGAATTCTTTCAACCAGCTAGCGCCTCTGACCGGCGTTGTGAGGCTTGCGGGATGACACGTCCCGTACAAACAAACGCGGAGGGCGAAGAACTTTGTGACGGCTGTCTTTCCGATGAGGACATTGGCCGCAAGCTAGCTCGGGCCAGGTTTGTGCGGCTCCTTGAAAGTGGAGGCACAACTACCGGCCTCGCTGCCCTTGACTTCGGAATGGACCTCCGCGAAAGCATGGGCGCCGCCGACCAATCAAGTTGGCTCGCGTTAGAGACGCCGGTGCCGGGTGCGGAGCCTTGGCCTCTCCTTCGCCATGTTCCCAGCGGCCCCGGCGGCGCGCTCGATTTCGACCAAATCGCACAAGAAGCGGCAGGCCGCAAGTGGCTCGGCTATCTCCGCATCGATGCTGATCACGCGGGCAGGAGTTTTGCTCAACTTCTCGGCGATCCTTTGCGCACCTGGTCGCTGAGTCGACTGCTGGATCGATTCTTCACCGTACACACGAATGATGTTCTTCGAACCGATTTTCCAAGTATCTATGCCGTCTATGGGGGCGGAGACGATCTGTTCGTGATTGGGCCCTGGGACGCAGTTCTCGATTTCGCGGTCCGTTTGCGAAGGGACTTCGCGAAGATTACTGGTAATGACCTGAGTTTTTCAGCGGGTATTTCGCTAGCCAAGCCGAGGGAGCATATCCTTACTCAGGCAAGACGCGCTCACGAGGAATTGGAAAGCGCCAAGGCCCATCCTGCCTACAACAGGGGCTGTGGGCGCGACCAGATTCGAGCGCTTGGGGTCACGGTGGATTGGGAGACGTTCGACGGGCTGTTGCAGACTGCCAAACGGGTCGCACGCTGGGTGCAATCCGGCGACTTGCCTTCGAGCTTTCTCCATCAGATGTTGGAGTTACACCATGCCTGGTGCCGCGCCCGACAGCACTCGGATCGGGAGGGGGCCGCGTTGGTCCGCTACCAGCCCTTGCTGTACTACCAGATTCGTCGCAATCTTCGTGGGCCGGCCGCAGAGTGGGCGCATTCTCTGCTGCACACTTCGTCGCAATGGCCCTGGGCGGATTTCATCGTGCGGTACGCCAACCTTGCCGGGCGACAACCTTCCATCGAGGAGGACTAAACCATGCCTGATATGCAGGACGCTCTGAAAAAAGCCGGAATGGCGCCGAAAGCCGAGACGGCCAAATGCCAAGACTGCGGTGGGCCATTCGTTCCCCATGAGCCGCGCCATAAGTTCTGCCCGGACTGTATGTCGAAAAGACGCTCCGAGCCACGCCATGCCAGCCCGCAGGGCTTTTCCTCGTCATCCTCTGTTTTCCCGGAAGGATACCCCGATTATTTTGTCTCTGCCTCCGAGCGGGATTCTGGCCAAGCGGGCAAGCAAGCTCCGCCCATGGAACCAGGGAACAAACCGGTATTGAAGACCGAATTTCTAACCACCCTCGCAGAGCGAATTGCCGGCGAGTTGGGAGCAGCGCGTCTGACGATGCACCAGCTTCGAGGCTTCTATCAGCATGTCAAGCTCCAGGAAGGAGCTTTGAAGAGCGGGCGTCCCTTCCCCCAAATGCTGGTCGAGATCACTAAGCTAAAGCCAATAGCCAGGGAGCGCGCTGCCAAGGGCAAAATTCCGGGGTGTTTTGAGCAGTTCATTATCCGTAATGTGGATAAGGTAAAGGATCCGGATAGTTTCCTCTCGGGTTTTGTGGAACATTTTCAGGCCGTGGTGGCCTATTGCGCTGGAACACTTGAGAAATCGTCGCGATGAGGTGACGTATGAAATGGGAAAAAGTCATTCGCCTGACATTCGAGATCGACTGTGCGGAGGGTCTCCGTGTTGGCGGCAGCGGCGGCGGCCTTGAAATCGGGGGGCTTGTCGATGCTAACTTGACGGCCATCCGGAACCCCGCCACTAATGAGTTCTACCTTCCCGGGTCGTCGCTTAAGGGCAAGCTTCGTTCCGTCCTCGAAAAGAAACTAGATAAGTCGTCGAATGGCGAACCCTGCAAATGCGGGGAAAACACTTGCCTGGTCTGCAAGGTTTTTGGAGCCCACATGAATCCCAGAGCCGCCTGTGCGCCCACGCGCATTGTGGTTCGCGACGCCTTCCTCGCGCCATCCTCCCGGGATTGGCTCAAGACGAGACAATTCGAGGGCGAGCCCGTCGCCGAGATAAAGACGGAGAACACGGTCAACCGTAAGACGGGTACGGCTGCGAATCCCCGGACCGGTGAGCGCGTGTTGCCCGGCACCGTGTTTAACGGGGAAATCCTGCTGCATGTTTACTCCGGCGATGATGGCGATGAGATGCTGAAGTTCGTGCGAAACGGCCTTGGCGTGATTCAGGCCGGTAGCTCACTGGGGGCAAGCGGCAGCCGCGGCTACGGCAAAGTACTTTTCAAGAACGTCCGGGAAGAAGTGCTTCAACTCGATCAACTCACCGTATGAGAACGTACCGGTTCAAACTGAAGCCTGCCGGTCCTTGGTGTACTCCGTGGCATGCGGATACACTCTTCGCGGCATTGTGTTGGCAGGTCCGCTCGCTGGATGGCGGGAGCGAGTTGCAGCGCATGTTGCGGCAGTTTTGTGCCGGAGAGCCGCCCTTCGTCCTCTCGGATGCCTTTCCCGACGGATGGCTTCCGTGCCCTCTTTCGGCGAAATTGCAGGAGCTGCCCCAGTCTAATGTGCAAAGCAAGCCGCCAGCCTGGCTGCCCGAGAGCCGATTCCGGGCGGTTACGAATGGAAACGGCGGCGCGATTCCTGCCCAGATGGACGAATGGCCTGAGCCGATTGGCGAATCCCGGGACCTGCATGCTTCTATTGATCGCCGGTCCGGCACAACTGGCAGCAGTGGACGGCTGTTTGAAATTGAGACATCGTTCCTCCAGAAGCTCGATGCTGCTGGAAGCGACAAGTTGGCTCTCTATCTCCGGACAGACGACCGCGAGCGGGTTGCTCGGCTGCTGCACTCCCTGTCCACTGTGGGTTTCGGAAAGAAGAGATCATCCGGGAAAGGCGGGTTCCAAATGGAGCACGAAGCAGAACCATGTGATTGGATGGACAACAGCAGTGGCGCCAACGCCTTTGTTTCCCTCAGCCATTTCGTTCCCTCTTCCCAAGATCCTGTGGATGGGTGCTGGCGTCTGTTGACTAAGTACCCGAAGTTTTCTCCCGGAGTGCCCGCAGCGTCGCCTTTTAAGGGCCGGCTGGTCATGCTCCGCCCTGGCTCAGTCTTCAGGACAACCGGGCCGGTACGCCATTTCTATGGCACGATGTTGACCGGGATCAGCCAGAGCTTCCCCGAGGCGGTTCACTACGGATTGTGCTTTCCAGTCCCGATCCGTTGGCCCGAGGAGGAGGTCTGATGAAAACTCCGGGGGACACTCACAAATTGATGGTGTGCTCGGTGGGCGGCTCACCGGAAGCGATCGTGGCGTCAATCACAGCCGAACGTCCTGCGAAGGTCATCTTTGTGCCTTCCCCTCAAACCATTGACCAGATCGAAACGGGTGAAGACAGTATTCTGCAACGGCTGCAACGGGCGGAATACCCCCTCGGTCCTGCGCAATATGAAATTAAGCCTGTGCCGAATGCCGAGGATCTCGAAGAGTGTGTGCGAACCATCCGGGGACTCGAGCCGGAAGTGATGGGTTGGCTGGCGCGAGGCGGCACCGGGATCGGATACGCTGTAGCAGTGGACATCACGGGCGGTACCAAGTGCATGTCCGCAGCGCTCGCCCTGGTTGCGCGCCGCTGGCCATGCGAGTTTTGCTACGTCGGAGGACAAGAGCGCACAAAGAACGGGGTGGGAATCGTCGTTTCAGGACGAGAAAGGTTCGTGCATCGTGTCAATCCATGGCACACGTTGGGATACCAGTCCATCGAGGATGCAACCTTGCTGTTTAACCAGGGGAACTACGCGGCAGCCGCTCTGCTGTTGCAAGAGGCGTGTCGCCGGGTTCCTGAAGGCGCTCTGAAGCGCGAGTTGGGAACGGTCCAGCAGTGGGTAGAAATTTACGAGACCTGGGATCGTTTTGACCACAAGGCCGCGGCGGCGCGAGTTCGCAATGTACAGAAAAATCTCAACGATCTGCGCCACGCCTTTCCCGGTCAGACGGAGGAGCTGGAAAAAGCATTGTTGGCCGCCGGTGAGATCGTCGCGGAACTGCAATCGGCGGAGCCTACCGATCGTTGGGTTTTCGACCTTCTGGGAAACGCATCCCGGCGTGCGCGGCAAGGCCGTTACGACGATGCTGTTGCCCGCCTCTATCGCGCCATCGAGTCCGCTGCCCAGGTTCGCTTACAGCACTATCGATTTTCAGACACCGGCAATGTTTCGCTCGAATTGCTGCCCGAGACGCTGCAGCGGGATTGGCAGCGTCAGGCCGACGCAGGGGTCCTCAAATTGGGCTTGCAGGATGACTATAAGCTCCTTCATGCGCTAAAGGACACCTTGGGCACGAGGTTCTTCGAGCTCAAGCTGGATGATCAAGACTCGCCCCTCTCGTTACGAAACCAGTCTATACTCGCGCATGGATTTCAAGCTCTCGGCGAATCTGGGTTTCGTGCCCTCTGGGATCGCACCCTACGACTGTTGCAGGTGGAGGAAAAACTAATACCGGAGTTTCCTGTTGTTGGTGGCATTCGGAGGCATTGATGCTGATGGCGCCTCTGAGTTCAACGATGCGACTTCCAGTGGAACAGTGGGAGCCAGCCGCGCTGCTGAGGCCGCTGGTGGATGTACCCAAGTCGGGGTGAGGAAGACGAGTCGCGGCCAACTAAGATTAACGGATCGCCGAAAGACGGCGGGAACCAGGGCGGTCACAGATCGGACTCGAATCCGCCCGCCGGCGCTTGAGCAACATGATCGATGTCCAGCAATTATCGGGCGGGGAATCCAGCGTGGTTCCGCTGCGGGTCAACGATCTAAAGCAGTTTGAGTACTGCCCGCGGATCGTCTTTTACAACACCGTGATGCCGGTCGAACGCAAGATTACAGTCAAAATGGAGCGTGGAAAGGAGGAGGAATTAAGGCTCGATGCCCTGGAAAACCGGCGCACTCTGAAGCGATATGAGCTTGGCTCGGGGGAAAGGCGGTTCCATCTTGGGCTGGAATCGGTGCGGCTCGGTTTGAGCGGCAAACTCGACCTGCTGATAATCTCGCCCAAAGGCTTCTTCCCCGTGGATTTCAAGTACACGCGCGGCCGGCCGCATCGCAATCATCTCGTCCAGCTTGCAGGATATGCATTGCTGGTTGAAGAGAATTTCCGAACGCGAGTCGACACCGCTTTTATCTACTTGGCGCCTGTCCAGCAAGTTGTCTCGGTTGCCATGACCGAGCAACTGAAAAACCAGACGGCGGACCGGCTAGTGGAGATCAGGTCGATCATTCGCGAGGGTATACTACCACCGGCGACATCGGTTCGAGGTCGCTGTGAAGAATGTGAGTTTCGCAATTTCTGCGGAGACATTTTCTAATGCTGGAGGTACTACATTACGCGCGGTTTATCGGATTTTTCGCAAATCTGGCGTACTTTTGTACAATTGAGGAGGTTGCGCAAAATTTGCCGCAGACCGGTCTGCAAGTAATTGATTTTGCTGGGGATCGCGAGCGGTTGAAGAGGCTTCCCCGATGAAGAGGGGACTGAAAGGAATTCGAGCTTGAGCCATGCTGAGCCCGCGCTACAGTTGAAGAGGCTTCCCCGATGAAGA
>Ga0181518_10000894_pt1 | contig 31814 bp, 29 predicted proteins | sample PEATcosm2014_Bin_28_FD_119751 | JGI IMG/M metagenome (GOLD analysis project Ga0181518, IMG submission 119751) | Peatland microbial communities from MTU Mesocosm Facility, Houghton, MI, USA - PEATcosm2014_Bin01_60_metaG | ecosystem: Environmental > Terrestrial > Soil > Wetlands > Peat | place...
ATTGCCCGTTCACTCACATGTATCCATGCCTGATCTGCTCCCATGACCCGGGCCAGACGGGCTTCGGTGGTGAACGCGATCCCCACGCGCTCCCCGGTCGGCAGGCGCCCGCACCGCAGACCATCCCCGCGACCGTTCGCACCGGCGCGACCATCAATCCCGTCGCGTCCACCGCGGAACCTCCTCGTGCTTGAGGGGCCGGCGTTCAGCAAATCGCCTGGGTGGCGTCGGTGAGCAGCGCCAGTCCCTGGTCGAGCTCGGTGCCGGTGATGGTCAACGGCGGCAGCAACTTGATCACCGTGCCCTGCGGGCCGCAGGTTTCCACGAGCAGGCCGCGTTCGAAGGCGGCGGAGGACACCTTGCCGGCCAGCTCGCCGTTCTCGAACGCCAGGCCGTGTGCCAGGCCCCGGCCGCGTGGCCGGATCAGGGTGCCGGGGACGGACTGGGCGAGTGCGGTGAGCGCGGTGGCGATCCGCTGGCCTTTGGCCAGGGTGGCGCGCTCCAGCTCGTTGTCCCGCCAGTAGGTGCGCAGGGCGGCCGTGCCGGTCACGAACGCGGGATTGACGCCGCGGAAGGTGCCGTTGTGCTCGCCCGGTCCCCAGATGTCCAGGTCCGGGCGGATCAGGGTGAGCGCCAGCGGCAGGCCGTAGCCGCCGATCGACTTCGACAGGCAGACGATGTCCGGCGTGATGCCGGCGGTCTCGAAGCTGAAGAACGGGCCGGTGCGGCCACAGCCCATCTGCACGTCGTCGACGATGAGCAGGATGTCGTGCCGGCCGCACAGATCGGCCAGGCCACGCAGCCACTCGGCGCGGGCCACGTTGATGCCGCCCTCGCCCTGCACCGTCTCCACGATCACGGCGGCGGGCTTGTCCAGCCCGCTGCTGCTGTCGTCCAGCAGGCGCTCAAACCACAGCGAGCCACCGCTGCCCGGGGAGGGGTTGAACGGCATTGGCGTGGCATGCGCCAGCGGCACTCCGGCGCCGCCCGGGCCCGGCTCGCCAGGACCGCTCGGCGGCGCGGCCGTCCGCTATGCCCGGACGAGCACGCCAACTGGCAAGTCTGGGGCCGCCCGGGCCGTGGACACCGCCCGCTGTGGCGCACCTTCCTGACCGAGCAACGCGCCCTGCTCCGCGAGCTCGGCGAGCTCGAGCACACCATCGCGTCGGTCCAGGCGCCGGTCCTGCTGCTCGCCGACCCCAGGGACACCCTGGTACCCCTCGATACCGCCCGTCGGCTCGCCCGCGCCCTGCCAGATGCCCGCCTGCAACTCATCGACGGTGCGGGTCATCACCTGCCCAGGCGAGCCCCCGATGCCGTCGCCGACGCGATCGTGGCGTTCCTGGCAGCCGCGGAAGAACAAGCCGCCCGAGATGAGACACGCAGCCTCACCTTCGGAGGACGGCGTTGCGTTAAGGCAGCCGTCGGGCTCGCCGGTCCGCTGGCGCTCGCTGGTACTGCAGACGCGTACGGCGGTTGCGGATGACGCATCACTGGCCGCCGGCTCCCAGCACGCGACAGCATCCAGGCCGCGCCGGCCGCCCTGGCCGAGTTGACTATCGCCGGGGCATGTAGCAATGTGTCGGCCCCGGCACGCCAAACGCCGCACCGAAGCGAAGCACCGTCGTCCGGACCTGCGACTTCGCCTCCGTCATCAACTTGGGTCGCGGCGTTCCTACCGGCCGGTGAAAGGCCGCAGCCACTTCCGGCCGAGCATCCGTGAGGCGGCCTCCGGCTCCAGCGCCGCGAGCGGCCGGACGGCCGGGGCAAACGGCCGGCGGCTCGCCGCGGGTCACGTGCGGGATGGCAGACATGACTACTAACACGGATAGTAGCCGCCTCTTATTCACCCGCACCGTCAGAGGCAGAGGCCGGCGCCGATGGCAATCCGGTAGCTCTGGGCGGCGTTGTGGTGACGCAACCGGGCCGGTGACCATCATGCATAGCCTGGACGGACACGAGCCTGCCGCCCGGCCCGGGGCAACGGCCCTGCCGTTTCGCGGCCTGCCGCCCAGGGACTCCGCATCCGGGGTGAACCGGCTGGCTGTTCTATCCGTGTTGGTAAGTAGTGGCGGGAGTAACCGCGGCACAGGCAGGCCCGGGAGGTCGAAGGTGCGTCAGCTGGGTGAGCTGGAAGCTGTGGTCATGGACCGGTTGTGGGAGTGGGGCAGGCCGGCGCTGGTCCGCGAGATGGTCGATGATCTGCACGATGACCGGCCGCTCGCCTATACCACCGTGATGACGGTGATGGAGAACCTGCACCGTAAGGGGTGGCTGCGGCGGGAGCGGGACGGCCGGGCGTGGCGTTATGAGCCCACCGGGTCCCGCTCCGGGTACACCGCGGGGCTGATGAACGACGCGCTGGGCACCAGCACCGACCGGCGCACGGCACTCGCCCATTTCGCGCTGCAGATGAGCCCGCACGACGCTGCGCTGCTGCGCGAGGCGCTCGACCAGGCGCTCCGCGGGCCTGAGGCCGGGGAGGACCGGTGACCGTCGGGGCGGTGCTGCTGTTCTACGCGGCCTGCGTCGGCACACTCGGCTCCAGGATGCTCGGCCGGGCCAGCTGGACGGCCCGGGCGCCGCTGCTGGCCATCGTCATCTACCTGGCCGCCGGCTGGTCGGTCGTGGCTGCCGTCGGGCTGGCCGGCCTGACCCTAGCGGTCCATGCGACCGCCCTCGGCGGGGGGCTGAGCCACCTGATCGGGGCGTGCGTGCTGCGGCTTCGCGCCACCTACGCCACCCCGGGGGGCGCCACCGTGGCCGGGCTCGGCCTCACGCTCGCGGGCGCTGTGCTGGCCCGCACCGCGGTCACCGCCACCACCCACCTGCGCGCCACCGGGCGGCAGGCATCGCGGCACGCGCAAACCGCCCGCCTTGTCGGGGTTCCCGAGCCAGCCCTGGGGGCCGTGCTGGTGGAGCATGCGCAGCCGGCCGCCTACTGCGTGGCGGGCCGGCACCCGACGGTGGTCCTGACCACCGGCGCGGTGCAGGCGCTGGATCCCGCCCAGCTGGCCGCGGTCCTCGCGCACGAACGAGCTCACCTGGCCGGCCGCCACCACCGGCTGCTGGCCATGGCGAGGATCGGCCGCCAGGTGCTGCCGTTCCTGCCGCTGATGAGGGACGCCGACGCCCAGGTAGCCCGGCTGGTCGAGATGCACGCCGACGATGCGGCAAAACGAGCCAGCGGCCCCGGGCCCCTGGCCACCGCCCTGGTCGCCCTCGCCACAACCGCCAGCCCGGCACCGGCCCTGGGCGCGGCGGCCACGGACACGGTGCAGCGGATACACCGGCTGCTGAACCCGGCGCAGCCGCTCGGCCACGCACGCCGGCACCTGCTGCGCGCCACGGCCGCCGCGCTCGCGCTGACCCCGGTGCTGCTGGCCCTGGCCCCAGCCGTGCTCGCACTCGCGCTGGGACGCGTTCCCGCCGCCTAGCTCTAACACAAGCGGCGTGACCAGGCGCGCCAGCGGCGCGGGCACCGCCGCGTGCCCGCTCTCCGGTCACTCACCATCCCGGTCCCGCTGGATGACCAGACCCTGGCCGCCAGCCCGCGCCCGGGGACCTGTTCGCCCGCCATCGCCGGGCGCTTGAGCCGCTCACCACCGCCCTGCTCGACCAGGAACCATCAGCGGCCACCAGGTCCGCGCCATCGCCAGCGGTGCTCACGGCTCGATTGTTACCGGGCACCCCAGGACTGGCGCGTCCGCTGCACCCATCGGCGCGTCACTCGTGCCCGGGATGTCTTCCATCACCGGCCCGCCAGGAACCTGGTGGCGCCATCATCGCTATTTTCGGTGGCTAGCCGGACGGGGTTACCGCGTACCACAGCCCGCCGTTCAGGTTGAGCCTGTTGCCGTTGGCCTGGCCCGCGGCGGTGTCGCCGACATAGGTGTACAGGGGATGCCCGTCATAGGTGGCCTGGACCGACCCGTCTGACCGGGTGATCGTGCCCAGCCTGCCCGTGACGCCCGGGCCGGCGGTCGCGGCTCCCCGCACCGGCGGCCAGTATGCGGCGCACGTCCCGTAGCAGGCCGACCTGGTGGCGGTATCCGGGGCGAACCAGTACAGCGTGCGTCCCTTCCCGTTGGTCAGCACCGTCACGCCGCCGATATGCATGGTCTTCAGGCTGCCGCCCGCGGCGGTCGCACCCGGGCCGTTAGCCACCGCCACGGAAGCGCCGAGCACCGCCAAGGCCGCGATCGACACGGCGGCCACCGATGCGGCCGCTACCCGGGTGCCCGGCACGCCAGCCCGGAGGCCGGCCAGCAGGCGGCCGTCGGCCCCGCGAGGCGCGGCCTGGATGCCGGACCGGCCGCGGCCGGTTGGCGCAGCCGCCAGACTCGCCAGACCCGCCAGGGCCGCGAACGCAGCCACCTCTATCACCCCCGCGACGATCCCCGCCGTCGTCCGGACCTCCTTGAACCCGAACAGGCCAATCCACAACGACAGCAGGTAGCCGCCCAGGGTGGCCAGGGCGAACCCGGCCCCGGCCGCCGCGGCGAGCCATTCACCGGTCGCCAGCACAAAGACACCGAGCCCGAAGGCCGCGATCACCTGGAGCAGGAACAGCCAGCCGATCGTCGGGATCGACCGATAGCCGGTCAGGTACAGGTCAAGGTGAATGGCACCGGTCGCGATCAGCAGCCCGCCCCCGGCCAGCCGCAGTGCGAGCTGTGACCGTGCGCGCATGGCTGGCCGCCTCTGCTCCGTCACCTCGTGCTCTTCGGGCAGCCGGCCGTCACCAGGCTGCTCAGTACCCGCCGCCACCGGAACCCGATGACGAGCTCTGGGCCGGCGCCGCGCCGCCGGAAGCGGTCACCTCATGCCACACACCGCCGGACAGGTTGAGTCCGTTGCCCTTCGCCTCGCCCGGTGCGGTGTCACCGACGTAGGTGTAGAGCGGATGCCCGTCGTAGGCGGCCTGCGTCGAGCCGTCCGAGCGCGTGATCGTCGTCAGCGTGCCCGTGACGCCGGAGCCCGCGGTCGCCGGGCCCTTCACCGGCGGCCAGTATTGGACGCACCCCGCGTTGCAGTTCGACCTGGTCGCCGTGTCCGGGGCAAACGAATACAGCGTGAATCCCTTGGCGTTGGTCAGTACGGTCACGCCGCCGATGGCGGCGGTCTTCAGGGCCGTCCCGGATGAGCTCGCGCTAGCCGAGGCGGCGGCGGAGGAAGCGCCGGCCGCTGACGGGCTGACCGAACTTTTGGGGGTCGTCGATGAACTGCCGCATGCCGCAGCGATAAGCGCCACGGCCACCAGCCCGAAGGGAGCCCAGATTGTTTTCCTGCGCATTGGCTGTCTCCGTTCGAAGCGGACTTTACGAGATACCCGTGGACTTTACGAGATACCCGTGGTACGTAACGCAAGGCGGATTGGCCTGGCGCGGACCGGAAATTCTTCAGGCCACGGTCAGGATCGGTCAGCGTGGTCTTCCGCTCCGGTATATCAGCCCTGGGCGCCCGCCGTTCAAGTGCCGTGAACAGGACCAGTCACGGACCAGGGATCTCACCAGGTGTCACCCGCCCGTGGGATGGCAGTCTCCACGAAGGACCAGTTTCTGGACCGGCAGATCGCCGCGCTGACCGAAGCGGGCTGCATCCGGATCTTCGCCGACTTCCTGCCTAGTTCAGGATGCACTGCTTCAATGCGGCGGCGGCGTTGGCCATTATCTGTTCAGACAGCTCAGGGTCGTCGACGGCCCGGGCCATGGAGATCGCGCCGACGAGGACGCTGAGGGTGAGGACCGCTTCGCGTTCTCCCGCTTGGCCGTCGGGGTTGCCGATGAGGTCGGCCAGCACGGCGAGGCATTCCTTCACCTGGCGGGTGTAGCTGCCCCGGGCCGGGCCGCCATCGCGGGCGGCATCGGCGGCGACGCCGGCCACGCCGCAGCCGGACTCGGGATGATCGCGATGCCACGTGCTGAGGTAACCGTCGACGAGCGCGGTGTATCCCCGCTCCCCGCCGAGCTTGCCGGCCGCCATCGTCCAGGCGCTGCCCAGGCTCAGGGCCCGCTGGGCGGCCTCGGCGACGAGCTGCTCTCGTGAGTCGAAGTGCCGGTAGAAACCACCGTGGGTCAGCCCGGCTTCCTTCATGATCTCGGCGACGGCGAGGCGGTCGATGCCGTCGCGGCGGATCCGCGCCGCGGCGATGTCAAGGATGCGGTCATGGCTAGCCGCCTTCGCCGCTCGAGACGTGCCCACGATGGATCCTCCGGTTGGTGTCGGCGTGCTTGACCAGCAAGATGATATCTGTCATCCTCTTCTCAACGTGGATGACGGCCGTCATCTTGAAATGAACCCGCGCGGCAGCTGGCCGAAGTCCAATGGCCTTCAGCATCGAGACAGGCGCAAATCGTGACGTCCGACGACACTGCGCACGCCCCGGCCGATCTCACGATCGAGGTCTACACGACCCCCGGCCGGCCGTTCGCCAGCGCCGCCACGCCGGAAGGCCCGGGTGACCTCCCGGCCTGGTCCCCGTCGTCGGCGACCCTGATCTACGGCGACCACGACGCGATCCTCGTCGACACGCTGATCACCTATGACCAGGTGGACGCGCTGGCCGACTGGATCGAGGCGAAGGGGCGGCGGCCATCGCGCATCTACATCACCCACGGCCACGGCGACCACTGGCTCGGGCTGGCCCGGCTGACCCAGCGTTTTCCCAGAGCCACAGGTTTGGCCACGGCCCAGGTTCTCGCCCAGGCGGCTGACCCCGCCATGGCCGGGTACTGGGAAGCGCTCTTCCCCGGTGAGATTCCGGCGGCCGCGGAGAAGGTGCTGCCGCAGCTCCTGACGGCCGGCACGCTCGACCTGGAAGGCAACGAGCTGCGAGTCATCCGGATCGGCCAGGCTGACACCGCGCAATCCACCGTCCTGCACGTCCCGTCGCTGGCCGCCGTCGTCACCGGCGATCTGGCCTACAACGGGGTGCACATGATGACCGCCGAGACCGGTGAACCCGAACGGGCCCAGTGGATCACCAACCTCGACGAGGTAGCCGCGCTGCAACCCGCCGTCGTCGTCGCCGGCCACAAGAAAGTCAGCAACGGCAACGACCCGAAGATCATTACGGAATCCCAGCAATATCTGCGGGACTTCACCCGGATCGCCGCCGGGGAGACCACTACGGCCGGTATCGTCGCCCAGATGGCCGAGCTCTATCCCGACTGGGAGAACCTCCGCACGCTCTGGCACTCCGCCAGAACAGCCATCGCGCGCAAGAACGGCTAGCGGCCTGAGGTGGGTCTTGGGCGGGGAGATCTGGGACGAGCCGGTGCGCGGAGAACAGCCTGGCCGCGCTGTGGGCCGACAGTGACTGGTTTGCTGGCCCTGGCCTCAGTGACCTGGGTGCTCGGCGGCGGGCACGCCGCCGCGGCCACCCGCGCGTCGCAGCCCGCTGCGTCCAGCTCCTGGACGGTGTATCACCGCGATGCCGACGGCCGCGGGGTGGCCGGGCCGGTAGCGGCCGTCAACACCACGACCCGCGCGTGGACGTCGCCCGCGCTCGATGGCGAGATCTACGGTGAGCCTCTCGTGTCGTCAGGGCGCGTCTATGTGGCAACAGAGGACGACACCGTATATGAGCTCTCCGCCGCCACGGGCGCGGTGGTCTGGTCCACGCATCTCGGCAGCGCCGTGCCGTCAACCGACCTTCCCTGCGGGGACATCACGCCTACGGTGGGCATCACGGGTACCCCGGTCATGGATCAGTCCCGAGGCGAGATCTTCGTGGTGGCCGACGAACTGTTGAACGGCAAGCCGGCGCACATGTTCACCGGGCTCGCCACCGCCTCGGGCAAGGTCGAGGTGACCCGGGACGTGGATCCCGCCGGGGTGGATACCGCCGCGCTGCTGCAACGCACCGGGCTGACCCTCGACGACGGCCAGGTCGTGTTCGGCATGGGCGGGAACGACGGAGACTGCGCTGCCTACCGAGGCCGGCTGATCGCAGTCCCCGAAACGGGCGGGACACCGAAGATGTTCACCGTCGACGCCGCGGCCGGTGAGTCGCAGGGGGCGATCTGGATGGGCGGAGCGGCCCCTGTGGTCGACTCCAGCGGCAACATCTGGGTCAGCACCGGCAACGGCTCGGTCTACTCATATAGCCACGCCTACGACAACAGCGATTCGATACTTGAGCTGTCGCCGTCCCTGAAGCTTCTGCAGTTCTTCGCGCCGACCACCTGGGCCACGAATAATTCTGAGGACCTTGACATGTCGACGGCGCCGGTGCTGCTGTCCGACGGGCAGGTGATCCTCACCGGGAAGTCCCGCATCGTCTATCTCCTCAACGGGGCGCACCTGGGCGGCATTGGCGAGCAGCAGGCAGCACTGGGCTCGGCGTGCAGCGAGGACATAGACGGTGGCGTCGCAGTGCAGGGCACGACGGTCTACCTGCCCTGCCTGAGCGGCATCATCGCGGTTCAGGCGGTGAAGTCCCCGGCCGCGCTTCACCTGCTGTGGAGTTCAGGGACGGGCGGCGGCCCCGCCATCGTGGCTGCGGGCCTGGTCTGGACCATCGGGCAAAACGGCATGCTGTACGGGCTGAGCCCGGCCACCGGCAAGGTGCGGCAGCAGGCATCGATCGGCGGGCCGGCCAACCATTTCCCGACTCCGAGCGTGGCCGACGGCCTGCTGCTGGCCCCCTCGGCGGATCACGTGGTCGCCTTCACCGCGTCTGCCCGCGCTTCGACCACCAAGCCCACGCCGACCCCGAGCCCGGTCCCGCCCGGCGCCATCGCCGGCATCGTCGTCGCCGGCCTCGTGGTGATCGGCGGGATGGGCTGGCTCGTGTGGCGCCGGGCGGACCACCGCAACGGCACCTGACGACAGCGACACCTGACAGCGGTGCTCAGCGCGAGCCACGCACGGTCAACAAGCTCTCGCCGCCGTCGACGACTTCTACCTCCGCCTCGGGCTGGGCCCGGCCAACGCCAAGCGCGCCGAGCTGCCCGAACTCGCCCCCCGCGCCCGGCCCTGGTGGAGCGGAGAAAGCCCAGGCCCAGGGGCTATAGAAGTTATTGAGACCTCAGGGAACTCTGGGGTTATTTATTAGAACACCCGACTCGCCATCCGGCCACCTCAACGCCGCTGATCCCATGCCGTCGATTCCGGACACTCTAGACCCACCGTCACCAGCCGGGACAGGCCATATCCGTTGGATTTTCGGCGGGCGGACCTGGCACCCCAGCACCGCCCCTGACCCCATCGCGGGAGACGACCCCAGGGAGAGCAGTCTCAGCCCTACCAAGATCAAAGATTTGTGGTGCCGTGACGCCTACACAAGCGCGGGGCCGTCCTGGAGGGACGGCCAGACCCAGAAGCAGGATCGTGACCGGCCAGCCGGCCGCACCGCGTCGCTGCCGGCGGCTCCCCTCAGGCCGCCGGCACCGCTCGGTGCCCCGGGTAGTCAGCGCCGCCTCCGGGCCAGTGTGATGCACGTCTCACACCGGCGGCTCTGTCTTGTCGAACCTTTCATCTCTACTAGCCGTATTAGTAGTTGAAAGCGGCACTCCCGCCCCTCCGTCGGTTGAACGGCGCCAGCGGGAACGGCACCTGCCGCCCCGTCCGGCGGCCTCGGCTACTGACTTGCGCCAGAGCGCCCCGCGATCACCCTGAGGACGCCGGCGCCAACACCACAGAAACTCCGCCCAGCCAGGAAGCAACACAGAAAGAGGATGGTCGAGATGACCGACGGACACGCGCGCCCGCAGGGGCCGTGGGGCATAGCAGTGGGGACCCGGGAGCGGCCGGTGCTGCCGACCGGTGCGCTGCGGCGTACCAGCCGGCTGGCTATGCTGCCGCTGCGGCGCGCGGGGCGCACGGCGGCCGCCGCCAGCCGGCTGGCTATGCTGCCGCTGCGGCGCGCGGGGCGCACGGCGGCCGCCGCCAGCCGGCTGTCCCGGGCCGCTACTGACCAGGTCGCTGCCCGTACCGCCGAGCAGCTGTTCGCGACCCTGGGCGAGCTGAAGGGCGGGGCAGCGAAGCTGGGGCAGGCGATGTCGGTGTTCGAGGCGGCGCTGCCGGAGGAGGTCGCGGCGCCCTATCGGTCCGCGCTGCGGCGGCTCACTGATGCGGCGCCGGCCATGCCCGCCGAGGTCGCCCGCCGGGTTGTCGCGGCTGACCTCGCCGTTGCCTACGGGCCGGGCTGGCAGGAGCGGCTGGTGGCCTTCGACGACACACCGGCCGCGGCGGCCTCGATCGGCCAGGTGCACCGCGGGCGATGGCGGAACGACGAGGGCCAGGTCGTCGAGGTGGCGGTGAAGGTGCAGTACCCGGGGGTGGGCCAGGCACTGCGATCGGACCTGCGCCAGGCGCGGCTGCTGGCGCGGGTGATGGCCCGGCTCACCCGGCTGAACGTGTCCGGACTGGCCGACGAGCTCGCCGGCCGGATCGTTGAGGAGCTGGATTATGTGCGCGAGGGGCGGGTCCAGACCGAGGTCGCGGCCGCGTTCACCCACCGCCTGCCGAAGGCACTCGCCGGCGCCCGCGCCGCAGGGGTGCACGAGCCGCCGGGCCGGACTAGCGTCACGGTCCCGGCCGTGTACGCCGCGACACCACGGGTGCTCATCACTGGTTGGCTTTTCCTGCTGCTCCCGGGCGGCTGGCTCGGCATGCTGGACTTCGGCGCGGCCGCCGCCACACCCGACGGCATCCCCACGCCGTTCGGGCAGCTCGCCGCCGCCGTGCTCGCCGGGGACGGCCCGGCGGCTATACGGCTGGCCCGCCAGACCGGGGCACTTCCCCCCGACGCCGAGGTCGATCCACGGCTAATCATCGAACTGCTGCACCCGATCGTCGCCACGGCGGCCGGCGATAGCTTTACCTACTCGCGCGGGTGGCTGCGCGGGCTCATGACCCACTTCACCGAGCCGCGCTTCGCCCCCGCGCTGCGCAACCTGACGCCGCCGCCGGAATACGCCCTGGTCTGGCGGGCAACGCTCTCGGCCGCTGGGCTTTTCGCGCAGCTAGGCGCGACGGTGCCCACCCGCGGGTTCCACCTGGCCTACTCCCCGGGTTTCCGCGGCGGAATCTGCCCCGGCCCGGCCGCCGCCAAGGCGCCACCTGCGCTGCGTTCCGCTCTAGCTGAGCGAGGTATCAATGCCCCCGTATGACACCCATCCTGCCCTCGGCCATCCCGAAGTCGCTGCCTGGGCGCTGGGTGTCTTGGACGCCCCCGAAGCCGAGGCCTTCGGGGAGCACCTGGCCTCCTGCTCTGAGTGCCAGGGGGCTGTAGCGGAGCTCGAGTCGGTGGCCCGGGCGCTCGAGTATCCGGTACCCGCAGATGAGCCCCCGTCCGACCTCGAGGCCCGCACGGTCGCTGCCGTACAGTACGCAGCGATGACGGCCAACCGTCCAGGGGACGCCACAGTGGTGACTCCGGCCAAGGCGGTGACTCCGGCCAAGGCGACTCTGGCCACTCCTCCGTGGCCAGCCTCGCCCGCTACAGCCGCGTCTCACCCGACGCCCTCACCCGCTGGCAAGCCCGCCGCGACCCCCACCGCAGACACTGACCAGGCCAGATCCCCAGATCAGAGGTGAGTTTAGAGGCTACGCGGCCCGTTTCTGCCGTATTCCGGCCCTACCTCCCGTAGGCCGTTTCGCGTACGCCCGGCGCTGCCGGGCCGCGGCGCCGACGCCCCAGAAGATGATCAGGATCAGGCCCAGCGTGAGGCTGATCCCAATCTCCCGCCGGGGACTACTCCGCCCGGAGAGACGCGGGAGGCGGCCACCCCGCCGGGTGGCCGCCTCCCGCGGTTCAGCTCCTCGTATGTCGGTTCGGCGGAGCTATTCGCCGCCCTCGCCGGTGCGGCCGTCCTCGGCCTCCGAAGGGGCAGTGGGCCCGCCGCCGACGCCCGCGGGCTCGCCCGCGTTCTCGCCCTCGATGGCCGCGTGGCCGTTCCCGCCGTCGATGGCGTGCCCGTTGCCATGACCGTTCCCGTGCCCGTCGGCAGGCGGGACCATGGAGATGCTCTCGGCGAAGAGCTCGTGCGCCTGTTCCTGCACCTTGCCCAGGACGCCCCGCCGGGACGGCTCCGGTATGCCGTTGTCGTCCACCTCGCGGCCCACGGTGATCGGGGCCGGCGGCTTGGCCGCGATGGCCGCGACCTCCCCCTCGTCCAGCGGGCGTTCCAGCTCGACGAAGGCGCCGTTCGGCTGCTGCACGATGATGCCGGTTTCCACGCCGTGCACGAGCATCGATGCGTCCCGGCGCTGCAGCCCCAGGCAGATGCGCCGGGTGGCCCAGAAGACGATGACCGGCCCGATGAAGACCGCCCAGCGGGCGATCTCCGTGGTCAGGTACAGCGGGATCTGCAGATAGTTGGCGATGATGTCGTTGGCGCCCTCCAGCCAGAGAATGCCGTAGATCGTGACACCCGCCATGCCGAACGCGGTCCGGGTCGGGGCGTTTCGCGGCCGGTCGTTGACGTTGTGATAGGCCTTGTCCCCGGTCGCCCAGCGTTCCAGGAACGGCCACAACCCGAGCGCGGTAAAGATGATGCCCGGCACCACCAGGGCGGGCACGAACACATTCCACGCGATCGTATGGCCGCCGATATCCCACGTCCAGCTCGGGAACATGCGCAGCGCGCCTTCGAGGAAGCCCATGTAGAAGTCGGGCTGCGATCCGGCGGAGATCGCCACCGGCGTGTAGGGGCCGACCTCCCAGATGGGGTTGATCTGCGCGAACGTGGCCAGCAGGGCGAGCACCCCGAAGACGAAGAAGAAGAACGCGCCCGTCTTGACCATGAAGTACGGGTACATGGGCTGGCCGACGACGTTACCGTCGGTGCGGCCCTTGCCCGGCATCTGGGTGTGCTTCTGGTGCACCATCAGGAACAGGTGCGCGCTGATCAGCGCCAGCAGCAGCCCCGGAATGAGCAGCACGTGGATGATGTAGAACCGCGCCACGAAGTCGGTGCCGGGGAACTGCCCGCCGAACAGGAAGAACGACAGGTACGTGCCGACGACCGGGATGCCCAGCAGGACGCCCTCGGCGATCCGCACGCCGGTGCCGGACAGCAGGTCGTCCGGCATCGAGTAGCCGAGGAAGCCCTCCAAGATCCCGAGCGTGAGCATGGTCACGCCGATCAGCCAGTTGGTCTCCCGCGGCTTCCGGAAGGCGCCGGTGAAGAAGATCCGCAGCATGTGGCAGAGGATCGCGGCCAGGAACACGTCCGCCGCCCAGTGGTGGATCTGCCGCATCAGCAGGCCGCCGCGCACGTCGAAGCTGATCCGCAGCGTGGACGCGTACGCCTCGCTCATCCGGACGCCGTTCAGCTTCGTGTACGACCCGTGGTACACCACCTGGGTCATGCTCGGGTTGAAGAACAGCGTCAGGAAGATGCCGGTCAGGATCAGGATGATGAACGAGTACAGCGCGATCTCGCCCAGCAGGAACGTCCAGTGGTCCGGGAAGACCTTCCGCAGCAGCGTCCGGACGCCCTTGGCGGCGTGGAACCGGTCGTCGAGTTCGTCGCCCTGCTTACTCAGTGGCTTCGGTATGGTCAGCCGCCCGTCGCTAGTGCTCATCCCCGCTCCCAGAAGCTTGGCCCGACCGGTTCGTGGAAGTCGCTCTGGGCCACCAGATAACCCTGCGCGTCGGTCGTGATCGGAAGCTGTGGCAGCGGCCGCGGCGCGGGGCCGAAGATGACCGTGGCCCCCGTCGTGGCGTCAAACGTGGACTGATGGCACGGGCAGAGAATCCGGTGCGTCGTCTGCTCGTACAGTGCCGCGGGACATCCAACGTGAGTACAAATTTTAGAGTAGGCGACGATGTTGTCGACCGTCCAGTTCATCGAGTTCAGCAGCGTCCTCGGCCCTTGGTCCCCGTCGTTGTACCGGGTGGGTATCTTGAGCTGGCCAGGTTCCATCTTGATGATGATCGTGGTGGCCTTGGCCAGGGCTTCGTCGTCATCCTGGAAGCCATCCGGCACCACGGTGATCATGCCGCCCGCAGAGTCGAAGTCGGCGGGCGTGATCGGCTGGTTCGAGCCGTAGACCAGCAGGCGGGTGCCCTTCCTCCACGCGGTGTACCGCAGGCTCGTGCCGGGCAGCGGCCCCAGGTCACGCAGCAGCACCAGCGGGGCCAGCGCGACCGCCACGGTCGACGCGATCAGCGTCCGCCGCAGCAGCGGGCGCTTGGTGATCTGGCTGGCCTCCGCGCCCTCGATGAACGTCTCCTCGAACGCCGCCCGGTCCTCCGGGGAGGAGGCCAGGGGGTGGCGCTCCTCGGTGAGTTCCACCGGCGGCATGATGTTGCGGACCCAGATCACCATGCCGGCGCCGACGGCGAGAAAGGCAAGGGACATCGCGCTGCCGAGCCCAAGGTTGGACCGGAGCGTCGCGTCCACGACATCCCCGCTCTGCCCGCCCACCTCAAGGCCGACGTAGGCGGCAACGAAGCCGACGCTGGCGAGCAGCGAGATCAGGAACAGAGCCGACGCCACCCGCTCCCAGTTCCTGGCCGAGACCGGGTCCGGGGCGTCGGCCGGCAGTTCGCGCTGGGGAGGTACCTCGGCCTCGCCGCCCTCGCCGGGCCCGGGTTCCGTCAGCAGCCCGCGCGTAGGCGGGGGAGTACCGATCACGCGATGCGGAGCGGGCCGCTCCTCCGGCGTGCTGTCCAGGTCGCTGTCGTTGTCGCTCATCGGTTACCCGTGTTTTCTCCCGTGCGCTCTTCCCGGCGCTTCGCGGTGATCCACATGGCGGCGAGGACGAGCGCGCCGATTCCCCCGAGCCACGCGACCAGCCCCTCCGTGGTCGGGCCGATACGGCCCAGGCTGAATCCGCCCGGGTCGGGCTCGGTGCGCGACTGCGTCACGTAGGCGATGATGTCGCGCTTGTCGCTCGGGGTCAGCGTGCTGTCGTTGAACACCGGCATGGCCTCCGGGCCGGTCAGCATCGCTTCGTAGATCTGCTGGTTGGTGGCCTGGGTCAACGCCGGGGCGTACTTGCCAGAGGTCAAATCGCCGCCAGCCCCGGCGTAGTTGTGGCACTGGGCGCAGTTCGCGTTGAACAGGCTCTGGCCGAGGCCGGTGTCCGCGCCGGCGGTGCTGTACTGGTCCGGAGTTGGAATCGCGGGGCCGCCGCCGAGCGAGGCGACGTAGGCCGCGATGGCGTAGATCTGCTGCTGGCTGAAGGTCACCGGCTTGCTCGGTGCCTCCGCGCCGACCTCCTTCAGCGGCATGCGGCCCGTGCTCATCTGGAAAGAAACGGCCGCGGCGCCCGCCCCGATCAGGCTCGGCGCCACGCTGCTGCCCTCGGCGTATTCGCCGTGGCAGCTCGCACAGGAGACGGCGAACAGGTTCTTGCCCTGGGTGATCTGCGGTGACGACGAGCCCGCGCCGGCTGACGCGCTGCCGCCGCCCAGCCCTGCGACAGCCGCGTACAGCATGCCGACCGCGACCAGCGCCAGCAGGACGGCTGCGTAGCCAAAGAGCGGGCGACGTCGCCGCGCGGTGATCCACCTCACTGCTGCCCTCGGTTTCCCGGATAGTTGTTCATCGGTGTCTTCGTGGCTTCGTGTGCTCTTGGATGCACGGCGCGGACGTGAACTGCGTCACCGCGGTGCCGGCATCCCCCGTCTTCAGGTCAGGTTGGTCAGTGGATCAGGTAGATGGCGGTGAACAGGCCGATCCAGACGACGTCGACGAAGTGCCAGTAGTAGGAGACGACGATCGCGCTGACCTGCTGCTCCCGGGTGAACCGTTTAGCCGCGTACGTGCGGCCGAGCAAGAACAGGAACGCCACGAGGCCGCCGGCCACGTGCAGGCCGTGGAACCCGGTGGGGATGTAGAACACCGACCCGTACGCGCTGGAGGAAACGGTCAGGTGCTGCTTGTGCACCAGGTCGAAGTACTCGTAGCTCTGGCCGAGGTCGAAGTACAGGCCCATCAGGAAGGTGAGGACGTACCACTCACGCAGGCCCCACTTGCCCACGTTGAAGAGGCTGCCCGCGCGCCCGACCTGGCCGCGCTCGACCGCGAACACGCCCATCTGGCAGGTGACGCTGGACAGCAGCAGCACGGTCGTGTCGATGGACCCCAGGACGATGTTCAGGTGGGCGCCGGGCCACGGCAGGCCCTCGCCTTTCACAACGGAACGCACCGTGAAGTACATCGCGAACAGCGCCGCGAAGAACATCAGCTCTGAGGACAGCCAGATGATCGTGCCCACGCTGACCAGGTTGGGCCGGTTGGCCGGCGTGCGGGGTCCCGCCTGAGTTACGGATGCTGTCGCCACGACGTCATTATTACGACAACCCGTAGGCGTGCGGCAGCCGCCCCCCCAACTCAGCGGCATTTATTTTACCGAAGCGGCCTCCGCTGGCTCGGGTCCCGCCACGAAAGCACTGATCAGCCTGAGACGCCGACTTCACGGGCGGGTGGCTCCTGGCCATGATTTCCGGGCCGCCGACGATTTCGGGGCCGCCGACCGGGCGCCTCAGCACGGCCTCGTCCAGCAGCACCGATAGCTTCGGCGGGTGCCCGCGGTCCAGGATTCTCTGCCGGTCCAGCCGGGCGGCGACCGCGGACTAGGACGTGCGGGCAGCATGCGGGACACCAGCGACCGAAGCGCCAACGGAGTTTTGCCGCTCACCGATAGACTTGCGCGAGTCAAGCATTGTCGCGGTTCAGGGCCTTGCGGCCACCAGCGAGAAAGCAACCATCTTGTGAAGGTCGTTGTTTACAGTCATGATGCCGACGTCCGCGCCCAGATCCGGCTGGCCATTGGCCGCCGCCCGGAGCCCGACGCGCCGGATGCCGAGATAATCGAGTGCGCCACCGAGCCAGCGCTGTTCCGGCTCCTGGACGAGGGCGGTGCCGAGGTGATGGTGCTCGACGGGGAGGCGCAGCCGGCCGGCGGAATGGGGGTCTGCCGGCAGGCCAAGGATGAGATCTACGACTGCCCGCCGGTCCTGCTCATCACCGGGCGGGTCGACGACGGCTGGCTGGCGACCTGGTCCCGGGCGGACGCGGTGATCAGTCACCCGATCGATCCGCGGCAGCTCGCCCGGGAGCTGAGCGGCCTGATGCGCCGCCGCGCCGGGCGTTCCGAGATCACCAGCGCCTGACCGGCGCCGCCCATGGAAGCCCGAATGAGCTGGCCGGCGCTGATCGGCGCGCTCGTCAAGCGTGAGTCACTCACCGCCGATGAGGCCGCGTGGGCCATGAACGAGATCATGGAAGGCGCGGCGACGGACGCCCAGATCTCGGGTTTTGCCATCGCCCTGCGGATGAAGGGCGAGACGCCTACCGAGCTGGCCGGCCTGGTCCGGGCCATGCTGGACCACGCCACGCCGATCAGCGTGCCGGGGCGCCTGGTCGACCTGGTCGGCACCGGGGCGGATGGGGCGCACACGGTCAACATCTCGACGATGGCCACGATCGTCGCGGCCGCCGCCGGCGCGCGAATGATCAAGCACGGCAACCGGGCCGCGTCTTCCAGGTGCGGCGCCGCCGACGTGCTGGAGGCCCTCGGGGTCGTCATTGACCTCCCGCCGGCGGCAACCGTGGAACTCGCCGCGGAGATCGGGGCGGCCTTTCTTTTCGCGCCGCTGTACCACCCCGCCCTGCGGTACGCCGGGCCGAGCCGGAGCCAGCTCGGCGTGCCCACCGTGTTCAACTTCCTGGGGCCGGTCGCGAACCCAGCCCGCCCCCAGGCCCAGGCGGTCGGGGTGGCTGACGCCCGGATGGGCGGCGTTATCGCGGGTGTGCTCGCCGCCCGGGATGCGAGCGCCCTGGTGTTCCACGGCGGGGACGGGCTGGACGAGCTGACCACGACCACGACCTCCTCGGTCTGGGTGGTGCACGGTTCGGCGGTCTCCCGGGCCGAGCTCGACCCGGGAGAGCTGGGCCTGCCCCGGTCGAAGCCCGGCGACCTGCGCGGTGGCGACGCCGCCCACAACGCGGCCGTGTTGCGCGCCGTGCTGGTCGGCGAGGCGGGCCCGGTGCGCGACATTGTGCTGCTCAACGCCGCGGCGGCCCTCGCCGCCGACGAGGGCGTGCGCCGCCCGGAGGACCTGTACCCGGTGCTGTCCGCTGGCCTGGCCCGCGCCGCCGGAGCGGTTGACACGGGCGCCGCCGCGGAGCTGCTGGCACGGTGGATAAAGGCCAGCCAGCGCCTCGCCGCCGCGTCCTCCTGAGGTCTGCAGTGTCATCGTGACGGCTGCGGTGTCCGTCCGCGGTCTGCGGTGTCCGTCCTGAGGTCTGCGGCGCCGCTCTGGCCTGCCTGGCCGCCGTCCGGTCGGCCAGCGCCCTTCCTGGTTCAGGCGGTCCCGGCCTTCCAGGGTTCAGCCGGTCTCGGCCGTGCCCAGGGAGAAGGCGGCCTCAAGGTCGTGCCGGGAGTAGGCGCGGAACGCGATGTGCGTCTCGGTGTGCGTGACGCCCGGCACCTTGTTGAGACGGCCGGGGATTACGTCGGCGAGCTGGTCGTGCCCGCGGACCCGGATCATCGCCACCAGGTCGAACTCACCGGTCACCGAGTACACCTCGCTGACCTCAGCGATCTGGGCGATCATCTCTGCGACCTCGGGGATGCGCTGGATGTCGGCCTTCACCAGAACGATCGCGGTGACCATTGCTGCCTCCCTGGCCTCTCCTCGCGCCCTCGTGTCCTTGGGCCCTCATGTTCTCGCGCCGTCCGCCGGGCCCGGCTCAGGGTACCGCCAGCCACTCGCTCAGCTCGTCGAGGGTGCGGATTCCCAGCAGGGCCAGCCGCGTGATCAGCACGTCGAGCACGGCCGCGGTGGCCCTGGCGTCGGCCAGTGCACGATGGCGAGGCATTGCCGGAGTCTCAAAGAAGGAGGCCAGCGTGGCGAGCTTGCAGTCGGGCGTCTCGCCGACGATGAGGACCTGCCGGGCTACCGGCACGGTGTCCAGCACGGCGAACTCGGGCCAGGGCAGGCCGCATGCGGCGCACGCGGCGGTCAGGAAACCGAGGTCGAACGGCGCGTTGTGCGCGGCCAGCACGCACCCGCGCGCGAAGACCAGCAAGGTCGGCATCACATCGGCGGCGGGCGGGGCGACGGAAACCATCTGGCTGCTGATCCCGGTCAGCGCCTCGATGTCGGCGGGGATTGGCATGGCCGGATCGACCAGGGTGGAGAATTCCCCGGTCACCTGGCCCGCCCGGAGCTTGACCGCACCGATCTCGGTGATCCGCGCCTCGGCGGGCGACCAGCCTGTCGTCTCCACGTCGATCACGGCGAACTCGACCTGCGTCAGCGGGATGCCGGTCAGCGGGATGCCGGTCAGCGGCAGGCCGGTCAGCGGCAGCCCGGCGGACCGGACGGCGGGCACCCGCACCGCGGCAGCCCAGGTGGGCCCGGCGGGCCCGGCAAGGCCGGCGGGCCCGGTGGGGCCGGCGGGCCCGGTGGGGCCGGCGAGGCCGGTGGGGCCGGCGAGGCCGGTGGGCCCGGTGGCGTGCAGATCGGTCACAGTTCCACGGTAGAACGGCCCACCGACACTTTGCGGACCGCCGCGCCGCTGGGCTGGGGCAGCAGATCCGCCGCGCGCTGGGCCGGCAGACCCGCCGCTCGGCCGTGGACCGTACCGTGCACGGCGAGGCCCGTTGCTTCGCGGGCCAGAATGTCAGTGGCCCCTCTTAACGTAAGCCGCGTCCATTGACGCGATGAACGGAGAGTCATGCTTATTGACTGCGGGCAATGTAAATTCCGCGCTGTGGCGTGCGGTGACTGCCTGGTCACGGTTCTCGTCGAAAACGGATCACGTAACAGCGGCGGCCGACGGGAAAGCGATCACCGACGTAATAACGACGTAAGTAATGGCGACACTCGGCACAAAAGGGCTGATATCACGGCCGTTCCGCACCGGGCAGGCGGCGCCCCGGGCCGCGCCAACCCGCCGGAGGATGTCCCTGGCCGCCATGCCTTCGGTGCCCTTGAGCTGCGCGGGCTGAGTACACTCGCGGCGGCTGGCCTGGTTCCGCCGCTACGGTACCGTCCTGCCAATAAGGCAGCGGGCGTGATTGTAGCGTTATACGGTCTCGCCCGTGGGGTGACTGGCGAATCCGGGCCGACACTGGCCGAAAGGGTTGAAACGGCCTATTGCTTTCACTAACGTCTCCTTCCGGTTACACCACTCAATTACCGCGGCCAGCCCGAGGTACCGGGTGGTCACAATCAGCAAGATTGGCCGGGGGAGAAGGAGTGTCTGGCACGTGCGTACGCCGCTACCGGGCATAAAGACCCGGCTTCGCATAGGTGTCGCGGCCGGGACGGCTGTTATGGCTGCCTTCGGCTTCAGCACCTACGCCGTCACGGCCGGAGCGGCGCCACAGCCCTCTGTGTCCGAGGCGCAGGCCAAGGTCAACCAGGACAACTCGCAGTACGACCAGGCCAATCAGCAGTACGACCAGGCCGTGCAGCAGGCCAAGCAGGCCCAGCGGAAGCTGGCCGCCATCAACAAGCAGGTCGCCGCTAACGAGGTCCAATTCACGAAGCTGCGGGGCGCCGTCGCGCAGATCGCGGCTGAAAGCTACGAGAGCGGTGACACGACGTCAGTCGCCGGCCTGCTCACCTCGAACGACCCGAACACCGTGCTGAACGGCGCGTCGTTGCTGCTGGAGATATCCGGCAACCGGAACCAGCAGATGGAGCAGTTCCTCGCGGCCGTACGCCAGCTCAGGGACTCTCAGCAGCAGGCCCAGCGGACCAGGGACGGCCTGGCCGCGATCGAGCAGCAGAAGAAGCAGAATCAGCAGCATGCCAGTCACATCCTGACCAACGCGAAAGCCGTGCTGGCCAGCCTGACCCCGCAGCAACAGCAGACGGTGGCGGCCAACACCATTGGCGCCGGCGCGACGACCGCGACGGCGTACACCGGATCGACCGCCACCCAGGGCGGGAAGGCGGCGGCGTTCGCCGTGTCCGAAGCGCAGGCCGCCTGCCCGTACGTCTACGGTGGCACCGGGCCGTGCGGGAGCGGTTTTGACTGCTCGGGACTTGCCCAGACCGCGTGGGGGTCGGCCGATATCTCGATCCCGCGGACGACGTACGAGGATTGGGCCCAGCTGCCGCACATCTCCCTCTCGTCTCTCGAACCGGGCGACCTGATCCTCTACGACGGTGAGGGGCACGTCTCCATCTACGTCGGTAACGGGATGATCGTCGACGCGCCGCACACCGGAGCCGACGTCGAGGAGATTCCCATGAACGAGGGCTGGTACGCGCAGAACACGGACGGTGCCGTCCGTCCCTAGGGCCGCGGGCCGCGAGGCTCGCAGGACCATGAGCCCGGCAGGGTGGCCTGCCAGGCTCACTTGTGGCCGCACCACCTGTACCCGCGCAAGCTGCCGGGCTCACTTGTGGCCGCGCCACCTGCCGGGCGTACCCGGGCCAGCCGCCGGGCTCACGTGTGGCCGCGCCGTCCCTGGTTGCCGGGCGCCCTAGACTCGGGCGCTATGCGCGGCACGCTGATCGTCACAAACGACTTCCCGCCCCGGCAGGGCGGCATCCAGTCGTTCGTGCACGGCCTGGCCTGCTTGCTGCCCCCGGGTCAGGTCGCGGTGTACGCTCCGGCCTGGGACGGCGCCAAGAACTTCGACGCCCGGCAGCCCTTCCCCGTGATCAGGCACCCGACGTCGCTGATGCTGCCCGTTTCGTCCGTGGGCCACTGCGCGGCCGCCGCACTCCGCGAGCACGACTTCGACACCGTGCTGTTCGGGGCGGCCGCCCCGCTGGGGCTGCTGGGACCCGTCCTGCGCCGCGCGGGAGCCACCCGGCTGGTGGCGCTCACCCACGGGCACGAGGCGGGCTGGGCCGCCCTCCCCGGCGCCCGGGGCCTGCTGCGCCGGATCGGGGACAGCGTCGACGTCGTGACCTACCTCGGCGAGTACTTCCGGTCCCGCCTGGCGCGGGCGCTGTCGCCGCAGGCCGCCGCGCGGATGGTGCGGCTGGCCCCCGGCGTGGATGTCGCCGCGTTCCGGCCCGGCCCGGCCGGAGGCCCGGCGTCGGCCGGGATCCGGCAGCGGCTGGGCCTGGCTGGCCGTCCGGTCGTGGTGTGCGTGTCCCGGCTGGTCCGGCGCAAGGGGCAGGACACCCTGATTCGTGCCTGGCCCGGCGTCCGCGCCGCGATCCCCGGTGCCCGGCTGCTGCTCGTGGGCGACGGGCCGTACGGCCGTGACCTGCAGCGCCTCGCCGCCGGCCTGGGGGTGGCCGATGCCGTCACCTTCACCGGCAGCGTCCCTGCCAGCGAGCTGCCTGGGTACTATGCGGCCGGCGACATCTTCGCCATGCCGTGCCGCACCCGCCGGGGTGGGCTGGACGTAGAGGGCCTCGGCATCGTGTACCTGGAGGCATCCTCGGCCGGGCTGCCGGTCATCGGCGGCGACTCCGGCGGTGCCCCGGACGCGATCCTGGACGGTGAGACGGGCTACGTGGTTCCCGGACGCAGCGTGACCGCACTCGTGGAGCGCATCACCGAGCTGCTGGGCGACCCGGCGCGGGCGGAAGCGATGGGCCGCCGCGGGCTCGCCTGGGCCGAGCAGGAATGGGACTGGACCCGCGTGGCCGGCCGCCTGGACGCGATCCTGCGCGGCGAGGGTAGCGACCACGGTGACGGTAGCGACCGTGGCGACGGTGGCGACCGCGGCGACGGTGGCGACCGCGGCGACGGGGTTTCCGGCGCCGCCGATGGCTAAGAGCGCCGGGATTCCGCCCACCAGGTCCGGGACCTGCCTTAGGCGAAAAGGGCCTCGATGTCGGCGGCCCGGTCCTTGGCCACCACGTTCCTGCGCACTTTCAGCGAGGGCGTCAGCTGGCCGTTCTCCTGGGTGAAGTCGCCGTCCACGATGCGGAAGCGGTGGATCGACTCGGCCCGGGACACCGTGGCGTTGGCGTCGTCCACCGCCGCCTGGATCTCGGCCACCAGATCGGGATCGTCCCGCAGCTCGGCCGCGGTCGCGCCGGCTGGCTTGCTGTGCTTTTCCTTCCAGGCCGGGAACGCCTCCTCGTCGATCGTCACCAGCGCCGCCGCGTACGGCTTGCCGTCGCCGACGACCATGCTCTGGCTGACCAGGAAGTGCGCGCGGACCTGGTCCTCCAGCGGCGCGGGCGCGACGTTCTTGCCGCCCGCGGTGACGATGATCTCTTTCTGCCGCCCGGTAATCCGCAGATATCCCTCGTCGTCCAGCTCCCCGACGTCACCAGTGCGCATCCAGCCGTCGTCGGTCAGGGCCTCCGCGGTGCCCTTGCTGTTGCCCCAGTAGCCCCCGAATACGGTCGGTCCCTTGATGAGGACCTCGCCGTCGTCGGTGATCTTCAGCGCGTTACCCGGTACGGGCAGCCCGACGGTGCCGATCTTCATGCCGCTCGGCCGGTTCACGGTTGCCGCCGCGGTGGTCTCGGTGAGCCCGTAGCCCTCCAGGATCGTGATTCCTGCGCCGCGGAAGAAATGGCCCAGCCGCTCGCCCAGGGCGGAGCCGCCGCAGACCGCGTACTGCACCCGGCCACCGACGGCGGCCCGCAGTTTGGTGTAGACGAGACGGTCGAAGATCCCGTGGGTGACCCGCAGGCCGGCGCCCGGGCCGCGGCCGCCCTGGGCCTGGCTGTCCAGCGCCCGGCTGTAGGCGATCGCCGTGCGTGCCGCCCGCCGGAAGATCGCGCGCTTGCCCTCGGACTCCGCCTTCTGCTCGGCGCCGTTGTAGACCTTCTCGAACACGCGCGGGACGGCCAGCAGGAACGTCGGCCGGAAGGAGCCGAGTTCGGCCAGCAGGTTGGTGACATCGGGGCTGTGCCCGAGGGTGATGCCGTCCTCGATGCAGCCCACCTGGATGACCCGCGCCAGGACGTGGGCGAGCGGCAGGAACAGCAGCGTCGAACCACCCGCGCTGAAGATCTCCGACACGGCCGCGATCGCGTTGCGTACCTCGGACAGCAGGTTGCCGTGGGTCAGCTCGCAGCCCTTGGGCCGCCCGGTGGTCCCGGAGGTGTAGATGATCGTGGCCAGGTCCGCGGCGCCGGCTGCCGAGGCGCGCTCGCTGACCACGCCGTCGGCTACGGACGCGCCGTCGGCGGCCAGCATATCCAGCCCGGGGGCCTTGTCCCCCGTGTCCCCGGCGGCCTGCCCGCGTCCTTGCCCGCGTCCTTGCCCGGGCTCTTGCGCGGGCATCGGGCTGGCCTCGATCCGCCAGACGTGCTCCAGGGTGCTCAGCCGGTCGCGCAGCCCAGCGACGATCGCCTCGTGCGCCGCGGTCTCCAGGAAGATGGCCTTGGCGCCCGAGTCGCTCATGATCCACTCGACCTGGTCGGCTGAGGACGTCTCGTAGACCGGCACGGTCACCGCACCGGCCGTCCAGATCGCGTAGTCGAGGACCGTCCACTCATACCGCGTGCGCGACATCAGGCCCACCCGGTCACCGGCGGCAATCCCGGCCGCGATCAGCCCCTTGGCCAGCGCCGTCACCTCGTCGCGAAATTCGCTGGCGGTGACGTCCTGCCAGGTCCCGGCGCCGGTGCTGCGGCGCAGGGCGACCTGCTGCGGCTGGTCAGCGGCGCGCCTGGACACGACGTCGGCGAGATTCGCCGAATCAGGGATCTGCACGAGAGCCGGGATACTGTGCTGGCGCACCACGCTGTCTCCTTACCGGGTTCCCTTGCCGCCGCGCTCACGGTATCGCGTAAAGCTACTGGCCGGTAGAGCGATATCCCGGTCACGGTCAGGTCCCGGCGCGGCGCGAAACCCCATGATCAGGCTATCCGGGACCGGCTTAGCGTTGCCTCATGCGGATTCACGTGGTGAGCGACGTACATGGCCGGGCCGACGCGCTGCCCACGGCGGCGCGGGATGCGGACGTGCTCATCTGCCTGGGTGACCTGCTTCTGTTCATGGACTACGCCGACCATCGCCGCGGTATCTTCGCGGACCTGTTCGGCGCGGAGGAGGCCCGCACGTTCATGGCGCTCCGGCGCGCCCAGCAGTTCGACGAGGCGCGGGCGCTGTCCGCGCGGCTGGCCGCGCGCCTGCCGGGCGGCTCGGTGCGCGCGGCCATCGAGAAGGCGGCCGCCCGCCAGTACGCGGAACTGTTCGCCGCGCTGCCCGAGCCCGCGTACCTGACCTACGGCAACGTCGACATCCCGCGCATGTGGGCCGGGCACCTGAAGCCCGGCCATCAGGTGTTCGATGGCGCGCGGGCGGATCTGGACGGCTGGACGTTCGGATTCGTCGGCGGCGGCCTGATCTCCCGGTACCGGACGCCCAACGAGATCGACGAGGAGGCCTACGCCGCCAAGATCGAGGAGGTCGGCGCGGTCGACGTGCTCTGCACCCACATCCCGCCCGCGGTGCCCGAACTGCTCTACGACACCGCGGCGCGGCGGATGGAGCGCGGCAGTGACGCGCTGCTGGCCGCGATACGGCGCACCCAGCCCCGGTTCGCGCTCTTCGGTCACGTGCACCAGCCGCTGGCGCGCCGGGTGCGGATCGGCGCCACCGAATGCATCAACGTCGGGCACTTCCGCGCCACCGGGCTGCCCTATGTCCTCCAGTGGTAGAGGTAGGCTCGAAGCAGAGAACTGAGAGTTGGAGGCGCCACGTGACCGAGCGGGACAGCCAGCCAGGCGGGGATCCGATTGGTGACCTCCAGCGGTGGCTGATGCGCTCGGGTGCGCGCAGTCTCAGCAAGGACCTCACGGCCCCGGTCCGTCGGGCGCTGGGCCAGGAACCCTCCGGTAAGCGGGCCGACGTGTGGGAGACCGCCACGACGCGCCCCCTCCGCGACGAGGAAGCGCCCGAGTGCGCTTGGTGCCCGGTTTGCCGGGCCGCGCGCCGGTTGCGCGAGTCCCGCCAGGGCGGCCAGGGCTCACCCCTGGCCGGGGCCGGAGACGCGCTGGCCTCCGTCGTCCAGGAGGCCTATTCGGCCTTCGAGGCGGTCATGAAGCCGCCGCAGCACACGCATCCGCAGGACCGGCCCGCAGGGCCCGCTGGGTCCCCCGGGCCGTCCGCCCGCTCCTGGTCAGACGCGACCGATCCCCCCGGAGAGGCTGGTCGTGTGCCTGACGATCGGCATTGATGTCGGGGGCACCAAGGCCGCGGCCGGCGTCGTCGGCGACGACGGCCGGATCATCGAGAAGCTGAAGCGCTCCACACCCGCGGCCAGCCCGTCCGACACGGAGCAGGTCATCGCGGATGTCGTGAGCGAACTGGCATCCCGGCACGACGTGGCCGCCGTCGGCATCGGCGCCGCCGGCTTCATCGACGAGACACGTTCCACCGTCCTGTTCGCGCCCAACCTCGCCTGGCGCGGTGAGCCGCTCCGCGAGTCCGTGCAGGAACAGATCGGGCTGCCCGTGTTCGTGGAGAACGACGCGAACGCGAGCCTCTGGGCCGAGTCCCGGTTCGGCGCCGCCCGCGGCTACCAGGACGTGTTCCTGATCGCCGTGGGCACGGGCATCGGGGCGAGCATGCTGATCGCCGGGGACCTCTACCGCGGCCGGTTCGGCATCGCCGGCGAGCCCGGCCACTACCGGGTTGTCCCCGACGGCCGGCTCTGCGGCTGTGGCAACCGCGGCTGCTGGGAACAGTACTGCAGCGGCAACGCGCTGGTCGCCGAGGCGCGTGACTTTGCCCGGCGCAGTCCCGAGGGAGCCAGGCGCCTCCTGCAGCTGGGCGGCGGAACGCCGGAGGGCATCTCCGGCCCCCAGGTGACTCAGGCCGCACGCGAAGGCGATCCGGTTGCCCTGCGCTGCTTCCAGATCGTGGGCAGCTGGCTCGGCCAGGGCATGGCCGACCTGGCCGCGATTATGGATCCGGGCTGCTTCATCATCGGCGGCGGGGTATCGGATGCGGGCAGCCTGCTCGTCGATCCGGCCCGGTGGGCGTACCAGAGATCGCTGCCCGGTCGCGGTTACCGCGGTTTCGCTGACATCCGGCTCGCGGAACTGGGTTCCGACGCGGGCGTGGTGGGCGCCGCGGACCTCGCACGCCGGCACGTCACGGCCGGGGCCTAGACGACGGCGCCGTCGTCGGGACCGGAACCGTTCTTCGGCTCGTCTCCCATCCGCAGCACCAGGACGGCGAAACCGCCCACGAACGCGCCGATGGCGAGGAACGCCGCCACCGCGGGCACGGTCCATCCCACCGCCGTCGCGATCAGCAGGTACGCGGGCCCGCCGAACAACGCGACCCACGCGCCCTTGCTGAGCGGGTCCAGCTTGGGCAGCGGCGGGGGCGGGGGCGGGAAGTAATGCTCCTCCTGCGAGTCCGGTCCCGGCGCGGCCCACCGGGCCGCCTCGCCCGGAGGTGACGGAGCACCGTGCGCGGGGCCAGCGCCGTTCCGGCCCGGAGTGAGGCCCGGGCCGGAACGGCCCAGCGGCCCGGAACCTCCCAGTTCGCCGGGGGCACCGAGCTCGCCGGGGGCACCCAGGCCGCCGGGGGCACCCAGGCCGCCGGGAGCACCCAGCTCGCCAGGGTCATCTCCCAGCTCGCCGGGGGCACCGAGCTCGCCGGGGGCACCCAGGCCGCCGGGAGCACCCAGCTCGCCAGGGTCATTCAGCGTGGGGGGGCCACTGAGCCGTCCGGTTCCGGGACCGTTCAGCTCGCTGGGGCGCGGCCGGTCCGGGTCACGCACCGGGTCGGCCGGGGCCGCGGGGCGGATGCCCGGGGGTGCTTCGCTGACCGGGAACGGGCCGGTTGCCTGCGGGGATTCCGGGGTTTGGGGGGATCGGGTGACTTGAGAGGCGCCAGGGATGGGAGCGCTGTCCGGTTGCGAGAGGTTCTCCCGCTGCGGCCACGGGCAGCCGCCCTCAATGCGCGCGGGTGCGTCGTAATTCGCGATCAGGTCGAGCCAGGCCGCTTCTTCGTCGTTCTCGCCGCTGCTCACGTCCTTGTCTCGCACCTCCCTCCCCGGCTACGTGGTCTCCGGCACGGTGCCGCCGGCGGACCAGGTCTTGTCCCGGCAGTGGTCCCGGACAAACTGCAGGCTTCCGGTAAAAATAGCCTGCGCGTCATTATCCATCGTCGCAACGTGATAACTGTCGCCGCAGGTCCGTACGGTCAGCAGGCCGGGGGGCAAGCCCGCCTCCAGCGCCCGCATGCTGGCCGGCCCGACCACGTGGTCCTCGCTGCTCCGGTAGGTCAGCACCGGCTGGGTGACGCTGGCCAGATCGCGGGTGGTCTGCCGCCACATTTGCGGCAGCGACGCGGCCGCACGAACCGGGACCCGGTTGTAGGAAAGCTCCGCCACTCCCGGCTTCCTGATGTCGCTGCCGACCCCGGGCAGCGACGGCAGGACGTATTTGAGCACCGGGGCCAGCAGGAACAGCCTGGTGTCGGGAGCCAGCGACGGATTGACCAGCACCAGGCCACTGATGCGCGGGCCGTGGCATTCGGCGAGCCGCAGCGCGAGGCAGCCGCCCAGCGAAAGGCCCATCACGAACACTTCGGAGCACTGTGCACGCAGCCCGGCCAGGGCCTGCTCGACCGCCGCGTACCAGTCGGCCGCGGTGGTCCGCGCCATGTCCTGCCAGGTCGTACCGTGCCCGGGCAGCAGGGGTACGGACACAGCCAGCCCGTCGTCGGCCAGGAACTCCGCCCAGGGGCGCAGCGATTGCGGGCTCCCCGTGAACCCGTGACAGAGCAGCACCCCGACGGCACCGCCCGTGCGGTAAAACGGCTCCGCACCTGGCAACAACTCGGCCATGAAGCGCCGCTCCCTCCCACCCGTGGTCAACCGGCCGGTGCTAGGCATCGTCGCATGCGGGCGGCCAGATCGCACCCCGCGTGGCGGTAAAAACACCGCCGAACGTGCGAATATTTGGGCGTGTATTACAAACTCGCGCAGCTTACCCTCGGCGTAGTGCTCAAGATCGTTTTCCGTCCCTGGGCGGAGGGCGCGCGGAACGTGCCCCGGCGCGGGCCAGCCATCATGGCGAGCAATCACCTCTCGTTCGCCGACCACTTTTTCGGCCCGCTCCCGCTGCGGCGGCAAGTGATCTTCCTGGCCAAGGCGGAGTACTTTACCGGCCCCGGGATCAAGGGCCTGATCAGCAAGGCATTCTTCAGCGCCCTCGGCCAGATACCCATCGACCGGGGCGGCGGCGCGGCCAGCGAGCGCGCGATCCGGACCGGCCTGCGCGTGCTCGCCGAGGGCAAGCTGCTCGGCATCTACCCGGAGGGCACCCGCAGCCCGGACGGCCGGCTCTACCGCGGCAAGACCGGCGTCGCCCGGCTGGCCCTGGAGGCACAGGTCCCGGTGATCCCGTGCGCGATGGTGGGCACGTTCGAGTTCATGCCGTCGGGCCAGACCCGGCCGAACTTCGGGGTCCGGCCCGGCGTACGGTTCGGCGAGCCGCTGGACTTCTCCCGGTTTTACGGGATGGCGTCGGACCGCGGCGTGCTGCGGGCGGTCACCGACGAGGTGATGCACGTCATCGAGAAGCTCTCCGGCCAGGAATACGTGGACATTTACGCCCAGCAGGCCAAGGAGAAACTGGCGGCGGATGCCCAGCAGCTGGCCGCGGACGGGCCGCCGGGAGCCGCGGCCGAGCCGCCAGGACCGCCGCCGCAAACGCCCCCATAACCGCAGCCCGAAACGCCCCCGGAACCGCGGCCCGAAACCCCCCGCAAACCAGGTCTTAAGGTTCGGCCTGCGGACCCCGGCACGGGCTAAGGTGGCCCCATGAGAGTGGGAGTCCTTACCGGTGGCGGCGACTGCCCCGGCCTGAATGCATTTATCCGCGCCGTGGTCCGCAAGGGCGTGCAGGAGTACGGATACGAGTTCGTCGGCTTCCGTGACGGCTGGCGCGGCCCGCTGGAGGGGGACACCGTCCCGCTGGATGTGCAGGCCGTCCGGGGCATCCTGCCGCGCGGCGGGACGATCCTGGGCACGTCGCGGACCAATCCCTTCGCTGACCAGGGCGGTGAGCGCTCGGGCGTGGAGCGGATCAAGGACAACCTGGCCGGCCTGGGGGTCGATGCTCTGGTCACGATCGGCGGCGAGGACACCCTCGGCGCCGCGACCCGGCTTTACGCCGAGGGTGTCAACGTCGTCGGCGTACCCAAGACGATCGACAACGACCTGGGCGCCACCGACTATACGTTCGGCTTCGATACCGCCGTGAACATCGCGATGGAGGCCATCGACCGCCTGCACACGACGGCCGAGAGCCACCACCGCGCGCTGATCGTGGAGGTGATGGGCCGGCACGCCGGCTGGATCGCACTGCACGCCGGGGTCGCCGGCGGCGCCAACGTCATCCTCATCCCAGAGAAGCCATTCGAGATCAAGAAGGTCTGCGAGTACGTCGAGCACCGATTCCAGACGCGGTACGCGCCGATTGTCGTGGTCGCCGAGGGTGCACACCCGGTCGAGGCGGACATCGCGGTCACCGAGCAGGATCTCGACGCGTTCGGCCACGTGCGGCTGGGCGGCGTCGGGCAGATGCTGGCCAACGAGATCGAGGCGCGGACCGGCAAGGAGGCCCGGGTCGCCGTGCTCGGCCACATCCAGCGCGGCGGCACCCCCACCGCGTTCGACCGGGTGCTCGCCACCCGGTTCGGCGTGCACGCGATCGAAGCGGTCCACGACGGCGCGTTCGGCAACATGGTGGCCCTGCGCTCCACTGACATCATCCGGGTGCCGCTGAGCGAGGCGACCGCCGAGCTGAAGACCGTCCCCCCGGAGCGGTACGCGGAGGCCGAAGTCTTCTTCGGCTGAACGCACCGCGCCGGCTCAGGCGACCGTCACGGAGTTAACCACCGGCGGCGGATGGTGGCACCCATTTTCCGCGCCCGGCCCGCCCGAAGAGCGCCGCCGGGTCCCTCCCGGAGGGCCTCGCCCGTCCCGTCCCGGAGCGCCGGACCACGGCCGCACGGGTGCGGCAGGCCGGCTCAGAAGCCGGCGTCGATGGTGATTGTGCTGCCCTTGGGCGCCTGGTCGTGCGGGGAGTGGGCGAACACCTCGTTGAACGGCCCGAACCGGTTCACCGTCACGCCGAAGCCGAGCTTCATCAGCTTCTGCCGTGCCTCGCCGATGCCCATGCCGTCCACGTTCGGGATGGCGACCTGGGGCGGCCCGGCCGACACCTTGATCGTCACCGTCTCGTTGACGGTGATCGGCGTGCCCGGGGCCGGCGACTGCCAGGTGATGGTGCCCTGCGGCTGGGAGCTGCCCGTGTCCTGCTGGACGCTGAGCGTGATGCCGTTCTGCGACGCCCACTGCTGGATGCTCTGCTGGTCCTGGCCGCGGAAGTCGGGCAGCGGAGGGCCCGCGCTGACCGTGATGGCGATGGGCGTCTGCTGGGGCGAGGACAGCCCGGCGGCCGGCTGGGTGCTCACCACGATCCCGGCGTCGACCGAGCCGGACGGCACCTTGCGGACCTGCCCGGGGGCCAGTCCGGCGTTGCGCAGCGCCTGCTGAGCGTCGGCGAGCGGCTGTCCGGATACGTCCGGCACCTTGATCATCCGGGGCCCGGCGGACGGGATGATGGTGATCGCCGATCCCTTGTGGACGCGGCCGCCCACGGCCGGCACCGTGCGCGCGACCATACCGGCCCGCGCGTCATTATCCGTCACCGGCGCGCCCATCCGGACGATGAAGCCGTCGGCGCGCAGCGCCGTGACCGCGGCGCCGTCCGTCATGCCGGCGACCGCGGGGACCGTGGTGTAGCCGCCCTGGGTGTACCACCACCCGGCGCCCCCGGCCGCCGCGAAGACGAGCACCGCCAGCAGGGCCACCAGCAGCCAGACCCGTCGCTTGCGCCGGTGACCGCCAGTGCCACCGTAGCCGTCGTGGCCGCCCGGGTCGTCGCGCCCGGCGATGACCGTCTGGCCGTCGCCGGGGATCCCGAG
>Ga0181518_10000897_pt1 | contig 31680 bp, 32 predicted proteins | sample PEATcosm2014_Bin_28_FD_119751 | JGI IMG/M metagenome (GOLD analysis project Ga0181518, IMG submission 119751) | Peatland microbial communities from MTU Mesocosm Facility, Houghton, MI, USA - PEATcosm2014_Bin01_60_metaG | ecosystem: Environmental > Terrestrial > Soil > Wetlands > Peat | place...
AGCCAAGACTTTGACCTTATCCTTCCAAATCGACAACGTCCGCGTCGGCTCCGGCGACCTGTTTCTCATTGCCGGCCCCTGCGTCATTGAGAGCGAAGAACACGCGCTGCGCATGGCGGAAATCGTCAAGGGCGTGGCGCGCTCGCTGAACTTCCCCTTCATCTTCAAAGCGTCCTACGACAAGGCGAACCGCACTTCCATCCGCAGCTATCGCGGGCCGGGGTTGAAGGAAGGCCTGCGCATTCTGAAAAAGGTTAAAGATGAAGTGCACATCCCGGTGCTGACCGATGTGCATCAAGCCGCCGACGTCGCTGCCGTAGCCGAGGTCGTAGACGTGTTGCAGATTCCCGCCTTTCTCTGCCGTCAGACCGACCTGCTCGTCGCGGCCGCGCTCACCGGCCGTCCGGTAAATATCAAAAAAGGTCAGTTCGTTTCGCCGTGGGACATGAAGCACGCCGTGGATAAGTGCCGCGACGCCGGAAACAGTCAGGTGTTCGTAACCGAGCGCGGATCGAGTTTCGGATACAACAATCTGGTCGTGGACATGCGCTCGCTCGCTATCATGCGCAAGTTCGCGCCGGTCGTCTTCGATGCGACCCACTCGGTCCAGTTGCCGTCGGCGTCGCACGGCAAAGAAGATGATGATCGGCCCGCGGTCAGCGGAGGCCAGCCCGAGTTTATCCCCGTGCTTTCACGCGCTGCCGTGGCGGCCGGAGTGGACGGCGTCTTCATGGAAGTCCACGACAATCCCAAGGAAGCGAAAAGCGACGGAGCCAACGCCCTCGACACGCGTAACCTCCGCGGCTTGCTGAAAGAGTTGCAGGCGGTGAAAATGGCGCTGGACGCCGCGCACGCGACGCCCTGAGTTTTCAGTTCTGAATCTGCCGCCGTCCCCGCCTCATCTGAATCTCATACTTTATGCATTGGTGGGCATCGATCGCCGGCATCGTCCTAATCTTCATCATTCTGATGGATGCGTTCGAGACCGTCGTCCTGCCGCGGCGCATCAAGCGCAGCATCCGCATCGCCTCCTGGTTCTACAAAAAATCCTGGCGCTTTTGGACGTGCATAGGACGACATATCAAATCCGCCAACCGCCGCGAAGGCTTCCTCGCATACTTCGGGCCTCTATCGCTGCTCGTGCTGCTGGGGATTTGGGCGCTCGGACTGATCTTCGGGTTCGCCTGCGTGCAATACGGTCTTGGCGCGCATTTTTCGGCGGCCAACGAAAAAATCACGTTTGGGAAAGTCGTCTACCTGAGCGGCGAAACTTTTTTCACCCTCGGTTACGGAGACATCACTCCCAACAACTTCGCCGCCCGCGCTCTGGCCGTGCTGGAAGCGGGTTTGGGCTTTGCTTTTCTCGGAGTTGTCGTCGGCTATCTGCCCGTCATCTACAATTCGTTTGCCACCCGCGAGATAGAGATTTCGCTGCTCGATGCGCGCGCCGGGTCGCCCCCAAGCGCCGCCGAGTTTCTCGGCCGATTAGGGTGTTGTCCCGAACAATCCGTGCTCGATGATATTCTCCGCGATTGGGAGCGTTGGTGCGCCGACCTCTTATCGAGCCACATTTCCTATCCCGTGCTGCTTTTTTTCCGCTCGCAGCACAGCAATCAATCCTGGTTGAGCTCGCTGACGGTGATGCTCGATGTCACGTCGCTGGTCATGACCGGAGTGGAAGGCATTCATGCGGACCAGGCGAAACTTACCTTCGCCATGGCTCGGCACGCCGCCGTCGATCTCGCGCAGGTGGCGGATGCCGAATATAGTCCACACGATGCCGGCCGTCTTACCGAAGCCGATCTCACTCGTCTGCGAGCGGATCTTGCCGGGCACGGCGTGACTTTATATCACGGCACGGATGCGCCCGACCGCCTGTCGGAAATTCGCATCCTCTACGAGCCCTATCTGCACGCGCTCAGCCGCCGCCTCTTGCTCACACTGCCGCCGTGGATCCACACGGCCCGAAACAAAGACAACTGGCAGTCCGGCCCCTGGGACCGCGCCATCCAGGCGCGCGCGTTGCAGCGTCCCCGGCGCACGGCCGACGACCACTTCTGATTTACGGTGCTTCCTCGACCGTAGCGCCTTCCCCGGCATGCTCCGACTCTGCGGAAAGCTTCCGCAGCGACAGGCGTTCGTAATGCGAGAGCAGCAATCCGGCGGGAACAACGGAGAAGAACGTCACCAGCCACAGCATGATGCCGCAACTGGCCGCGAGTTCCCTCGGGACAATATGAAAAATGTGGTCGAGCGCGCTGATCGTAGCGAGCTGAGAGCCGCCGCCCACTCCCGGCAACTGCGCCAGCGAGCCCAGCATGCTGCAGAACATGAGAGGAAGGACCGTGGCGATGCTCATGCCGTCCATGGGCGCGCCGTAGGCATGAGTCACTTCCTTGTAAGCCACGGCGATGACCCACCACATCAGCACCGACACGGCCGACAATTGGAGAAATTCGAACGGCCCGTGAATGGTGTTGAGTCCGGCGGTGAACTCGCGGATTTTTTGTGCGATCCGATGTCCCAGATTCCCGGCAAGATGGGAAAACCGGTCTTCGACCCACTGCGCGATTCGACTCCCGCGGTAGGCAATCAACATCGTTGCCGAGAGGAGTCCAAGTACGAACCCGATCAGCAAGTACCCTGCGAGAGGAATCCAGCGCCTGATTTCCGGCGAGGTGGTTGCGGCTTCCGTAAACGCGCGGAGTTTCGTGGGCAGAAAAATAGCTGACACCAATAAAACGGCGAAACCGCCAAAGTCAAAAATTCGCTCCACCGCCCAGACCGCAACTTGCGAGGCAAAAGGCAGCTTCTCATGCCGCGCGATCAGATAGGGACGAATCAACTCCCCAGCCCTTCCCAGCAACGCAATTCCGGTGAATCCGATCACCGTGGGTGAGACCAGTCCCAGGATGGACGCTTCTTTGCGTACAGGTCGAAGAAAAATTTTCCATCGCACCGCGCGCAAAAAATAGGCGAAGTAGGTCAACGCGACCCCTTGGAAAATATTGCGCCACTTCAGGTTGTACTGAAGCAAGAGGGCCCAGTTGAAGTTCCGCCACGTCCGGAACTGCAAGTAAACCAACACCGCCAGTATGAGAAAGACCAGCGTATAAAGCGCGTATCGTTTTTTATTCATTCGGTTGTGTTTATTCAGTTTTGTTCAATTGAGATGCTTCGAAAACAAGTAGGCTCTATTCTCAAAACCTTGGCGCTCGTAAAAGACATGCGCCTCGGTCCGATGGAAAGCGGAATCCAACTCTACTCGCCTGCAACTGCGTTGTACAGCAATCTCGATGATCGCCTCCAATAACTGGCGGCCGATCCCTCGCCCGCGGTCCGCATGATTCACGACCAGTTCGTCCACGTGAGCGAGAAACCCTTCCTGCCAGAGATTATTCTTGATCGTCAGGGAGCAGAATCCAGCGACGCGGCCGCCTTCCACCGCACAGATATACTGCTGAGTGTCTGACCGAAGCCCGCGCTCATAGACGGCTCGCAGGCGATCGTGATTCAGCGTCTTCGCCGGCCACAATTGTTGCAGCAGCGGAACGATCTGGTCAAAATCTTCCTCCCGGCAGTCGCGAATTTCCGCCATGTGCTTTCCCGTCTCCTCTAAGACACTCCCTTGGCACAATTCTGCGCAAGTAACCGCCCCTCCCCAGTTCATTCAGGGTAGCTCATTTAGTCTTACCCGTTGGTTGAGAGGAGACCTGTTTCTCTTTTGCCGCCTTTTCTTGAGCCGTCTTTTTCGCGTTGTATTCGTGCACAACCCGCGCAACATACGCGCGGGTTTCGCGAAACGGTGGTATTCCCCGATACTGCTCCACGCGCTCGGGCCCCGCGTTGTAAGCAGCCAGCGCCTTCAGCAGATCGAAATTGTAGCGCTCCAGAAGTTCACGGAGATACCGGCTTCCGCCCGTCACGTTCGCTTGGGGATCGAACACATTGTTTACGCCCAACTGGTTGGCCGTCGAGGGCATGAGCTGCATCAGGCCGCGCGCGCCTTTGGGAGAAACTGCGCGCGGATTGAATCCGCTTTCGGCGTGGATGACGCTGTTCACAAGATCGGGATCGAGATGGAAAGTGGCGCTCGCCGTGTCCACAACTTCACTCAGAGGAAGCGCGGATTGAGTGGGCTCTGTCGGCGCAGGAATGGAGACGGCGCCGAGCGAATCCGCGGGCACAGGCAACAAAAAATCTCTTTCGTAGCCGGTGATTTCCTCAGTAGGCACGTCGGTGAAGCTGGAATCGTCGGCGGAAAAAAACAGCCGCGTGGTCGTTCCCATCACTTGGCGATGGTCGTGACGAATGCTGAAGCCGTTGCGCAGCATTGCCAAATCGGCCGCAACGGCTGGACGAGCCAGTAACACAAAAACAAAAACACAGAAAAACGCGCCGGCTTTCCAGGCGATTCCCGCAGCCCGATTTTTGCCATCGTGGCTCATCTGATCTTAGCGAATATCTTAGCGACTAAGTAACCCCATACAACAGCGCAGGCAAGTCCAACTCCCGCGAATACATCGACAGGCCACGCTTCATGGCCTCCATTCACGGCGTCTATATGCAGCAAAAAGAATGCTGCACCCAGCAAAGGTACCAAGGCTAAGGAGATGATCCATAGCAGACGTCCTGGGCCTTTCGCTATTTTAAGATCTGTCCGCGGATCGCTTGCGCCGGGTAAACTCGATCGGTCATGAACATGAGAGATTCGGACAAGGTATACACTCACCATAATCGCCACAACGCCAAGAGCGCGAATCGGAGGATTATGCGATCCGGCATACTGGCCCACTCCTCCCAGCAAGAGTAGAAGGATCGCTAGGACAAATAACCCATACCTTTTACCGGCCACTTTCTGAGATGTGATCATAGATTATCCGTATCTTTTGTTCGCATCTGGCGTGCGACAAGCGAGGACGCCCGTCGCTCCTTCGCTAATTGCCGTCGTCGATTTATCCTCTTCCCACGCTCACAAACTGCTTATGCCCGCCGGCCCGAGTATCTGTTCTTCCACGACCGCATCGAGCGCTTTTCCATCTAATAAGTGCTCGATCGCGGCCGTCACTCCACTTTCCGCATTCGAATGCGTCACTTTCCAGCCGCGGTTATGCAGCTCCTTCGACGCATTGGCCATGACAAAAGCGTGCCCGGCGAAGGCCAGCATCTCAATATCATTATAGTTATCGCCGATCGCCATGATCTGCTCCTGGGTAATCTTCCGGTAATTGGCCCAGCGTTCGACCGCGTGTCCCTTGGAACATCCCGCGTTCAGCACATCAATGATGGAAAGATCGCGGCCCGGATACTCAGTCCGCAAGACCGTGATCGGCAGGCCGCAGCTTCCCAGAATTTGCAGCGCCCGCTTCATCTCGCTAACCCGTCCGCAAAACATGGCCTGCACCGGATCGGCCGTGAGCGCGTCCTCGATCGGAACCACGAAGCGGATGTACTCCATGTTCTTCTCCAGCCAGCGCCGGATGCTCGTTTCGAGCTTTTCCAATCGCTCGATCACGATTGTGTCCGAAGCTTCGCTGCCCAGAGCGTCACTGTCAAAAGTGAGAACGGTCTGCCCGCGAAATTCTTGCATCACCCGCACGAGTTCGCGGCAGGTCGACTCGGGCAGCAGGTCGCGATGGAAGGTTTCTCCGGCGAGGGAGCGGGTGATCGCGCCATTGGAACTGATCAGCCAGAGGTCAAATCCCAGTTGCTGCGCGATCGGCAAAGCAAAAGTGTGACGGCGTCCGGTAACCAGTATGACCTCGATGCCCTGGCCGTGTGCGCGCCGCAGGGTGGCCAGGTCGGTCGCGGAAATCTGAAATTCCGGATTGAGCAGCGTGCCGTCAATATCGATGGCAATGAGGCGAAGGGAAGTGGCAGTCACAGATAATTTTATCATTGCAGCGTATCCAGCGCCGCGCCTCCTCGCCCCGTCGTCGTGCTGCTGGTAAGGGCGAGACACCCCGTGCTTCACTATGCGACAATCGTTCTGCACGGGGGCTAACAACGAAGATGAAAATGAAATTGAGTTTCCTGTTTCTGTTTCTGACCCTGTTGCCGTTCTCGCTCCCCGCTCAGGCCGCGCCCGAAATCGGCAAGCTCGAAACCGGCAAGCCTTTCGTCATCGAATACTATTACAAGGCCAAGTGGGGACATGCCGACGAGTTTCTCCAGCTCTTCAAGAAAAACCACTATCCGCTGCTCAAAAAAGAAGTGGAGTTAGGCCGCATCCTCAAGGTCTGGATGGACCAGCCGCGCTACCACACCACCGAAGACGGACGCTGGGATTTCCGCGTGACCATCGTGTTCAAGAATTCGACGGTTGCCAATGAGCCCTTCGACGAAGACGCGCTCAAGAAACAGCTTTGGCCCGACCAGGCCGCCTACGCGAAAGAAGAGCAGCGGCGCTTTGAAATCCTCGATGGACATTGGGATCTGCCCATCAAGAGCGTGGACCTGGACGGAAAGTAAGTTGCAACGTCGATGGTCGGCCGTCGTTGTCGCGCAACCATCCAATGCGCTTTACGCGCCATTGAATTGCTTTTCCTGCCGATTCACAGGCGTGTGTTTGCCAAAAGCCCGCCGGATGGGAGAACATAATCGGTTTGCATACATCCCACAGTTCCTATAAGGAAGCAGCCAAAATATGGCGAACCTGAAAAAATCCCCCACGACAGTAAAGACGACACCGAAGACAGCGGCGAAAAAAGCCGCGAGCGTCGAAGTGAAGTCCGCAGTGAATTCCTCAGAAGTGGAGTCCTCCAGCAAGGCGCCGCACGCCCCCGGCTACGCCATCGAGCCCGCCAAGGGCAAGCTCGGCGTACTGATCCCCGGCATGGGCGCCGTTGCCACGACCTTCGTTGCCGGAGTCGAAGCCGTCCGCAAGGGAATCGCCCATCCCATCGGCTCGCTCACCCAGATGGGAACCATCCGTCTCGGCAAGCGCACCGACGGCCGCTCGCCCAAGATCAAGGATTTCGTTCCCCTCGCCGGGCTCGACGATCTGGTCTTTACTGGATGGGACATTTTCGAAGACAACATGTACGCCGCCGCTCGCAATGCCGGCGTCTTGGAGCGTGACCTGCTCGACAAAGTAAAACGCCGCCTCAGCGCCATCACTCCCATGAAGGCCGTTTTCGATCATAACTACGTCAAGAAAATCGACGGCCCGAACGTGAAAAAAGGGAAGAACAAGCTCGACCTCGCCGAGCAGCTTCGCCAGGATATTCGCGACTTCAAAAAGTCCAGCCGCGCCAGCCGCCTCATCACCATCTGGTGCGCTTCCACCGAAAGCTTCATTCGCCCGACCGCCGCCCACCAGAGCGTGCAGGCGCTCGAAAAGGCGATGAAAGAAAACGACGAAAACATTCCGCCCTCCATGGTCTATGCCTACGCCTCGCTCATGGAAGGTGTGCCCTTCGCCAACGGCGCGCCCAACCTGACCGTTGACATCCCTGCGATGTACGAGCTCGCCCACGAACGCGAGCTTCCCATCTGCGGCAAGGATTTCAAAACCGGCCAGACTCTGATGAAAACCGTGCTCGCTCCCGCCTTCAAGGCCCGCCTGCTCGGCCTGAGCGGATGGTATTCCACGAACATCCTCGGCAATCGCGACGGCGAAGTCCTCGACGATCCCGGCTCTTTCAAGACCAAGGAAGAATCGAAGCTCGGGGCCCTTGAGCACATCCTGCAACCGGCCCTGTATCCCGAGCTCTACGGCAACATTTTCCACAAAGTTCGCATTAACTATTACCCGCCCCGCGGCGACAACAAAGAAGGCTGGGACAACATCGACATCTTCGGATGGCTCGGCTATCCCATGCAGATCAAAGTCGATTTCCTCTGCCGCGACTCGATCCTCGCCGCTCCGATCGTGCTCGATCTCGTGCTCTTCCTCGACCTCGCGCAGCGCACCCCCGAACTCCGCCGCCTCGGCATTCAGGAATGGCTCAGCTTCTACTTCAAGTCGCCCATGACCGTCCGCGGCCTCTACCCCGAGCACGATCTGTTCATCCAGCTAATCAAGCTGAAGAACACTCTGCGCCACCTGAAAGGCGAAGAGCTAATCACGCATCTGGGCCTGGAATATTACGACTGAGAAACAGCTTGTGAAGGGAAGGGCGTCCTCGCCCGTCCTACCTGCTATGAAAGTGTGGCGCGGGCGCCCACGCCCGCGTCTCTTTGCATCAGAGGCAAATCGGGGGCGTCGAATAGTCTGATACTCGAGTACATCAATCGCCTCTGCATTAATTCCCTTGGCTAGACGATTGATTCGCTTCAGTCGCCAGCACTCAGCATACGCAGTCGTGTAGTGACGGGCCTCTGGACCGTCCAGCCGGGAAGGGAATTCCGGCGTTTCAAGAGCTTTTGCCGGGCGAGCTCTTCTGGCGGACTAGTCCAAGTCTAACGCCATCTTCAGCGCCATGTTGAGTTCCGCTATTCTTGTTCTCGGCATCGAACCGACGTATTGCGTAAGGTCGGTTTTTCTCAGACTGATCAGGTTGTCACACATGATCCAGCTGGAATGTTTCAGCCCTTCGTCCGGGCCCACTCCGACCTGGGTCGAGAGGCCTTCGCCGGTGGTAAAAACGGGAGCGCAGATCACGGTAGAGAAGCGGGATTCGACGAGCACCTGGCGGCTCACCACTACGAAAACACGATGAGACTTCGGGTCGTCGTGCGGCTTGTGCACTCGATATAGGTCTCCGCGTTTCAGGTTCGTTCCTTTCTAATTCCACTCCGCATTCAGTCAGTCCTCAGCCGCTTGATAGTCCAGCACGTCATCGGCTTCAGAGTTGAGCCGCTCGGCTGCACGATTGATTCGCTCCAAATCGCGCGCATTGGCCTGCGCCCGCAACTGCTCACGCAAATACCGCCGCAACACCCGCTCAATGAATGCCGAGCGTGAACCTGGGGACCCGGCCAGTCGGTCGATTCCGGTGAGTACCTCGCGCGAGAGTGTGATAGAAGTCTTCTCTTTCATACTACTATCATACTACATATGTTAATCCATGGAGAGCATCGGAATCTTTAACTTCGTATTGCGGAGCGGTCCACCCGTTTCCTACATCGGGACGCATTCACCGCGCCGTCCTGAAAACCGGACGGGGACGCCCGGTACTCCACTCACCACACCGTTCTAAGCAGTGGACTGCGTCGGATCTTCTCGTCCCGAGTGATCAAGGTCAAGCCTTCTGCGCGAGCGGTGGCGCCAATGATGCGGTCGGCGGGATCGCGCGGATAATCATCGGGAAACTGGGTCGCCAGGGCCGCAATCTCCGGAGTAATTGGCCGCATCGTCACTCCCTCGAGAAATCGACGTACCGAGGTTTCGACCGTGCCGTACCCTTGGATCCTTCCAGACGCAATCTGCCAAGCCACCTCGTAAGCTGTTATCGCCGACACTGCCAGACCATCGCCGCGCCGTGCGCGACGAATCGCCGAGGCGGCGGCCTTCGAAAGCCTCTTCGAGTCGGCAACCGCCCATATCAGCACGTGGGAGTCGAGCAGGATCACGAGGACTCCCATCCATCGATCGGGGACTCGATATCGCCGACGACGCGGAACACTCCCTCCAGCCTCCCAATAAAATCGTCCTTGTCATCGTTAGCGGGCACCAGCTTGGCGACTGGCTTTCCCCTCTTGGTGATGATCAACGGCTCCCGCGTCGAGCGCACGTCTTCCATCAGCGTGAGACAGCGCGCCTTGAATTCTCCCGCTGCAATCTTGTTCATGGACACATTATAACATACATGGTTATATAGAAATGACCATGTATACTGCGTCTCATCTACCATCTTCAGACGCCGGCTCCCACGGCGCGATTCAATCCCCATGCCAGCTCGCGATAGAATCTTTCCATGGCCGGCAATAAATCCGCATCTGGTCACGACACCCCCGACGCAAAGCTGCGCAAGAACTACTGCTTCGTCTGCGGCAACAACAACCCCGCCGGCATGAAGCTGCGCTTCTCCTACGACGAGGAGCGCAAATGCTTCGTCTGTCGCTTCCGCTTGAGCAAACGCTACACCGGGCCGCCCGGGCACTGCCACGGCGGCATCATCGCCACCATCCTCGACGAAGCCATGGGCAAGGTGATCAAACTCCGTCACGTCGTGGCGCTGACTTCTCAAATCACCGTGAACTACCGCAAGCCCGTGCCGCTCAACCAGCCTCTGCGCGTGGAATCGCGCGAGGTCAAGGTCAAGGGTCGCAAGCACATCAACAAGGCCGAGATCCTCAACGCACAAGGGGAAGTCCTGGCGCGCGCCGAAGGCGTCTTCATCGCCATCGATCCCCACAAAATGTTCGCCCGTTTTGTGGAGCGATGAACGCCAAGGAGAGGCAAACATGACCGATCCAGGCTCGGAGATACAGAAGGTGATCGCAGTGAGCGAACAGGAAGCGAGCGCGATGCGATCCGGAGACATGAACGAGTACTTGACCATTCTGAGTGAAGACGCAGTGTTTATGCCCCCTAACACGGCGGCAAAACAAGGCGAGGATTTGCGACAGTGGCTGCGGGAGTTCGTCAACAGCAATCGCGTCGAATGGCCAAGATTCGAACACGGCGAGACCATTGTTGGCGGCGACCTGGCGCTTCACGAGTACGTCTACACCATGAAAGTCACTCCGAAGTCCGGTGGCAAGCCCGCCGTGGGATACGGCAAGGGTCTGCACGTTCTTCGCCGGGAAGCGGGCGGTGCGTGGAAAGTGCTGCGGAATATCTGGAACGCACGTCCGGCAGACACCGACGCCGGAGACTGACAGGATGTTCAATGCGGGCGGCAAGCAACCGCGCCAGATCTCCCACACCCCACCGCAGTTCCTTGCCCACTTGCTGAGCGCAAGAATGGACGTGCTGGACCCAAGGCGACTGGCGCTCGCCAGAAAAGCCGGGCGGGGGCGGCCGGCTCTCCATCACCCAGCGATCAAGCCAGCCGATCGCCGTACCGCGATTCCCAATCGTTCTGTAAAATAAAATAAGCAAGAGAAAAGAGAGTAGCCCCATGTCGCACAACAACGGACACAACACCACCAGCCTCCGCCTCAAGACCGGCCTTGCCGAAATGCTCAAGGGCGGCGTCATCATGGACGTCACCACCGCCAAGCAAGCCGAAATCGCCGAGCGCGCCGGCGCCGTCTCCGTCATGGCCCTGGAGCGCGTCCCCGCGCAAATTCGCGCCGAAGGCGGAGTCGCCCGCATGGCCTCGCCCAAAATTATTCGCGAAATCATGGCCGCCGTCGATATTCCCGTCATGGCCAAGTGCCGCATCGGTCACTTCGCCGAGGCCCAAATACTTCAAGAGCTGGGCGTCGATTACATTGACGAGTCCGAAGTGCTCACCCCCGCCGACGAAGCCCATCACGTCGACAAGCACGCCTTCACCGTGCCCTTTGTCTGCGGAGCCCGCAACCTCGGCGAAGCCCTCCGCCGCATTGCCGAAGGCGCGGCCATGATTCGCACCAAGGGTGAGGCTGGCACCGGAGACGTCGTCCACGCCGTCCGCCACATTCGCCAGATCGTGCAGGAGATGAAGATTCTCACCGTCCTCGGCGAAGAAGAACTCTACGCCAAAGCCAAAGAGCACGGCGCTCCCTACGAGCTCGTGAGGATGGTGGCGCGCGACGGCAAGCTCCCCGTGCCCAATTTTTCCGCCGGAGGAATCGCCACTCCCGCCGACGCCTCGCTGGTGATGCAGCTCGGAGCCGAAGCCGTATTCGTCGGCTCCGGCATCTTCATGAAAAACTCAACCGAATTCGCCGACCCCGTCGAAGCCGAGAAGCGCGCCAAAGCCATCGTCCAAGCCGCCACCCACTTCAAAGATCCGAAAGTCTTGCTGGAAGTCAGCGAGCATCTGTCAGCCGCCATGAAAGGCCTCGCCGTCTCTACGCTAGATGAGTCTCAAATGCTGCAAACTAGAGGCTGGTAAGCGGAATCTAATACGGAAGGTGTGCGGACGGGATCCGCGCCCGTCCGGCGCATGGATGAGCGTCGATAGACCTAATTCGCCGATCGAGCTATGATCCGCAGAATCATTTTCTTCCGAGCTTGACCTCGAGTTCTCGGGACAATTTTTCGCGAATGGTAAGGACTTCCGGCGTGGCATCTTCGATTGTTTTTAGCTTTTCCTTTCCGTTGGGCAAGTCCCATACGAAAGGAGCGCTCAAACGGTGGAACATCCCGAGCAACTCGTCATAGAGCTCCGAGGAAACAAGGGGTCGCAGTGTCGCCAGGTGAATCTCCGCTTTCGCGTGGTTCTCTTTGGCCTTCTGCTCGTATTGAGTCCAACGAAGTGCGACCTGATCCGCATTGAACCTCTGAAACGGTTCTAACAACTGATTTTTCCGTCGTTCCAACTCTGCTACGGTTAATCCAGGGCCACCCTGTTGGCGCACGATCTGGTCTGCCTGGGCCGTCAAACGGGTGAGTGTGGCCAAGAGAGTTTCGAGCGTGCTCGTTAAGTAAAGCATTTCGCTCTTCCCGGAGAAGAACGATTCCATAAGACCGGTTGTGCTGTGGTGAACGAGATTTGCTTGATACCGGCGGAACTCCCAGTCCTCCGAGGCTTTTTGCTTCCTACTGTCCCAATACACGTTAAATGCGATCGTGACGATGGCCGCTATTAGGCCGCCTCCTACTATGCTTAGAAATGGCTCCTGCATAATCATCCCTTCGCCGCACATTGTCGTTTCCAAAAGGTGGGCGGCCAGCTTCGTCGAAATTCCAATGCCGATGGTGCCCCGTCCAAGCTCCGCTTGGGGAGTTCTAGAAAGGTCGCCGAAGCTACTTGTGCCATTCTCCCCGCTTGGCACCGCGCGGGGAGTTCTCACGAACCTGAACCCGCTCGGTCTCGTAGGCGTGGGAAGGGTAGTTGCGTTCCACCCATCCCTGGGCTTGTGCTTGCGTATCGTGCTGTGAAATTACCCGCCCCTGGAACCTGACGATCCATTTCCCAAGCGTCTTGCGCCACTCGACATATAACTTCGTATCCATAAATTGCTCCTCAGCGGATAGTGTACGTGATAGCTCCGGTGGGGGCTGGCCCGGCCTTTCACTCGGCTCAAGGAAGTCAAAATCCCCGCCCTGTCGAAGAAAACGCGACAAGGCCGGGGACCCGCGCCTCAATTGAGCTTTCCGGTCTTCTCAAACTCCTCGATCGCAGCATCTAAGCTGCTGTCGCTCTCGGTCTTCTCGGAAGCTAACGTCCCCACGCGCTCGGCAAGCTGGAACCGGTTCGATTGGTCTTTGCGGAAGTACTGCACAGTGTAATAGTCGACGCCGGACAGGGTAAATTTGACGAACGAGACGACCAGGCCATTGTTCTTCGGGGCTCCCGAGTTCGACACCTCTACAGACTTGAGCACCGTTAACGTTACCCCGTCTGATAGGAAGAGCTTCATATCCTTGCTCTCGTCCTGGACTTCGCTCTTGAGGAGCTGAAGGGCTGCACGAATATCCTGTTTTGTAGCCATTCTGTTTATGGAACGAAGCGTCTGTTCCGGGTTTGAAAGATCGTACTTAGAGAGGTCTGTCCCGAGCGGGTCTCGCTGCATTGTCCGGACCGATAATACAATCGCCACCAATGAGAGGAGGAACGCGACGATAGACACTGCCCGATTGATCGCCATAACGATTAGCCTCCGCCGTCAGATTTGGAACCAGACATTATATCGCTAGGCGGGTGGGCCGCCCTAAATCCCATCCCCACTCCCGAGGGCTGCCCGTCCTATCGCGAAGCGAAGGGCGTGGCTCTTCTGCAGCCAGCGCACCGCCGCTCCCGTAGGCGGGCAGGAAAACCCAGGGGACAAATACCCGGGGACAGACGGGACGTTCACCACTTTTTGTGAAACTGCGGGCAAACATCCGTCCATCAGCCAAGGTCGGGGAGTATGCTTGCATTATGGTCGAACTTCCGCGCAGCAAGAAGATGGACAAGAAGGAAATCAATTCCCCAAAGTTGACCGAGCATTTTCTTTTCTGGGTTTGTGGCCTCGGAGGGTTGCTACTGGTGGTCCTCTTCGCTCATTTCGTCTACCACCTCTTCTGAACCTGAAGGGTGGCCCGTCCAAGCTCCGCTTGGGCGGGGCCTTTCTGCGGCGAGAGCATCTTCACTGTCGGAAAACACATTTCTGCGGCAGCGACCTAGAAAGCAAAAGCCCCGCTAGTCAGGCGGGGCTCGTCAAAACTGCCAGTCGGTACGCTACCTCTCAAGCACCCCGATTGTAGCAGCATGAAACTCGTACCGCGCCCGCTTTAAGGGGCGCTGCCTACTGAAATCTTCCCAATTCGGAACGCCACCGAAAAGATTCCCTCTTCCAACCTTGTCATCTTCTCGGCCGTTCCACACACTCGCATCAGGGCCCGCACCCTAGCGCTCTAGCCCACTCACTGCTAGCCGCCGCGCACTTCAATGACCCGAAAGTCCCGCTGGAATTCAGTGAGCATCTCTCCGCCGCCCCGGCGTTTTTTTCGCATATACTGTGTAGTTCGGAAAATCAGGCGAGGACCACTCCAACTATTGCGAGGAACCAACATTCTCATGCCCAAGAGCCATTTTTTTCTCCGTGTGCAAGCCAGGTTCGCCCTCGCAGCTCTTTTAATGAGTGTCTCCGGCCTGATCTTCCTGAGTGCGTGCGGCAGTGGAAGTAGCCAGAACTCCCAGCCACCCCCGCCGCCGGCAGCCGTTATCATTGCGTTCCCCAGCAACACAGGTGCCGTCGATTCCGGCAATTGGTCCAATAATATTTGGACCATCCACGCCGACGGAACGAGCGCTACGCAGCTTACCAATTATTCCGGGGGCGAGAATGCCGGCCCGCAAGCCCTGCAACCGCTCTGGTCTCCCGATGGCACCAAAATGGTTTACCTCTCCGATGGCGCATTGGATGGCAGCAACACTCTCGCCCAGTATTACTATCTGTGGGAGATGAATGCCGATGGCTCCAACAAAACGCCAATCTACACCCAAGCGCCCGTTGTCTATAGCGTCGTTGGCAACGACGCCGATTGGTCCCATGACGGCTCGAAATTGGCCGTTACGGTGTCATGGGCCAACGAACTCGAAATTGCCGTCATGAACGCCGATGGGTCGAGCCCGAAAACGATTGCCAGTGGTATCAGCGCCGTTTGGTCGCCCGATGACACGAAATTGGCCTATGCGGCGAGTACTCCAACGGCCGACGCCAACATTTGGACGATGAATGCCGACGGTTCCGCTCAAACTCAACTCACTCAGTTCGGTGGCTACGAGAACGCTGAGGCTCCCGTCTGGTCGCCCGATGGCACCAAAATCGCCTTTCATCTGGATGATCTTTCGGGTGGTGGATTCACCGTTTGGATCATGAACTCCGATGGATCCGATCAACAGTCCTATCCTGGATCGACTCTTCTTTACAACGATGCCGATATGATAGGACGATTAGTCAATTGGTCTCCCGATGGCACCAAGCTGGCGTTTTACTCGACGGCCGCGTTAGATGGAAATCCTGGCGACCCTGACGTTGATTCTCTGAATATTTGGCTGATGAACGCCGATGGCTCCAATCGGCATCCTCTTACTAACTACACTCTCGACGTGGGGTCTATCTATGTGTTTGACCCAGTATGGTCGCCGGACGGCTCCCAATTGGCGTTTTTGTCGAATGCGGCCCTGGATGGCAGCGACACCGTAGGGGATAACACCGGCTGGTGTGTTTGGACGATCAATGCGGATGGCTCCAGCTTGACGCCGCTGTCTGCCACTTGCACGGGCATCAATTGGGGTACCAAGTGGCTCCAACCTGCATGGAAGCCATAATCTTGTCGGTCGGCTAGCCCGCTCGAACCATCGCCTTGACTCTTGAGGGTGCCCCGTCCAAGCTCCGCTTGGGCGCGCCCCTTCTGCGGCGAGCGCCGCTTCACCGCCGGGAAAACACCAGCCGGCTTCCCCACGTTTCGCGGTTTCGGAAACGTCGGATGATACTGTCAATCCTTGACAATCCTTGCCAATCACATTATGCTGGCTTTGGAATTCACGGGAGAACGCTATGCCCCTCAATGTCAACCTGACTCCGCAATTGGAGGAATTGGTCCGCCGCAAGGTGTCCACCGGGCGGTATAACTCAGCCAGCGAAGTCGTTCGCGAGGCGTTGCGCGCCATGGAAGCGCAGGACGAGTTGCGCTCTCTCAAACTGGAACAGTTGCGCCGCGACATCCGTGACGGTTTGAACAGCGGCCCTGCCCGGCCCTGGAGCGCGCCGGAAATGAAACGCGAAGGACGCAAGCGCCTCAGCGCCCGGCGCGCCTCCGCTAAGTAGATGTCCACCGTCATCGTGCGCCCGCGAGCCCTTACCGATCTCGCGGAGATCTGGGCCTACATCGCCCGACAGTCCGCCGACGACAGCCCAGATCGGGCAGACGCTTTTGTCGATCTCGTGGATAGCAAGTTCCAAGCTTTGTCTCGCCGGCCCAGTCTGGGCCGGCGTCGGCCAGAGCTGGCGCCAGACGTGCGAAGTTTCACTGTCGGCCGCTACGTGATCTTCTACCTTCCACTTGCCGGCGGGATTGAAGCCGTTCGCGTGCTGCACGGATCGCGTGACATCGAGTCAATATTTGACGACGAGCACTAGGGCTGGCTCTTCCACTCATTATCAACTTCCGCGCACCCGCGCCAATCGCTGACTGGTGAATGCTAAACTGGTCTCAAAGCCATGAAAATAGGAGTTCTAGCCCTCCAGGGCGATTTCGATGCCCACCGCCGCCGGCTCGAAGAGCTGGGCGCGCAGGTTGTCCTGGTCAGAAAACCCGAGCAACTAGACGAAATCGACGGCCTGGTAATCCCCGGCGGCGAGTCTGGCACATTTCTCAAGCTGCTCGGCAACGACGGATTCGCCAAGTTAAAACACTTCGTCCACGCGAAGCCAACCTTCGGCACCTGCGCGGGATGCATCCTGCTGGCCACGCAAGTCGAAAATCCGCCGCAGGCCGGATTGGCCGCGCTCGACATCACCGTGCGCCGCAATGCCTACGGGCGCCAGATCGACAGCTCCATCCGCGAAGGCCGATTTCTTGATCAGCCCATCGAAATGGTATTCATTCGCGCACCCAAAATCGAGCGCGTAGGCAAGCGCGTGAAAGTGATCGCGACCGAAGGAAACGATCCCGTGCTGGTCCAGAAGGGCAAGACGCTGGCAGCGACGTTTCATCCCGAACTGAGCGACGATCCCCGCATCCACAATTATTTTTTGCAGCTGGTGGCCAAGGAACACCGTGCTGGAAAATGACCGATGTCGCTACTGGCGGGAGAATTAAGAAAGCCAACCGAGGCGGCTCTCGGCAACAAAGAATTAGTGGCTGAAGTGATGCCGGATCAATGCGGCCAATCCAACCAGTCCGCCCCCGAGTAGCGCGAGCAGACCTGATTCCGGAATGACAGAGGATCGTACGACCGCAGGCGCTGCAAACGAATTGGCAGCCAGGATCAGGACCAGTAGAACGATACGGCAGAAGCTACGCACAGGCGAGAATTCCTTTCACCCTGTGCATGTGCAAGCTGTTCTCCATCCGAACGCATTTCACAATTAATTCAAAAAGCCGCAATCCGTGGCAGATTATGCCCCGTGGAGGGAGCGAAAATAAGTTTTCCGAACCTTAACATGAGTCGTGTGCAATCTTTTGCGCATATGAGCCGCAAAAAAGCGCATTTCAGGCTCTGGGCACTGGTTTTGTGGAAATCTAATCATCGGGTAATCGGATGATCGCGAGCCCAGAGGTTTTAGATGACCCGATGGCCCGATCACCCGATCAAACCAGCCGGTCAATCTTCGCGGCCAGAATGAAATCCGATTCGGTCAGCCCGTCCACCGCGTGCGTCCAAGTCGTGATCTCGGCCTTGCCCCATCCCAGCAGAATATCGGGATGATGTCCCTGCTCCTCGGCCACTTCGCCGACCCGATTAACGAAAGCCAGCGCGGTTTTGAAATCGAGAAACTTAAAGGCGCGCACAATGTGATGCTCGTTGACGATATTCCACTGCGCGGGCTCCGCCAACTGAGAATGAATTTCCAGAAGCTTATTTCCCTTCAGCGGCGGAACACCACCGCGGCAGGGAACGCATTTCTTGTCTGCCAGCGTGAGGTCGCTCATCGTGCTTTAGATGCGGCGCAGATGCGAGCGACGCACAGAAACGCCGTAGCGATGATTCAGTTCAACCGCCGCCGCCGAAGCCTTCTAGAACGGAATATCTTCATCCGTAATCGGAGAACTCCCCGCTGGCGCGTGTTCCGCTTCAGGCGCGCTCTGATCGAAGTTGTTGCCGCCCGCGGATGCTGACTCTCCGCGCGAGCTGCCCGTATGTTCGCCGCCTTCGCCGCGCCCGCCGAGCAACACCATATCCGAGCCAACGATCTCAGTCATGTACTTCTTCTGGCCGGTCTGCTTGTCGTCCCACGAGTGTGTGTGCAAGCGGCCCTCGATGTACACTCTTCCACCCTTTTTCAGATAGTCGCCGGCGACCTTGGCCAGCCCTTCCCAGAGCGTAACGTTGTGCCACTCGGTGCGCTCCTGCCACTGCCCGTCTTTGCCCTTGAATTTCTCGCTCGTGGCCACGGAGAACTTCGCCACCTGCGTGCCTTGCGGCGTGAACTTTATTTCGGGATCCTTCCCCAGGTTCCCAACCAGTATGACCTTATTTACACCTTTCATTGCTAGGTCTCCTTCAAGATGCTCACTATAGCAGAATTGTCCAACCCATTGGCAGTGTCGCCCGTACTAAAAAATTGTGATGAATCGGAGAGCTTCCGTAGAGACGCCGCTTGCCGCGTCTCCAGTGGAGAAGACGGGGCAAGCTCATTCTCTACAGCCAGATAGGCTATACAAATATCCGATACAGCATCAGGTAAACAACCACGCCTGTCGCCGAGACGTAGAGCCACAGAGGAAAAGTCCACCGCGCAATCGCCCGATGCAGTTCAAATTGCTCCCTCAGCGCGCGCGTCAACGTAACGATCACCATCGGCACGATGACCGCGGCCAAGATGGTGTGCGAAATCAAAATCGCGAAGTAAACCCTCCGCGACCACCCCGTTCCGCGAAAATGCACCGAACCCACGTGATAGTGGTAGTAGAGATACGACACCAGGAAAAGGGAAGAGGTGACGAGCGCCGTCAGCATCACCGCGCGATGCGCCGCCATTTTGCCGCGCGCAATGAGCCAGCGCCCTGCAACCAGCAGCACCGCGCTCGACCCGTTGAGCGTCGCATTGATCTTCGGAAAGATGGAGTAGTCGGTCATAGGAGAATTCTATTTGTACGGCGAACGGAGCGCCTTGGCAAGGTCAGGTAAGGTCTGAGGTGAGAGGTCAGATTTAAGAGGTGAAGAGCAAAGTGCGGGTTTTTACCTCTGACCTCTAACCTCTGACCTCTGACCTCTGACTTCTAACCTCTCGCTCCCTCGCCCTGCTCGCGTATAAAATATTAATACGATGCCTGATCTGCCGATCCCTCAGCCCCCACCTCCGGCGAACGCAAAAGTATCCGGCGAGCGCCCGCTCTCCGTGATGGCAATGTGGGTGCGTGATCTGTTGATCGCGATCGCCATAGCCGCTTTCTTCATTATCTTTCTCTACCAGCCCGTGAAGGTGGACGGCGCGAGCATGATGCCCGGCCTTGAAGACCAGGAGAGGATTTTCGTTAACATGTTCGTCTATCGCTGGGAGCCCATCCAGCGCGGCGACATCGTCGTCTTCCGTTATCCCCGCGACACTTCGCAGAGTTTCATTAAGCGCGTGATTGGAATAGCCGGCGATCGCATCCGCATCGACAACGGCCAGGTCTTTGTCAACGGCAAGGCGCTCGCCGAAGCCTACGTTCCCAGCGAGTACGCCGACGACCGCTCCTGTGCCGAAATCGTGGTTCCGCTGAATAGTTACTTCCTTCTCGGCGATCATCGCAACATGTCCAAAGACAGCCGCAACTTCGGCCCCGTCAACCAACGCTTCATCTACGGCAAAGCCGTCTTCGGATATTGGCCCATGGAAAAACTGGGAAGACTCCGCTAGACCAGCTCCCAGCTCTTGGGTCTCAGGAAAAACCAAAGACCGAAGCCCCCAACCGCCGACGTTTCTCCTCCAACCTGACACCTCGGTTGACTTGCCTCGCGCTCGGGCCTACGATTTGCCGGTGGACGATGGGGGAAAGTCTCCCCATGGCAAACCAAGAGGCGAGCCCAGACTCGCTCGTCGGCCAGCCCCTTGGCCGCTATCGCACCGTCCGAATGATACGGCCCTAAGTACAAATCAAATCCATGGAGGATGATCTATGAAGACTCTGTTCTTGGTTGGACTATTGGCGTTGTTACTGCTGCCGGTTGCGACAATGGCGCAAAGCCCCTTCGACGGTACGTGGAAAGAAGATCTGAGCAGCATTCAGTGGTCCGCGAAACCCGACGTGTTTTTGCTGCAGAATGGCATGTATGAGTGTAAGACCTGCGTGCCGCCGGTCAACATCAAAGCCGATGGCTCAGACCAGAAAGTGACCGGCGATCCCTACAGCGACACTCTGTGCGTAAAGGTCATCGACGATCACAACATCGAGACTACGAGCAAGAAAGCTGGCAAGGTAATCGGAACCGCAAAAATTTCGGTCTCATCCGGCGGAGACGTCCTGGCGGTCAATTGGACTGACAGCGGGGAACCGAGCGGAGGCACGCAGACTGGCTCCTACACAGAAAAGCGCGTCGCCAAAGGGCCCGCCGGCGCGAACCTGATCTCCGGTTCGTGGCGCACCGATAAATGGAATGCCTCCACAGACGCCATCACTTGGACCTATAAGACGAATGGAAACGAACTGGCCATGACCGCCCCCACGGGCCAATCCTATAACGCCAAATTGGACGGAACGGACGCACCCTTCAAGGGCGATCCCGGAACCACCAGCATCTCGGTGAAGAAGCTCGGCAAAGACACGATCGAGGAAACCCGCAAGCGCGATGGCAAGGTCATCAACATTATCAAAATGACAGTATCCGCCGACGGCAAGACCATGCAGTGGACCTTCGAAGACAAGCTGCAAGGCACAACGATCAAGGGCTCCGCGAAGAAACAGTAAACTGTCGTGATTCCGCAGAAGGCCCGGCCCGCTACCGGGCCTTTTACCAACAAAAAGAAGCCATAGTTGAAGTAACCCGGCGATTTCGCTCGCAACTCCGGTCAATGACTGGAATTCGGATTCTTCGACACGAACAGCCAGGTCTTTGCCGTTTGCCCAACATCGACGTGCGGCAAATCTCATTGACGGCGCGCGCTCATCTGTGGATCATGTATGCGTCTCGCCGTTCCTGAGAACAAGTTGCACCCAGGTTCCTATCGCCCGTGGCGAGAGCTTTGAACCTCGGCCCTTTTCGCAGTTGGAATGCCGGTGCAGTCCGCTCTTTGGACCCGGCAGTTCAAGACCGGAACGATCGTAGCTGATCATCATCCTCGACCAGCCCCTGTCTTCCCTTCGTCAAGGAGGTCTCGTATGACGCGCAACTCCACTCGCAATCACTCCCTCAGTGTTGTTGCTCTTTTCTTCGCCGTTCTGACTCTCTTGATCGCAGGCGCTGTGCTGGCGCAAGCGCAGCGCCCGTCAAAACCATCGACGGATGGCGCTGGGCGTTTTCCCGTCAACCACTCGCAAACGGAACGGCCAGGCGCGCGCCCGACGGACTCCAACCCTCTTTTCCTGCCGGTGGTGACCTACGGCTCGGGCGCTTCGTATACCAACTCGGTCGCGGCCGCAGATGTTAATGGCGACGGCAAGCCCGACCTGATCCTGTCCAGCACCTCCGCATGTGTGGCCGTGCTGCTGGGCAATGGCGATGGCACGTTTCAGCCTGCGGTGTGCTATTACTCGGGCGAGTGGTATTCGGACGCTTCCTACACTTTCGTAGCAGTCGCAGACGTGAACGGCGACGGCACGCCTGATCTGATATTGGCAAACGAGTGCGGTTATGGCAGTTGCGCTTCCGGCGCAGTGGGGGTCCTGCTCGGCAATGGCGATGGTACCTTCCGATACGTGGTGACCTACGACTCGGGCGGATTCATAGCCGATTCTGTAGCAGTCGGAGATGTGAATGGGGACGGCAAACCGGATCTGGTAGTCGCTGATTGTGCTCCCAGCGGGCAAAGTTGTGGCTTAGGCGGCGGCCAACCTACCGGACTGGTGGGCGTCCTGCTGGGCAATGGTGACGGCACCTTCCAGCCTGTGGTGACCTACGACTCAGGTGGAACCCTCGCAGATTCGGTCACGATTGCCGATGTGAACGGCGACGGCAAGCCTGATCTTTTAGTGGCGAACTTCAACAGTGCCACGGTAGGTGTGCTGCTGGGGAACGGCGACGGGACCTTTCAGCCGGCGGTTTCCTACAGCACAGTCGGGCCCTACACCACATCAGTCGCTGTTGCAGACGTGAACGGCGACGGCAAGCCCGACCTCGTGGTGGCGAACTCTTGCGGCATCAACACCAACTGCAGCGCAACAGCGGCCGTGCTGCTGGGGAACGGCGACGGAACCTTCCAATCGGCGGTGGCCTACGACGCGGGTGGCTACCAATCGTCCTCCGTCGCCGTCGCCGATGTGAACGGCGACGGCTACCCGGACTTGGTGGTGGCGAACATGTGCGCAACCGTATCTGATTGTGCGCTTAGCCTCGGCTTCGTAGGCGTGCTGCTGGGGAACGGCGACGGAACCTTCCAGCCGGTGCTGACCTTCGGCTCCGGTGGCTATCGCACGTATCAGGCAGTGATCGCGGATGTAAACCTCGACGGCAAGCCCGATCTGCTGCTTGCCAACCCCTGCACCACAAGCAGCAACTGCGGAACCGAGGGGTCGGTGGGAGTGCTGCTGAATAATATTGCACCCGACCACGGTCCGACAGCCACCACGCTGGTATCGTCGCAGAATCCTTCTGTCTACAGGCAGACAGTTACGTTCGCCGCTCAAGTGACTGCCAGTTCCGGCACGCCGACTGGAACGGTGGTGCTTCTCAACGGTTCGACCCTCGTTGGAAGCGGAACGCTCACGAATGGGAGTGTGTCGATCGCTCTTTCATCGCTGCCGGTGGGCGCCGACTCGATCACCGCCTCGTACCACGGCTTTTTCAGCAGCAGCACTTCGGCTCCAGTCAACCAGGATGTGAATATGGCAACCACCACCACCTCACTGGTTCCGTCGGCGAATCCAGCGGCCATCAAGCGGAGAGTCACCTACACCGCCATCGTGACCAGCCAGTACGGCGGGGCGGCGACCGGTACAGTGACGTTTCAGGACGGAGGCTCGACCATCGCGACCGTCCCGTTGGCCAACAACCGGGCGGCGTACAGCACATCCTACAACTCGGTAGGTATCCACCTCATTACCGCGGCGTACTCCGGCGATGCGAACAACGTGGGCGGCACGTCGTCCGCGCTAATTGAGAAAGTCGGGAGGGGGAACTTCCCCTCGACCACAACGCTGACCACATCAGCGTCGCCTTCCGATGTCGGACAGGCCGTAACATTCACGGCTACGGTGGCGTCAATCTACGGGAGGATTTCAGATGGCGAACTCGTGACGTTCTACGACGGAAGCACTGAAATGGGCACGGGCGCCACAGTCGGCGGCGCGACGAATTTCACGACTTCCTCGCTGTCCGCGAAAACGCACGGCATCAAGGCAAAGTACGCTGGGGATGACGTATTTGAGCCGAGCGTTGGCTTGGTGACCCAAGTAGTGGATAAATGGACCACGACGACAGCGCTGGTCTCCAGCCTGAACCCCGCACCCTATGGACAAGCAGTGACCTTTACGGCAACCGTTGCTTCGTCGGGGCCGAACACACCAACAGGTAGGGTAGCGTTCAAGGATGGAACGACCGGGATTGGTGCGGTGACCCTGAGCGCTGGCGTAGCCACTCTTGTTAAGCCCAAGCTCGCCGTCGCCACGCACCCGATTACGGCTCAATACCTTGGGGATACCGTCTCCGCCCCAAGTACATCCCCTGTGTTGTATCAAGTGGTGCAATAGGGTTCGACGAAACCAGCACTACTCGTTGTCGAACCGGGAGCGCCGATGAGCCGCTCGAGGTCAGAGCGGCTTTTCTTCTGTATCGCGCTACAAAAGGATCGCTTGCTGCCGCAATCAGCCACCGTTCCTAACGCCCGTGACGGTAGATGATATGGTGAACTGAAAGCTGAAAGCTGAGAGCTGACAGCCAAAAGCCAACAGCCGCTCTCCTAATTCTCACTCAACTTAGGCGCTTCCTTAGGCGCCGGCAGCTCCTTCGCTGGCTTACCCGGTTTCCCCGGCGTGCCCGGAGGTGTCGGCGGAACTGGCGGCGCGGCGCTCGCCACCGTCCCTTTGCGGATTTGTATCGTCCCTTTTTCGCAGTTCATCACCAGCTTTGGGCCGTTCGTTCCGATGGAACCGCTGGCGCTCGATTGGTTGTCTTTATTGTCGACTTTGATTTCCTCGAAATCGCTCTCGATCTCGCCTTCGCTGGTGCGCGCTTCCACCTTGATCGCCGTATTCGGCGGAATCGTCACCGTCACGTCGCCCTTGCGATTGTCGACCTGTATGTTTCCCGGCTTGCGCAATCCAACCTCGACCGACCCGTTGGAGTCTTCCAGCCGCAGATCGCCCGTCAAGCCTTCCAGCGCTATATCTTTCGACCGCGTTTTCAGGCGCATCGGCCCCGTCAGCGCATCGGCGCGCAGGTCGCCCGAATCCAGGTCCAGCCGCCCATCCAGCCGCGAAAATTCCATGTCGGTGCGCGACGAACGGAAACTCACCGTCTTGCTGACCCGCACCAGCCGCGTGCTCTCATGGAACTCTCCATCCAGATGCACCGCGCCGTCCACATCTTCGATCGCCACTTCGTTGGCGCTGCCGCGAATCGTCACATCGCCCTTCACCTTTCCCAGTCGGACGGAACTCCCGTCCAGGTTGAGCAGGATGTTCCCCGTGTGGTCGTTGACGTTGACTTCGCCGTGTTTGTGGTTGACCTCGACATTGCTCGTCATGCCCGCCACCGTCACATCGCCCTTGCCCGAAGTGATCACCAGCGCCGTATTGGCCGGCACATAAACATCCATGTCGGTCGTGACGCCCTTGTCGCCCGCGCCCCCTGTGTTGGCGTTCACCGTGACCACCTTGTCGCCGACCGTAATCTGCGGCTTGGTTTCCGTGTTGTACTTATCGGCGTCCTGCTGCTCCTCGGCGTGGACTTTCTTGCGCACCGAAATCTTCATCTTCCCGCCATTGGCCTTGGAGTCCGCCACATTGACCGTAATCGTGCCCCGGTCGTCGTTGATGTGCAGCGTGCTGCCCGCCGGGATCGCCTGCTCCAGTTCATCGCTGAAGTCGAACGCCGATCCGCCAAAGATCTCATCCAGCCCGTTATCATCGCCAATCTGGAAGTGGTCCCCGAGGTCCTTCCAATCCACCCGTGAAACCTGGGTTGCAATCAGCCCAGCCATGATCAGGAACAGCAGCAGGAAAACCCCTCCCACCCCAATCCCGCGCACCGGCTGCCCGTAGCGCTTGGCCTGTTCATATTCGATCAGCTTGATCACGCCCCACAGAATCAGCAGCGCCGGCCAGTAGCGCGCGAAGAGCCATCCCAGATGGTGGATTTCCAGGACCCCCATCGTCCCCATCAGGAACAGCACTCCCATCAGGATCAGCACCACCGGCCCGGCGATCGAACGATGCGGGACGCGCGGAGTCGGTGGTGTGGGCGGAGTTGGCGGAATGTTTGGGCTAGCCATGGTTCACCTCACTATTTGTCGGAGGAACGTGTGGAACTGGTGGAACGGGCGGAACCGGCGGCGCCGGAGGAATCGGCCCTCCAGCAACTGGCGGCTTGGCGCCGAACCCCGCGAACGGGATATGTCCCTCCGCAGATGCGGTTCCCTGAAATAACTTAACGCCGCCGACTACCAATAGAATGCCTCCTACGTATCCGAAAAACCCAACATCGTGGAAACCGTCGATCAGCGCGATCACGCCGACCGTCACCAGAATCGCAGGCCCCACCAGGCATTGCGCCCGGCACCGCTGGCAAGAGCAGCCCCTTTGGCCCCCAAGCAATCCCCAGCGGTTCGCGAACAGCCAACCGCCTAGCAAGATGAGGATCACCCCCCAGTAGCGGTGGAAGTCCAACTCCAACAGCCCAGCCGTGTGCAGCAGGAAAAACACGCCCAACAAAATCAGAATGACCGCGCCCACCGGGATCTTGCTGGTCTCGATCTTTGTTCCGCCCCCAAAGCTTGCCGCCAGGCCGAACGGATCCGGTATCGGCTCCGACATCTGGATCGCCTTCGCTGAGCGCACCGCATCAATGACCTGGTAGACCCAGAAGAAGGCTATGCCGAAGCCACAGATAACGCCGAGCGCTTCGCTGTGCCCGTTATCGGCGGCGCTGCATCCGGCGATGAGTGCAGCGAAGATCGCTAGGTGCGCCAGCCCCTTGGCATATTGCCCGGTGTACACCGCGCCCACGCCAAACGGAAAGAATCCCGCCAGAATTCCCGCCACTGCCGGATTCGGCCCGCTGCCGCTTCCCACAGGAGGCGGCGGAGGAGGAACCTGCCGCGTCACTGCCGGGGAAGGCGTCGCCGCGGCGTAACTCCCCGCGACGAATCCCGCCGTTCCCGTCGGAACGCCTTCCATCCGTGACCCCAGGCATTCCTCGCAGTAGATCACGCCCCGCACCGGGCGCGTGCAATTCCCGCACAGTGGCTTTCCGCAAGTCCGGCAATAGGCCACTGCCGACAAATCAGCATGATTGGCGCAGTTCATACGTACCTCCCATTCATGGTCCCCTTTACCACCGATGGAATATCCTCCAGCGCGGCCAACACCGGCTGGTTGTATTCCTGAGAGTAGTTACGGTCCTGCTTCTGCTCTTGTTGTTCGGTGGTATTGTTCTTGCGATTTTCTTTTTCTTCCACGGCGCCGGGCTCGGCGGGAGTATTCGCCCGCTTCAGCTCGCGCAGCTTCGATTCAATCTCATACACAAAACGGATGTTGTCGTAGTAGTGCACCACCTTGATCTGCGCTTCGTTGTAAGCGTGACGCACCGCCGACGGCCGCAGGTTGATCCTCGCCAAATCCGAGGCCTTGAAGCCGGCAAAGTTCAAGATCAGCGAAAGGGAGAAGAAGATCATCCCAAACGACATGGCAAACCGCGGCTGCCGCACCAGCCCTACGACCGGTCTGAAGTAAGACGCCGCCAACGAATCCCACCACTCCCGCGCCTGCTCGCCCACCGGAGTCCTTCCGCCGTCTGCCGCCGCCTTCTGCGCCCGCTTGCTCACCACTCCACTGGTGGCGATCAGAATGTTGTGCACCAGGTGCGCCGGAGGCTCTACCGTCCCCAGCGACCGCAGCCACTCCCGCCCCGCCTGCGCTTCCGCGAACATCGGTCCGCAAACCGCGCACTCCCTGCGATGGGCGTCGAAGCTCCGCTGGCGCGCCGCGTTCAACCGCCCGTCACCATCCAACGCCTCGCTCAGCAGCGCTTCAAACTCCCCGCATTCCATCCCGAATTTGCTTTCGTTTACCATCACATCACCTGCTTATAGGTACGTTCCAGGAGCCGCGCAAGTTCCGCTCGCCCCCGGTTTATTCGCGACTTGACGGTCCCCTCCGGGACCCTCAGCGCCGTTGCAATTTCCCGATAATCCATGTCCTGCAGGTCCCTCAAAATCACCGCCTCGCGCAGTTCCGGAGACAGCTTTTGCAGCGCCGTATGCACCATCTCCCGTGTCTCCCGGCTCTGCACCTGCGCGTCCGGCAACTGCCCGCGGTCCGCAATCCGCTCGCTCAGCGGCTGCGCGTCTTCATGTTCCGAAGGCGCCGAATCCAGCGAATCCGTGATCCGGTCGCCCTTGGTTTTGCGGAAATGATCGACCAGCAGGTTGCGCGTGATCGTCGTCACCCAGGTCATGAACGCGCCCTTGCCCGAATCGTATGTATTGAGGGTGCGGTACATCTTGATGAAGACCTCTTGCGTGAGGTCCTGCGCGTTGTCGACGTCGCCCGCAAACCGGTAGCAAACGTTGTAAATCCGCCGGTGATAGCGCTGCACAATCTCTTCCCAGGCCGCGGCGTCTCCCCCTACCGAGCGCCGCACCAGCAATCCGACAAACTGGGCTTCTTCCAAAACCCGACTCCCCGCACTTCGCTGGACAAGCGAGAACTTCGCCGCCGGCAAAACCGCTGCCGGAAACACCGCCACCGGAAAAACGGCCCTCCGCCGCTCCCCATCCACCGCCCGATTGCTGGCCGCTTTTAACAGCACACCAGAGGTACGTTTCCACCGGGCACGAAGTTCCCTTGAATCATGGAGCTAGCGATTGTATCAGGAGAACCAAGCTCTCAGGGAGCGGATTCCGATCATTGAAATGGGTTGGTTACGGTTGCGCCGAAGTACTTCTGCCTCTCGTTGAGATCCTCCGACCAGATTCGCCTGCAGCCGGGACTTTCCGAATTTGTGTGCCGCGGGTGACTCCCCGCCGGCTCAATAGTTTAGGCGCGTTTTGCCGTGAATGTGATCTCCGTCACATGTCCCGAAATCACTGCGGCCCGATCGCCTTGTGGTGTAGTATTTGTCCGTTTCATGGCAACCTATCTTCCGGAGGAGAACTCTTCATTATGCCAATGACTCGTTTATCCGGCCTGCTTGCGTTCCTCTCGACCATCCTCTGCCTATTTGTTCTTCGCCCGTATGCCTTGGCAGCGGTTCAGTTTCAGCCCGTCAATCCCGACGAACTGAAGATGACCAGCGAGCCCCTGGCGCCCGGCGCACCCGCAATTATCTTGTATCGCGAGGTGAACCGGAACGATTTTGGGCGGAACTCCCACGGTGGCATACAAGTCTCAGCTTATAACTCGATCGAACGCCAGGAAGAGAACTATCGTCGTATCAAGATACTCACCGAAGAGGGCAGGAAATTCGCCGACGTCGAGATTCCCCTGTTGGGCGCGCACGGCGCGAGTATTACCGGTATCCATGCCCGGACCATTCGGCCTGACGGCTCTATCGTCAATTTCGATGGAAAGGTCTTCGAAAAGACGGTTTACAAGAGAAAAGGACTGAAATATCAGGCCGAAGCCTTCACTCTTTCGGACGTGCAAGTTGGCAGCATCATCGAGTACTACTACACGGTCAACTTCGGGGGAGGATGGCTCTGGGGTTCGAGGTGGGATGTGAGTGATGAACTGTTCCAGAGGGACGCCAAGTTCTCCCTGATCCCGTTCCAAATGGAATACTCTCTTGCGAAGCTGCGTTGGATCCAGCACCTTCCGCCGGGCATGGCCGAACCCAAGCAAGGTCCGGACGGGACGGTTCGCCTTGAAGCTCACAATGTTCCCGCCTTCCAGGCTGAAGACTTCATGCCGCCGGAGAACGAATTCAGGTCGCGAGTGGATTTCATCTACAGCGCTGATGCTCCCGAAGCGGATGCTAACAAGTTTTGGCAAAAAATCGGCAAAAAACGCAACGGTGAACTGGAATCGTTCGTCGGAAAGCACGGAACCATGCCACTAGCGGTTGCGCAGGCTATTGCGGCCGGCGATTCCCCGGAAGTCAAGCTGCAGAACTTATATGCAATCGTGCAGAAGTTGCGCAACACCTCCTACGAGGTACAGAAGACCGAGGAAGAAAAGAAGCATGAGAACGAGAAGGATCTCGCAAACGCAAGTGATGTACTGAATCGGGGCTATGGCACGGCTGATCAGCTGAATTGGGTTTATCTGGACCTGCTCCGCGCCGCTGGCTTTGAGGCATACGCGGTTGCGGTCTCGGATCGCAGCAGCACCCTGTTCAATCCGCAGCGCATGAACAGCCACGAGTTGGACCAGACCGCGGTTGTGGTGAAGGTGAACGGAAAAGACTTGTACCTCGATCCGGGCGCGGCGTTTGCCCCCTTCGGGTTCTTGAAGTGGGAAGAAACCGGGGTCCAGGGATTGCGGCTCGACAGAAATGGCGGGACTTGGGTCCAGACCGCGGTTCCTGATAGCTCACTCTCTCAGATTCAGCGCAAGGGCGACTTGAAGCTCTCCGAAAACGGAGATCTGGAAGGCAAACTTTCCGTGACCTACACGGGGCTGGAAGGTCTTCGCCGGCGGGTTGAAGAGAGAAATGAAGACGAAGTGGCTCGAAAGAAATACCTGGAGGACGAAATAAAACAATATGTGGCCGCGGCGGCAGAAGTGAAGCTATTGAACACACCTGAGTGGAGTAACTCTGGTCTGCCGTTCATTGCCGAGTTCAGCATCAAAATTCCCGGCTGGATGGTTCACGGCGGTCAAATGGCTTTCGTTTCCGTCGGGATGTTCGGCGCGCCGGAAAAGCATCTGTTCGATCACGCCGAGAGAGTCTATCCCATTTACTTCGACTTTCCCGCCCAAAAAGTGGACGACATCATGATCGACCTTCCAGCGGGCTGGCATGTGAGCGGGCTCCCGCAGGCGCAGAACTTCGACTACCATGTGGTCGCCTATAATGTCGCGGCCGAGAATAGCAATGGCCGGCTGCACCTCCACCGGAAACTGGATGTCAACATCGTTTCCTTGGACCCGAAATACTACGGTCCTCTGCGAAGTTTCTTTCAGGGGGTAAAGAGCGGCGATGATGAAAGAGTTGTTTTACAAATGGGGACGGAGCGCAGTAGCAGGTAGCCGATGGCTCGCGCCACCGTTTGCTTGTGCGCTGGTCTGTATTTTTGTGTGCCTGCCCCAAGCTCATGCCAGTAGCGATGCGCCCCAATGGATGCATGACCTGGCCAATGTGCCGCTGCCCGCCCACAGCGCGAAAGCGGATGCTGTTCTTCTATATTCCGAAACCAATGTGACTGTCTTATCGGAAGATAGAATTCTCACCCACGTTCGCGAGGCTTACAAGATCTTGCGCCCAGACGGGCGCGAGCGTGGCACCGTTTATGTCTATTACGACTCACACAAAAAGATCGCTTATCTGCGGGGCTGGTGCATTCCAACGCACGGCAAGGACTATGCGGTCACCGATCGCGATGCGATTGACCAGTCCCCCATGGCGGTTCGGGGCTATGAACTCGTGTATGACACGAAACGCAGGGAACTGAAGATTCCCGCTTCCGACCCTGGGAACATTGTTGGATATGAATATGAAATCGAGGAACAGCCGTTTTTCTTGCAGGATTCGTGGGCGTTCCAGGAAGTCGATCCGCTGATCGAGAGCCGCTACTCGCTTAAGCTTACGCCGGGCTGGGAGTTTAAGGCTTCGTGGATCCATCATGCAGAGGTGGCCCCACTGGAAACGGGGACCAATCAGTGGCAGTGGGTGGTGAAAGAGGTGAAAGGAATCGAACCGGAAGCGGACATGCCGCCGCGAAGAGGCGTTGCCGGGCAGATGATTGTATCTTTCTTTCCTCCCGGAGGCGCGCCTCACCATAACGAGTTTGCCAACTGGAATGGCATGGGGATGTGGTACCGCGACCTCGCCGGCGATCGCAATCAAGCCTCCGAACAAATCAAGCAGGAAGTTGCCAGTTTGACGGCCGCGAAAACCACGCCGCTGGAAAAGATGCAAGCCCTGGCGCAGTTCATGCAGCGCGATATTCGCTATGTGGCGATCGAGCTCGGCATCGGTGGTTGGCAGCCGCATCCGGCCCCGGATATTTTTTTTCACCGTTATG
>Ga0181518_10000899_pt1 | contig 31646 bp, 30 predicted proteins | sample PEATcosm2014_Bin_28_FD_119751 | JGI IMG/M metagenome (GOLD analysis project Ga0181518, IMG submission 119751) | Peatland microbial communities from MTU Mesocosm Facility, Houghton, MI, USA - PEATcosm2014_Bin01_60_metaG | ecosystem: Environmental > Terrestrial > Soil > Wetlands > Peat | place...
CCCCATGTATGTACAGGGCAATGACATACCAGTGACTGACTCATATCTGGAGCGTCCGATGCTTCTAGAGCCAGAATTCTGCGAGGTTGGCTACCACATCAGCATCGACAAGAAGCCGTATCGGGTAGCTGTCGTTGAGGCCGAGCGAGTCATCCTCGCGCCCCTTTGATTCATAAGCCTGGTCAAACTAGCCCACTACCGACCCACAGGTATCCGTTGCCATTAGACTAGAGTTAGACGATACAGAGAAGGTTCACAAATGAGCGACCCACGACCCATTAGAGGCCTAAGTGATTCAGAAGCAGCGACGCTCAGCTGCATTCATGTCTAACTCCATTGCGCATATTCTACGCAGTCCATAACCATTATTGGGAGGATCGGAATCTGCTATGGGGATTGCGTGCTTGCGGTCATGACGTAGTTGTATACGACCCGGGTGCGCCATTTCACCGTGCACTAAGCGTCACTTGGACCGCCGCCGACCGAGATCGAATTTCCGAGCGATTGGTTCAGCGGATCAAGGAAGAACACGCGAACCGCGGAATTGATGTCCTTTTCGCATATTTCATCGACCCTTTGGTGGACCCGGGAGCGATCAGCTCGATCCGAGATCTCGGTATCTTTACGATCAACTACTACTGCAACGGGGCTCATCAATTTGAGTTGGTTGAAACCCTAAGCTCGTTCTTTGATGTAGTCATTGCAACAGATCGTCGATCATTGGAAAAATACATTTCGGTTGGTGCGAAGCCAATCTATATGCAATTGGCTGCAAATCCTGAATTGTATAAGCCATATGACATAACTCGAGACTTCAGCGTTACATTCGTTGGTCAACGATACGCGGATCGACCCGAATACATCGCGCATCTGCTGCGGAATGGTGTCGACGTCAAGGTGTGGGGTCCAGGTTGGGCCAATGATCGCAGTTTTGGCGAGCAAAGAATCACATACCCGTTACGTAGTGCGATTCGACATCCGCGCACGACGGTGAGGCGCAGCATCGTTGCAATGCAACGTTCGGTCAGGTCATTGCAAGCAGTTCCACCGTGGGATCAAAGAAGGATTGCCAGTGTGGCGGGCCCAAGTCTCCCGTTCGAGGAGATGGTTAAGGTCTACAGTCGATCTCAAATAAGCTTGGGATTTTCCGCATGCGGTAACGCGCTGTACCGGGACCAGAACAAGATCCTTCAAATTCACCTCAGGGATTTCGAAGGCCCGATGAGTGGAGCGTTCTACATGGTCCAGTACCAGCAGGAGCTCGAGGACTTCTATGAGATCGGAAACGAAATAATCTGTTACTCCTCTCGTGAGGAGATGGTTGACCTCATCAAGTTCTATTTGAGTCATCCCGATGCTCTACAGGCAGTCCGATCTAAGGGTCTTGCGCGAGCAACGGCAGACCACTCGTGGATAAACCGTTTTCAATCGATGTTCTCACAGCTATGACAGATCCAATCGAGGTCGCCCCTATTAGCGTCGTGATTCCAACATACAACCGAGTTAGGTTAGTTCAAGAGGCTATTTGTAGTGTCCTAGCGCAGACTCGCCCGCCAGCGGAGATAGTTGTCGTCGACGATGGATCTTCAGACGGAACCACGACTGTCTTGACCAACCGTTTTGCCAACTCAAAGATCCCAGTTCGCGTTATTACTCAAGAGAATCGCGGGCAGTCTCATGCTCGCAATCAGGGAATTAAGAGAAGCAATTTTGAGATCGTTGCGTTCTTGGATTCCGACAACACGTGGAATCCCGATAAGTTGAACTTACAGCTGGATTTCATGGGTCAGAACCAATATCGATTTACGTTCACGAGCTATATCGCATTTGGCAGGGATCCAACTCACGAAGTGTGCTTACCACATTGGGAGCCTGATCCCCTTAGCGTCCTTGAGGCATTGTTTTTCGGATGTTGTATCAATACATCCACAGTCATCAGTGACAAGAAGATATTGACAGATTCGGGTCTATTCGACACAGCATGCGAGCCCTGCGAGGATCATGATTTGTGGCTCCGAATCGCCGCGTCTGGGCAGAGAATCGGTTATCTAGCGATGCCACTCTCCAAATATCGGATTCATTCCCTGGCCGTCAGTGCACAACCGATAGTGGTCGCAAAGAGCACCGAGGTACTTTTTCGCAAGTTTTTTCAGGAAAACGACCTCCCAACAAACGTACGAAAACGGCGTAGGCGCCAAATGGCGCGTTGCCGCCTAAATGTTGCGTGTGCCTTCGCAGAGCTTGGAAGATTTCCCAGCACGGTGAATCAACTTGCGATGGCTGCATTGACAAGACCGCTTTCGGTCCGTGCAGGATGGATTGGCGTAGCGGCCAAGGCTATCCCTCGATTCAAGCTGTCAATCAAAAATCGCAAGGTCCTCAATTCCTAGTGCAATTGGGAAGAGCTTCCTGACGGACGCAACCCCGGGAACACTTTATGGGAGTAGACCCATATCCGATCTCCCGATCGTGTCGCGGAAATCACGGTGCTGACCGTCGATTCCACCCGACGCCGCGTCTGACTAGTTCCAAATGCTTCATTTAATGCATAGGCGGACGTTACGTGGTCAACCGCATCGACCGCCCTGCGACGAAACCGAGCGGCCGCCTCATCGGGGTTGAAACCTTCCGCCAATAGTTTCTGTGTGGCAAGAGAGTGCCGGTCGAACATTACGGATGGGACTGCTGTGGGTTCAGTTGACACCGTGACCTGCCCCGGAGATTGTTTCCTAGTTCTCTGTTGAGATCAGGCCTGAATGAAAGGCTCATCTCATGCCCCGTGCCTATCTAACGGAGTTCCGCCAACGGGCGGTCGCGCTTGTGCGATCGGGCCAATCGGTCGCGAAGACTGCGGCCGATCTCGAGATCACCCAGACCGCGCTCTACAACTGGCTGAAGCAGGACCGGATCGACCGGGGCGAGATCCCCGGGACAACGACACTGGAGTCGCGCGAGCTGCGAAAGGCACAGAGGCGCATTCGTGAGCTCGAGTCCGAGGTCGAGATCCTCCGGCGCGCGAACGCGATGCTCGGAGGTAACGCCCGCCACCCAAAAGGGTTCACCCGGTGATCGACCGCCTCGTCGGGGCAGGGTTCTCCGTGAAGCGCTGTTATCAGGTGCTCGGCGTCTCCTCCCAGGGCTACTACGCGTATCGGCGCCGGCCGATGTCGCAGACAAAGATGCGCCGTGAGTGGCTCGTGGCGCTCGTCCGCGAGGTCCATGCCGACTCGCGTAGCACCTACGGTGCGCGCCGAGTCCACGCCGAGCTGACCAAGGCGAAGGGGATCCACGTCACCGTCGACCTCGTCACGCTGCTCATGCACGACATCGGGATCGCCAGGCTTCCCGGCCTTACGAAGGTGAACCGCATCAAGGGCACCCCGGGCGCGGACGACCTCGTACAGCGGAAGTTCGCTCGCTTTGAGCTCGACGAGCTGTGGTTCACCGACATCACCGAGCACAAGACCCGCGAGAGCAAGGTCTACTGCTGCAGCGTGATGGACACCTGCAGCCGCCAGATCGTCGGATGGTCCATCGACTCGGTGCAGGACGCGCAGCTCCGTCATCAACGCGCTCGACATGGCGATCTCTCAGCGCAAGACACGCCGCGGCTCGATCGTCCACGCCGACCACGCGTCCAGTTCACCTCCTGGTCCTTCACCGACAGGTTCCGACAGGCGGGCATGACGCCATCGTTCGGCTTGGTGGGCGACGCGTTCAACAACGCGATGACGGAGTCATTCTAGTCGTACATGCAGATCGAGCTGCTCGACCGCAAGCACTGGAAGACTCGAGTCGAACTCTCGACCGCTATCTTCGAGTATGTCGAAGTCTTCTACAACCGTCGCCGTCGTCACTCGGCGCTCGGCTACGTCTCACCGATCGAATTCGAACGCTCCCTCGTCCAACAACAGACCGCTTGATTTCAACAGCAGAAGAGGAAACCAAACGCGGGGCAGGTCACGGTGTCAACCGAACCCGGGTCAGTCCCGATAGCGCGGGCAGTGATCAATTGCAGACGATCATGCCGACACCGTTCTGTTCTCCGCTGCCCTACCGATGCAACGAGGCGACGGACACATGAATCAACGATGGCCGTCCTATTGGGTGAATCAGTTTCCGCGTGTTTGATTTAAGGTATCGGATGTTATTCAACCGAACGTCTGGACGAATTCGAGCGTTGAAGTATGGTACAGACGGAATATCCTCCTTCACTCCAAAGGAAGGGGGCATCAGACTCGTACAAGTTCGGCTCTGCTGGACATTGTTCGGCCAAAACTATGGAGAGCTTGTGGACAGGAGATGTAGGAAAGCTAGCGTGGTTCCCACCTGAGTCCGTGGCAACTTGCAAAACTGATACCGACAGCGGTGGCTAGTGCGGCACTCTACCGACAGGGGCACTGAGCAGGCTCCTTCGATGAAGGTCAGGTCAAATTAGCCTTTCACTACGTCTTTATAGTCAGGAAAATCTGAGGAACATGATGTGTGCCAGAGTCAAGCATGAGGACATAGCGATACTGGCAGACCTAATCCAGCTATGAAACGTTGATGAAACGAGCGCTGCCGAGAAGCGGAATCCGCAGACTGGTCAGCACGCTTGAATTACTTGGCGTGCGTTCCTTGGGACGTCGGTTGATCTCGCTGTCGACCCTCACCCTTATTTCGGGATTAGCGCAGGTCGGACTCTTGGTCATCTTGGCAGAGCTTGCAGTCAGCGGTGCCCAGGGGCACAAGCGGCTGGAAGTCAAAGGGCATTCATTCTCTATCGAAGAAGCCCTGCTTCTTTGTCTGGTGCTACTCGTCATCTTCATCGCTGCTGGGGTTGCCGCAATGTCAACCATCAGTTCCATCTCCGGCTCCTCCCTTAAGGAAAGCCGGAATACGATGATCGACGCATTTTTTGACGCGGACTGGTCCGCACAGTCGATGGAACGCATGGGTCATGTCCAGCAACTGCTGACCATGAACTGCGAGCACGTCGCGAATGTCGTATTCGCTATGGCGTTCGGCTTACAGTCGCTACTAACCGTCCTGGTCTTGTTGCTAGCTGCGTTCATCGTGGATCCGCTAGTCGCTGGTGGCATCATCGTCGTCGGAATGCTCTTGTACTTGTTCCTGCGACCTATCAACGCCTGGGGCCGACGAGCGGCAATTCAAGTGGTGAATGACAGCAATGCGCTGGCCACTCTCGTGACCGAATACACAAGGCTGGCGCGAGAATTTCGATTATTCGGTGTGGAATATCGCGTTAAGGACCAATTGCACGAAAGCAGCGGCTATGCAGCCCGAAGCTATCGACGTTACCGATACGTGAACGTCTTGACTCCAGTTGTGTATCAGGGATTTGCACTTGGCTTCGTGGTCTTAGGTCTCGCGGTATTGGCTAACCATAGCGGAAGCTCACTTGGTTCGACTGGGGCAGTTGTGTTGCTGGTCCTCCGTTCGTTGACTTACGGCACCAACATTCAGTCAACGGCGCAACAGCTCCGCTCCGACCAAGCATTCCTTGACGGCTTAAGTGAGGAGTTGAATAAATACGCCCAAGTACTGAAAACACGAGATCGCGCTCGTGTACCCGCGATCTTCAGCATTCAATTTAGCCACGTTTCGTTCGCCTACGACGGATCGAATGAAGTCCTCCGCGATCTCTCGTTTGCGGTCCCTGAGGGTCAGCTTCTTGGACTCGTGGGTCGTTCAGGTAGTGGCAAAACGACGGTGAGCCAGCTTCTTCTCGGACTTCGTCGTCCGTCCCGAGGCACCGTAACCATCGGTGACGTCCCAGCATCGCAGATTGCTGTTGGTAATGGGCTTAGCCCAATTGCCCTAGTGGCACAGGATCCTGTGCTGCTTCAAGGTTCAATAACGTGGAACATTGCCTTCTTGCGTACGTTTTCCCAGGAACAGATCGAGGATGCAGCACGTGCGGCTCACCTGCACGACGAAATTGTCGCGATGCCAACGGGGTACGAAACCGCCGTCGGCGAGGGAGGCGCGGCTCTGTCGGGAGGTCAGCGGCAGCGGCTCGCGATCGCCCGAGCACTGGTCGGTCAACCCCGTCTCTTGCTACTTGACGAACCCACCAGCGCTCTTGACAGGAGATCAGAACAGCTACTTCGCGAGGCACTCGTTGAGCTCCGGGGACGCGTTACCGTCGTGGTGATCTCGCACCGGCTCGCGACTGTCGAGGAGTGTGACCTTCTGCTCGTGTTGGAGAATGGACGAGTGGCCGACTTCGGCCCGGGTAGCGAGGTTCAGGAAGGAGAAGCTTTCAGGAGAGCTACAAGTTCGATGCCCGATACACAAGCTGCGACATAGCACCAACGGAGCTATCGCAAGTTTGGAGACATCAGCTCCATAGTGACCGGAGGGGTCCTTAGCGCATCTCAAAGAGCAAAATGTCGTCATTGACAAACCCATGCCGCCTCGACTGCCTTCTGATCGCGCCCACCGCGGTTCGAATATCGCAATACTATTGGCCTATGAGAAACGTTCCCGGGGACGCGCGTATATTCGTGGCCGGACACAACGGCCTAGTTGGCTCCGCGCTCGTACGAAGATTGCAAGAAGGTGGATTCTCAGAAATCTATACAGCAACGCGCGAGCAGCTGGACCTGAGGGACCAAGCTGCCGTCACCTATTGGTTTAGGGCAAATCGACCCGAATATGTCTATTTAGCTGCTGGAACCGTAGGTGGAATCTTGGCCAATACCACTAGGCCCGCTGAATTCCTCTACGACAACATGATGATCCATGCCACGGTCGTTCATGCCAGCTACCTCTTCGGAGTGGAGAAGCTTCTTTACCTGGGCAGCTCGTGTATTTATCCGCGGGCAGCAAATCAACCGATTTCAGAATCCGAGCTCTTGACGGGACCTTTGGAGCCAACGAACGAGGCCTACGCGATTGCCAAAATCGCCGGAATCAAGTTATGCCAAATGTATCGGCGACAGTATGGATGCAACTTCATCTCAGCAATGCCCACGAACCTATATGGGCCGATGGATAACTTTGACTTAACTGGCGGTCACGTGCTCCCCGCGCTCATTCGGCGCTTCCACGAGGCTAAGACCATTGGTCAATCGGAAGTAACAATTTGGGGAACGGGAAACGCGAGGCGTGAATTTCTTTATGTAGACGACTTGGCCGATGCTTGCGTATACCTCATGGACCGCTATGAGGACGATGTACATATCAATGTCGGCACCGGGATGGATGTGACTATCGCAGGACTTGCTGAACTCGTGCAATCAATCGTTTATCCAGAAGCTAAACTTGTGTTTGATATGTCCAAGCCAGATGGTATGCCACGAAAGCTTCTAGATGTTTCGAACCTTAGTAATCTGGGTTGGCAGGCAAGGACCCCGCTTGAAGATGGTCTTCGCTTAACCTACGACTGGTTTCTCAAGCATCTTGATACCTTGCGGCTCGGCGACGAGCCTTTGATCAAGTCTCCCTCGTAGGCATTGATTCTGAAAGAACTGAAATTAGTCATCCATCGCTACTCGCTATATGAAGCAGTTCGATGAAACGCTCTGCATGAGCAGAAACTGAGAACTGTTCTTCGACTCGCTTGCGTCCTCGTTGACCGTACTCTCGCCTCTGTGATTCGTTCGTTATGAGCAGCTCTAGCGCCTGCATCCATTCCTGCTCACTTGAGGCCAATAGGGCCGCATTATCGTGGGCGATTTCGACGTTGACCCCCACCGGCGACAAGACGGCTGGGATGCCGAGCCCCATGTATTGAAGCGCTTTGCCACCGCACTTTCCTCGGCTCCATTCATCGTCAGGAAGTGGCATTAGTCCAATGTCGACGGCGGCCAAGTCAGCCGGCTCGGTACTCTCCTTCCAAGGGGTAAGTTCGACTTCGGCGCCATTGAGTTTGTAATCGGGCGCGCCAATCACTCGCAATTTGATTTTGTGCCGGTCTTGCAGGTTGATCAATGTCTTGTCCAGAAAGTGCAAGTACGAAACGGTAGTAGGACTTCCTGTCCAGCCAACGCAAAGTGGCCTTGTAGGATCTTCCTTTCGAACCCGATAGACCTCGGTGTTAATAGTTGTCGGGAATACCTCGACCGCAGAATTGTGCTGTTTAGCCCAATTCGCAAGATGTTGGTTCCCGGCAAGCACGATACTGGCTCCTCGGACAATTCCAGCGACCTTGCCAGGGTCTTTGAACCATGCGAACTGTGCGTTACCGGTGCTCGTCGTCGGTAGATAGATCGCATCGTCAAAATCGAAGATATACGGAACGTGCATAGTGTGGAGCATTGTTTCAACGATCCCCGGTCCTACGAAAAATGCTTCGCGATAGATGTAAATGAGGTCGAAATGTCTTGCTCGCGCGAGGTCTCTCGTACGTTTCGCTGCTCCCAGAAAAAGCGCCCGCAACTTCGCCGGCACATGGCCGGACCGATGAAAAAACTCCATATCGCGAGTCGATAACAGTGGCGATACAGTCACCTCAATGTCCGCTGACGCGCAGGCAAGAAGGTACTGCTCAAAGCGAAAACGCTGCCCCGGTGCAGTGTGCAGAGGATACGGCGCGATGACTAGCATGCGGAATGGATCACGCCTCACGTCAGTAATTACGTCTCCTGTTCATGCAAAGCGGCGCTGTTAGTTCGGTTTGGAAAGCTTGCGAGGTGGAGAGCAGGTTCTTCAAACTCAATGTCGTCTGTGGTGGCTCAGGGACAAGAGCAGGTCGAACCCTCTTGTGTTGGGTATTCCTCAGGTCCTTCGGCTTCAAGAGTGCAGGTTCAGAATAATTGTTCAATTCGGCACTTCCTGGTAACGCCCATCGTTTACCTTCCCGGCAATGGTGCAGCTGAGTCGCTGTTTCGTCGCGCAATGTCACTTTTCGGAATAGATCTTCAGTCCGCCGCCCAGTTTTGTCACAGAAAGCGCTACGTTAATCGTAGACTTCACACGACGCCGTGCTCGAGTTGCGCCAAAGGCTGTATTCAGTGTGTAAGCGGAAGCGACTCGTTCTCCAGAGCCCAATTCTCTATCGCGAATCCGGGCAACTAACTCATATGGATTCAATCCTTCTGCAAATAGCTGTCGCGTCACGAGGGAATGCCGCCCTAGGAGAGTGCGGATACCGCGAGGGGTGATCAATTGCAGGTGATCATGGGGGACTACCGCGGACCAGCGGACGCCGAGCAGACGGGCCGATAATCCCGCGCCATTTGGAGTAGTAAGGTAGTAAAGCCCCCCCGGCCGTAGGACACGTACGCACTCCGCTACAAATGCGTCGACGTCGCGTACATGTTCGATGACCTCGGACGCGACGACCACATCGAATAGGTCGGACGAGTACTGAAGTTCGTGCAGGAACCCGCGGTGAACATTGAAGCCCCGACTTGTGAGGTTGTGAACAGCGGAGTCAGCGATCTCAACTCCCTCAGGCTGCCAGCCCGCCTCGGATGCAGCTTCAAGGAAGTGTCCGACCCCACATCCCACGTCGAGGAGGCGACCGCGTCCTCGCCACGGGTTGAACGAATTGACGATCTCGGTAGCTCGCGTCTGAACTATGTTGGGAATGTCGTCGAGTCTGGACCTTTGGTACAAATCCTCATATAGCGGTTCGCTGTTGTCGGGAAACTCGGTTGTGAAAACAGTGCCGCACCTGGAGCAACGGATAAGGTCGAATCCGTCTTTGCGACCCATTGGGGTGGCTGTTCTCGACATGCAAGCCGGGCATTTTCGCATCACATTGACCGTAGTCCTCAGCCTCACTATATGGAGCTATTGGCTTGAGTTGACTCCTCGTTCGAGGCGGCTCAGCCACTAGCTGGTTCCTGCCAATGCGGCTCAAAATGCTCTGACTGGTTCACTTAGGGGAAACGGTGAAACTGATCGCCTGTTAGCTTCGGATGGCGGTCCCAAGCGATCACTATTCCGTCGCACGGTAACGTTCTGATTCCGCGCACTGCCGAGCTTGCCGTGAGCTTGTTTGCTCGAATGCCGGTTTCATCCTCCCAGACCCTTTATCCGAGTGGAAGTGTATCCGAGTCATGACGGGAGAAGATCACATCAGTCTGCACCGTTGGAAGTACGCGGAGTCGTTCGAATGACTTCGGAATTTCGTCAAGGAGGTATGATTCAGGCGCGTAATTGTTGGGGAGGATGTAGGGCGAGTAACCCGCTTTGTCAAAAGAGGCAAAGAGCATCTTGAGTCGCCGGGGATCCTCTACTCGTTCTGGGGCAATCTCAACGACGACCTCTGCGTTGGGGGGAATGTCACTCAACGCGGGCGTAAAGCCTTCGATAACATCGCACTCTGCCCCCTCAACGTCTATCTTCACTATGCGAACCTTCGATAAATCCTCAGCACCGACCAATTCCTGAAGAGTGTCACAAGGGGTATCGCCACCCTGAACTACCCGGGTCGTGACGAGGCTTTCTTGGGGACCGTGGACAATTCTGACTCCACCCCGCCGAGAATACGCAGCAGCATTCACGATTCGAATGTTGTCGAAATGATTGGCCTCGAGGTTTCGCTTGAGTTCACGCGCGATCAATGGCGATGGTTCTATTGCAACGACCCGACCTTGCGGGCCAACCAGTTGGGCAGCAAGCAAAGAAAACCATCCTACGTTTGCTCCGACGTCGACAAACACGTCGCCCTCACTCAATCGCGCCTCGATAAATGCCGTTAGGTTTGGCTCCCATACTCTGAAGACATAGACATAGAGTTGCAGCACATCACGAGTGTGGCCGCGAAATACCCGGCCGTTGACCATCGTCTCGAACGGTCGGTCGTCCGCCTTTAGCTTTGGCAAAACGAGATTGCAGAGGGCGTAGGCTTTGAGTCGAGATGCAGGCTCGCGAGTAGCCCATGGGAGAACGATTCGAGGAAACGGGAAAAGCAATATTCGTTTGAGTCTCCGATTTCGTTGAACGCTTATCGGACTTTTGGTCATTTGACCTTCCTTGTTGGATAGCTGCAATCGTACGTCGGTCGATCTAATAGTTGGTGTGACTGGGGAAAAGACGGCGAATAGCTGAAGTTCGATGGCACGACAAATGACGTTGACTCAGAGCTGCGCAGGCGGTTTTAGTGTTATCAACATCGACGATTCGGGGAACACCCATCGCCATAGAGTCGAGCGATAACGCCTTAATTTTTTTGGCGCGAGTCACTATGCCCTTGTAGTTTCGGCCCGAGCGCCAGCCTATGAGGAGGCTTCTTGCGAATCGGTGGATTAAAATATGTGCTCTGTTTAAGGCCTCTTCCCAGACTTACGCTTCGATTCCGCGCCAGCGATGGCATCCGATACGTATGGCTCTTGAACGAGTCCATTACTGGAAGCCTTTGAACTACGCGCTGACAACAGTCGTAAGATTATTCATAGGGCGGCGGGTTCCGGATTGGATTATCTATCACTTAAGACGGATGGGGACTGTGGCTGTGCGCTTGCCGAACGGATCCCTGCTGCGCTTGTGGTCAAGAGGGGATGATTGGATAACAAGTGCAGTGTGGTGGCGAGGTATCGGAGGTTACGAACCCGAAACGGTATGGCCGTTTCTGTGGTTTGCTGCCACAAGTCGAGTGGTGATCGATGTCGGAGCCTTCAATGGGTATTTCGCTCTTTTGGCGGCCGCGACCAATCCGACGGCGAGGATCCTCGCAATCGAGCCACATCCGAACTTGGCTGCTCGGATTGGAAGGAACCTAACTCTGAATCCGACGAGCGATGTAACGGTACTACCTATCGCAGTCTCGGATCATCGAAGAAGTGCAGAGTTCCATATCGGTGGACCAGGTCTTCCTTCCTCTTCAAGCCTGTCGTCTCGATGGAAAGGCATCTACCGATCCATCATCGTTCCGGTAAGTGATCTCGCGACAATTGCAAATGATTGGGGCCTGTTGAGTCTGGATCTCGTAAAGATTGACGTCGAAACGCTTGAGCCGGCTGTGATCTTAGGCATGGGGTCGCTCTTGGACGAGATGCGTCCAGTGATCTTTTCTGAAGTGTTGGCTGAAACGAATACAGAAAGGGCAAATTACTCAGAACTCAGTCACAAGCTCGTTGACCTTAAGTATCAATTCTTTGAGCTCACCGCTCAGGGACCCAAATTCGTGTCAACGCTGGCACCTTCTGGGAATCGGAACCGGCTGCTCTGTCCCGCAGAGAAAGTGCCCTCTTGGTTAGCAGAAGAGCGATGGCCACCGCGAAATTCCTAACCGCGTAAATCGATCACGCCATGTGGACCGACTGACCGCGGGATGGCAGCAGGCATGATGAAGGTTGGAACCTTTATGGGATTGCGCTGGCAAGCGGAGATGAACAGACTGCATCTTATTGGGCGAATGACATTCCGGAATTCGCCGATCTTGTTTACTGCAGGAGACAGCCATTCTAGAGTGGTCCTCGGTACTCCTGGCACAGAGGTTTTGCATTTTGGCGCTGTGACGCTGCACCGGTTATCACGGCCTGGCGAATTAGTTTGCTTGCTCGCCCGCTCGCTTACTCCTGTACCTCGATTGGGCCTAAAGTCGGCGCTTCATTTCATACGCCCGAGCGATTCGCTCGTTGTTTTCGCCGGCGAGATTGACGTTCGGGTTCATTTTCAGCGGGCAGTTCGTACGGACCCGATCGAGTATACGCACGCATTGGCTAAACGATTTGCGCAGCAGATCCAATTGGTTAATGCAATCACTGGAGCGCGGGTCGCGATTGCGAGCATTACACCTCCTATCTACGGAAACGGTCGCCAGGAGACAGAACTTCCCATCAACGGGACGTTCCAGCAACGCATCGAATGGACCCGGATGATGAATCAGGCGCTAGCTGACTCCGGGGCTCCTTTCGTCGATTGCTTTGACGCTTACGCAGATAGTTGTGGAGCCCTCCGCGGGGAAGTAGTGGACGAAACGGTCCACATTCGACTTGATTGCAATACAGCAGTAATTGAGTCCCTTTCGTCAGCGGGACTTTTCCAAGGCTCCATTCCCACTAGTCGATAAATCGAATATTTCAAATGATTGGCGCAAGAGGCGATTCTTCGTCGACCAATTTGATCCGGTTTCCCCGCGAGATCACATACTTTCTGTATGCGGAAACTCCTTGATGCAACGGAAAAATCTTCCTTGTTGCAGCTAAGTCTGCGAAACGACCCAAGAATGAACTCTTGTGCAAATGGTCCATTGTGCTTCGGAAATCTGCTCGAGCGCGGATCGGAGCCGGGACAACGCAACGCAACCTATCGAAGCAGCCGGCCCTGTGCCAATAACTCCAGCAGTCTGGTAAGACTCGAACTGGAAGCAGCGCGTCAAGCATTCGAACAGAGGCTTCACGGGTGACGAGATACCCGACTCCACCGTTGAGAGATTCGATATCGATGGGGTAGGCGAGGAATACGTTTGAGTCGAGTCGGTATGTCGCTTGACTACTCAGTCGACATGGGTAGTCAAAGCTGCCGTAGTTAAGCAGCACGATCTCAGCGCCATGGACGATCGCTTCGAGTTCAGAAAGGATTGCCGAGCAGTCTTCAACAAATGTGAAGTCGTCTTCGACGACGAGACCCGCCGAGTCACCACTATCGATAATTGCTTTCCAGGCCGCGGCATGCCCGAGCGTACATCCGACATAGCCGGCTACTGGTGCAGTCGGAAACGTTTGCCTGAGAGCGTATTCATCAGCGAGTGTCTTTAGCTGAGCGGATGTGAGTTCGCGCCCATCGACAGCTTGGACTAAGCAATAGGGTAGAGATTGAGCCAATAACTGGGCTTCCGCGCTCGCGCGGCGCTCTCGCGATCGAGCGAGATTCACGACGAACGTCTTGATCACTGGTGGGACACTTTTCGACAGAGAGCCATCATTGTAGGCAGTCCGCATTGAGTCCCGACACTATTGGTGAGAGAGCTAAGATTCGGTATGGCTTGCAGCCCCACGAAGACGGAGAGCCGCAAGGGGAGTCGCTGCTTCATAACACGCATCGGCTGCCACTTGTCGGTATTTCGAAAGGATCAAATACAGTTTTTAGCAACGTATCATCACCATCGCTTGATTAGATGCAGCCACTAGTAAGCGTCGTTATCTCGGCCTACAATTCAGCTCCGTATCTTGGAACGTCGATCGGAAGTGTCTTAGGGCAAACTTGGCAAAATCTGGAATGCATTGTTGTCGATGACGGTTCAACCGACTCGACAAAGGAAACCGTTCTAAGGATTTCTGATTTAAGGCTTCACTACCACTATAAATCCAACCAGGGCACAGTTGCCGCTGCCAGGAATTTCGGGGTGTCGATAGCAAACGGTCAATTCATCGCGTTCCTCGATGCTGATGATGCATGGATACCTCGCAAGCTCGAGGTGCAGATGAAACTGTTTCAGATCCGACCCGAATTGGGCTTCGTGTATTGCGCATATGCAATTACCGATTTCAATCTCAACCCGTTGACCGTCGTAATCCCTGAAAGGAGGTCGGACCTATTCATTGGCACTATTTTGAGCGAACGAAATGGCATTGCAGCGGGTTCGACAACTGTATATCGCAGATCCGTTTTCGATCGGTGCGTTGGATTTCGTACCGAACTATCGGTAAGTGAAGACACGGAGTTTGCTTCAAGAGCTGCAGACATCTTTCAAGCTGACGGTGTAGATGAATGTCTCGTGCTGTATCGAAGCCATCCGAGTCAGGGCCATAAGGGTCTCGACGCCTTTGAGCACGACAGCTATTGGATATTGCGAGATCGGTTTGGTGACGACACTCGCTCGTCTTACCTTTTGAGGCGAGGCTTAGCGAACGTCCATACGCGGCTCTTCTATTACAAACTCTATCGGGGTCAGCTGAGTGCGCTCAACCATTTGTTTCTCGCATTGAAGTGCGGTCCGAATCGGTTCTTCCTTTTGCCGCTTGAAGCATTCAGAAGAAAAATACAACGACGGCGAGTTTCGGCAAAATTTCGATCGAATTGGCATGGGGGAATGCTCGCTTGAGCTCGCTGGAGAGTCGATTTGTGTCAGGCTGTCGCTGGACTATTGCGGGCAGAAGGTAGCCGTTTCTCATAAATGGTGGTCCATCTTTCCACCATGTGAACGGTGGTAAACGATTCGCAATAGCGACGAAATCCAGCCGCTGCTAATCGTCCCGCCCATTCGCGGTCCTCGAGTAAGGAGTTCATCGCTTGAGAAAGTGCTTGAGGGTCTCGGGATGGCACGAGGAGGCCTGTCTCTCCGTCAACAATGACCTCGCTCAATCCACCGACCGATGAAGCGACTACCGGACGGCGACTTGCCATCGCCTCGATAGCCGTCAGGCCGAATGATTCACGGATACTTGGAATGACCACAACATCTGCCAGTGCGTACCACAGGGCGACGTCCTCCTGGTAGTCAATGACGTGAATCCGATCGGAAGATAAATGACTGGCAGCCTTCTCGACATCGTCGAAGAGAGGTCCATTGCCAACTAGGACCGCATGGGGAGCGTGAGATCCGTCCGAGGGCAATTGGCAGAAAGATTCGATAAATACCGAATGCCCTTTCTCACTGCGCATTCTGGCCATCATCACAACAACTGGGACATCTGGGATCCCGAGACGGGCACGAAGCTCGGTTAATTCTTCCGCAGTAACATCTCGCATCGATGGTACTCCGTGGTGTGCGACATCGACCTTCGCCTTGGAGCGCCAATCGCAATGGATGGAGTCGGTTGCAGCGGCGGCGGATACCGCAATTGTGAAATCCGTCGATAGGCTTGCCAAACGACTTGCCCAGGTTAGGCGCCTTCGGCCGCGTTGGTGATGCCTATGGTAAATCCTCGTCGGAGGCGTTCTCCATAGCCCCAGGCAAACACAAATCGTCGGAATCACTTCGTGAGTGTGCACAATGTCGAAGCGTTCGGATCGATGCATGCGGCGTAACGTCCGACCTGTCCGCAACGCATCTATGTACCGAGTACCAAGTCCACTGAGCGCTCTGATCCCTTGTCCTTGGAGATGTGAGTGGATGGGACCTTCCGGTTCGAGTGTCGCAACGGTCAGTTCAATGCCGTGTGCGACCATCGACTCGAACGCAGCCTCAAGGTAGCGAACTCTCTGGTTGGACTGAATGACAACAAGGACGCGCAACGTGCTAGCTCGAGGTCACACGCAATTGCTTGAGTAGCTGGATAGGAAGGATCAGCACTTTGTGGAAATCGCCTGCCCTCGGCAGTAGCCGTCTCAGGTCGAGTTCTCCTTCGATCCATTTGTACCAAGCAATGCAGATAACGAACCCCACCGTGGATCCGGCGTCGCTTCCAATCGAGGCGCCTTTGGGACCAAGCCGTCGCACCAGCATAAAGTCGATTGCAGTCATCACTACGAGACTCAACCCGTACGACCAGAACACCACGACGGAACGCCCGCGAGCGACCGCCGCGCGACTTAACATCCACTGAGAAGACGTGAGGATGCCAGCTGGAAGCAGTATGACGGTGGGGACAATAGCGGGGCGGAACGCAGGACCAAATACTAAGGGAATAGCGAATGGAGAAACGAGGAGCAGCAGACCAGTTCCAAGGATCGATGCCGCAATCCCCACGCGGAATGTATTTGTCATCACCGCCCGACTCTCCTCGGCCCCTAAATATGCGAGACGAGAGAATGCTGCCAGTGCAAGAGCAAGGGGTGCATAAGAGCTCAATTGTCCGATAGAGAGAGCGATGCTGTATTGACCGGCTCCGTGTGCGCCCGACAGATGGAGAACGAGGATCTGATCTAGTCGTTGAGATAGCGCCACAATCACGTATCCCGAATCGAGAAAGACACCTAGACGAAGGGCTTGTTTCAAGTATGCCCAATCCAGACCTATTGCTAGGGGTATTTTTGTTCTTTGCGCGGCTATCAGGAGTCCAAAAGCTATGAATCCCGTACCGATCGCTTGGGCTAGCACTGCTCCAAATACTCCAAAATGAATGACGGCGACAAATATGTAGGTGCAAATGGTCGCGACTATCGAACCCGTTCCATAAAAGACGCTCGTTACGTTGACCTTCTCTTGAGACAATAGGAACATCAAGACGACGACGGAGACAACCGACAATGGCAGGACGGCAAATGATGCAAGCGTTACGGCGCTCATGCTGTCCGCAGCGAAGCCGAATTCTCTCCCGGCCGCTAACCAGAGCAACCCGATTCCAATGCCGGTTGAAAAGGCCAAGGTGCCAAGCGTCGTGGACACCGCGGTCTTTAGCGTGGAGGAACCCCGTCCGACGAGGATGACTGCGGCATCCCCCAGACCGAGTGAACATGCGTATGAAGCGAGAGCTGCTGTGTAGAGCAGCGAAGATAGCGCACCCTTGGAGGCTGGGCCCAGTACTCGTGCTGTAATCGAGCTCGTCACAATTCCGAAAACAACGACGCAAATATCAGCCGAGAGACGAATAATTGAAGTTCGGCTGAGTCGAGGCAAGGACGGCTGAGGGAGTGAGTTCACGATTTCGGAATCCACGGATCCATCTTTACAGCTCGGACTCATCTGACTTGTCGTTACCTTGAACTGCGTTCACTTCGTCCTCATCCCCGCGACGGCACAAGGATCTTCGCATGCTCAAGCTCTGCGTAGCTATTCTGCTGGTAGCAAGCGGTTGATCATGCGGCAGCTCGACGTTTCGCGACCAGTAGACGTGCGTCAGCTCCTTGGTCTGCTTCTCAGGAAATTGGCCGCACTTGTCGACGGTGTTGCTAACGACGATCGATGCTGATCTTCGAAAAGTCAGGATGCGCCGTTGTCCAAAGTCGTCCACTGAATGGATACAATAAAGTACGTCTTCCTTTCTTTGATGACGGAGCCTTGTTGGAAAGGGTCTTGGAAAACAATCATGATTCGTTCCCATCCGGAGACGCGTTGTGGAACGAAGTGCGGGCAGCGCGTTGCCCTTAATCTGTGTCTTCACGAACTGTGAGAATCCTCGTAACAGGTGGCGCGGGCTTTATCGGTAGTCATCTTGCCGAACGGTTTGTCCAATTGGGACATACTGTTGTCGTATTGGACAATCTTTCGACCGGGCGAAAGTCGAATGTGCCAACAGGCGCCGAGCTGATCGTTGGTGATGTTGCTGACAAGGCCCGCGTTGATGAAGCGATGGCGGGGGCGGAGCTCGTCTTCCACGAGGCAGCGGAGAGGGCCGTCCTTAGAAGCGTCGAAGATCCAATTGGGACTGACCGTTCAAATACACTGGGCACACTGAATGTTCTTCTTGCTGCGCGGGATGCCGGGGCACAGAGAGTAGTCGTCGCGTCTTCCTCAAGCATCTATGGTGGTGTAACGAAGGTACCCACGTCTGAGTCGGCGGCTCCTTCTCCAAGAAGTCCATATGCTGTGTCGAAACTTGCGGCCGAGACCTACTCAACACTCTTTGCAGAACTATACGAGGTCGAAACCGTCGCCCTTAGGTATTTCAATGTCTTTGGACCCAGGCAGCGACCAGATGATCAGTACTCCGCAGTTATACCGCTATTCATTCGCGCGCTTCAAAGAGGTGAGCAAGTCGAAGTGCACGGCGATGGTAAACAGTCGCGAGACTTCACTTTCATCGATGACGTGGTGAAGGCGAATGAGTTGGCAGCAGGAGTCGACGCATCCACCGTTTCTGGCAAGGCGTACAATATCGGCCGCGGTGAGTCTCATTCATTGCTCGAACTTCTTTCGATTCTCGGCGTTATTCTTGAGGTCGAACCATCGCCAAAGCATGTTGAATCGCGGCGTGGGGACGTGCGATTGAGTCAAGCCGATATTTCCGCCGCCCGTCGAGACCTCGGTTATGTACCTACAGTTAGCTTTGAAGATGGACTTAGGCGTACTGTGTCGGCTCTTCTCGCGTAATATCGGCGCCGGAAGCCGTTTGAGCATTTGGCCGTTGGCGGCAGAATCCTGATGAGCCGTACTCTCGAAGAATGTACAGCAGGTCCTGGCTACGCATTGAACGTCCGCAACTCTCGGCGAGTCGTGCGCATTATCACTCGCCTTAATGTAGGTGGTCCGGCGAGACAAGCACTGTTGCTAACAGGGGCGCTGAAGAGCACGTACCCGACCACCCTTATTGCGGGTCGCGTCTCAGCCCATGAAGGCGAGCTTCAAGATCCAAGAGTCGAAGTACGACGGGTTTCACTCGTACGAGCACCTCATCCGATTAATGATTTGATTGCTGCGAGAGAAATCCGGGGAGCAATCGCCGACTTGCGACCTGTTCTAGTACACACCCATATGGCCAAAGCAGGTGCAATCGGGAGATTCGTTGGTTCGCGGGCGAGACCTCGGCCTCGACTCGTACACACATTCCATGGCCATGTGCTTAACGAATACTTCAGACCTAACATCGAACGTCTAGTGATTGCAGCTGAACGGTCTTTGGCTAAGAAAAGCGATGTATTGATCGCCGTAAGTGAAGAGGTTCGTTGCGACTTACTGGAGCGGGGAGTCGGCGAACCCGAGCAATTCCGTGTGATACCGCTCGGTCTCGATCTCGCCCATTTGCTTGAAGCTCGTGAGCCGGGGAGGCTTCGCCAATCGCTGGGCCTGGGTTTTGAAGTGCCACTGGTAGGTCTGGTTGGTCGGTTAACTCCAATCAAGGATGTCCCGACTGTCCTCCACGCAATCCATCGAATTCCAGATGTCCATCTGGCGGTGCTCGGTGATGGTGAGGAACGGGCAACTCTCGAGAATCTTGTTGAGAGTCTAGGCATTAGTGACCGAGTTCACTTCCTTGGATGGTGGCTAGATGTGGCTACCGCCTTTGTGGACCTCGATGTCGTTGTGCTGTCAAGCCGCAACGAGGGTACTCCAGTCGCCTTGATCGAGGCTGCTGCGGCCGGGCGACCAGTTGTGGCAACGCGCGTAGGAGGTGTTGCGAGTGTTGTCGCTGACGGCGAAACCGGATATCTCGTTCCGCCGAGTGACCCGGTCGCATTCGCGGAGAAACTCGAAGATCTGCTGCGCGATGCTCCCCTTAGAAGCCGCATGGGGCACAATGCCCGCGTGAACGTTGCACCAAGATACAGCGCCCAACGTCTTATCGAGGACATTCGCTCGCTATACGACGAATTGACACACTGAGGAACTAAGGGGACCGGACAACATGACGAAATGTTTCATATTCTTTGTCGTGAGAATCAGTCACTGAATGGTGGCTGTTCTTGAAGTAGTAGTCGGGACCCTCTCACAGTTATTTTCCAATGAAAGGATTTCCCGTTCCAACTTCAATTGTTTGACGAGCCCGGTGCCGCGCAATCCCCGACGATACCTGACGTTCCATAGGCTGTGGGTTAGGATCATAGAAGGATAACGATCGTGTCGATTCTGACTTGCGCCTTGGGGGCGACTGGGTGCGAATTCAGCTGTCGTTGGAGGTGTTTCGCATGGGACGTCAAGACGTGTGGTCGCAACGAGTCGTGTTGGGATTGTGCGCGTCGTTACTTGCACTATTTGGGCTCGGGGCTATTGGTGTGTCATCGACCGAGGCAGCGAGCGTCACGGCAACCTTATCCGTGGGGAATTCGCCTTATGCGATAGGCGTGGACACTGCAAACGGCTCCGTGTATGTGGCCAACAAGTCCTCAGGCACCGTGTCGGTCATCACTGAGAGCGACAACGTCGTAGGCACGCCTATAACTGTGGGTAGTGACCCAGAAGGAGTGGGGGTGGACTCCTCGACCAACATGATTTATGTGGCCAACGAGGGATCAAACAGTGTATCGGTAATCACGGGGACTGCCAACACCGTCGCCACAATAATCTCCATGGGCTTCAATAATCCAATCGGCGTTGGGGTGGACTCTACGACTGGAACCGTCTACGTGGCCAATGACGAGACTTCGGGCACCGTGTCGGTAGTCAGCGAGTCCTCGGATACCGTCACCGCGACTGTCAACGTGGGCAGCGACCCCATTGGCTTAGGGGTGGACTCTACGACAGGAAACGTCTATGTGGCGAATGAGGGTTCGGGCACCGTTTCGGTGATCAATGGAAGTTCCGTCACCGCGACGATCAACGTGGGCAGCGGCCCCAATGGTGTAGCGGTCGATGCCGGGACCGACATGATCTACGTAACGAACGAGGGTTCGGGCACCGTCTCGGTGATCAACGGTTCAAACAACACCGTCACCGCAACCATCGGGGTTGAATCCAGTCCAACTGGCGTAGCGGTTGATGCTTCGACCGACACGATCTATGTCGGTAATTCGACCTCGAACATTTACATATCACTGATCAATGGGTCTACCAACGCGGTCACCTCAACGGTTGCTGTCGGGCTCGAACCGAACAGCGTTGCGGTAGATCCTTCGTCCCATAAGGTCTACGTGGCCAATGACGAGACTTCGGGCACGGTGTCTGTCGTCACTCCCGCGAGCACGACCCCCTCACTTACGGCCGTCGGACCCGGTACGGGTACAGCTGGCATCGCGATCACGACGTCTTCGATCATTGCCGAGCTCGCATCGGGAAGCAGTCCCACGGGCACAATCATCTTTACCGTCTTCGGGCCCCAGGCCACGGCCCCGACGGTCTGCACAACCGGAGGTACGTATATCGCTACGGTGAGCGTCTATGGCAACGGCAACTATGAGCCATCAGTGGGCTACACGCCGCCGTCCATTGGTTACTACTGGTGGTACGCCTCCTACAGCGGGGACGGGAACAACAACGCGTCGGCTTCAACTTGCGGTTCGAGCATGCCAAGAATGATTGTTTCGCAAGGATCATCCCCGATTACGTGGTCGACGCCTTCCGCGATCACCTACGGCACGGCACTTAGCGCAACGCAACTCGACGCCACCTCTCCTATTGCTGGCACGTTTGTCTACAGTCCCGTCGCAGGTACGGTGCTCGGCGTCGGTGTGACCACACTTGCGGTCACCTTCACGCCGACGGATACGACCGACTACGTTGCCGTCACGACGAGCGTCTCGCTCACGGTGAACCCAGCGCCGCTCAAGATCACGGCTTCCTCGACGAAGATGACTCACGGCGCGAAGCCACCGACGGTTAAGGCGATCTACACCGGTTTTGTGAACGGCAATAGCGCTTCTTCACTCAGTACGAAACCGACCTGTGTGACAAAAGCGACGAAAGCGACGAAGGTTGGCACCGACAAAGGTGCGAACACCTGCTCGGGTGCAGTCGACCCTGACTACTCGATTACCTACGTTGCCGGCAACGTGACGGTTGTCGGACCCGCCGTAAAGATCGCGACCACGACCCTTACGATCACGGCAAGAACGACGACGACCGTCGAGCTCACTTGTTCGCTCGCGACTTGCCGCGGAACGCTGTCGATCAGCGAGCACAAGGGCGTGCTGACAATCATGCTCGGGGGAACGACCTACGCAATATCGCGCGGTACGAGTGCGATCGAGCCGATTACCCTGAACGCGACTGGACGGCTCGTGCTCGGCGGCGCATCGCTGAAGACTCCCTTGGCGGCAACTGTAGAAGCCACGGTCAACGGAGGAAAGACGGTATCCGAAACGGCGAAGATCGTCTGAGTCCTGATCGGTGTCTTGGTTCGATGCCGGGTGCTTCTGGGCATCGACGTGATTCGCGACCTCCTCGTTTGGACCAGCGTTTGACTTGGTGCCGGTCGTCACTGTCCGGAGGGGCATTGAAGACCGGGTAAGGAAACCGAAGGATCATCTCGGAATCGGTCGTCGGCTGGGATGGCCTGGTGGGGCGCGAAGGCCTTCGACCTCGTCCGCTAGCCGTTGCTTTCTAAGCCAATCCACATATGATTATCTGCTCGCTCTCAGGACAATGTGCGATCGTCGGGTGGTGATGATCCAACCTCCGTCGATAAGGCGCATTCGTCCGTTGATTGCGGTGCTCGCCGTGGGTGTCATTGGCCTTCTCTTTGTGGCCTGCGGCGTGGCGGCAGCGTCGTCCAAGACGAAGTCGACGAAGACGTCGATCGCGAAGACCTCCAAGAAAGCTTCCGGCAAGACCGGCACATCCGGGGCTTCGGGCAAATCCGGGACGGCGAACGACGCGGCGTTCATCGCGTGCCTGAAGAGCCATGGCGTCACCTTGCCGACCGGGCGCCCATTCGGTGTTTCGGGGGCGAGCGGATCGTTCCACCGGCCCACCGGCGCATCTGGGGCGAGCGGATTCGGGGCCTTTTCGTCTCCGACGTTCCAAAAAGCGCTCACCGCGTGCGCGAAGTATCGCCCGAAGGGAGCCTTCGGGGCTTTCGGCGGGGGAGCCGGCTTCAGCAGCCCCGCTCTTGCTGCCTATCGAAACTGCTTGAAGCTGCACGGAGTCACGATCCCAACGGGACCGAGCGGTGCAAGTGGGCTGCACAAGACGACGGGTGCGAGCGGGGCTACCGGCGCGAGCCTCTTTAACACCTCGAATCCCACCGTTGCAGCTGCACTCAAAGCTTGTGCTCCGCTTCGACCGACGCCGACCGGTGCGAGCGGCGCGGCTTCGGGTTCATCAGCACACGCTTCTTCTACGAGCTAGGGCGCGGCAGTGTCAGCGAGCTTCCGAACCGCCGCTTTCGCTGACGCCAGATAAAAGGGGCGCGCTCGCATGTCTCCTCCAATGATCAGGCGCCTCGCAGGGCTCGGCCGAAAGACACTGATCTTCTATGCGGTCTTGACCGTCGCGGTCGTCGTCGTCGCGACGCTCGGCATCACCTCGATCTTCCACGGAGCATCGTCCGCGTCCGGAGCAGTCCGCACCGCGACCGTCGCCGAGGGGACGGTTCAGTCGCTCGAGTCCTCGACCGGCAACATTGCCTCTTCGGACACTGCCTCTCTGAGCTTTTCCGCGAGCGGGACCGTCACGGCGATTGACGTCACACTCGGTCAAAGAGTGCAAAGGGGCCAGGTTCTCGCGAAGATCGACCCGACCGAAGCTGAGACCGCGCTTGCTTCAGCCGAAGCCTCCCTCACCTCGGCGCAGGAAAACCTGTCCACCGCAGAACAAGGTGGGCCGTCAGCAACAAAGGAGACGAACGAGGCGAGCCTGATCGGTGCGCAATCGAACCTGACGAGCGACGAACAGCAGCTCGCCACGGACGAATCGACCCTTTCGACCGCCAAGTCCGAGCTCAAAGCGACTGAGTCCCTAGGTTGTCCGACGGCGAGCGCGGCGTCCTCATCGACCGCGTCGTCCTCAGCCGGGTCGTCGGCATCGAGTACCGGAGCAACAGGTGCGTCCTCCTCTTCTTCCTCCTCCTCGGACGGGTCAGGGTCTTCGAGCAGTCAGTACAGCGGCCTTGTCGGTGCGGTCAGCGACCTTGCCGTGAGCTCGGACGAACCACCCACAACGGCAACTGGAGCGCCAAGTGACGTAGGCGGGACGAGCGCCGCACTGAGCGGCTCAGTCAACCCGAACGGTTCAGACACGACCTACTTCTTTGAATACGGAACGACGTCGGCTTTGTCGCAAAAAACGGAGGCGACCGTCCTTGGCTCGGGCACGACGGCGACGTCGGTGTCGGCGACGCTCGGAGACTTGAAAGCCGAGACGACCTACGCGTATCGGCTCGTCGCCGCGAACGCCTATGGCACGAGCGCTGGCATCGAGGAGAGCTTCACGACGGGTGTGAGCTCGTGTGCAACGGATGGACAAACCGTGGCGAGCGACACCGAGACCGTCCAACACCAGGAATCGGTCGTCAACCAGGCCGAAATGAGCCTCACCTCTACCGAGGACAGCATCAGCGAGGCGTCGGTAACGAACGCATCGACCGTCGCGCAGGACAAAGCAACCGTCGACAGTGACGAAGAAGCCGTCACGACCGACGAGAACAACCTCGCGGGGACGACGATCACCGCCCCGTTCGCCGGAACGATCACGGCAATCAACGGTTCAGTCGGCAATACCGTGAGCGCAGGGACCTCTTCGAGCGGATCGGGGTCGAGCGCGTCGGCGACATCGAGCGCCGGGGAAGGGGCGGGTGCTTCGTCGTCCTCGTCGTCCTCGTCGTTCATCACGCTCACCGACCTCTCCTCGTTTGAGGTCGTGGCCGCATTCCCAGAAGCAGACGTCACGGACATCGCGCCAAACGAGCAAGCGACGATCACGCTCCCAGCACTGCCGGATGTCGAAGTCCCCGGGAAGGTCACCGTTGTTTCTGATCTCTCGACGGTATCGAGCGACGTCGTCACCTACGACACGACGATCGTCCTCGCGGACCCTCCGAGCTCGGTGAGAGACGGCATGACCGCTGACGTGAGCGTCATCACGAAGTCCGTGAGCGGGGTGCTCGAGGTGCCGAGCTCCGCGATCACGACGACCGGGACGGTCTCGACCGTAACGGTGCTCAAAGCTGGCAAGCAGTCGACCGTGCGGGTCGTCACGGGCCTCGTCGGAAGCTCGACGACGCAGATCCTGAGTGGGTTGAGAGTCGGTGAGGTCGTGGTCCTCCCGACGGTGAGCATCTCGGCCGCAAGTGCCTCGACGACCGGGACGGAGATCACCGGAGGAGGCGCGGCCCGGGTGTTCATTGGCGGAGGGGGCTTTGGCGGAGGGGGCTTTGGCGGCTGATGGACGCGCCCGCATCCCAGATTCGGCCGGTCATCGCGCTTCGTCGGATTGTGAAGACCTACGCGATTGGATCCCTCGAGGTCCCTGCTCTTCGTGGTGTGTCGCTCACGGTCGAGCGCGGGGATTTCCTCGCGATCATGGGGGCCTCGGGATCGGGAAAATCCACGCTCATGAACATCATCGGGTGCCTCGACATCCCCACGCGGGGCCGATATTGGCTCGACGGGATCGACGTCCGCACTCTTGACGAAGAGGCGCTCTCCCATATTCGCAACAAGAAGATCGGCTTCGTCTTTCAGAACTACAACCTCATTCCGCGCACGACCGCCTTGGCAAACGTCGAGCTTCCCCTTGCTTACGCTGGCATCAAGGCGAAAGAAAGGCGGTCGCGAGCTCTAGCCGCACTCGAGGCGGTTGGGCTCGTCGATCGCGCACCGCACTTGCCGAACGAGATGTCCGGCGGCCAGCAACAGCGCGTCGCGATTGCCCGGGCGATCGTCACGAATCCCGCCCTCGTCTTAGCGGACGAGCCGACCGGGAACCTCGACACCGCGTCGAGCATCGATGTCATGCGCATGCTCAGCGCACTCAATGCCCAGGGCCGCACGATCGTCGTGATCACCCACGAAGAAGACATCGCGACATACGCGAAGCGCCATATCCGGCTCCGCGACGGACAGGTCCTTTCCGACGAGCGCTACCAACCAATCGACGGCCCGCCGAAGTTCGCCACGAGCGACACGCCCTTTGGTGCTTCGCCGCTAAGTGCGAGCGCGTCATGAGCATCCTCGACAATTTTTACATCGCGCTCCATGGGGTGAACGCGAACAAACTGCGTTCGGCGCTCACGACCCTTGGCGTGCTCATCGGCGTCTCCGCGGTGATCATCCTCGTCGCGGTTGGCACGGGCTCGTCTCGAGCTGTCGCTGCCCAGATCCAACAGCTCGGAACGAACACCATCACCGTCTTGAGCCGCGGACACTTCGGTTTCGGTCCGTCAACGGGTGGCACGCAAAGCCAAGCCGCGACCCTCACTCTCGCTGACGTCAGGGAGATCAGCAATCCCTCCGAGGCACCCGACGTGGCGTCTGTTTCTCCGGTCATCTCCTCGAGCGCGACCGCGACCTTCGGGTCCGCCACGACGACGGCGTCGGTGATCGGGAGCACGCCCTCGTACTTAACGGCGAGCGACTACACCGTCGAAGCAGGGAGTCCGATCACGAGTTCCGAGGTGTCCGAGCACCAGCGCGTCGTCGTCGTCGGCCAGACGGTGCTGAGCGACTTGTTCACCTCGGGGACGAACCCGATCGGACAGACCATACAGCTCAACTCGGCGAGCTTTGAGATCGTCGGAGTGCTCGCGACGAAGGGGACATCTGGGATCACCGACGAAGATGACGTTGTCATCGCACCGTATACAGCTGTGCAAGATGAGCTCACCGGCGAAGCGTCGACGTTCACCGAGCTCTTGGTGCAAGGCAAGTCATCGGGCACGCTTGACCTCGCGGCGACCGAAGTCGAAGACATCCTTGCCGCACAAGAGAACACCACGGTTGCCGACCTTCCCTTTTCCATCGTGAACCAGGCAACGCTGCTAAGCGCAGCGACGTCGACGTCGAGCACGTTCACCGTTTTGCTCGGTGCCGTCGCGGCCATCTCGCTCCTCGTCGGTGGCATCGGCGTCATGAACATCATGTTGGTGAGCGTGACAGAGCGGACTCGTGAGATCGGCATCCGCAAGGCGATCGGTGCTCGAAAGTCCGTGATCTTGTCGCAGTTCTTGTTCGAGTCGGTGATCTTGTCGCTCATCGGGGGAGGGGCCGGTGTCCTTGTCGGCCTCATTGGCTCGCGCTTTCGCATCGACGGCGTGCAACCTGCCGTCGCGCCGTATTCGATTGCTCTCGCTTTTGGCGTCTCGATCCTCGTCGGGGTTTTCTTCGGCTTCTATCCCGCCAACCGCGCGGCTTCGCTTCGTCCGATCGACGCGCTGCGCTATGAGTGAGGAGGAGCCTGCATGCCTGACGACCTGAGTGCGCAAGCGCCTCCCGCAGATGGTGGCGAAGATCATCAGGAAGGAACGGACGGCGAACAGACCGCCGAGCTGCCCTTCATACCGACAACGAGGACCCATTTCAGCTCGAATGTGCCAAGCGGGCAGTCGAGCGCGATTGACGCCAGCACCGGCTCACTTGTGCAGGCGAGCGATTTCTTTGCAGACGATGAAGACGACGAGTGGCAGGTCCGCACCCCACCGAAGCGTCTCCGCCTGCGGGTACCGACCGCCGTTCTCGTCGGCTTGCTCATCGCCGCGGGGGCCTTTTGGGGCGGCGCCGCGGCACAGCGCAGTCACGGGACGACATCGAGTGGGTCCGGCGCGGCAGCTGCGTTTCGTGCTCTGGCGGGCGCGCGTGGAGCAAGCGGCGCCTCCGGTTTCGCAAGCTTTTTCGGAGGAGAGGCATCGAGCGCGGCAGCGGTCGGGACGCTCACGGAGGTCAAGGGCTCGACGCTTTATCTCACGAACGCAGCTGGCAACATCGTGACAGTCGTGCTCGGGCCGTCGGCGAAGATTACCCGCACCGCGAGCACGAGCGCGGCTGGCCTCGGTCTTGGCGACACCATTGTCGTCCAAGGTGTGACGGCAAAAAACGGGACGGTCACCGCGACGTCGGTCACCGCGACCGCCGCTGGAACAACCACGACTGGTGGCCTTGGCGCGGCCTCGTTGGGATCGGGGGGCTAATGCCCGTCACATCGAATGGGAGATCGGCAATGACGATGAGTTCCCCTGGGAGGATCCGTGCAACGGCGTTCCAGATGAACCGCCGCGTGCGCTCGAAGAGCGCGAGTTTCCTCAAGCGAGTACCGCGCCTGTTCGGGACAGGCGCGCTCGTCGCTTGTTTGGCCGTGTTCCCGAGTCTCCTAGGCATCGCCGTGCAAGGCGCTGGCGCCTCGACGATCAACTGTTCGCCAGCGCGTGGACGCAACCTCTCTGGTTGTGATCTCGCAAAGCGCAAGCTCGCCAAGAAGAACCTCACGGGTGCGAATCTTTCGCGCGCAGACCTTCGTGGAGCGGACCTTGAGGGGGCGAAGCTCGTCAACGCGAACTTCAAGAAGGCAGACCTTGTAGACGCGAACCTCGCTGGAGCAGACGTCGCGGGCGCGAATCTCGGTAGTGCATCGTTGAACGGCGTCGTTTCTGGCGCGCTCATTGGGACACCGAAGTCGCTTCCTTCTTCATGGATGCTCATCTCGGGTTATCTCGTCGGACCGGGCGCAAACCTCTCGATGGCAGTTCTCTCTGGGGCGAAGCTTTCTGGAGCAGACCTCGCTAAGGCGAACCTCGGGGCTGCCACGCTCACCGGAGCGAGCTCCGGTGATGTGCGTGGGACGCCGACGTCGCTTCCGCCTGGATGGATGCTCAGCGACGGGTATCTCGTCGGACCGGGCGCGAACCTGTCCGGTGTAAGCCTCACGGGAGCAGATCTCGCAAACTGCGACCTTGCGGGGGCGAACGTCTCAGGGACGAATCTTTCGGGTGCCAACCTCACTGGTGCTGATCTCGACCAGACGGATCTTGCGACGACGACGCTGACTGGCGCGATCTCCGGCTCGATCACCGGGACACCGAGCGCGTTTCCACCCGACTGGACACTCGTCGGTGGATACCTCGTCGGCCCCGGCTCCAGTCTCTTGGGTGTGAGCCTCGTTGGGCTGAGTCTTGCGGGTGCGGATCTTCAAGGAGTGAACCTCTCGGGCGCGAACCTCTCAGGGGTCACCTCCGGTGGCATCGTCGGCACCCCCGCGGCGTTGCCGGTGGGTTGGTCGCTTGCGAACGGCTATCTCGTCGGTCCGAGCGCCAACTTGACCGGCGCAGACCTCTCGGGTGCGAACCTCGGTGGGATAGATCTTCAGGGAACGACGCTCACGAGCGCGACGCTCAACGACGTGAGCTCAGGTGGGATCGTTGGTGTCCCTGCGGCCTTGCCGACGGGTTGGGCCCTAGAAAGTGGCTACCTCGTCGGTCCCGACGCGAACCTCTCGGGCGCGAACCTCTCGGGTGCGAACCTCGCCGGGGTGAGCTCGGGCGGCATCGTCGGAATCCCGGCTGCTCTGCCCTCGGATTGGGTCCTCGCCGGGGGATATCTCATCGGCCCGGGCGCATACCTCGCGAACGCGAATCTCGCGAACGCGAACCTCGCGGGGGCGGACCTCGAAGGCGTTGACCTCTCGGGTGCGTCGCTCTCCAACGTCTCCTCGGGGGACGTCTCCGGGACACCGGCCGCCCTGCCCACCGGATGGTCAATTACCGATGGCTACCTCGTTGGACCGGGAGCTGACCTTGCCGATGCCGACCTCACCGGGGCGGACTTGGTCGATGCCGACCTTGCCAACGCGAATCTCACGAGCGCGAACCTCAATGGTGCAAATGTGCAAGGTGCAAACCTTGGTACCGCAACGCTGACGAACGTCAGCGCGACGGGCGTTGTCGGCACGCCTGCGTCACTTCCCAATGGAGCGTCGCTGAGTGGAGGCGTGCTCACGGGGTGACCCGAAGACGAAGCGCGTGCATAGGCGACCGGCGCTCGCGCTCGAAGCACGCGACATATGTCCCAAGAACATCGCGATGAGCGCGTGTGGTGGTGTGCTGCTCGAGAGTGCCGCAAGCTTGCAACGGCATCGGCGCGTCCGTTCATTCGGGGCGGGCGAACTCCGAAGCGTACGCAGCGCTAGCGTGCTTGCCATGAGCATCTTTTCTCGCAAGAGCCCCAAGGATTTTGATGGCTCGCTTGCAGAGGAGTCGTTCGAAGAAATGGAGCGGAATCCCGAGCTCTTGGCTGCTGAAAAGCTCGTAAACAGCGCTCCGCCGCCACCACCCTCGATGAACCCGTTCTTCGATGTGACGATGGGCTCTCGCCCACGGCTCGTCGAGGTCCCAGAAGAAGAGGGCCCTTCCCGGCAATAGCACTGAGGCACACACGCGCTGTATGGGCGGGGGTTTCGAGGTGCGCTTTATTTGTCCAGGCGATCAGTTGCGCGGCGCGAGCCGATCGATCAAGGCGACAAAGCCGTTGTAGAACGCTGGGTCCCCGAGCTCACTCGACGCGAGATAGCCGTTGTCGAGCTCCTGACACCCGGAGTCCTGGTACCAGATATCCGCGGTGCTCTCCTTCGCGTATCCGAACGCGACGACCGTCGCTGCCGCGAATTGGGCGGGACACGCGCTCACCCCCGTTGGGCGCTTTGTCGAAACTCGATCGATTGCGATAGCGAGCTCGACCGCGTCGCCTCGCCCCAAAAGCTTTGCGCGCACAAGTGCATAGGGAACGCTGGTGCGCATCGTGGGGATCGTGCCATAGCGACAGATGAGGCCAGCATCCGGACTTGGCGGGACGAGCGAGGTGTGCGCGCTCACCTCTGCATTGGTGACATCCTGATAGCCTGCGATGCTCTTTGGGCATGGCTCGCTGACGAGGAGTCGAAGCGCAGGTTGGCGCGTCGAGATCGTCCAAGCATTCGACTTATGGACCGCAGGCGACGACGTCCCGGCTTCAACTGCGACACCAATGCCGATCGCTGCGATCACCGCCAATGCGATCGCTATGAAGACGCGCATGTCGCGATGCTATGGCAGCGTTCAGCCTTGAGTTTTGAATTTGGCTATCTGTGGAAACCGTGTGGTCCGTGCCAGAACGGGAAGCGCGGCGGCACGATGTGATGAGGGGGAAGGGGAAAGCCGCGGTGGAAACTCGACGAACACAGCCCATTTGGTGTCGAAGAGACACACGTCGTCCCGACCCAGGTGTTGGCCGTTCCGGCGGTTCCAGTTCCCGTCGATGAGTCGACGACATCCGATGTTCCTGCTCCGGTCGCGAAGTTTCCCATGAAGAAATCTGCAGAGGTATCTGTGTCTGCGAAGATTCCATCCGTTTGATCATTTGTCGCAACGTTGAAGTCGATGGAGTCGTGCTCACTCGTCGTTCCTACGGACCCGGGACCGCCGACGTATAGGCCGTCGCCATCGTCGTGGGCGTTGTTCGCTCCAACCGAAGCATTCGATACCCCATAGAGCGCGATGCCGAACTCGGGATCATTGGTGACGGTGTTGTTGTTCACCGAGACGCTCGTCGAGGTGCTGTCGACGTCGATGCCGTCACCAAGTCCGTTA
>Ga0181518_10000900_pt1 | contig 31604 bp, 51 predicted proteins | sample PEATcosm2014_Bin_28_FD_119751 | JGI IMG/M metagenome (GOLD analysis project Ga0181518, IMG submission 119751) | Peatland microbial communities from MTU Mesocosm Facility, Houghton, MI, USA - PEATcosm2014_Bin01_60_metaG | ecosystem: Environmental > Terrestrial > Soil > Wetlands > Peat | place...
ATCGGCGGTGACGTTATCGCGAAGTCGGCGCTGCTGGCGCGCCTCTTCCACGACCTGGGCATAATGGCTCGTGCCGGTGACACGCAAGGTTTCCCGATCGACAGTGCCAAGCACGTCCAAGTCAACAAAACTATCGTTCAGCGGTGTAATTACGATGTCAGCCATCGAAAGAACGAGCCGACCCAAATAGCTATTGCGGCCGGGAGTGTCGATCACGATGAAGTCGCTGTTGCCCGCCAGTCTCTCAATGGCATCGCGAAGAGCGTTGCCGTCGGCGGCTTCATCCTCCGCAGTCGGGTGGTCCATATTCTCGACGAAATAGAGATGGTTGGGAATCTCGAGGTCGCACGATATGTGCTGAGCCCAGGCGTGCCGGTTCTCGATATAATGGGTGAACGTCTTCTGTCGCGAGTCGAGATCGATTGTGGCGACCCGCTGACGTGATTTCATCAGCCCGACCGCGATATGCATCGCAACGGTGGATTTGCCCGATCCACCCTTTTCATTACCCACGACGATTACACGAGGAGACGGCGTCTGCGCTGTGTTTTCAACCGACATCATTACCCCCCGAATGATTAGTGGGCCCCGAGCAATTTACTTTTGCTGCAATCATTAGTTCTGATTCTCCGATTCGTCGCAAGCGAATCGATCTGTCGTTTTCGAAAAATTCTTCGAGTGCAACCGTGACTGCGTCACGCGAGGGACGTATTCACATTATTATTATGCTCAACCTGCTCAAAATTCTCGCGACGCTGCCCGCGAACGGAAGCGGGATCGAATAACCTCGCCCGCGGCCTCGACCGCGCGGCGGATGCTGGCGACCGCGAAATAAGCTTAGGCCGTTGGCGGCGATTAAGCTGCCGAACTACAGTTTTCGCGAGACCGCCGCGTTGGGCGCGCGAGCGGCGAGCACGTACAGTAGCGCGGGCACCGGGGCCGAACAGGGGAACAGGTCTGGTAACCTGTCCTCATGCAATCGTCGGCATGATGTCCGTGTGCCCAAAATCGGAGCCTTTGAACAGCAGCGGCTCACCAATGACCTTTGCAAGTGAATAGGCAAAGCAATCGCCGAAATTCAGCCTTGCCGGATGTCCGCTACCTTTGCCGAAATCGCGATAGGCCTCCCGGGCGAGCCGTGCCTGAATCTCTGTGACCGGTTCGATGAGGACTTGGGCCTCTTTAAGGAGGTCATCAAAGCGACGGCACGTGATCGGATCACGGCTGCCATCGATGACGACTGCGGCTTCGATAAAATTTACTGCCGAGAGGCGGCGCTGGGCAGCGCGCTCGATTGCGCGTGCGCAAATTGCGGCCTCCGGTTCGTCGCGAAGAATGGCCACGAGCGTCCGGCCATGTTGAGCGGTTGCACTCGATCCCATCCACCCTCACTAGGGGGTGGGCGGTTGAGCGGACTTCGGGGAGGGGTATTAAAATGTCCAAGAAGAAAAAGTGGCACACTTCGACGGAAATTGCGTCTAAGCTTCGTGAGGCGGCCACGCTTGAAGCGCAGGGGCACACCCAGCGAGAAATCGCGCAAGCTTTAGGTGTCAGCGTCATGACATTTCATCGCTGGCGTAAAGCGCATCCCCAAATGCTTCAGCCACGGGTCGCGGTCGACCCGGAGCCGCGTCGAATTATACCGGTCGCAAATCTCTCGGACGCACAGCGCCGGGGCCGTATTGCGGAACTCCAAATGGAGAACACACGCTTAAGAAGGCTCGTGACCGATCTTCTGCTAGAAAAGATGAGCATTGAAGAAGAAACGGGGCGGTATCGCGGTGACCCCACTATGAAGAATGCGAACGGTATCAGGCGCTAGCCTCAAACATACGGTATAGGCGCTAGCCTCAAACATAAAGATTCAATCTACGCTCCGCGGTTCAGTCGGCATCGGCTCTGTGGCTAGCAGCGTTCCCGTGCTGCATTCGTTGGCGATAATTACTAAGCAGCTCTTCAAAGAAATAAATTGGGGCGCCAATGATAGCGGCGATCCAAAATTTCGTCATTGTCCACGACGGACTGGCCTGTGACATCAACGGTGCCCTCGCTCATCAGCCGCGTCTGCAGCCGGATTGATCGCTTAACACATTTTTAACTATATTGCCACCCGCTAACATTCACGATCTGAACTGAGATAGGGCTCGAGATGGAGCGATATTTCCCGCGAATATCGCGGAATTGTCGCAAAAAAACCGGGGAAACCTTGCCTCCCGCTGTCAGTTCAATATTTTCATCGCCCGCGTTCAAACGCGGTGGGGTCAATTGTCTGACGACGGCGCGGTTGTCCGCGATAGGGCGAGTTATGACCGGTGATAATCGTCTTCGATGCGCACGATATCATCCTCACCGAGGTAGCTGCCGGTCTGCACTTCGATCAGCTCCAGATCGATCTTGCCAGGATTTTCAAGGCGGTGCTGGGCCCCGATCGGAACATAAATCGACTCGTTCTCGTGCAGGACACTGACGTTATTGCCGATCGTTACCCGGGCTGTCCCGCGCACGACAATCCAGTGCTCCGCGCGGTGATGGTGCATCTGTAGCGACAGCCGCCCACCCTGCTTCACCACGATCCGCTTGACCTGGAACCGGTCGCCTTGGTCGACTGACCTATAGGAGCCCCACGGACGATGCACCTTCAGCTGATCTTGGGTTAGAGACGGCGCGATGTTGTTGACCTTCTTGACCACCTGCCGCAGCCCTTCGCCGTCCTCGCGCCGCGCCACCAGGATCGCATCGTCGGTCGCCACGACGACCACGTTGTCGAGACCAGACAGTGCGACAAGTTGCTTTTCAGCGGCCACATAGGAGCCGCGGGCGTTTATGAAGACGGCTGAACCTTGCGTAGCGTTCCCATCCGCATCGCGCGCCGACAATTCCCACACCGTGTGCCATGACCCTACATCGGACCATCCGTAAGACACTGGCATGACAGCGGCACGCGTCGTGCGTTCCATAACCGCATAGTCGATCGATTTCGCGGTCGCGCGCGCAAAGGCTTCTGGATCGAGAATCTCGAATTCAAGATCGCTACTGGCAGTGTCGACAGCCGCGGTGACTGCGGCAGCGCTGTCGGGCTCGAAACGGCGATACTCTTCGATGAGGAAGTCGGCGCGGAATATGAAGTTGCCGGAATTCCACAGGTAGTTCTCCGCCACGTAGCTTGCCGCGGTTTCAGCGTCAGGTTTTTCGACAAACCTTCCAATGGCGAAAACGCCGGGACCGATGGCGGCGCCAGGACGGATATAGCCGTACTCTGTGGCCGGTCGGGTCGGGCGCATGCCGAACATGACGATCCGATCGTCTTGCGCCGCTTCGCGCGCCTTACTGCAGGCTTCGACAAATGCACCTGAATCAGCGACAACATGATCGGCGGCGAGCGCAACAATAATGGCGTCGCCGTCGCGCCTGGACGCAAATACGGCGCCTGCGAGGATCGCCGGTCCAGAATCGCGCCGGACCGGTTCGAGAAGAATATCGGCCTCCACCGCAATGGCCGCGAGCTGCTCAGCAACGAGAAAACGGTACCGCGCATTTGTCACGACGATCGGCCGACCGAACAGCGCCGGATCGGAAACTCTGCGAAGAGTCTCCTGAAATGTCGAATATGGACCAAACAGCGGCAAAAACTGCTTGGGCCCGTTCTCGCGCGAAGCAGGCCACAGCCGCGTGCCGGCACCGCCACACACGATGAGGGGGATGATTAGGCGAGCCAATTTTTGCTCCGCTATAGCTGCCGTATGCGGGTGCCAGTGACTTAGACCGTCCCTGGGCTTATCACGGCTGGAAACGTGGACTTAGGGTGCGAGGTGCAAGACCTAGTAGCATTCCCCTAGTCCCGCGCCATGGGTGGGTTCGTTCTGCCAAAAACCACAACTATTTTCTGGCTTTATCATAAAATACATCTTTAAATGGCACGCCTCCGCTCCCCCGGAAATTTCCAGTAGCGCATCCTATAGTCCCAAACATCGAGCGACCACCGATACGCAAGGCAAAATCAACCGGGGGTCTGGCCTAAACCACGTAGGCTATTTTTATCATGCGCGCCGAGCGGAAGTAAAACTGATGCAACTTCGCGCTGGCGCTGCGTGTCGAGCCGCCGACAATATTGTACTGTTCACTTCTGGCTGGCTGTCGCGTTCTTCAATATGCCGACCACGGCAGTGACGATTGCACCGGCGACACCACCGCCTACGGCTTGCCCAAGTACCGCGCCGATGTCGACATTGCCGGCGGCACCCTAAAGCCAGTTGTGGCAGCTTCGCAAAAGGTCCGCTGGGCTGCGCGGCAAAAGCGCCAACGCTAACCGTTCCGTAATCCGTCCGATGCATAGTCGAATGCCGGCTATGTAGAGTATCAGCCGGCGACGGCGGACGGGGAGGTGCGGTGCCCGCCCGGTACAGTCACCTCCTCGGACGCGTCGCAGCACGATTATCCGCAACCACTCATTGCTCCTCAACAGCGCCGCCGCGGCGAATCCGCTACAATTGGCCGTATGAAAAAAGTCGACATCAACAGCGATTGGTTTCCCTACGCCGTGGCTGCCGCGGCAGCGACAACCATCGCTGTCGTTCTACGGCTGTTCGGGGTGTGGCTTGGTGTTTGAGCGCGGCACGTTAACGGTTGCCCTTAAGGTTTATTTCTGCTCCGGCTCGCGGCGCTTATCGGCGGTGTTTAATCTGTTCGTGAGCTGAACCGCCACTGCGCCCCCTAAAGGCTCAGCTTAAGGGCGGGACCGCCCGCCCCCTTGCGGTCCCGCAGAGAGCCGGGCTTGATCCGACCATTGCGGCACGCGCGCTGTGGTTCGAAACACATCCCGTGAGTCGAGGGGAGCCATAAGTCGGCCTGTTTGATCACGGGCAACGGCCTTCGTTCTAATATGGCCATGCACTTGTCAGGAAAAACCTGGCGTGATCAAATTTCGATAAGGTTTGCAGAGTATGCTCTATGGCGACGGGGTTGTTGTTTGATGCCTCGGCTGGTTGGACTTCTCTGTCATGCTTGCTCGATCGCGGGAAAGCCGGAAAAGCGTGCGACGTTGGATGCGTCGCGACGCCCATGTAATGTTTGAAGGCCACGAGCAGCCGATCCGCTGTGTAGTCCACGACATTTCAAATGGCGGCGCGCGCCTTAGCTTTACTGCTCCATTTGCCGTCTTACCCCGTACTTTTACCCTGGTGCTATTCAAGGACAGTGTTCAGCGCGATTGCGAATTGGTGTGGATGGATCGCAGTGCCATAGGTGTCAAATTCATTTCCCAGTGGTTCGGTACCAAATCACCCGACCGCGTGTCTGCCTTCGAAAGCCCACGCGCAGGGGGCCCGCGCGGCCCAAAGTCCATTGCCTAAGCTCCAATCCGCGCAGCAGACAAAGCCAGCGCATATGCGCAAAGCAGGTACTACTCAAAAGCGCAGGCGACTTGCGAAAATGTTCCTAGGTGTCTTTGCCGTAGGCGCCTTGATAGCCGTCGTAGCCCTGCTCGCAATACGTTTCAATACGGCGCCATCGCCAGACGTAGAAAATGCGGCATCTCATGCCGAACCGAACAGCGTCGCAACTATCGTCCTGCACCCTGATACAAGCGGCTGTCAGCAGAGGTCATTCAACAATCGGACTGGCCAAATTTCAGACCAAACAACGCCGTGCGCCAACGATGTAGTCCTCGATGCCAAAGGCATGCCAATACCAACGGGGACAATTCACACACTCAATTCAATCAGCAAATCATTCAAATGACGACGATGTATGCTGGAACAAAGTTGCCGTTTCGATCAATAATCTTCTACGCAAAAATTCAGAAATCGGGTGGGAGACTGAAGACACCATCCAGGCTCTTAATCTCTGGCGGCGGCGATCATTTTGGTCACTCGACCGGACGCGCATCCAAACCATATTGAATGGCCGATCGGCGGAGTTTCGGCACGTAATACTTACCGATTTGGACCATCGGGCGCGGCTTGACGATAATGGACACCAGGCGGTCGCGCAACGCAGCAGGAGAGGTCGGCTTGCAGAGGAACTCGTGAACGCCCAGGCGGATCGCTTCGTTCACGCGGACGCGATCAGCGCCAGCCGTGAGTAGGATCATTGGCAGATCAGGCTTCGGAAACACGCCCGGCGATCGAACGATTCGTATGAGATCGTGGCCACTCACCAACGGCATTTCCCAATCCAGTATCGCGACGTCGGGACTGGCAGTGCGAATGATGTCGAGCGCGACAACACCGTCCGCGGCCTCGTAGATCGACTTCGCCCCAATGTTCATCAGCATCATGCGCGTGAGCTTCCGCGTGTGCTGATTTTGATCCGCCACAACAATGTTGAGACGTTCAATCAGCTTTTGGATTTCCTTGGCGGACATGTCTCGAGAGCGCACTCAACATCAGCGATAGCCTTTTTAAGCAAATAAAGCTGTTACTTTAATGAATCATTCCATTCAATTTTTATAGACCTGCTTCGGCGGACATCACACATCTAAGGCTGCAAGCCCGCCGGCACCGGTGGCGCCTCATGTATCAAGGTAATGGTAACGCGGCGATTCGGCGCCATGGACCGGTCCTCCGGAAAAAGTGGATCGGTATCGGCTTTGCCGGCCACTTTGTAGATGTTGGCGGAGGGATAGCCCTCTTCCTCTAGGATTTGGCGCACAATATTGGCCCGGTCGATCGAAAGATTCCATGGACCATAACTCGCTGACGGCGGCGTCTTCGAAGCGGAGGTGTGGCCGGTGATGGAAATTCGATACGGCGTATCCTTGAGCGGTCCTGCGATTTTTTGAATGAGCTTCCGCGTGCGTTCGTAGGGCTCCCTGGACCCTTCTGGAAACATCGAGCTGCCATCCTGGTCGACGATTTCGATATTGAGCCCTTCCATGCGCTCTTCGATCATGATGTGTTTGGAAGCTTCCGCCAGTTCGGGCATGTTCTGCAGCGCCTGGCGCAGCGATGCTGCCGAAAGAGCGAAAGCCTGGTCGCTTTCGAAGCTAGACCCCTGCTCATCCGGCGTCGGCGTGATGGATGAATCCTCGGGTCTGATGTGGGCTGCGTTCTTTAGTTTTTCGCGAGTCAGCAACCCCTCGCTTTCGACGAGGCCGGAATTGCGAACAATGTTCTGCACACCAAACGCGTCTCGCATCGAACCGGCCACCGCTTGCATCTTCTTCGCGTCTTGATTGGAGAAGGCGACCAGCATGACGAAGAAGCTGACGAGCAGCCCCATGAGATCGGCGAAGGTGACGAACCAGCCGTGACCGCCGCCATGAGCTTCTTTGCGCCGCGCCATGGTTGTACCGTGCTCCCACAATCGGACAGAACATAAGCGGGTTCTAAAGTACATTTGGTGCGTTTAATGGACGGTTAACTTTTGGAACTTTGCAGTAGGACCCGGCCTCCTATGACGTCGATTTTTGGGGCACGAACGACCAGCCGTGGCGGGGCGAACATGATTTTAGAATCTCCGATGGACAAGAATATCCTGTGACGCCTTAGATGATGGGGCAACCCGATGCGGCCGCGCAAACCGCCGCGACCAATGCGCTCAACGCTCTCGCGTCAACCGTGACGGGGGTCTCCACCGTTTCACCCACATTCAACATCGCCGACGGCAACAATGGCCTCACCGTCACTCGCACCGTCACGGTCAGCTATACGGCCAATGTCACCAATAATTTTCCCAACGCGCTCAAGCTGCTGACTGGCACGAGCCAAACCTCTTGGCCAATCTCAGGTTCTTCGCAGTCGACATCGAATGTTCCGCCGAACATCAATTTTTATCTATTGCTCGGCAATTCGCCGTCGATGAATATCGCCGCGACCACCGCCGGCATCAACACCATGGTTGCCAACACGTCGGCGCAAGGCGGCTGCGCGTTCGCCTGTCATGAATCCAACCCGTCCGCCGACAATCTCGGCAATCCACACGGCGAGGACAATTACACGCCGGCCGCCAATCTCGGCGTCACCACGCGGATCGAGAACATGGCAACCGCGACACAGGCGCTCATGACTACCGCCTCGACCATGGAGGCGAACAACAACGTCACCTACAAGATGGCGATCTACACGTTCAATTATTCGGGCACCAACACCGTTCAGACCCTGACCTCTAATCTGAACTCGGCAGCGACGGCGGCCAGCTCCATCGACGTGTTGGAGGTCTACGACAACAATTGCCCGACACGGAGCAATTGCAACACCGACACCGATACTGACTTCAATACTGCAATGTCGGGCATGGACGGCATCATGCCAAGTCCAGGAAACGGCTCGGCAAACAGCACACCGCAGGAGGTGTTGTTCATCGGCAGCGACGGTGTTGACGACAAGATTTCGGTGTCATGCTCAGAAACGCTTGACGGCACCCGTTGCCAGCAACCGTTCAGCACCACATCGTGCACCACGGAGAAGAACCGGAACATTCGAATCGCAGTGCTCTATACCGAATATCTGCCGCTGCCAACGAACTCCTGGTACAATTCCTGGATCTCGCCCTGGCAGCCGCAGATCGCCACCAACATGCAGAACTGCGCCTCCACCGGCCTGTATTTCAAGATTACCACCGATGGCGACATTACCAGCGCCATGTCCGCGCTTTTCGAGCAGGCGGTTGCCACTGCGCGCCTCAGTCAATAGCAAAGCAGATCGGCGTAGGCGCGAGGCCCCCGGCAGTGCTCACAAATACTGCGGGGCCCCTTACAGCGCGCTGTCGAGGTGCAGGGTGAAACGGTGCCTGCTAACGGCCCATCCTAATCGGTGGATTCTACCAGACAGTGCCGCACTATTAGAGAATTGTTAACCACGTCGAGGCACCATCCTCGGATGGTAGGCGGGCCATTACACCGAAGTTAGTTGAGGTGTCGATGTCGAGCCGTGCAGTCGATGATACTTCATAGCGGCCGCCCATTCGTCCCTTAGTGCCATTTGGGCTCCACAGATCGAACGCGCAGGTATCGGGCACTGCCATGGGCACACACTCGCTTTATTGCGCACAAGTCCATTCTTCAAACTTTAAGATGCAAGCCGGAAGCAAAATCGCGAAGGTATTGCAGGAGTTTCCGGGCTATGGCAACCGAATCTGAAGTTCAAAACAAGAGCGACGTTCTTCCTGGCTTAGTTGAATGCTTGGGAAGACTAGCAGCCGATTCGACCGCCTCAACCTTCAACCGCCTTGAGGCGGTGGACCTACTGCTGCGCCTCGCCATCGGCCCGCGCAACCGACCTGCCGATAGCATTGATGTTGTCGCCAGCCGCAATGCCCGATTTGCACTATCGGATGTTGTCCCGTTCTTGGACCGAACAATGGCGTCGAAGAGTCGAGCACGCATTCGCTTACATGCGGCTAGCTTGGCGCGTTGTGTCAATGAGCTGTCTGGCTGTGCAGGCCACGGCTTTCGCTCGCAGCGGCTTGGATGACGATCGCACTCGGCTACGGCCCCACGACCGGCGGCAGACCAAGATAGGAGACGCATAGACCGGCTGCGAGCCGGTCTTTTCGTCTGTCTTCGGCTCTATGGTTCAATAGCAGAGCGAATTTGAATAGGCTTTCAAAAGCGTTAGAATGGAAAATCTATCTGGGATTCGGGGCTGCGGGGTGGGGTACATCCCATGTTTGCCTGGTTCGGGCGAAAGCCAAGAATTGCAAGTGGCATGATCCAATTAGAGGATGCGCCTGCCGTCGAGGACGGAAGGCCCGCCTTAAATGCTGAGAAGAATGTTGCTCTTTTGAATGCTCCACTGGACCGCGATCTTTATGGTCAAGCGTTGAAGGCGAAGGGGCATATTTCCCTAAAGGCAGCGCATGATGAATACGAGCGACTGGTTTGGCAAAAAGTGCGGCCAGATTCTCAATATGACAAGAACGATGGTTCGATATTCGGAAATATTTCAAAGAATGAACAAAGAGAGGAGAAGCCTAAGGTTTCTGTCAATTTCAGTTCATGGAACATAGTTCGTGGCGAACTCGTGCGCGTATATGGGTTCAAGAACCTTACCGGTCCAGGCACAGAAACAAAAATCGAATTGCGATGCCGATTAATCTTTGAAGGAAACAAAGCAAGGACTTTCGTGCATTTGCTTATAAAACCTCATTTTGAGAAGCGAAGCAAAAGTGTTGCTTCTGTTTTTGCGCCCTCTGACGACCTCGACGGTTACAAGGTTCTGATAGCCAGAGTGGAAGCGGCAGAGAGTGGCATAAACTTTGTCACTTTCGACATAGGGGATGGGGAGCATCTCGTGAATGTGCTGAAGCTTGGTAGAGAGATCACGATTAAACTTGCCGAATTCGAATCCAATCGGCTTAGATACGTATTTGCGCATCTCGCGTTGCCAAATGATACGACATTTTCAGATCGATACGACTTCTTCAAAGCCACCACGATTTTGGGAGCTCAATTTGCATCGACTTCATTAGGCACTGGGAAAACTGTCCCGTCGCCCCGCAGCGACCACGAAAACTAAAAGGCGCGTGTTAGTGGCGCCAGTAGCCACGCAGATAGTTCCAGCAAAACTCTAATGCTGGCCTCGACCGCCAGTCGTTGGCGATAGGTCAGCCTGGTCACTCGATCTCCGGTCCGAACCAGATCGTCGGTCATTGTTAGAGCGCCGCTCTCCGCTCAACCGTCGCTCCTCGTCGGATCGCGTATCCACGCCGCTGCGGCGATCCATGCCTGATCGCCGCCCGGCGCTTGATCGTCTTTCATCATTGGCCATGCCACTTCTCCGTCTAAGCCGCACCATATACCTGGTTGCTGAACGGCCCGTAAACAACCAGATTTCGACCGCTGATGGTGTGCTCGGTGGAAAAAGCCGGCATCGAACGTCGCCCGGACTAGCCCGACCTCGGGCGAGACACCTGACGCCCCCGTCAGGCAAAGCCTGGCATGGTGGGATCTCAATAACGATTTGGCGCTATGTTCCAAACGCTGTTGTCAGAAATCCCCGCTGACAGCGGGATCCGGTTGCAATACCGGGGCTTTTTTTGGTTCCTCTGGCATCGAAACCTATTGCTGTGTCTGAAAAGCGAAAAAACGTGCGCCTGCGCACCCTGAAAGCGGGCGTGATCGCATTCGACAAGGGTACAATCAGCTGCCTGGTGCGCAACGTCTCAATTTCGGGGGCATGTCTTGAGGTCGCTAGTCCTATCGGAATTCCAGATACCTTCACGCTGCTGATGGAAAGCGACCACATTAAGCGACAATGCCACGTCGCCTGGATGAAAGACAAACGGATCGGCATTCATTTCGATTAGCTAATTGGTAGAAATCTTTCGTCATGGGGCCGGCCCACGTAAACCCCGTCTGTTATGCGCAGCAATCTCGGCATGGCGGATGCTCAATTTTGAGTGATATGCGCTCCGGCAGCCATTAAAATACTCTGATTCGATAAAATCTATCTTGGAGAAAGCTAAAATGGCGCAAGGAACTGTTAAGTGGTTCAATCCGACCAAGGGCTACGGCTTCATTCAACCGGTTGGCGGCGGCAAGGACGTATTTGTGCATATCTCTGCCGTCGAACGTGCGGGACTGACTTCATTAAATGAAGGCCAAGCGATTGAATACGAGATCGTCGAAAATCGCGGCAAGACTTCGGCAGAAAATCTCAAGATCTCTCGCTAAATGACAAGGGTGCGCTGCTGCGATCGAGATGAATGTCGCGCATGCTCCGGCCGCTGATCTGTGCGATAGGTTTCGGTGCATCCACAAGCGTGCTGGCACACCGTTGCCAATGGGTGGTTATCGACCCATGAGACTTAGCGGCAACCGCTGTCAGTCCCGCTTTGCCTTCCAGTCGCGGGCTAATTTCTGCGCTTCGGCGATCTGATCTGGCGTCATCTTGGAGGCCACCAAGTCGCGATCCGTGACCGCAATGTCGCGCTCCTCTTTCTTGGAAGCCGAACTTTGCGAGGCTGCCAGGTTGAACCACATGTGCGCTAGCACATAGTCCTGTGGAACGCCCTGGCCTTTGAGGTACATGACGCCCAGATCGTGCTGCGCTCCAGCCAGACCTTGATCGGCCGCGAGGTGATACCATTTCACGGCCTCGGCGTAGTTCTGCGGCACGCCCTCACCATTATAGTACATGAAGCCGAGCTCGCGCTGAGCCTCAGCGACGCCCCGGTCTGCCAGCGGGCGTAACAGTCGTAGCGCGGTTGCGTATTCGCCGCGATCGTGGGCCGCGCCTGCATCCTCGATTGGTCCGGCAACAGCGCCTAATCCTGTTGCCGCGGTCATTACCAAGGCCGTTAACGTCGTACGAAGTAGCTTCATGTTAAGGTCAGGGCGACCGCGATTGCCGCAGTCATTCAAATAACCGCTCATGGCCGACGCTAAAAATTCGACTTACGTAGCATTTGAGCTAGAGCCGTAACGCCAATCAATCCTAAGCCGCAGCCTCTCCCAAGACCCTGTGGGGGATGTACTCCTCGGTCAAGCCCAAATTACACAAACGGCAATCGTAACAGCGCAGTTCCGGCAGTGTTCGGAGCTGCGGGATTGTTCGCGTGTGTCTCATTCGCTTACCGCAGCTTGGACAGGTCGGCTCGTTGGGGTTGTTCATCAGGCGGCCTCGCCACTGGAGGAGGGGCGCAGCCGCTCCGAACCGCGCCCCCCTTTTGGTGAGAACAGGGCAGTCGGAGGGCGCACGGGGTACAGGCGAACGCCCATCCAATCCCCAATTGCCAGTACGTCTACCGAATCTTCCGGCGCTCGATCTTGACGCCGGATTTCTTACTGAAGTGTTTATCTGCCCAGCCTATTCGTCGCAGGTGCACTCGCCGTAATTCGCTATACCAAGATCCAGGGCACCAAGCACCGGCCCTCGCTCACAGTCTGCCGCGGCCGACGAAGGTCGCCGCTATCGCGCTTGTCAATGAGATCGCCCGGATGGAATGGGCAATGATGGCCAAGAGCGAGCGCCTAACTGCCGCGTCACCACCATCGGGAGGCAGCGCCTAACCCATCTCGGACATCACGGCGTCTTATTCGAACAAATCATCGCGACTTTCGGGTGATCTCGCTTTGACGATTCCGACTGATCGGACGGCGCTTTGGTACCACTTGCTAGATTTCAACTTAGTGGTCTTTACAGTTTTCTTCCTTTTGCTGGTGGGCACTTTGAATTTCGCCGCATCCACATCAGTCACATTCCTATTGTTGGACATTGCTTTCACCCTAGGTAGCGATTGTTGCAGCATACCGATTGATAGAGGTTCACGCGCCCTAAAGCCGACTTGAAAACTCACGGAACGAAGTCCGCTCTCGGAATAAATGCAAACGTCGCGATTCAGCAGCAGCTGGCCTTCTCCCAACCAGAACCGAAAATCAACGACCGCACGCTCGCAGATAAGCCCACACTTGGCAAACATTCGGTCGCCATTGTCGGCATCTCTTACGAGATTGCGCTGAAGTCCGGGACGCGAAGTATCAAATTGAGCGTTACCAAAAAGCCGATCACGGAGAAGATGACGACTGTTATCAGATCGGGACTTTCAATCGCTGCGAGAATGCGAGACCAACCGCTGTCGGCCGGCGTCGCGGAGCACTTTAAAGGCAAATCAGACATGACAACCCCCTTATGCTGCAGTCTATAGTAACACTAGCGACTGTCCTCGTACGGGGAAGTGATCGGGAGCACAAAAATAACATTTTACGTCAGCCCCCGTAAGCCGCTGATTTTACGCGGCGATGACTGTTTCCAGCCTTTCTCGGCCGCGCTGACCGTCCACATTCATGTCCCTCATCCGAGGTCCAGCTACCGTACCAGCCAGGGGCCAACAAGGCAGTTGATGTCGATGAGCGGACACAAACCTGAAGCTCCGGGCTTGTTTTAACAGCGTAGGACGGGGCGGCGCGACTCGGACCGCGCTCGACCGAACCCCAGCTGCGGCAACTCACCCTTGGACACTCTTCGCCTTGGGCAGTCGGCGTAGAAGCACCGATCGATCACGGCCGTTTAGCTATTGTGAGTACGACCATACCCTCGGTGCAAGACTCAATTCGAACTGTCGCCGCGGCGGATGACCGCGCGTTGACGTGGATCAACGGCGGATATGAGTGAGCCCTGCCGCCGCACAGCTTGGGGGCTATGTTGGGAATTTCGCTCTCGCGTGATCCCGCAGCGGCAGGGCTTTACTCAACAACAGCATACGGCGGCTCGCGTTGACACCTAGCCGCAATAGAGCCCCGATGCAGTCGGAACCGGAGCTGCGATCCTCTGCGGCCAACGCGCCGGACCGGCCTGTGTTTGCCCGGCGCTCCTTATTCTGCATCGGGGACCAGTCGAAGATGAGGGGCGGGATTTCCGGTGTGAACTGCATCGCTGATCTGTCGTAGCTGTTGCCAAAGTTCGGCTGTCTCTAAATCCAAAGCCACAATCTCCTCCGGCGTTTTTGCCAGGGCACGCTTGCGATCTGCTTCAGCCACCCTTATTCGCAGTTGCTCCAAAGCAAATTCGGCACGATCGAGCGCGGCATTGATTTTATCGATTTCGGACTGATGCATGCTGCATTCTAACGCGTCTTGCCATGCGTTTTCTATCTTGCGGTTGATGATAAGATCGAACATCGGCTTCGGACGACCGGTAGCGCGGGGTTCGACGATCGCGCGCTGCCGCGGACAATCTCGTTCACGCCGCAGACGTGCAGACGGAGAGCAAACAATCTAGGCTACCGCAGCCGGCCGGGGAAGCCCGAACAGCCACTGGCTTACCATGGCCTGGGTCAGATAGAGCCACGGAGGCAGCCACGCGCCAAGGGTATTGATAAGGCTGCGCTGACCTTGCCCGACCCACGCCGGGTTCGGGTTTGCGACCACGTTCGCCATGTGGACATGCAGCCCTGCCTGGTTTGGGGCCGCAGGCCGACGCCTTTCTACGGCATCATCGTCCATTGAATGTACGCCCTCGCCTCGATCAAACTACCGAAATTTAATATTCTAGCTTTACGCTAGGCGCCATCACCTTGCTGCCGGCAAGCCCTAAACAATGAAGACCGTCCTCGTATTCGCTATTACGGTTATGACCGGATTCTGGGCCGCCGACCAGTTTTGCTTCGATGGTAAGTACGGCGCCAAAATTTGGAAACAAAGCAATCAATTTGGCACTGTCTGGCAACACGAGACAAGACTGTGGTTTAGGCAGCACGGCTTTCAAACTGCACAGCATTAATGTTTTATTCGGTTTGCGACCGCGCGTATAGATCGCGCCGAATTAACATTCTTGTAACCTCTGTCCCGTCAGGATTGGCGCAGCCCTTTTGGGATACGTCTGAGCGCCGGGGGGCTACCAGGGAGGCTTCGGTCGGAAACGGCCGAGCCTCTTTTTCATCTATCTAGCGCCCGACTTCGCGCCTCGCGTCACTCGTCCCCGAGTTCAGTCGCTAAGGGTCGCGAGCCTGCGCCGGAACAACCAAGCAAAGACTGACCCGCTTCCAAGATTCCGTAAGGCCATGCCTCGCCGCTTCCCGCCGCACTAGTCGATCGAGGACCGTCAGGAATCCTTCATCGTAAAGGACGCCACTGGCCAGCCGCTTGGCTACGTCTATTTCGAGGACGAGCCGCAGCGGCAAACGTCGATGATGCGGCTATCGCGCGACGAGGCATTCCTTATCGCGATGACCATAGCCAAGCGTGCCGCGGCAGATGTTGAAGAACATCCCGCGGCCGCCAACTCGGCCGCCCGGGACGAATGAGTCTCTATTTCAACCAACGGGACCCGTCGGAGCCGCCCCTCGCTCCTCAAACCCGATTGTGACAGGTGGCTGGCTCACGGTCCTCAAAATTCAGCGCGCGTTCCAGAAGGGCTTTGCGGCTTCAAGGTTTGCCGTGCTACGTGAGATTCCGATGTCCTGCAAGCACCTGTCGTCCAGGCCTTCCAATTGCCGCCAACCCGTGAGCTGCCGCTTAATATCCCTCCAGCACAAGCCGCTGTGGGTCTGAACTATGAGGTTCCTTAGATCCCAATTGATAGTCTTCATGGCGCTCTCCATCCCGGACCCTGCTTTACTACTATGGCGGCCCCAAGCAGGATGTGACTGCAAGCACAATTTTTCGGTTTTCCGGGTACGGTCTTCAGTCGACTCGCGGCGTCGGTCCCCCATTTTGCGCTTGTTGAATCCCATGGTGGGGTCGTCGAATGAGCGGGGTGTCAACGTCCATAAGCGGGCTCTAAGGAGCCCATTATCACTTGTGACATTGAGCACAGCGGGTTTAGCGAAGGTGATGCTAGTGTAGCTATCGTAAGCGGCCGTATGCGTGGGAGCGTGTCATGGCGGATCCAAATGAATCGAAACAAAGAGCCGAAGAGTGCCGTCAACTCGCGGCCATCGAGCCCGATGAAGATGACCAAGCATTCTGGCATCGAATGGCAGCCGAATGGGAGAAGCTGGCGAACTTGGCTGTGCGGCCTAAGGAAAAAGCGTCCCCGCGGCAAAATCATGAGCGAGAGACGCTAGGGCAGTAAAGCCCACGCACTAATCTCATGTGTGTCCTACCGGTAAATCAAGGAGTTCTAAATTTGCTCGGCCGAAAATGCTTCCCAAGCATCGATCTTGGAAAACACTGGAGATACAAGGACGGCGGCTTGATACTGCTGGCTTTGATCACCGGCGCGGCAGTCGTGGTCGCGGTGATCCTCTGCCGGCACGCGCTTTAGCCTCTAGCCGGGCCGCAGGAGTGCCGTCGATGGTCGACGATCCACCGTGGCAAATCTGCGAGCACGTGGCCGAGGTCCAGGCGCTGCTCGACGATCACACCAACGGAGGCAAGCACTCTGCCGCGAACGTGGTTGCGAAGGCGCAATTCGGGCGGGCTTTTATCAAGCTTCGCAGTTAAATAGCCTGTCGGCGCAGATTCAACTTTATTGGAAACGGTGGGTTGAATTCAATCCCGACTGCATTTTCGGTTCGCCAAATTACTTTGCATTGACGGCGGAACTTACCATCATTTGAAAGCAGCAGCACAAACTTGTCTGGTAGCGTAGTTGGCGTTTCCAACTCAAGCCGCGCGCCGAAGGCCGACACGTCCAGCATCCGACAGTTTTGCAGATGAGAGTCGCTGTCGCAGACTATTCTTGCGCCGTTATTGACGTAGCGACGTTTGCCCTTTCTTCGATCAGCGGACATGCGTGCAATACCCTAGGTCGTGTATAATTTTCCAGCAATCTCATAAACAAATAGTTAGCGCGGATGACCGCCAACCCAGGCCCGGACGGGGCGGAGTTATGGCGAGGTGTAAAAAGCTCGTCCAACAACGGACACGAAGACGCCCAGTCGGCGAGGCCGAGAGGCACCATGTCGCTCGTGTCCGTCCGACGCGAGGCGGAAATTGGCCGCCATGCTTCACTAAATATTGGTAAGTCCCCCCCCATTGTGGAATTAGATCCCTTTTCGAGCTGAAGGCCGCCTGCTCTGGCGCGACAACTATGTCCGGCGACCGCGCGATCCTTCTCATTTCGGATCGTCCAGACCGAAGCCAGGAACTGGCTGGCCGGCTCGGCAGCAGTTTCACGTGCCGGACGATCGGACTGTACGAACAGGTCGGCACTGCCGGGCCCGTTACAGCAGTTGTTACCGATGTCGGCTTTCGCCATCCCTCGGACATCGAGCGCCTGCATTACATCTTGTCGCAGCCACGTGCATTGTCCACGCCAATAGTGGCACTCCTACGGGGCGATAATTACCTGGAACGCGTTCAAGCGGCTGCAGTTGGCGCTACGTCCCTATTTTCTGCGAGTGTACCAGTCTTCAAAATTTTCGCGGTGCTTGAACCGCTTATTCAATCGTCGACCCCCTTGAGCGCGCCGGCCACAAGCTTGACACCGGCGCAGAACATCGAGCAAGCCCGTTTAACGCAGCCATGCGCGGCGAGTCATTCAGCAAGACAGCTGTTGACAACACGACAGCGTACGTTATGGCTGCGGTTACAGAAGGCGGCATCCGACAATGGCTCGAAGTCGTTTGGACTTATGACGAGGCCACCTATCAGCACTGTCTGCTAGTCAGAGGCCTCGCGGCAGAGTTCGCCAGCAGCCTGCAGTTTGCGAGGAACGACCAGAAAAGGGTTGTAAGAGCGGCGCTGCTGCATGATCTCGGCAAGGCGAAAATCCCGCTCGCGATTTTGAACAAGCCCGGAGCGCTAACGAGCGAAGAAGCGGCAATCATGCGCACACATGCCAGATTTGGCTATGAAGTCCTGCGCGATACGGGCGAGTACGAACCTGAGCTGCTCGACGTCGTGCTGCGGCATCACGAGCTGCTCGATGGGAGCGGTTATCCTGACGGTCTCGCAGGCCCACAAATCAACGATCTGGTGCGCCTCGTGACGATTTGCGACATCTATGCGGCGCTGATCGAGCGCCGGTCGTACAAGCAAGCCATGGACCCGGTGCGGGCGTTCAAGATCCTACAAGAAATGGAAGGCAAACTCGAAGGCGCTCTTGTGCGAGCGTTCGCTCAAGTTGCCGAAAGGTCGGCTGCGCCAGTTGCGCACGACCACCTACGACCAACTTGCTCCCGGAACAGCGGGTCCATCCACTATTGAAGATGATTGGTACGGCTGCTTTAGCCGGTCTGTGCGTCCTGGCCACATTGCTATCTGCTGTACGCGGCTAAACGCGGGGCAGGCAGCGACTCCGTAAAGTGCTGCGGCGGCACTTCGCTGGCGGAGCCGCGAGGGCAGCACAACCGATTACCGGCCAGGGACTGCCGTTGCACAATTCGACTGCAGCGTCCGCATCGCGGTACCGATGTCGGCCAGCGGAATTATACCATGGAGTGAGCGGCGGTACTCGGAGATCGATACCGTAAGCTCAGGCTCGGACTGCCAAGCGTCCTCGACCAGCGCAGATGCTTTCTCTGGAAGAAGCACTAAAGCTCCTGGTGTCACTACGCTTGCAATGAATTCTGTGGTCGTTGCGCCCGCCACGACAGTCACATTGGGGTGCGACCGCAATGGCAGGGGTTCAATGAGAACGACCAGGACTTGTGTGGTGGCACCCTCGCCACAACGGAGCATCAGGCCTGCAATGTCCTGATCGGATCCAGTTGTATTTGCACTTTTCATGATCGAAATCGATTCTGGACCGCCAGCCGGATTCGGCGTTCGAGTAAGCTGCCAAGTTCCAGGCTGGGGCTGCTGCTGCTGAGAAACATTGGCTGACGGCCCGGAATCTTCTTCCTTTTCGCAGCGCATCCGCTCCCGCTCGTCTTTAATGCGACTGCAGTGCTCGACTTCCCTGTCCAACTTCCTCGGTTTTCCAGAATCCTGACAAAGCGCGGCGGTTGTTGTGATCATCCAATAGATGCAGATTACTGCCGCAAGACCCAATGTGACATGCGCTCGAGTGAAAAACGTACGCATGCAAAATGACCTGCCTTCCATGGCCTATTCAAATAGCGAGTAAATGCGACATTTAACTGGCGCTATTTGAAGCACTGCCCGGCCAAACTTTATCATTTCGGCAGATTTCCTGGGTCTAAACAACCAATCCTTCGCCGTGGGGCTGCTTTCCCCCGGTCTTCGCCGGCGACACATTCACCGTATACAATCGCGGCGTGCAGATGTTCACGGCCGGCGCCAACTAGTGCACGTTGGTCGATGGTGAAGTGATGTCCCTTACCGGATTGTTGGGCTTCGCCGGAGGGCTCGGGGCAGCGAGAGTAGGCGGCGGCGCCGCTTGGACGGGCGTTGCCGCTTTCAGTCCGACCGGCGAAGTCGGTAGCGGCAGGTTGTGCGGGTAATACGTCCAGAAAAAAAAGCCCGCTGCAAACAAAAATGTCGCCAACACGGCTCCCAAAAGCACGCGTTTAAAGGCAATGACGTTCCCGATCAACGCGCAGAAAAAAACAAACAGCAAAAGCAAGATGAGGTAAGCCCAGTTCACGCTCGCCCAATCTATCGGTATGTTCGGCACCGCTAAGCTCCTTTCCGCGCCTCGGTCGTACGCTGAGTGGCCGCCTTAGCCTCTTTATAAGGCGGCCTACTCAGGTCCGTCCTCAATCCTCAGCCAACGTAGGTGACGCGCTTCTGGGCTTGAGCCTCGGCTGCGGTCGCTGGCTGCGCCGGGAGCTGAAGCACGGTTGCCGCCTGACCCTCGCAGAGGAACGTCAGCAACACGGTACGCCCATCCGGAAATTCGAGTGCATCGTGATGGGCGGCTAACGTCTCTTTGTTGACTTGTCGAAAGATCGCCGTCTGGTGTTTGATCGTCTTCGTCTTCCACCAGAGTAGACCATTCGACAGGCACGCAACCTCCCCGGCGAAGGCTAGTTCCGTTCCCGGCATCACACATACTGCTTGTCCGGGATCATCTGCGGCGGCGAAGCCGCGTGTCCCAGTGCCGAAGTCGCGCGTTACGAGCTTATCGCCGACTTTCGCGGGTCGCGAACGTACAGCGTGGAGGCTAAAGTCATACCTTATTGGATGCCCCTTCAGCCCAGGCGAACATTAGCAGATTCGTGGTTGCCCCGCATTACAAATTGAAGGCTGGATACATTGATGCAAGACCGGTAACCGATATTTCGACGAAGACTCCTGCAAACGCGCGGTCGGACCATACACTCAGATCAACAGTGCCGTATCGACCGCGCTCCAGCCCCTTCCGCAATTGCCCTTGAAAGCGGAAATTCGCTTCCGCCGCACCAAGGGACGTTTGTCACCCGACGAATTTGTGTTGCAGCGCAAATTGAGGGCCAAACCGACGGCCGCATTGGGTGATGACGACCGAATTGCGGTGTCCGCGCCATATTCGCTATGCCCCGATAGCGACCAAATCTCTGCGTTGCACTAACTGACGGGCCACGAGCGACATTTTGCACCGCAGAAAAGCAGCGGATCAATTGCGAACATCCAAGCATTTTTGGCGTCGCAATAGTCAAACCGAAATGTATTCTAGTCGCCTGCTACTTACACCGGTATCTATCGTCGACAGCGGTGCCTCAGGGGGCCAAATGAAGACCAATCAAACGCGGTCAGCGATTCTCAATATGCGGCTGCGGCCAGACTCAAGGCTGAGATAGAGCGTTTGGCGCGGGATCAGCGCACGCTATCTAACTGGGTTGAATTATTATTAGAAAAGACTGTTAAGGAGCGCCGCCCCGCTGCGGAGGAGTGGCTTAGTCGAACGACGAGTTGATCGATGCGCTCGCGGTGGAATCGACTGTCAATTATCTAGGTCGTGATTTCTTCAAAGCAGAAATTTTCAGTGCCCACTTTGGGGGTTTCATCAATTGATCACTCAGAATTAATAATTCCATTACGGTCTGGTAGCACAATTCGGCCTTCCCCATTTCAGGTGAAACTCACGCTTCGGCCTTTTCGCTGATCTTGGCATAGCTGTTTATTGTATGTTCCTAATCGAGAAGCCCCGCACCTAGAAAGCGCTGTCGCATGAGCTTCACAATAGTCGCGTTTGCTCGTCTTGCGTGTAACATTGCCATTACGCGCACTTACTGCATCGCCTGTCGGGGGATTCTTTGTTTGGGTCGACGGCGCTGCCTGGATGAAATTTCCAGCAGTGCGTTTCCTAATTGGTAGCCTTGGGGTGACGAAGATGTGGTCCCGTGAGGCTTAATTAAAATTGCCCTAGGTGCTTTTACGTATTTCACGGAGCGAAATTGTAGTTTCCTCGCGGGCGACAATTGATAGCCAAGAAGGGGCTGATCATGTTTCGGCTATTTAGTCAGTTCTGCGAGGACGAATCGGGTGCAACGGCGATTGAATATGGCCTCATCGCCGCTGGTATCGCGGTAGCAATCATTGCGACCGTGCAGGCGCTCGGCACCAATTTGAACAACACGTTCTCAACGGTCTCGACTGCGCTTAAATAACCGCCGCTTCGGGGCTTCGGGCCTCTGTCTGGGGTTCCTACTTGTCCCGGCGCTGGTGTCGGGCGTGGGCGGCTTTGCGCGCGATTGAGCTGCGCTGCTCCGCGGTCAATTTGAGCCTGCGGCGCGCTGCCATGCGCGGGCCCGAACGGAATCTTTGGCGCGGCGCCGGTGTTTTGCGCGCCGGCCACTTGAGCCACTTGCGGCGGTGCTTGCAATGACATTGCGCGGCTGCGCAGTGACAACCATTTATCAGCCCCCGAAGGCACCTGGCAATCACTGCTGCCACAGTGCTTCTCAACCGCTGACGCTATGAAGCCTACTCGCGACCGCCGACGAGGTGATCGGGTGAACCTCTCGCGATGCGGTAATTAGCGGTGCCGAAGTGTCGCTATGGGTCGGCCCTTGGCGACCAATATTGCGCGGCAACAAATGTCCGCTCTCAGAGGCATAGCGACCGCACTTCATGTCTTCGACATCCTCGGTCAGACCATTGCGCGGGCTTTCGATCGGGGGGTATTTTATCGCATTCGCTTACCGGCTGCGGCGGCTCTACTTTGTCTGCGGTAGCCCGCCTCATCTCGCAAAAAGTGAGGGGCAGCCCCAGCCGCGCCGCCCGGGCACGGCCGATCTTCAAGGATCACTCAGGTTCATTTGATCCAACCAGCGCTTATGCGGGCCTGCACGATCATGGCGTCACATTCCCGACGCGAGATCCAGAAACGGTGCAGAATGGCTTTATGCTTCGTGACCTTGCCCGCCTCCTCCTCGATCCAGCCGAAGAGATCGTCGGTAGCGCAACTCGCGAGATCTTCGATTGATTTTATGCCTTGTTCGCCGAACGCCACAAGCATCGGCGCCGTGATGCCGGAAATCTCCATGAGTTCGTCTGCAACACCGAGCTCTCTTCGCTTGGCATCGAGTTCAGCCTCAGCGCACTTTGACGACCGATGGCACGGTGTATTTTGGGCTCGACCTGCTTCCAGTGCATCAAACATGTTTGCGGGCCTGTATCAGGCGCGTGGGCGAAGAAGCTTGGCCAACGTCACATTCCACTTCACCGCCTCGGCGCAGTCCGGCAGCTCCGCCGCACGCACGCCAGGCCGACCTCCGATAAAGGGCACGATGGCGTATCATTCATGCCACGTTGGGCGCTGCCACAGCGTTAGCGGAAAAAAACTGTCCTATTTCCGTGGCTGGTCGAGCGCGGCTGAATAGATAGCCTTGCATCTCGGTGCAACCCATTGACTGAACGGTGTCCATTTGCTGCTGCGTTTCGACACCCTCTGCGGTCGATATCATATTGAGGCACTTGGCCAAGCCTGCGACGGCGTTGACAATGGCGAGCGGCTCCGCGCCATTTGACATGTCCTGAATAAATGACTGGTCGATCTTGATCTTGTCGAATGGGAAACTGCGAAGGTAGCTGAGCGACGAGTATCCGGTTCCGAAATCGTCCAGCGCAATCTGCGCACCCAGTTTCCGAAGCTCATGCAATCGCGCCAACGTCGCGAATGTGTTCTGCAGCAAGACCGTTTCGGTAATTTCAAGCTGCAACCTGCGAGCGTCCATACCCGAGTTGGCCAGGGCCATCTTTACAACGTTTACCAGATTGCGATTGGTCAACTGGGCGGGCGAGAGATTGACTGCGACTTTGACATGACCCGGCCAATTGACCGCTTCCTCACAGGCCGTATTGAGGACCCATTCGCCGAGCGGCACAATAAGTCCTGTCTCTTCAGCGACCGGGATGAAGTCCGCTGGCGAAATCATCCCGCGCGTAGGATGCTGCCAACGCAATAGCGCTTCGAAGGCGGTAATTTCGCTCGTTTGAAGATTTACGAGAGGCTGATAATGGAGTTCAAACTGTCCGTTACCCAGCGCTTTGCGAAGATCCATTTCAAGATCGCGCCGCGCTTTCATCCGCGCATCCATCTCCAACTCGAAGAATCGATATGTGCCGCGTCCGTCGGCTTTGGCGCCGTACAATGCCATATCGGCATTCTTCAGTAGCTCGTCTGGTTCCGTCCCGTCGTCCGGCGAGAGTGAAATACCAATACTGATGTCCGTAATAATCTGATGGCCTTCTATCTGGTACGGCTTAATTATGGATTCCCGAATGCGCCGCGCGAGCGTCGCAGGGTCGTTCGCTTTCTGCATCTTGGTCATAATGATCGCGAACTCATCGCCACCCAAGCGCGCAATCGTGTCAGGTTCTCTGGTGCAACCGCGCAAACGGTCGGCAACAAGCTTCAACAGCTCGTCACCAATCGGGTGGCCAAGCGTATCATTGACGCTTTTGAAATGGTCGAGGTCCAGGCATAACACAGCCAAATTCTCGCCCCGTTTGACACGCTTGAGCTCGTGTTCCAGACGTTCGCGCATCAACACGCGATTGGGTAGGTCGGTCAATGCATCATGCCGAGCCATGTGGCCAATTCGCTCTTCGGCGCTCTGCCGCTCCGTTATGTCCTCATGCGTGGACAACCACCCCCCACCGAATATCGGCTTGTTTACGAGTGAAATAATGCGGCCGTCGGCCAGCTTTGTGATATTACTAAAAACTTTTCCTTCAACAATACACTCCTTAAGCCGAGCGACGTAGTCCTTGGGATCGCCCGAAAAGGTTCCGACCTGTATGCGACTATTAAGAAGATCGCGAAGGGAGCAGCCGGGCTTTACGCTCTCCTGGGACAATCCATACATTTCTATGTAGCGTTGATTGCAGATTACCAGTTTTAGTTCTGAATCGAATAGCAGCACGCCCTGCGACATATTATTCAAAACGGTGTGCAGCAATTGTCCGTCGTTTCGTGAAACATTGGGAAATGACAGAACGTTTGCATCCGAAAACCGGTCAGTCTTGACATCCATATCTGATCCTCCAGCCCGAAGGAATATGCGAGCGCACCCCCCACGATAAAAAGGGAGGTGTAATGAAAGTATTCAATTGATCGAGATTGGATTTAGTCAAACATGAATTGATTGCTTCGCTTTCGACAATCCATTGGCCGCGCATTTCATAGGACGTTATAGCCGCGCTAATGGCGCCCGGAGGTCGCAACACGACGATGGCGGAGTGGCTGGTGCGCATCGACCAGGGGTCCGCGCTGTCCGCGCAAGTTCCGTTAGTGACTAGCAAGATGCTAATCCGAGCGTATTATTTAAATTCGGTTCTTCTGGGTGACCTGAACGCTACGTCAAAGTTTTACGTGAAATCTATTACGTCGCTTTTTTCGAGGTTGGTCGATGCTGAACGACAGGCGCGAAAACGTACGACACGTTGTGAACCGGGCAGCCAAATTGCAGGAAAGCCCGCCCATGCGTGAATGCACGATCAGGGACATCTCGAGTACGGGCGTGAAGCTGGTGGTCCCCGGAGGATTAGCTTCGGATCAATTCACACTGTTTGACGGAGAGGCAGTTGAGCATCGATGCTTGGTCATTTGGCGACTAGGGGAATTGGTTGGCGCCAGGTTCGCAAAATAGTGGTGCGGTCGGCCACCTCATTTTGAGTTCATCGTCGACTGAGTTCGGAACGCAGGTGCCCGCCGTAGCCTGCGGCACGGCAGTTACCCACAGCGTGGGCAGCCAAGGGCGACTACCAGCGCTGATAAATATCGGAAATTTCGCGGTGTAGGCTTGCGAAGTACCGGCCATTATAGAAATAAGCATCCAACCCGTAGAGGACAGCTATGCAAACTAGCGCGGCGCCGAAGAATCTCATATCGCCTCCCGATCGAGATGGGGAGAAGAGTGATTTGCATATGGCAAACTTACCCGAGTGAAACTCTAAACCATTCCAAAAGTTCAAGGCGCTCGAATGAATATTGCCGCGGAGCTGACAAAAATGTCGCCGAGCTGGCGCAGGGCAGGCCTACGTGTTGCGGTAGTCGAAACAATTGTCGAAGGTGAGCTCCGCCGCCACGAAGCACATTGGGGGGTGTCGCAGGTATCAGCATGACCCCCGTCAGTGGCAGGGCTCGGCGCAAGGTTAGCATGCTCGCTTTGCCGCTTTCGCCTCAGTGAATTGAGGGACTCAGCCCTGCAGTGAGCGGGGATGCCCCCTCCTCCGTCGTTTCACGCCAGATTTTCTGCAATTGCTCTTCCGATAGGACGTCTCCGACTATGGCGCTGACTTCCATCGGGCCCGCCATTTGGCTTACTTTTGCAAAAAACCTCGCAAGGTGCACGCATCGGGCGCGAGTTGCCTCGTCGAGCAAGTCCGCTTCGACAAGTCGCTTTAATTCGTCGCGGCCAGCGCGCGATAATTCTTCATATGATAGCGATAACCGCCGAATAGTCATCGTCGTTGCGCTTCAATGACTTCATGCGTGCAGTCGCGAGCATTAAATGGAGATTCGGCAAAACCGAGGACAAATTTGGGTAGTTGCGGGGCATGCACAGATTTTTGACACTGTCCACATTCGCCACTACTGACGTGTAGCGCCACGTCAAACACGTCGCGCTACGGCGGATGCCGAGGAGCCGTGATCGCTTCAGAGGCTGACGTTACGCGCCTTCTTGCGAAGCCGCCGGACCGCTATTTTCCAGGCCTCTGCCATTTCAAGGAGCATTTTGCTGTCCGACGGACCCACACGCTGAGCTAGTCTTTGGCACTCTTCGACATACTTTGCGAAGTCAGCTGTAGTTCTCGTCGCATTTCCGGGCGACGAGGCCAATAATTGCGACGGATTTTGAAATTTAACGCCGACAAAATTTGCTTTGCGCCAGACTACGAGACACGCGCGGCGCACCGGGTCGCCATCGACGACAAGTTCGAAGGCATTAGGGGCGAAACCAGAAATCTCAAGCTTTGCTCCTGTTTCTGAAAAATTGTAAACAGTGCACTCGGCAGAATCGCCATTGGGCCAGAATGTTCGGCCGCCCCTTAAGACTTTCCTTCGTGGCGATACTCTTCGATCCGGCGTTTGTCTCCGATCGTCAAGCACTTCTGGTTCTGTGCTATTTGCACTTGCGACAGAGTCCATAATTGCGGTCTCACTGACGGTGGATTATGACGAATTGCAATCGCTGAAAGCGCCAGACTAAGACGGCTTCCTGACGGGATTCAATCTGCGATCCGAATCGGATCTACGGTCAATCGTCGAACGCCTTTCGCCGACGATCAGCTTTTCCGCCTCGGTACGGCTATCAATGCCGCTTCGCCGCTCTTTGCCGGAACGGCGATCGGCGCCTGACCGCTTCTCCTTCCCCAAACCTGACATGGTTGAACCTCCGCTACCTGGATTCGGATTAAGCATAGTTCTGGCTACTGAAAACGCCGGTAAGAGGCTACCCCTCGTACCTATAATCTTCAATTCACAGTTTCCGATTGTTTAATCCGGGAATTCGTGCTGTTCGGGCACTGAGGGGCATTTCTACCTATGATCCTATTTGTCTATCTATGAGTATACGGCCTTGATGCAGGTGCGCTGGTATTATTGTCGCGATGGTGGCGTAGCGTCTTTTACTGGCTGCAACTCTGCTTCGCACAAATCCGCAATACTTATGAGGACTTGCCGGATACCATTTGTTGAAGTCGTGTCTGCTAACTCCCTGATTTTGGATGGAGCTTCGTCAGCGGGAGCAAATGTTTGGTTAGCGCGAATGTGCGGAAGTTGGCGCATGTGCTGAAGTAGTAGGGTTCCTATTACTTCCAGAAGGATTTTCTTGTCCCTCTCTTTAAAATTGCTGCACTCCGCAAATATCATGTCGATTTTGCGAATAACTATTTGGAGCGCCAATTTTTCCTTGAAGGATCGTTCGCCGTCGGTCATTTATAGCTCGCTTGAGCGCGCCGGCGCGCTCATACACCTTGCCACACGCCGAACAGCCATAGACCGACAGCAATGGCTATCGCGGCCACGGCCCGATGTCGCATAGCAATCCCGATGCTGTGGCTCAGCACCAATCCCGCCTTGACGGCAATCCCGGGCGTCATACGCATCATGGTCGAATCCAGCTTACCAATCTCTGCGCTCGGTCATTCAACGTTTGGGCGTAGGAATTGATTTCTTCCAAAGCAGCCGCCTGATAGCGACCGTGGAAGGCATACGAATCGATTGCCCACAGTGCGCCAACTAAAATGGCCAAAGACAGAAGGCGGCGCATGGCGGCTGCCCCTATCAACGACTGCAATGAAAATACTTGAGTCTGCCTAATAGGGGCAATGGGCAAACTGTGGCTTTACGGTGGGCGCGCCTGACACTCACGGCGCGGGGGCCGGCCGAATGCTCGCCCTGCCCCTTTGTTCGGCCAGAGTTAGCGGCCGTAGTCTAAGTGCGGGCGGGACCCCGTTATGGCCCGCCTATAGCAGTCCTTTGGCCCCCGCGCGCCCCTCGGGCTACCCTTGGCATCGCGTGGCATCGAGCAGCTGCGGGTCCGTCCGAATGTTTGCTTATTGAGGGGGAATCACTATAGACGGCCATCGGGCGGGGCACTAATTGAGCTTCGCCTTTCCTCCCTCACTTGCCCGGCTGTTCTCGTCGGCGGGCTTTTTTGTTTGTCGAAGCTCACGCGCGCTCGCAAAAGAACAACCGGCAGGCGTTGCCTCAGATGCCTGGGGATTCACTTCGGACGCGCAATGGGGGAGCGGGGACACCCGAACGGGATCAGCTAGCCCGGGCAGCGTAATCGGCGGGAAGCCGCCGAATTGAACATCGCCCGCAACAGTCCCGGACAGCACGGTTGCGTCTTCGCAACCGCGTCCGCGGCCGAATGCTTGTCCCGTGCGGCGCTGCTCAAAACGGCAAGCAGTACCAAGCGTTAGCAGCAGTAGCGCAATACCCCACAGTCATGGCTCGCGCGCCGTCAACGCGGGCTGCAGCTTCCAGTGCCTCATCGGAGAAAACACAGGTCATGAGGGCTTCGTCAATTGTGTCGAGATCGCCGATGTTATCCTTCATAGCACTCTCCAAAGGTTCGAACCTTTGCCAATCCACGGATACCACATACGGGCGTTCGACGCTGTGCCATACGTCACACAGAGTCTGCGTGAGGCAGCCACTAACAGCGTGATCCCGAAACGCAAAAGTGTCGTGGTCTAGGGGATTTCTAAAGCTGCCGCCTCAGTTATTGTTTCCAACATCATGGTCATTGGAGTCAACAGGCAAAGTTGATCCAATGCCGTTATCGATATCTGCAGCGTGGCCCGAGCAACCGATCGTGCAGTCAGGGGCACCAATTACTTGCCCCTCCCGCTGGATGCTGCAACGCCGCGATTCCACACCATTTAACATTTCGTTTATGGGGTTGCGTCAGATTAGTACACCGGCCGGGAGAATTAGATCGATGCCGACTGATCAAAGAAAGAGCAGACGCTACTCCGTAGGCCACGGCGCGAGAATTGTTTGGGACGACGGCTCCAGCCCGCAAAACTGTCGGATACTAGATGTTTCCGCCCACGGGGCAAGACTTGAACTGGAAACGGCCGCAACGGTACCGGACAAATTCATGCTATTGCTTTCGCATGATGGTGGCTTGCGCCGCCAATGCTGTGTAATTTGGCGATCGAAAAACGCGGTGGGTATCGAATTCAATCCACCATTCCCCACAAAGCTTAAGCAGTCGCGGCAAGCCAATTAGTTAAGATGGAGCCTTACCCCTCTCGCCAGATGGTCTCGGCATAGCAGGCGAGGAGATTGAATAGTTGGACCAATTCGAGGGCGCCTTACGCGGCTATAGTTTTGGGCTTCCCGCCAGCATACCTTCGGAAACGAAGGTATCCTTTGGTCTCCAGCCGTGCAAAGTGCTGCAAAAAGGACATCGGGAAAAAGTAACTCTGTCGGGCAGCTTATCGATTTGTGCAAGATCGATATCGACGTGCGTCGGGACCAGTCGTTTTGTCTTCGGGCATTTGAACATCAATTGCGTCAATGGGACCTCCAACGGCACGCGCTTGACTGCATTCCTTCATGCACGAAATAAATTGCCAAAAGGTTTGTCTCGCGCGGGGCGATGCGCTACAGGCTTGGTGCGTTTGCTCGCACCCTCGCTATCGATAGCAGTTGATCGAGCGATGTCCCGTGAGGGCCGGCGCTGCCAATGGCCTGCCGACGCAGGCATTGGGAATGCGGGCCTGCGGCGGCCTTGGCGCTGATCGCCCCGGCCCTCCCAGCAAGTTCGGGTATTAGTAGCATCCTCACTTGATCCCACAGTTGAACACCACGTTTTCACTGTCTGGACCGCTATTAGATAACTATTAAACAACGCAACGCCGGCAGCAATGTCGGGTTCCTGTTAGTGGTGGCGAAGGCGCAAGCCGTCGTGTCGGAGCCCGAGCTGCTGCGGGCCATGTTCGACGTCGGCTACTTCCCGGCGAACACGCCGCTCACGATCTTAAAACCGCCGATTGATCGTCCGCTTCGCTTTTCGGATTTCGACATCTAATACCAACCCGCCGAGTGCCTGACTCTCGGGGGATTCACAAATCGGCTGCGAACTGATTCAAGGTGGCAAACGGAGGGTCGTTTGCCATGGGCCAAGCACTTGCGGTGCGGACGGACTTTAGTGCCGGCTAGGTCCGCCGGATTGCCAAGCGGGCGAAGGATGTAGCGCAGGCACGCTGGTTGCTGGCGATCGCAGCGGTGCTCGACGGCGCTTTGCGGGAAGATGCCGCCAAGATTGGTGGGATGGACCGTCAGACATTGCGGGACTGGGTGAGCCGATTAGAAATCCGGAGCCGAGTATCACGTCCGAATCGATATCCCTGAGGGATTTGAATATTCGCTTGCCGCGATGGGCACCCTGAAGTCGGGAGCAATCGGAATCCTGCACCGCAGAATAACAGCTTGGATTGACTGATTCTCGATGCAGTTCACGTTGGCTTTCAAAGGTTTTTGTCGCTTACGTTGCTGTTTTGCAACAGTCCCCGCATATTTATCGATGTTCTCTAATATGACGCGTCTTGACACATTTGGGACCTAGAAAGTGCCCTTGGAAACGAGGGGTTAGACAATGCAAAAATTGGTTTACGCGTCTGCACTTTCGTCGCTGCTTTTAGGTACGACTCTGGCTGCAAACGCCGCCGATTTACCGCCTGCCCCCCCGATGGCGCCGCGCGCACCTGTCGCATACATTCCAGCACCACCACCCTTCAGCTGGACCGGGTTTTATATCGGCGGCAACGTTGGCGGCGGCTGGAGCCAGGGCAACGTGGTCGACAGTGTATTCGGCGTGAACTTCACCAATGGCAACCAGGCATCGTTCCTTGGCGGTGGCCAGGTCGGGGGCAACTACCAGATTGGCAGCTTCGTCATCGGTGCCGAGGCGGATTTCGACTGGTTCGCCAACAACAATAATTCGGGTAACGGAACTACAGTATCGATCGGAGGAGTACCCACTGCTTTACGGGTGAGCGCCAACGATCGATGGGAGACGACTCTGGCTGCCCGCTTCGGGTATGCGTGGGATCATGCGCTGTTCTACGGCAAGGCTGGCGGCGGCTGGGTCGGCGCAGGTAATTTTGCAGTCACCAACGTTGGGACGGGCGCCTCACTGGGCGTTTCCAATAGCAACACCAATGTCGGTTGGCTCCTGGGCGCTGGTTTCGAATATGCGTTTACGCAAAACTGGACGGCGAAATTGGAGTACGATTACCTGGCGCTGAACAATGCAAGCTATAACGTAACGCTCCCCACCGGCACCGTCGACACTTTCACCAACGGCGGTCGTAACGTCCAGACGTTCACGGTCGGGATCAATTATCTGTTCGGCATGAACTGATCTCAGAATTTCAAATCTATCGGACGAGGAATGGGAGGCGACCTCTCCTAAGCGCAGACGATGAA
>Ga0181518_10000905_pt1 | contig 31506 bp, 25 predicted proteins | sample PEATcosm2014_Bin_28_FD_119751 | JGI IMG/M metagenome (GOLD analysis project Ga0181518, IMG submission 119751) | Peatland microbial communities from MTU Mesocosm Facility, Houghton, MI, USA - PEATcosm2014_Bin01_60_metaG | ecosystem: Environmental > Terrestrial > Soil > Wetlands > Peat | place...
CAGCGTGACCTGCGCCCCGTGGGTGACCAGGCCGGAGACAAGTTCGCGCGAGTACGTCCACACGCCGCTGAAAGTGTCAGCCGTCACCAGTACGCGCACAGAACCCCCGGGTACCGAAGGCTGGGAGAACCCTCGGGCCTGCCTGCCCTACAGTTTAGGGTGGAAGGCGGTGTAGAGGGAAGGATTTTCTTGGGATTTCTGCAGCGGCCGGTCTCACTGCTCCCTATCCAGCATGTCATCCTGAGCGACGCAGGGACTTCACGAAGTGAAGTTCTCGCGAATGCAGCCGCGTCTATGCTTATTTACCCTAAGGGTAATAACGATTCATGAAGATGGGTACCCCCCCTCCCCCCTCCCCATTTTCTCCTAAGTCGATTGGAATCATACTGTTGTCTTCAAAGTATCAAAAAATAACGACTTAGCCCCAATTTTTGACCCAAATTCCCGTTTTGGGGCGGTTTTTGGGGTCGAGATGACAGAAATCGTTCGACTCAGATTTTAGTTATTTTAGTTATCAAAGAGCTAATAAGTTATCAAAGAGCCACTAGTAAACAAAGCCTAACCGGCCTTCATGCCGTTTTGGGTGATGGGTACATTCTTCATCTCCGTCGGCCCAATCGAGAATTATTGTCGCGTTGGGTGGGTTGGAGGTCTGTGATGGTGGGCACGGGGTGATTGTGATGAAAAAGGTCGAAACCCGCCCAAGCGGAGCTTGGACGGGGCACCCTCGAGATTTGGGACGAATCGCGCTAGGCTGGGCCACCTGCCAATCAGCCTTTTGGTTGGAAATGGCGTGAGGTAGGAGTGGCCGCGTCCGTGTTTTGTGCGAGATTTTGGGCTGGCGTATAGTTGCTGCACTCGGTATGCGCGTCCTGCTCGCATCTCTTCTCGTACTTTGCGCTGTCACCGTCCTAGCGCAGCCAGCTAAATCACCTGCTCCACAAAACCCGCAAAAAACCCAAGACAATAGCGCACAGCCCCAAGTACGCAAAGCTCCCGAGGAAAAAGACATCTCCAAGCAGTCGCAGCCAGCGGGTGTCACAGAAAGCAACGTGAGCGCCAACTATTACGAGGATCAAGACAAGGACAAGGGAAAAACCAAACCAGTAAGCGATTGGTTGCTCGCTATCTTCACTCTCGCTCTGGTTGTAGTTGGCGTCTTGCAGTGGCTCGTGCTTCGCAAACACGAAACGTGGATGCAGAAGAACGTTGAAATGGTCACGAAAGTTGCGGGCGCGGCTGCCGACAATGCGAAAGCTCTTATCACTCAGAGCGGCATCATGGAAAAACAACTCGCTTCGATGAATGGACAGAACGCAGCGATAGAGAGCCAGAACCGCACGATGCAGGAGTCCGTTGCCATTGCCAGAGATGCGGCGGAGGCGAGCATCGAAGAAAAGCGAGCGAGGGTCAAAATTGGAGTTGATCCGCTGAAGCTGGCTGTAGGGACAAACGGGATCACATGTTGGATTGAAAACCACGGCCCTAGCCCTGCTTTCATAACTGATTTCAGAGCTAGGCTTCTTTATTGTCTCCCGAAGGAGATTGACCCTGATGACACGCTGTGCAAGCAGATTCTTTACTCTGAAACTATTCTGGCAAATAGCCGCATACCAAATTCCGCTTTTGTTTTTGTCGATCCAACCGATGGCGTCCTGAACGAAGAGCAGATCATGAACTTCAAGAAAGGATTGGCGTTTGTGCATTTCTACGGCTTTGCAAAATACACGGATATTTTCAAGCGCGCGAGAGAGACCAGAATCCACATGCGTTGGTTCATGCGATGGGGCGGGACTTCCAAGGGCGTCTGAGTATTGGGAACCCGTAGGACTTCCCGAGGAGAATACAGACAAGTAAAATGATCGCCAACAGAACTTGCCAAAAAAGTCGGGAACCTGCCCAAAAACTAGACATTAGGCCGCCCTTCTTGGGCAAAAGCCGGGGGGTGGTAGTAAACACGGATTAATAACTCAAGAGTGAACAGAGAAGAAATTTATGCCGACCATTTGCGGACACGACATTACCAAATTGGCGCCGAAGCGCCCGTTCCTCATGTCGAATCCGCCCACTGCGTCAGCGCGCGCTGATCGCCGAGATGGTCCTTGATGCTGAACACTTTCGGTTGCACCAGGATTCGCATTGTCCACAGGAGATCGTCCAGCACCGTCCCAAACCCGAAGTGAGCATCCACAAACGCTAGTTCCGAAGGCGGCAGCGACGCGCGGCCCGAGATCAGCACCACGGGAACATCCGGCACCAGATACTTGATTTCCTGGGCCAGCTTCGCTCCCGACATCTGCGGCATTTCGTAGTCCAGCAGTGCCAGATCAAAGTAGGTTCGCTTGCACAGGGCAAGCGCCTCGATGGGGTCATTCTTGGTGATTACCCGGAAGCCGCATTCTTCCAGAACGCTGCTCAGCAATCGGCTGGATTTGGGATTGTCGTCTACGTAAAACACTGTCGTTCGGTTCTCCATCACAACCCTCCGTTCCTTTCCCGAAGAACGCAAATGCGTCTCGGCCTTGCGGACGAAGTGGGTAGAGATTTGTAAATGAGAAGTACATAGCGGAATGCAAAGGAGCGGGATTGAGGCGGAGGCCGAGGCGCGGCAAGTTGCGTCTTTGCGGAAAATTATTTGGGGGAATTGCCTGCAGTGGCTGACATCTCTATTTGTTCGCCGCGCAATTCCTTTTCCACCGGACATTCGCAAGGCAGCGTGAACTTGAAATTAGAGCCGTGGCCAGATTGCGCCTCGACCCAGATCTTTCCGCCACAGTGCTCGATGATTTTCTTGCAGATAGCCAGGCCAATTCCGTTGCCCGGGTATTCGGTCCGCGTGTGCAAGCGTTGGAAGACGACAAAAATGTGTTCCGCGGACTCCGGAGCAATGCCGATGCCGTTATCGCTCACGCTGAACAACCACTGCGGTCCCGTTTTCTCGGCCTGCACGGAAATCGCGGGCGGTTCTTTTCCGTGGAACTTGATCGCGTTTCCAATCAGATTCTGGAAGACCTGGGTCAAGTGCAATGGGTTCGCCCATACCACCGGCAACGAAGTATGCGTGACCACTGCACCACTTTCGCGAATCGCCGGACCGAGACTCAGCAGAACCTCTTCGATCGCGGCTTCACAATCGACGTGCGCGCATGCTGCACAATTCCGGCCTATCCGCGAAAAGGCCAGCAGATCCTGAATCAGGGCCTGCATGCGGAGAGCTCCCTCGCACGCATAGCCGATGAATTTGTCGGCGTTCTCGTCGAGCTTGCCGCGGTAGCGTTCCGCGAGCAATTGCGTGTAAGCCGCCACCATGCGCAGCGGCTCCTGCAGGTCATGCGACGCCACATACGCGAACTGCTCGAGGTCGGCGTTGGAGCGGGCCAGTTCTTCGACTTTCCGCGCCAAGTCCTCTTCCGCTTGCCGGCGCAAACGAAGCAGACGTTTCTCCTGCAGCGCGCGGCGAATCGCCTCCGGCAAGCGCGCCAGGCCGTCTTTCAGAACGTAATCCGTCGCGCCCCGTTTAATGCACTCGACCGCGGTTACGTCTCCCAATGCGCCCGAGACCAGGATCAGTGGGATGTCCAGCCCTTCGCGCCGCAGCACATCGAGCGCGTCCATCCCTTTCCATTGCGGCAGGTTGTAGTCGGCAAGCACGATGTCGGGACGATGCGCGCGCAGCTCCCGCTCAAACTCGGCTTGCGCCTGCACGACGACCACTGCGGCCGAGAAGCCGCCGCGGCGCAAAGCCTGGGCCACGAGTTCCGCGTCCAGTCCGTTGTCCTCGACGTGCAGCACCTTCAGTTGGCCCGGTGGTGGCGCGAGATCGTCAGTGGGGATCATCGGCGTGGACCGCCAGCCAGTCCTGCCAATTTCTGTGAATCTTCCACGACCGGCGGCTGATTGATGACCAGCCAGTACAGTCCGACGGTCTTGACCGTCTCCCGAAATTGTTCGAAGTCGACCGGCTTCTGAATGTAGCTGTTCGCTCCCAGGTGGTAACTCGCCACTAAATCCCGTTCTTCTTTCGACGAGGTCATGATGACGACCGGGATAACCTTGGTCCGAGGATCGGCCTTGACCTGTTTGAGCACCTCCAAGCCATCGACCTTGGGCAGTTTCAAGTCCAGCAGCACTAATTTCGGAGGACGGTCAAACGATCGCTCTGCGAACGCTCCGCGACAGAAGAGAAAGTCCAGAGCTTCCTCGCCATCGCGCGCGACAAAGATGTTGTTCGCCAACTTTCCCTGCCGCAGCGCATGCAGGGCCATATCCATATCGTCCTGATTGTCTTCCACTAACAGTATGTCGAGGTTCTCTGAGTTCATGATTGGCCTCCAGCCGTTGTTCCATTGCTTTTCGATTCAGCTTGCTTTTCCACGCCGAGGGTGAAATAGAAGGCTGCACCTTTGTCTGGTTCTCCCTCCGCCCACACTCGGCCTCCGTGCTTGTGAACGATGCGTTGCACCGTGACCAGGCCTATGCCCGTACCTTCAAAGTCTTCCGCGCTGTGCAACCTTTGGAAGACTCCGAACAACTTGTCGACGTACTTCATGCTGAAGCCCACACCGTTGTCTCGGACCATGAAGACCGGTTGCCCCTCTTCTTTTTTGTGGCTGACTTCGATGACCGCGAGGACGCGAGGGCGGGTGAACTTAAGCGCGTTGGCCAGCAAGTTCTGAAACACCTGCTTGACCAAAATCGGGTCACACTCCACCGCGGGCAGGTCGGCAACGATCCATTGCACCTGCCGCCCCTCGGTCTCCGGCTGGAGCATGGCTATCACTTCGGCGACTATCGAGCTCAATCCGGTTGGCTGCGGATGCAGTACATGGCGGCCAACCCGTGCCAGATTCAGCAATTCATCCACCAGCAGGCCCATCTTTTGGGTCCCCGTCTGAATGCGATCGAGGTAGTGTTGTGCGGCTGGGTCGAGGGTGGAACCGAATTCCTCCACCAGCATCTTGGAAAAGCCGCCGATATGGCGCAAGGGCGCCCGCAAGTCATGCGACACCGAGTAACTAAAAGCTTCCAGCTCTTGGTTGACGGTTTCCAACTGGACCGTCCGCGCTGCCACCCGAAGTTCGAGTTCGTCATTGAGCTCCTGAATCTTCTTCTCGGCCAACTTGCGAGCCGTGATGTCAGTGTTCGTTTCCAAGATGCGCACGGGCCGCCCTTGGCGATCGCGATGCAATGCCCATGCGCTGGAGACGACGATGGTGCTGCCGTCACGCTTGCGGTGGATCAGTTCGCCTTCCCACATGCCGGTCCCAAAAAGCTTCTGCTCGATCATCTCCAGTGGCTCGGGAAATTGCGTATGGAAAAGATCGTGGGAAAGGATGCCTAATGCCTCCTGCGAGTTGAAGCCATAAAGCTTTTCCGCGCCCCGGGGCCAGAACACAACGCGGCTCTCCATGTCGCGCACAAACACCTGGGCCGAATCCATTACCTGGGATTGCTCGCGCAAAGCCTCCTCCACTCGCTTGCGCTCGGTAATGTCCTCGACGATTCCAAACATCCGGGTCGCGTCGCCGGATAGGTCCCGGTAGTGGTCGCCACACGCCCATATCCATCGCATGTCCCCGTTGGGCCAGACGACTCTGCACTCAAAATCCCATCTCTTTCTTTGGCTTACGCAACTCTGAAAATTCTCGCGGACCCACTCCCGATCGTCAGGATGGACGTGGCGAAGAAAGATATCAAAACTCCATTCCGGCAGCAGCGATCGATACCCAAAAATCTGGTCATGCAGCAAAGAACGAGTGGCTTGCAGCGTGGCGAGGTCGAGTTCCCAATCGCCGAGTTTCGCGGTTTCCAGCGCAAACCTTCTTCTCGCATCGCTCTCGCGCAGAGCGTCTTGCGCCAGCTTGCGTTCGGTGATGTCGCGCGCAATTTTTGAAGCGCCGACAATGGCGCCACCGTTGTCCCTGATCGGCGAAATCGTCACCGAGACGTCAATAGTCTTCCCATCCTTCCGCACCCGGACAGTTTCGAAATGTTCAATGCTCTCGCCGCCTCCAATTCGCGCCAGAATGTCGTACTCCTCATCCGCGCGCTCCGGCGGTATGAGCATGCCCATCGGTTTGCCCACGGCCTCTGACGACGAGTAGCCAAACAACTTTTCGGCGCCGGGATTCCAGGTGGCGATCGTGCCGTCTAGGGTTTTGCTGATAATGGCATCGTCGGATGATTCGACCACAGCCGCCAAGCGTTCGCTCACTGCCTCCGCTCGTCGGCGTACCGTAATCTCGGACTCCAATGCCGCCGTCCGTTGCTCCACACGCTGCTCCAACTCGGCGTTTAGGGTGATGATTTGCGCCCGTGCCCGTGCGCTGACGTCAATCTCGCGGCTGACAGCGAGCCTGGCTAGCGCCAACAAGCCCGCCCCAACGAAAATGCCCACAACAATGATGGAACTCGTCAACCGCCGTCCCGCCTTGGTTTTTAGGGTGCGCTGGCTCAATAGCTGTAGCTCCTCGGCGCGCATCTCTTGAGTCGTTACGCGCACCGCGTCCATAAGTCTTTCGGTCTCCAGAATGTCGTCAGCGCCAGAAAGGGCGCGCGTCTGCCGGCGTTTGGCGACCATGCTCTCGGCGAGATCGAGCGCAGCGCGGACCTGCGGATCGAGCACGTCCAGTCGAAGTTGCTGATCGCGATTGTCCGCCGTCAAATGGCGCAATGCGTCCTCGTCCTGCGCGACGGTACCTCTCGCAGCCTCGTAGTGTGTAAGCAACGGTTCCCTCCCGGTCAAGGCAAATGTCCGCGCGCTGGTTTCCACTTCGATCACATGTTTGGACGTGAGCGCGAGCATGTCCATTACTGCATAGGAGTGGGCTACCCAGTCGGCATCATCCGCCGCCAGCCGGGCGCCGCGCCAGGAGGAAAAGCCTAAGAGGATTGTCAGGAGCAAAGCTACGGTGAAACCAATCATGACCCGGCGCCTGAGCGGGCCTTCGATCGGCGCGTCCAACCCCTTGTACTCGGCAATTTCCCGTTCCAGCTCGCAATTTACTTCCTGCAAGTGCAAACGGCCAGGCAGCGAAATCACCCTCGGTGCCAACGGTATGAGCATCGCTGCGGTCAAAACCGAGACCGCTGCCGTGATGGCCTTGATGACGCCCGCCAACAGGTAAGTGCCGTGCCAGACGTTCCAAATCTCCATCAAATGGGTTGTGCCACAAGCCAGGATGAAGGTCCCGAACATCCAGAAGATCCGGTTGAACGGGAGCTCGCGATTCTTGCGAATGAAATAGACGAGGATTAGCGGAATGCAGTAATACGAGAGCGCAATCAGGCCGTCCGAGATGACGTGCAGCCACACGATTCGCGGGTCCCATAGGTAGCAGAAACCGTGCGGCATGAAATCAGAAGAGAGCAATTGTTGGAAAAATCTCATGACGCTGGTATTGCCTCACTCGAAAGTCATCGGCTAGACCGCTTCCATCACCGGTAAAAAGACAGGTTACTTAGGGTGGAGGCGGATATTGAGAAGTGCAGATTCCGCTACTTTGTTAGATCGGCCTCGCCGCTGGAACGCATAGACCTCTTTTAGACCTCGGCAGCCTGTTTGGCCTCTTGCGATGTCGCCGCGCCCTCCAATTGTCTGCGCAGTTTCTTCACCAGTTCGTGCACCGACGCCAGCTTTTCGGACGCAGTTGGCGGCAGGCTGGGGGTTCCGAGGGCCAGTTCAGTGGACAGCAGCAGCGCCGTCACCGTGCCATTCAGTTCGCTGCAGATGGCGCCGAGCGCGGCCTGGCGGGCCCTTACTTCCTCTTGCTGGCGGCGCTGTACGGCCGACCGGACCTCGCGCACCAGGCGATCCATTCCGCTGATCGCCAGATTAACCTGCACCGGGATGGCAGTGCCCAAGTGCTCGAGCGTGCTCCCGGCTTCGTGCGGGTCGGTTTCGAGCAGGTACTGATCGAGCACCACCGCCAGGTAGCATTCCGCGCGCAAGAGTGTGGTTGCCCGGGCCAGACTTTCCGCCACCATGACCTCTTCGCCCGTCGCCCCATGCAGCGCCGCGGAACACTCGCGTGCCCGCTCGCTCGGCGTCACAAGAAGGATCATGCCGATCCTTACGCAACTTCCGGGCCAATCGTTCTTGTTTACAAATGAATGAGTTGTGGGCTCGCCTTTTCGCTGAACTCCCGTTCTGGCACCAGCCCTCGATCCAACGGCTCAGTTTTGGGACTGGTATTCTTTCAGTTTGCGGTACAGCGTTGTTTTTCCAATGCCTAGAAGCCGCGCCGCCAGCATCTTGTCGCCATTCACCTGGGTAAGCGCATTCAGAATGGTTTGTCTCTCCAGTTCCGCCATGGGCACGATGCCATTCGTCGGCTGGCTCATCCCCATCGAGTCGATGGGCGCGCTGTGAATCTGTGTCGGAAGGTCACGCAGCTGAATTTCGTGCGCGCTGCTGAGCGCGCATGCCCGCTCCAGCGAGTTCTCCAGTTCGCGCACGTTGCCCGGCCAGTCGTAACTGAGCAGCGCCTTGAGCGCTTCGTCAGAAATCGTCTTTTCGATGCCGGCGTCGCGCCCGATGCGCTCGACAATGTGTGCCACCAGCAGCGGGATGTCCTGCCTGCGCTCGCGCAAGGCCGGAAGCCGCAGGGTCAGTACGTTCAGGCGGAAAAAAAGATCGCGGCGGAACGTGCCCTCGGCCACGGCGCGTTCCAGGTCGCGATTGGTTGCGGCCAGAATTCGCACGTTGATGGGCACTCGCTTCACGCTTCCCACCGGACGGATCTCCTTTTCCTGAATCGCCCGCAGCAGCTTGGCCTGCAAGTCGACCGGTAGCTCGCCAATCTCGTCGAGAAATACCGTGCCCCCTTCGGCGATCGCCAGCAGTCCGTCCTTGGGATTGGTCGCGCCCGTGAATGCGCCGCGCACGTGGCCAAACAATTCGCTTTCGATGAGCGTCGGCACGAGCGACCCGCAGTCGACTGGGATGAACGGCTTGTTTCGGAAGATGCCGGCAAAGTGAATGGATTTCGCGACCAACTCCTTGCCCGTGCCGCTTTCACCCAGAATCAGCACCGGATGCGAGCTCTGGCCCGCCTTCGCGATGATGCGGTAGAGCTTCTCCATCTCGGGGGCGCGTCCGATGATGTTGCCGAACCCCTGCCGCGACTTGATGGTTTCGCGCAGCACGCGGTTCTCCGTCTTCAGGCGCAGATGCGCCGCCACCCGCTCCAGCAGCAGGCGCAGTTCTTCCATGCTGAAGGGTTTGGTGACGTAGTCGTAAGCGCCATTCTTCATTGCCTGTACCGCCGATTGCACCGTGCCATAACCGGTCACGACGATCACCAGCGCGTCGGCACGATGCTTCTTGATCGCATGCAGCGCGTCCAGTCCGCCCGCGCCCGGCCGCAAATCCAGCAGTATGGCGTCGGTGCTTGAGCTGTCGAGCAGCCGGTAGGCTTGCTCCGCCGACTCGGCCACCTGCGTGTTGAATCCAAGCGACTGCGCCACCTGGCAGCAGGACTCGCGGATGGTGCGGTCATGGTCCACGATCAGCAGGTTCAAAAAATTCGCGCCTTCGAGTTGCGGGGGGTGGCTATGGCTATGACTGAGGACGGCGGTCGATGCACTGAACATGGCGAACCTCCTTTGCAATGCAGACTTCACGAGCGGTTGACAGATCCAGCGATGCCGTAGGTAGAGACGCGGCAAATCCGCATCTCTACGGGGACGTGCAGGTGCGATTCCGATCCGGGCGCGCCTTTGGGCTGCAGAAAAAAGCTGAATATTGCCGCCAGCCCTAGAGGGGCGTCTAATTGTGAAAAACTTGCGGTATCGCTGAAGCGATACCCTCATACGAAAATCGAGTTTTTCCGCAAGCTGTTCGCGCGTGCCGATAACGCTTTAGGATGAATCCGCCTTCACGCGCTGGATCCCCTCAGTGGCAAGTTCGATCGCCGGCAAAAACACTTCGATCGACGTACCGCGTCCCGGTTCGCTCTCGACCTCGATCATGCCTCCCAATTCACCGACGATGCGCTGCACCGTCGCCAGGCCCAGACCCGTGCCCTGTCCCGGCTTCTTCGTGGTGAAGAAAGGCTCGAACAGCCGCGCGCGCGTCTCCGCATTCATGCCGCAGCCGTTGTCCTTCACCAGGAGCGAGACGGCGCGCTGGGCAGAGCCAGGCTCAAGGTTATTAAGAAATCCATGGGAAACTTCAGCCGGGGAATGGCTGGGAAATTCCGCAGCCCGCGTGATCAATTCGATCTTGCCGCCCTGCGGCATCGCATCGCGCGCGTTCAGCACCAGGTTCAACAGGATCTGTCGTAGCTGGACCGGATCGGCGAGCACAAGTCCGGCGTTGAGATCGAGCTCCGAGTCGCGCACCGGGTCGCGTGCAGCGTCGAGCATGATGATCAGTTCAATCTGTTCTCCAATCAACCGCCGCAACAGATTTTTCATGGACGCCACAATTACGTCGATCGGGGTGGGGCGCGGCTCCGGCGCTTGCTTGCGTGCGATCGCCAATAGTTGATGCGTCAATGCCGCGCCTTGTTCGCCTGCCATGCGGACTTCTTCCACGTGCTGGCTCAGTTCGCCGCGCTCCCATCCAGCATTTCCAAACCCAACATTTTCAAACCCGGCGCTCAAAAGATCGCAGTACAACAGGACGCCGGTCAGCAGATTGTTGAAGTCGTGGGCGATTCCTGCCGCCAGCCGTCCGATGACCTCCATCTTCTCGGCTTCGCGCAGAGCTTCTTGCATTCGCTTGCGCTCGGTCGCGTCCCCCAACATCGCGACCAGGAAGGTGGGCTGATGTCGCCCGTCGCGGGCCACCGACAGCGTCAAATGTCCCCAGAGTTCGGAGCCTTCTTTGCGCCGGTAGCGTTTTTCTAATTCGAACGAGTCGCGCTCGCCCCGCATCAGTTCGCGCAGCCGCTGATCGTCTGGCAAACGGTTGCCGGAGGAAATTTCGCGGGTATTTTCCGAATGAGGTTCGCAATGAAGGTCCGGGCAGAGGTCGCCAACTTGCGCGCCGGCCAGTTCCTGCGGGCTGTAGCCGAGCATTCTGCAGAGTGCGGGATTCGCTTCCAGAATCCGGCCATCGAGCTGGCAAATAGCGATTCCAATCGCAGCCCCTTCAAACATCGCGAAAAAGCGCAGATCGCGATCGTAATCGTGTGCTGCCGGAAATTGGGTCGCAACGTTCATAGGGTCTAAGGTCTTAGGTCAGAGGAAAAACAAGTTCTGAAGCCTTGCTTCAGGGCAAGGTCGCGATTCCAACCTGGGAAATACCAAGGCCCCAAACTTTTCCGCGAATGGACCGCACCCAACCTGATTAGGGAAAGTGTAGTGCGAAAGCTCTTCGCGCTAAGTGCGGGCCATCACATTCAATTTGTGATGATTCCGGGCATTGCTTCGGGGCAAGGGCAGAAAGTGTAACTGCTTATCTGTCAACCTAGAGTCGGTTTTTTTCTTCGGACGTGCAACCGCTTCTCAACCTCGGCAACGACGTTCCCGGATTGGTCCTTAACTTCGACCGTGAAAACGCGCTCGATCTTTTCTTGGGAATTCAGAGCTTGCTTGATTTCGCCGATCTGCTCGTCGGATAGCCGGAAACTCGCGGAAACCATTCCGCGTCCCGGCTTCTTGAAGCGGATGGTAGCTGCCTTGTCCCAGACGATGTAATCTTTCCCCAAATTCTCAATCAGCATGACCATGAAGAACGGGTCGGCCATCGAGTACAGCGACCCTCCGTAGTGGGTGCCAACGTAGTTTCGATTCCACCACCGAAGCTTCATCTCGACATCAATCTCTTTCCAGTCGGAACCGATTCGCGGCACTCGGATTCCCGCGCCCAGGAACGGCGGCCAGAGATTCAAAAGCATTCGCAAGTGGCGCTTCAAAGTCGTTTTCACGCTGCGCTCCTTTTGAGGCTCACGTTGGTAACGGAAAAATCGGCCAAGCAGCTTGTCCGGCGCACCCTTGAGCGTTTAGATGATCGCGATCGGCTGGTGCTCCATCCCGTCAACTCGACGGTGCTTCGCCGCTGAAAGCCGATTCTGAAAACAACCGGTTATCGCAGCGGTGAACCCCTACACCCCATCACGCCAAAACCAGGCGTGCTGGGGACCGGCGCTGCGCCACCCAAAATCAAGTGTAACGGCATCCGCGAAACTACTAATTGCCGTTAGTATTTATCGAGGCTGCACTCACGCAACCTCGGTCCACTCGCTAACAACTCGCTACTTGATATTCTGATTGGGGCAACATGCAGTCTCATGCCAATCGCATCGCCATCGTTCTGCTGACGCTCAGCTTCATCGGCGGCTGTGGCCGCCCGCCCGCCGAGGACGGCTCTAACGCCGATGCACAGAAGCTGCCCTTCGATCGTCAGCCCCGCTCGACTGGCGTTTCGCCCAGCCAGTCGCTGATTCCGTCCACCACGAAACTGCCTGAGGGGACGCCCATCCCGATTCGCCTGCAGAGCGCGCTTTCGAGCGCGTCGTCGCATGCGGGAGACACCTTCAGCGCAACCATCGATGAGCCGGTTGTGATCGACGGCCAGACGCTGATTGCCCGCGGCACGCCCGCTATCGGCCGCGTGCTCGAAGCCAAGCCGGCCGCAAGTGCTCGCGGGAACTCGCTCGAAAGCCCGCTCGAACCCGGCTATCTACGAATCGTGCTGGTGAGTTTGAACGTCGGTGGCCGGTCGGTCATAATCGAGACCTCCAGCATCTTCGCCAAGGGCGGTTCCCGCGAGGAACGAAACTCGGCAACTGGCACGGCTTCCGCCAGTCAGACAGATAAAGATATTGTGTTCGGCATCGATCGCCGGTTCAACTTCCGTCTCGCCCAGACGGTTGATTTGCAATAATCTCGATTGTCGCAATTTACAATGCCGTTTCGAGGACAGGGGAATCCGAATGCTATATTTGCTTTGGGTTGTGCTGATAGGGATTCTGGCCGGCTGGCTGGCAGGTCAGATCACCAAAGGAAGTGGGTTTGGAGTACTCGGAGATCTCATCGTAGGGATACTGGGCTCGCTGCTGGGCAGCTTTCTATTTGGATTGCTCGGAATCTTCACCTACGGTCTGTTGGGCCGCCTGGTGATGGCCGTGATTGGCGCCATCGTGTTGCTGTGGTTGATCCGCTTGATCAAGAAGGCATAGGTTGGCACGATTGCGCCGCTACTCAATATCCGCACTCAATGTCCGCGCTGCTCAAACACACATCGGCACCGTGCAACACGCAGGTATTCGATTGCTCGTGCGGGTCGCGCCTCACCGATTTCATCTTCATCAGCGCGCCGCTTGCCATGGCCGCTTTTAGCAGGGGTTCGCGCTGCTCGTCGCGGGCGCTCTTGCAGGAGTAGATGGCCAGCGAAGTCACGACTTGCGCGGAAAACCCGCCACCTTCGCGAACGATCTTTACCATTACACCAATGCCCAGGCTCGGAGTGGTGGACATGGTTAGCGGTACCACAAGGCGGCCGCCCTCTCGCAGTCGATCCAGCCATAGGGGGAGCGGATGTGTTACTCCCGCGTTGACCAGCATGGCATCACATCCGCCCGGATCGAAGGTCGCGCCGTCGCCGGCGACCACCGTCACGTTCGGATAGCTAGACAGATTCTTCTGGGCGCGAGCTGCAAGATCAGCGTGCACTTCACTACCTACAACCTTGCCGTCTGGTCCAACTACTACCGCCATGATCGCCGTGTAATATCCGACGCCGCAGCCGAGATGGTAGGCGCGAGCGCCGGGCTTGAGATCGAGGGCGTAAATCCAGCGGGCCAGAGCGCTGGGCTGGCCGTTGTTGATGTCACTGGCTTTATCGAGCACCACGACCACGTTGTGGTAGAGGTCGCGCGGATCGGTAACGGGTGTGTACGACATCTGTATGGCGCCTAAAGCGGACAATCCCCTCACTTCAGCAGAGGCGATCTCCCAGGGGCCGGGTCCCAGAAAGTCTTCCCGTGGCACGCGCGTAAATGCCTCGACCAGCGCGGGCGATTCAATGTTGCCAGTGAAGCGTATTTCTTCGGAGTAAAAGCGCCGGCATTCTTCGATGGTCATAGACGATGATCCTAACTGCGAGTAGCCCTATCGTATCAATCGCGGGTTCTGCCGTGAGACGGATCGCTTGAAGTTGCAACGTCGAGGTCCACGTGCAGTCTTTGGGCTGGGTCTTCCGCGGAAACAATGCCGGGCGGGTAGCAGTTGCCATCCTTATTGTAGTTAGCGGAACAGCCCCTGGCGAAATCAGTGCGCTTTGGCGACTGAGAGAATTGCCAGACGTCTGCAAAGGAGATACCGCTGGACTCCGGCGAGAGATCCCTTCGCGAAACGGTGCAGCCGGGGGAGGGCGGACAGGAGTCTTTGACGACCCAATATTTTATTTTTCTTGCACCTGCATTTTTCCGGATGTCCTCCGCGGTCACGATGAAAACACCGGGACCTTCTTTGGCGGCGATGCCCGAGCAATACACACCCGCTCCGAATTGTGCGGAGGTCACTCCATCGACCCAGGCATGAAGATACTTTCGTTGTTCCGGAAGGAGGCGTCCGCCTTGTTCCTGGTCGAGGAAGATAATTGTCTGGATTGGAAATCCTTCCGCACGCGCCGCCCGGACCGCGGCCGCAGCGTCGGAACTGCCCAGCTTGGTAGCGTCCCCGGCCGATTTGATCTCCGCGTAAGTACGGCCGTTGAATAGAACGAGGAAGCCGAAGCCTGCGGCCTGGAGGATCTTTCGCTTTCCAATCCAAGAATTTGTTTTCGCCCCCGGCGGATTGTTTAACCAGTATCCGGAGTAGGAGAAGGTCTGGCGGAGAATCTTCAAGTTCGAGTCGCCCGGATAGTCGTTACGATCGAAGCCGAGGTATCCCGCGTCCGTTGCAAAGCGTGCGCTAGAAGTCGGGATCAATTGAGAACCCGCCGTCAGGAAAGCTAGGGTCGCCGCGATCAGCCGCAAAGCTCTCATAGTGGCTCGTTCTTCCGCCGCGCATGTGGCGGTCATCGCACCTCACGCCGTCCACTACCAGTGAACCAAATTCTCCGGGTCTTCTACCAGCACGACTTCATATTTTCCCAGCATCGGCATGAGGATGCTCTCCAGTTCGCCCTTCCATAATTCCCCTTCATAGAATTTTGCTTTCATTGGCTCACACGAAGGAAGATCAGGAAAGCCGCGCATAAAAAAAGTGTCGGGGTCTTCGACGGAGAGAAACTGGCCTAATATTTTCATGCCGATTTCTGTGTGTTCCGGAATCGACTTCGAACGAAATATTTCCAGGAATTCGGCGCGCTTGCCGGGCTTGGTTTTGTAGGTGCGCATTTCGATGATCATCGGCAGTCTCACTCCTTGCGGACTTCCCTGTGATTCGCCCGCCTGTGGTTCGGGCGGGACTCATGCCGTCATCTCCGCGTCCTCGCGACGATCTGGTTTCGCTGCCGCTGCCGGCAGGCGCAAGCGGAAAGTCGTGCCGGCTCCGACGATGGAATCGAATTCCACCGATCCATAGTGCCATTGCATGATCTGGTAGGTTTGCGCCAGCCCGATTCCACTGCCACCTTTGTCGCCCTTGGTGGTGTAGTAGAGTTCGAAAATTTTCTCTTGCGCTTCAGGCGGTATGCCGCAGCCCTGGTCGAGCACTTCGGCGAGAATCGCTTCGTCGTCGCGCCGCGCCTTGAGCGTGAGCGTTCCTCCCGCCGTCATGGACTGCACGCCGTTCAGCACCAGGTTAAGAATTGCCTGCTTCATGAGGTCGGAATCGACTCGCACCATCAGCGCGTCATCATCATCGGGCAATTCCTGCACCACGCGCACACCGTGGCGCGCGGCATCGGGCGCGGCCAGCACGGATACTTCGCCCAGAAGCTTCCGCAGGTCCACTTCCTCCAGCCGCAAATCGCGGGGACGGGTGAAGTCCACCAGAATCTGTACAACGCGGTCGAGGCGGTGGATTTCGTTGCCGATGATGTCCATGTGGCGGCGCGTGTCGGGATCGTCCTGCTGCAATTTGTTTTGCAGCAACTGCAGGTGCAGCACGATGGCGTTGATGGGATTTTTCACCTCGTGCGCCACGCCCCGGGTGAGACGGCCGCTGGCGGAAAGGCGGCGCGAAATTTCAATTTCGTCCTCAATCCGGCGCACCGATTCGGCATCGCGCATGGTGAGCAGCGCGCCAATCGGCGTGCCCTTTTCCTGAATGAAGTCGAGCGACACCTGAACCCGCCGGCCATCGGCAGCTTCGAAGTCGTACTGCACCAGCGGCCGCTGTTTCTGGAATGCGGGCAGAACCACCGCGCCCAGGACGGTTCCATCGGAGAAAATCTCCTCCGCCGTACGCCCCAAGATTTCGCGGCGCGGGCGTCCCAGAAATTTTTCCGCCGAGGCGCTCACCAGCACTACCCGCGTATCGCGGGTGAACAGCATGAGCCCGTCCTGCAGCTTGGTCATCACCTGCTCGACGTTGTCCTTCAACGCGGAAAAAATCTCGTTGGTATCGCGAATCTTGCGGCCCAGGTGCGCGATCTTCAGCGATACCAGGCCTACTTCGTCGCCGGCGCTGCTCTCCTCGTCCGGCAAGACATCGCCCGCGCTCGCGCTGTCGAGGTCCCGGCTGATCGTTCGTAGGGGGCCGAGCGCGACATTCGAAACCACTGCCGCCAACACCAGCGAGCAAAAAATCGCGACCACCGAAAAGAAAGCCGCCTGTTGCAGTTTCGGCGTCAGTTCGTTGCGCAGAAAAACGGTCGAGACGCCCACCCGAACGTCACCAAAAGCTTGCCCGTCGAGTTCCAGGCCGATGCTCGCGTCATAAACCGTGCCGGGACCGTAAAGTAGGTGCAGTTGGCGGCGAAAGCCGGCGTCGCGCAGCACAGCCAAACGGGGACGCTCCGGGACTGGCTTGCCATTCAGAGCCGGATTGGTATCGAGAATCGCCACTCCATTCGGATCAATGATGGCGGCGTCGTAGATGATGCGAGAATTTCCCCAAACCGATTCCAGCATGTCGTTCAGATTGGTGTCGTTCTGCAGATAATTCGCGATGGCAGCACGCATGGCCTTGGGATTTTGGGTGTCAACCCGCGTGCTAGTCAGATCGGGTACTGCTTTGGATGCGGCATATTCCAATTGGTTCGTGAGCTGGGAGGCGGTTTCATCGGCCCACAGCAAACGCTGGCGCAGCAGTTGCGAGAGGTAAATCCAGGAAAAGCCCACCACCAGCGCAGTGAACAGCGTGGTGATCGCCAGCACGATGATGAATTTGCGAGTCATCGATCAAAGAAGCTATCGGCTCTCACGAGCGCCACCAAGCATTCCTGATAGGCGAGAGCTGAGAGCGGCTTCTCACTCCTCCGCTGCCGTCATCGTATCTGCATCTTGATCCTGCGGCCGGCCGTACTCCTTCAGCTTGTTGTGGAGTGTCTTCAGGCTGATGCCGAGTATCTCCGCGGATCGCGTTTTGTTGTTATTCGTGGCTTGCAGAGTCTTCAGGATGAGCAGCTTCTCCGCTTCCCCAACGGTCGTGCCCACGCCCAGGTGCACGGCATCGGGATCGTTCACCACCGGCCGCACACTCTGGCCAAAGCCCGGCGGCAAGTGTTTGGTTTCAACCAGTCCGCTTTCGCAGACGATCACCGCGCGTTCCAGCGTGTTGCGCAACTCGCGCACATTGCCCGGCCACGAGTAAGTCTGGAAAATATTGAGCACAGCCTCGCTCACGTCGGCCACCTTGCGATCGTGCTTCAGGTTCATGTCCGCGAGCAGGCTCTTCACTAACTCGCGGATATCTTCTTTATGCTCGCGCAGGGCGGGCATGTGAATATTGAAGACGTTGAGGCGGTAATAAAGATCCTGGCGCAGTTCTCCGTTGGCGACGGCATCATCGGGGACCTTGTTAGTGGCGGCGAGCACGCGCACGTCCACCGAAGTTTCGACCTTGCTGCCGAGGCGCCGGAGTTTGTGGTCTTCCAGCACGCGCAGCAACTTTGCCTGCGTGCCCACCGGCATCTCGCCAATCTCGTCGAGCAGCAGCGTCCCGCCTTCGGCCAGTTCAAAACAGCCGGTGCGGCGCTCCATCGCGCCCGTGAATGCGCCTTTTTCGTGGCCAAAAATTTCGCTCTCGATCAGCGTTTCGGGGATGGCCGCACAATTAATGGGGATGAAAGGTTTGTTGCGGCGCGGACTCAGATCGTGGATGGTGCGCGCCACTAATTCCTTGCCGGTGCCGCTCGCTCCGGTGATCAAAACCGAGGCCGTGCTTGGAGCCACTTGCTCGATCAGCCGGAAAATCGCCTGCATCTCTGGAGAGGCGCCGACCAGCAGGCCGAGCGCTCCTTTATCGCGCAAGCGGCGGCGCAAAGATTCGTTTTCGGTGCGCGTGTTCAGGATCTCGCCGATATTGGTGAGGATCGAGCGCAGCCGCCGGAAGTCGATCGGTTTCTCGATGTAGTCCTGCACGCCCAGCCGCCCTGCGTGAAATGCGGTGTCAGTCGCCTTCTGGGCGGTTACCATCACCACTGCCACCGACTGCGAAAGGTCCGCCAGCTTCTCCACCAGTTCCATGCCGCCCATGCGGGGCATCTTAACGTCCGTGATCACGATGGCAGGAGCAAAGATGGGAATCTTTTCCAGAGCTTCCACGCCGTCAACCGCGGTGTCGGTACGATAGCCCCATCCCGAGACCAATTCGGCCAGCCCGGTTCGTTCGTTCTCTTCGTCTTCGACGATCAGTACGCGTTCCTGTGTCATATTTGCTGGGCCCCGGGCCCCAACCAGCATTATTCAGGGAAGCGCGCTGCCCCGCAACCCGACCGGAAGGCGGAATATCAATTTGAGATGAATCTTGAGCAGCCTTAAGTATAGAAAAAATGGAGATGGAGCCTGCGATGGCTATAAAATGACCCTATCAATTCTTAAACTATTGCAAAAATGCCCGTTTGCTGTAGAATTCTGTGTTTCCCAGATGCAGCCTATCCGTTACGTGCCGTAAGGCTTTGTTGATTCCAGTGCTATTAAATAGACTGCAGTGGATTTGATTCGGAGGAACTCAATGTCACTTTGTCACGAAACTTACCGGAGAGGCGCGAGTGTCGCCCTCGTCCTGGCCCTCGTCCTGATTGCGTCGCCCGCCTTGCTGAACGCACAAGCGCAGTCGAACGACATAGTACCGCAATGGGAATGGTTCATTGGCTACCAGTGGTACAACCCGGGCGGCAATATTCCCGATACCAGCACACCGCCCTTGGCCGTCAAGGCACCCTCTTCGCCGAAGGGCGCCGGCACCAATGTGTCTTACAATTTCACCAAGAATCTGGCTCTGGAAGGCAACTACGGCGGGAACTGGGAGAACGGCTCCAACGGCTACATTGACAATGCATTCAGCATCGGGCCGAAGCTCACCTATCGCGGTGAAGGTGTGAACTTTTTCGTGCACACGCTGCTCGGAGTTCAACGCTTCACTTATAATACTGCCCAAGGCACCAACGGCATAGCCGCGGTTCTTGGCGGCGGCATGGATCTAAAACTCTGGGAGAATGTCTCGCTGCGGCTGTTTGAAGCGGACTACCAGCTCCAGCGCGAAAACTTCTCGGCCGTCGTGCCGCCTCAAGATCCCTCGTTGCGACGTCAAACTTTCAACGGCGTCCGCCTGACGACCGGTCTGGTGTTCAATTTTGGCGGAGCTCCCGAAGCTCTCGTCGCGGCGGCCTGCTCAGTGCATCCCTCTGAAGTCATGGTCGGCGAACCGATACACGCCACCGTCGATGCCAGCAACTTCAACCCCAAGCACGCACTGAAATACGCCTGGTCGAGTACCGGCGGGAAGATCGAAGGCAAGGATACCGGCGCTTCCATCGACACCAACGGAGCAGCTGCCGGCAGCTATGCCGTCACCGCCACCGTCACCGATCCGAAAGCCAAGAACAACGGCGTAGCCAGTTGCACCGCGAACTTCACGGTGAAGCCGCTGAATCCGCCGCAGATTTCCTGCTCGGCGAGCCCGTCGTCGGTCCAGGCCGGCACGCCGGCAAACATCGCCTGCAACTGCACCAGTCCGGATAACGTCCCAGTAACAGTAGGTGGATGGACCTCGAGCGGCGGCAGCATTTCGGGCAGCGGAAACTCCGCCACCCTGAACACGACCGGAGCTTCGTCGGGTCCCATCACCATCAGCGCTACCTGTACCGACTCGCGCGGCTTAACCGCTTCGACTTCGAGCTCGGTGACGGTTGCAAATCCGCCACCGCCGCCACCGCCGCCACCGCAAGCCAGCAAGGTGAACGAGTGCCAATACCCCAACGTCAAGAAGCCGTGGCGCGTCGATAATACCTGCAAGGCGGAGCTGGATGATGTTGCACTGAAGCTGCAACAGGATCCAGACGCCAAGCTGGTCGTCGTCGGGAACGCCGATCCGAAGGAAAAGCGTAAGAACCTGGCGGCCGAACGCGCGCTCAACGTGAAGGCCTACATCTCGGGAGGCGAGGCGAAACAGAACATCGACCCAAGCCGCATCGAGGCCCGTACCGGAAACGAAGGCACCATGACGACGGAACAATGGATCGTTCCGGCCGGCGCGACCTTCCCCGAGGCCAGCACCACGACCCCGGTGGATGAGATGAAGGTGAAGGCGGTCCCGGATCATCCGAAGCCAGTGGCCAAGAAGAAAGCGGCGAAAAAGGCCGAATAACCGATGTAGGAAGAGCACGGAAGGCCGGTGGGATTGTCCCTACCGGCCTTTCTATTTTTCTGCCCTTAGGTAACCTTGTCGGAGCCGTGCTAGCCTTGTCTAATTTGGAACGCAGGCGAATATTGTTCGCCGGGGGTCAATCTACGCGCATGGAATTCACAAGGAAACGGAACGTTCTCCGCACCGGTTTGTTGCTTCTAGCTGTCAGCCTTTTGAGTACGGCTCTGCTGGCCTCCGGGCCCTGGCAGGTGTTAGGTCCTGATGGCGGCGATGCGCGCAGCCTGGCTTACGACGCGCACAATCCCGATCACATTCTGCTCGGCACCAGCACCGGCCAGATGTTCACTTCGAACGATGCCGGACGTACCTGGTCGCGCCTGGCCCGCCTGGGTGGCGACGAATACGTGCTCGACCACATCTCCATCGACCCGCAGGATTCCAATCGTATTTATGTGTCGGCGTGGAGCTCATCGGGCCAACAGATCGGCGAGATTTTCCGCACGCGCGACGGCGGCGCCACGTGGACAACGTTGCCTGCGATGCACGGTAAATCCATCCGCGCGCTGGCTATGTTCAAGGGTAATTCCCACGTCCTGGTTGCCGGCGCGCTCGATGGCGTCTTCCGCAGCAAAGATGATGGCGATACCTGGGAGCGGCTGTCGCCCGCGAACTCCGCCGACATCAAGAACATTGAATCGATCGCGGTCGATCCCCAAGATCCCAACACCGTCTATGCCGGAACCTGGCACCTGGCCTGGAAAACTTCCGATGGCGGCGCCAACTGGCAACACATTAATAAGGGCATGATCGACGACTCCGATGTGTTTTCGGTGATCGTGGACCATGAGAATCCCGCGGTCGTTTTCGCCAGCGCCTGCTCGGGAATTTACAAGAGCGAGACCGCCGGCAACCTGTTTTCGAAGATTCAAGGCATACCGTTTTCGGCGCGCCGCACCCGCGTGTTGAAGCAGGATCCGACGAACGAAAACATCGTTTACGCCGGCACTACGGAAGGCCTATGGAAGACCACCGATCTGGGCAAGACCTGGAAGCGGGTGAGCAATCCCGAGGTCGTGGTCAACGACGTGATGGTCGATCCGCGGGATTCCAATCATGTGCTGCTCGCCACCGATCGCAGCGGCGTGATGCTGTCGACCGACGGCGCCTCCAACTGGACCACCTCTAACAAGGGCTACACGCATCGCTATGTTTCCGCCATTCTGGCCGATAACAGAGATGCCAGCGTTCTCTATGTCGGCGTGGTCAACGACCGCGAATACGGCGGGGTCTTCCATTCCCATGATGCCGGACAACACTGGCTGCAGAAAGCGGCCGGCCTGGGCGGCAAAGACGTGTTCGCGCTGAAACAGGCTCCCAGCGGAACGCTGGTGGCCGGCACCAACCACGGCGTGTATTCGCTGGAGCGTAATGCCAGCGAATGGCATTCCATGAACGTCGTGGTGATCGAGCATACTTCGAAGGTCGTAAGCAAAGGCACGAAGAAAGCGGTCACCAAGACATCCATCGAGAAGAAGGAACTCGTATCGCGCGTCAACGACCTGGAACTCGGTTCCGGACGCTGGCTGGCGGCAACCACGACCGGGATCTACTCGAGCACCGACCAGGGTAAAACCTGGAAGGGCGGACCGGTTCTAGGACAAACGGATTTCGTTTCGGTGAGAGCCGAAGGTTCTACGGTGGTCGCGGCAACGCGTGCCAGCGTGCTGGTCTCGAATGACAGCGGCTCTACCTGGAAGCTAGCTGGCCTGCCCTCGTATGTGGTGAGCATTCGCAGCGCGGCCATCGCTTCCGATAGCGAGATCATGATCGCCGCACGCGAAGGTGCGTTTCGCAGTGGCGACGGCGGGGCGACCTGGGAGCATGTCGTGAACGGCCTGCCCAGCAAGGACATCACTTCCGTGAGCTTCGATTCCACGCGCAAACGTCTGCTGGCCACGAGCGACGCGACCGGCGTGATTTTCGAAAGCCGCGACGGTGGACGCTCCTGGCAACACGGCCCCGACAGCGGATTCCCGCTGCGCCGGGTCAGCGTTATTGGCGGACGCTTTGTGGGCGCAACTCCATTTGATGGCGTCATCCTGCAACCGGAGAACGAATCCGTCAGCGCGGTGGCTGCCGCCGGCAGCACCGAGTAAGACTGAAATCAAACCAAAACACCAGCCGGGGAAGCGGAAGCTTCCCCGGTTTCACATGGGGGTGGACGAAGCGCCCAGCTTGCGTTCTCTGCGCGGGTGGGGAACAATCTTTTTGTGACTGTTATGCGACTTACCTGCGGGCTCGCGATTGCGGTGGGGCTGAGTTTCGCGGCTGCGGGACAAGCTCCGGCTGCGCCCGCTCCCGCAGAAGCCACCCCGCCTGCGGAGAAAAAGGCGCCAGAGAGCGCTGTGAACGAAAAGACGACTGCTGGTTCAGCCAACACTGAACCAGCGAGCACTGGCTCAGCGAGTGTAACCACGAAACGCCGCAAGCGTACGGCCCCCGCGCCGGATGGTGGCACGCGGAAGATCGTGGTTCGCGAGGGTGGAGCGAGCGAGCCCACCGCGCAGATTGTGCCCGGCATGACTCCTGCAGAAGCTACCCGCCAACGCCAGAACGCGGAACGGTTGCTGGGCTTAACCGGCGACCGGCTCAAACAACTAGCGGAACGCACGCTGGACGCGCAACGGCAGGAGACGGTGGGACAGATCCGCAACTATATGGAGGGCGCCCGTTCGGCGTTGAGGGAAGGCGATGTGCAGAGGGCGAACACGCTGGCGGAGAAGGCGCATTTGCTGGCGGAAGATTTGGCGAAGCATTAGAAAGTCGCATCACCTTCAGAGGCGTGGGCCCTGCTTGCTCCAACGGTAGAAGCGAATCGGATGCTTCGGAAACTCGTCCTTCTGTGCGGCATCGAAGTGCGCGGTGACGCCGGGCCAACTCTGGGCGAGCGCTGCTGCCGTTGGGCCATCTACCCAGACCTCGTTTCCAGCGGCGAGATCACGGTCCGCGTCTTGAGTGAAATTCGCCACGCCTTTTGCCGGATCGATCTGTTTCCAGGTTGTGCGCGGATTGAAATAGCGGATGAACCAGTCGTCCACGATGAAGTCGCTATAGTAGACCACGGTATGATCGGACCACACACTACCCATCCGGTGGGCAAACCTCAGCGCCTGGTGATAATCCGGACGTGAATAGGGGAAGATATAGAAAGCGAGATTCGCTAGCGCCATGGTCGCGACCAGCAGGGCCAGCCGGTGACGGCGCGGGCCTTGATAGCTCTTCACGACGTAGGCAATAATGACGACGATAGCGGGCAGGCAAAACAACTTGTAGAAAGTATTCGAGGGCAACCAAAGGAAGAGAAAGATAACGTACGGGGCTAACCAGACGACAGCGACCAGCAGCGGTAAAGTTGGCTCAAGCCTGAGTTGCAGCCGCCGCAGTTCGTCCCGGTGGCGAAGGGTGCGAGTCAGCAACGCAGCCAACGCTATCGCAAGCAGGAGGAGCGTCACCAGCATGAACGGTCCGAAGAACTGAAGCACATGTGCCGTACCTCCGAAAAACAACCGCGGATAATTCATCAACGTGATAGCCAGATCCTTGGACAGCGTGAATGTGAACGTCACATCCGGCGAATGAAAGGTAAGCCAGCGCAAGAAAGTGCCCATGCCGGTAGAACGTTGCTGGAGCCAAAACCCGGTGTAATACGCGGGCAGCGTGACTCCGGCTGCAAGCGCACAATACTGCAGCAAGTTTCGACGGCCACCCTTCAAATAGACGCCTAACGCAGCGGCGGGAAAAAAGAAGATGGCAAGCTGATGAATGAGCATTGCGCTCGCGTGCAGCATCCCGACCAGTAGAGGCTGAGACTTCGAACTTGTGCACAAAACATGGAAGGAGGCCACGAGAAAGAGGACACTTGGAATATAGGCATCGGCGTCGGTGGCAAACCTCCAAAAAATTGCCGAGAAAGCAAATAGCAAGGTCAACGTCGTGCTTAGGTAAACCGACTGCGTTAGGCGGAGAAGAGTGCGTTGGAGTATGTAGACGCATACCGCAGCCAGAACCATGTTGATTGCCTGAAGCGCTGCGATGGCCCGGACCTGCAATCCGAGGCCGCGCAGCGCGGTCCACACAAAATAGCCGATGCTGTCGTAGAGAAGGTGATTCGGGCGGATAAGATTGAGCCAAAAGGACGGCGATCCAAATCGACCAGCCTGTTCGATATCCTGAGCGAAAGAAACGCCATCCCAGTAGTAATTCTTGGTCGGCAAAACCGCATACACTGCAAAAACAGCTACAGCTAGCCACCGGCAGAGCATTTCCCACTTCAGAGAGCCACTTGCCACTAGGTCGACTCCGCTCTCAGCGAGAGGATGGCTGCGGACTTCTCTCGTAGTCATTCTCTACTTTCTTCCTTCCCGCTTCTGCGCCACGACCAGCCCACGCGGGGTGGGCAAGAGCACGGCCGAGATCAGGCCGTCTCGTTCGAGTTTCAGCGCGGCCTCGCGGACGATTTTCAAATGGGAGCTGGCGTCGTGCATCAGGATCAGGCCGTGGGGGTTGATCTGCGGCAGAAAGCGGCGAATCTCCTGCTCGCGGATGGCCATGTCGCTGTCGCTGAAGAGGAGGTCAATGGTGCCCTCGACTTTCATATCGAGGCTGGATTCGTTGCGCAGTTCAATCCACCCGGCAAGTCCGGAAGCCTGGATGCGTGCCTTTGCGTTCTCGTATATCTCGTAGTCGAACTCGCAGGTAACGACGCGCCCGCGTCCGTTGGCTTGCAGTCCCTCGGCAATCCAGAGGGTGCTGATGCCGCTGAAGGTTCCGGTCTCCACCACCAGTTCCGGCTTGATGGTGGTCACGACGGTGCGCAGAAACTCGAGCACCTCGGCCTCGGCGGTCATGGAATCGAACATGCGCCAGCGCTCCGGGTGCGAACACTCTGGCGTGGGGCGATGATATTCGGGCTGCAGCTGATCGCCGGTGCGCTCGATCTGGCGCAGGATGCGGCGTTCTTGCTTTTCTTTCTTGAACAGGCGGCGAAGACTTAGGGACATAGAGTAGAAAAGTGTACCGGAAGACAGTTCTCGGTTCCCAGTTCTCATCGGAAGCCCAAGCTTTCTACCTGAGAACTGATCCCTACTCGCTGGTGAAGTAATCTACAGTCACCGGGTTTTCAAACAGGGAGTAATCGCGTGTTACGACGGTGATGCCGCCGTCGGTGACGAAGTAGCGCTCGCGGTCGGCTTGAGCATCATAGCCGATGGTGGTGCCTTCGGGAATGTGCACGTCGCGGTCGATGATGGCTTTGCGGATGCGGCAACTGCGTCCCACATTCACGTGCGAGAACAGAATGCTGTTCTCGATCTCGGAGTAGGAGTTGACGCGCACGTCCGGAGACAGCACGCAATTCTGGACGGAACCGCCAGAAATAATGCACCCGGAAGAAACCAGCGAATCGAGAGCGTGGCCGGTACGTCCGCTCTCGGCAAACACGAACTTCGCGGGCGGATACTGGCGCTGGTGAGTGCGGATGGGCCATGCCTCATCGTAAAGATTGAACACGGGAGAGACCGAAACCAGGTCCATGTTGGCTTCGTAGTAGGCTTCGAGCGTGCCCACATCGCGCCAATAGAGGGCTTCTTTTTTGTTTTCGTCGACGAAATTGAAGGCGTAGACGCGGTAGTCTCCGAGCATCTTGGGCAGAATATTCTTGCCGAAATCGTGACTCGAATCGGGATCCTCGGCGTCTTTGAGCAGCACGGGAATGAGCACGTCCGTGTTGAAAATATAGATGCCCATCGATGCTGAAATTTTTGTCGGATCGTAAGGCGATCGCAACTCGGTCTGCTTGGGTTTCTCCAGGAAACCGGTGATGCGATGCTCGTGGTCGATGTCGACGACGCCGAAACGGCGGCATTCATCCGGGTCGGTCGTCAATGTGGCGACGGTGACGTCGGCGGCGGCATCCTGGTGCTGCTTGAGCATGCGAGCGTAATTCATTTTGTAGATGTGGTCGCCGGCGAGGATGATCACGTACTTGGGCTGCTCGGAGCCGATGGAATAGATGTTCTGATAGACCGCGTCGGCCGTCCCCATGTACCAGTTCTCGCTGACCCGCTTCATGGGGGGCAGGATTTCGATGAACTCACCGATTTCGCGGCCGAAGATGTTCCAGCCTTCGCGGATCTGACGATTCAGCGAGAGTGCTTTGTATTGCGTCAGGATAAAAACACGGCGCAGGCCGGAGTTGACACAATTGGAAAGCGTGATGTCGATGATGCGGTAGATGCCGCCGAAGGTCACGGCCGGTTTGGCACGATCGCGGGTTAGCGGATAAAGGCGCTCGCCGGCGCCTCCAGCGAGCAAGATTCCGAGCGTATCTTTCATTGGCACACCGTCATCGGCACACCATAGAGATGCAGCGAGCAACGCGGACGCTGCTTCGTGCCAACGCGAAATACTAGCACAAGGCTGCAGGTCCGAGCGTCTGCAGAGGACGCAAAAAATCGCGGCTGGACTTTGTCATCGCTCCGCTCGGGATAACAATTTGTGAAAGGTATTGCCCCGAACAGCGTGCCAGCGCGATCCCACCACGCGCACTAGCAGTGCACGATCTTGTCGCTCTTAATACCGCGGGTGGCGTTCCGCGAATCCACTACAAGATTGGCCTCATTGACGATCCTCTTGTAGTCGTAGTCGGAGTGGTCGGTGACGATAAGCACGCAGTCGTACTGCCCGAGATTATCGAGCGAGGCGCACTTCATTTGCAGGTCGTACTTGCGGCCGCGGCCGACGAAAGGGAAGTAGGGATCGTTATAGCTGACGAGGGCACCCTCTTTTTGCAGCAGCTCGATGATGGTGAGGGCGGGCGATTCGCGCAGGTCGTCAATATCCTTCTTGTAGGCCACGCCCAGGATCAGGACCTTCGATCCGTTGATGGCCTTTTTCTGACGATTGAGTGCGGAGATGGTGGAGGCGATCACGTTGTAGGGCATGGCTACGTTGATCTCGCCGGCCAGTTCGATGAAGCGCGTGCGGAAGTCGAACTCCTTCGCCTTCCAGGAAAGATAGAACGGGTCGACCGGAATGCAGTGTCCGCCGAGACCGGGCCCGGGATAAAACGGATGGAAGCCGAAAGGCTTGGTGGCGGCCGCGTCGATGATCTCCCAGATGTTGAGATCCATGCGCAGGCAGAGCATCTTCAGTTCGTTGACCAGCGCGATGTTGACGCAGCGGTAGATATTCTCGAGCAACTTAGTCATCTCGGCCGCGGCGGGCGAGGAGACGGGAACGGTGCGGCGGAAGATGGAACCGTAGAGTGCGGCGGCGATTTCGCTAGCCTGAGGATCGAGTCCGCCAATCACTTTCGGAATGTCGTGACGAGCCACCTGGGTGTTGCCGGGATCCTCGCGCTCAGGCGAGAACGCCACCCAGAAATCGCTGTCTCCGGCTGAACCCGTGCGGGAAGCCCTCAGGCCGGCCCTGTTCTCCTGTTCGAGAATCGGAACCAGGACTTCTTCGGTGGTGCCGGGGTAGGTGGTGCTTTCGAGGATGACGATCTGACCGGCGCGCAGATAGGGCGCTACGGCGTGAGCGGTGTTGGTGATGTAGCTCAGATCGGGTTCGTGATATTCGTTGAGCGGAGTGGGGACGCAGATGATGATCGCATCCATGGCGGCAATCTGCGAATAGTCGGCCGTGGCCTTGAAGCCCTTCGATTTGGCCGCCGCTATTTCCTCGGGAGTGATGCGGAAAATGTAGGTGCCGCCGTTGGCGAGAGTATCGATTTTTCGCTGATCGATGTCAAAACCTGTGACGGGAAACTTCTGCTCGCTGTAGAGCAGGGCCAACGGCAAGCCGACGTAGCCGAGGCCGATGATTCCGACCCGAGCTTGGCGTGCGTCGATGCGGCCTTTCAAGTCGGTAAACAGTGAAGAAGCGGTGAGCTGAGTATTCATAAGGGCAATCATAATTCTAGCATCGCAGTCCGCGCTTAAGCCGCGGAAGGTGCGTCGCCACGATGATTCTCTCGCGATTCTAATGCGATTATTGCTGCGCCAATTGCGATTTTGATTACTATCGTAATCGAAATCGCCGCCGCGGCGGTTTTCTTAGTAACATCAAATGAGATGAGAGTCCGACGGCTGCTCATAGTCCTGTTCTTTGTCGCTATCCTGGCTGCACTGACAAGCCAGGCGGCGCGCTTTTTGGTAGCGGACGAACCGGAACCGGCCGACGCCATCGTGGTGCTGGCCGGGGAAACGAACGTTCGTCCGGCGCTCGCGATCGAACTGCTGCGCCAGGGAGTGGCGCCACGCGTGTTTCTGGATGTTGAGACGCGAGAACCGCTCTACGATCAGCGTCTCACTGACATCGCGCAGAGATACATCAATGATCTAGGGGAAAGCCACCGCGTATCGGTGTGCCCGATCGTTAGCTTGTCTACTTTCGCTGAGGTCGACGACGTAAACCGATGCTTGCAGTCTGTGGGCGCACATCGGGTGCTGATCGTAACCTCTGACTATCACAGCCGCCGCGCCTTGACGATCTTTCGCCATCGCCTGCCGCAATATCAGATCAGCGTGGCTGCGGCCCGCAATCCGGCCCAATTCGGCATAGCCTGGTGGACGACCCGTGAATGGGCGAAAACCACTTTCGATGAGTGGACGAAAATGCTGTGGTTTGAAGCCGTAGACAGGTGGCGAAAGCCACTTCCGAGTTCTCAGTTCGCAGTTAAAGTCGAGGCGCGAAGATGACGCTCCCGGTTTTGGGTTTCGGTACTGCAGCCTGAGAACTGGCAACTGGCGACTGGCAACTTTTTCTCTGGTGCGATAGTTTGAAAGTTGCTCGTTTCCACCGGAGGTTTCATGGCGCAAGTCACGATTACGGTGCGCAAGAACGGTCCTTTGCGCATAGACGATCCCAACGGCGTTGTCGAGATGGTGGACGCCGACGGCAACAAGTACGACCTGACGGGCAAGACGGCGTTTTCCCTCTGCCGCTGCGGCGCGTCCGCCAACCGGCCTTTCTGCGATGGCACTCACAAGGTCGCCTTTCAGGCGCCCGACACCGCGATTAAGATCGGGTAGCTGCTGGCCCATACCTTTCAACCACTGTCATCTGTCATCTCGACTCCCAGCTTGCGCGGAAACGGACCGAGGGATGGGGGCATTAGCGGCGCTGCGGTGATACACTGCCTCGCCGGAGGGCTTTGTGTCAGGCGACTCTGAGTCATTTCAAGTGAAAAAGGAACGTGACCGAATACTGGGGATGGGCGCGAAGATCACGCGCCGCGATTTTTTGAATGGAGTGGTATTGACGGCGGGAGCAGCCGTCGTTCCAGCCATCGTTTCAGGGGTCTTTCCTAGCTTCGTTCCGCCTGAAATGTGGGCCGCGGCAGCCGCTGATCTGGAATTGCAGGACGTCCCCGGTTACTATCCTCCCGGCAAGACCGGCCTGCGCGGCGACCACGTCGGGTCGTTCGAAACCATGCACAAAGTCCGCGATGGAGCTTTCTGGGACGACGCTCCCAAGGCCGTGGACACGGGCGAATCTTACGATCTGGCGATTGTGGGCGGAGGCATCAGCGGACTCGCCGCGGCACACTATTTCCGCAAAGCTGCCGGCGGCAGGGCGCGCATCCTGATTCTTGAGAACCACGACGACTTCGGCGGGCACGCCAAGCGCAACGAATTCCGTACGGGACGCACGGGCGGCCGCACGATTTTGGGATTCGGCGGCACCTATTCCATCGAAAGCCCGGCGCCCTATAGCGCGGTCGCCAAGGCGCTGATCGAAGAACTCGGCATTGATGTGCCTTCATATCCCAAGTACGTCAGCAAGGATCTCTACCGTTCGCTGGGTTTGAAGCCGCGCATTTTCTTCGACAAGGAAACGTTTGGGAACGACAAGCTGGTCTTGAACGCGGTGCATACCGGGGGCGATGAAAGCGGTCTTAACGACGAGGCCAGCGAAGCGGGCTGGCAGGAGTTTCTGAAAGAAGTTCCATTCTCGACGAAAGCCAAGGAAGATTTTCAGCGGCTTCTCAAGGAGAAAAAGGATTATTTTCCCGGTCTCAGCTCCGACGAAAAGAAAGCGCGCCTGGCTCGCATGAGCTATGCAAGGTACCTGACCGAAACGGTCGGCGTGAGCGACGAAATTGTGAAGCTCTTGCAAGCCTTTCCGCACCCCCTGTTTGGCGTGGGTATTGATGCGGTTGCCGCGCAGGACGCCTGGGGCCTGGAACTGCCGGGGTTCAACGGCCTCAAGCTCGATCCCACACCGGGCAAGGGGATGAATCGCGATTGCATTCGCAACGCCGAGGCGGACAAATACTTTTTTCACTACCCCGATGGCGTGGCCAACATCGCCCGGCTGCTGGTGCGCATGCTGATCCCGGCGGCGATTCCGGGAAGTTCTGCCACCGACGTGGTGCTCGCGAAGGCGGATTATGCAAAGCTCGACCAGCCATCTTCTCCGACGCGCATCCGGCTGAACAGCACCGTGGTCAAGGTAAAGCACCGGGGCGATCCGGGTTCGGCGAAGGAAGTGGAAGTCAGCTACTTCACGGAGAAGAAACTCAAGACGGTGCGTGCCGCGAACTGTATTCTGGCGTGTTGGCATGTGGTGATTCCATACATCGCGCAGGAATTACCGGACGCGCAGAAAGAAGCGCTGGCTTCGGCGCAGAAAGTTCCGCTGCTCTACAACAACGTGCTGGTGCGCAACTGGAAGGCCTTTGAGAAGCTGAATACGAGCGCGATCTACTGTCCGGGCATGTATCACACGAGCGTGAACCTGGATATTCCGGTCAGCATCGGTGGCTACGAATGCACGAAAAAGCCGGAC